>Ga0194132_10002157_pt1 | contig 37876 bp, 32 predicted proteins | sample TA2KigOf80mmetaG_FD_148612 | JGI IMG/M metagenome (GOLD analysis project Ga0194132, IMG submission 148612) | Freshwater microbial communities from Lake Tanganyika, Tanzania - TA2015054 Kigoma Offshore 80m | ecosystem: Environmental > Aquatic > Freshwater > Lake | place: Tanzania: Lake...
CGGTGGCAGGTTCGTCCCGCGCGGGTCGGCAGCTTCTGCCGTGCGCCGGGGGCGCGCGCCGGCCCGAGGCCGTCGCCGCATCGTGGTCGCGTGGCTCCGGCGTGGCATGGGCGTTGCGACGCGAGCACGGCATGAGCGTTCAACTTCGAGCCATCCAAGCCAGGCCGGCAGGCACGTCGCAGGTCGAGCGTGCGCGCTCGCGTGACCGCGACGGGCGCAAGGACTTCGCCGCATTGCTCGGACAGCAGGAGACCGCCGCAACGGCCGGCGCCGGCCGCAACGGCACCTCCGTCGCGTCCTCCGCGGCCGGGGCCAGCGACTCGGTCGTCCATCGCAGACCGGGAACGGCGTCCACACCGCGGGTGCCGCTCGCCGACGCGAGCGGGCGCTCGCTGCCGACGGGCCCGACTTCCGAGACCAACCCCGGCACGCCGGGACGCAACCCGGCGACCGCCGGGAACGAGGTGACGTCGCGCGGGACGCTGAGCGACAACCCGCGCACGGCCGGCATGTACATCCCGCCCGACTTCTACCACGGCACGTCGTACTCCCCGGTGTTCGACCAGCAGGACGCCAGCGGCCACTGGGTACCGACGCCACGCTTCGCGGGGCAGGTCGTCTACGGCCCGTGGCGAGGGAGCCTGCCCGACGACTTCGACCCGAACGCGCGCGTCGTGCACGACCCGCTCATGAAGCAGCAGGGTCACTACTGGTGGAAGCAGGACGAGAACGGCAACTGGGTGAAGCGCGAGACGGGCTACGGGGGCATCCCGCTGAACGACGACGGCAAGCCGATGTTCACGCCCGACCCGGTCCGCTTCCCGGAGTACTTCGTCGGGTCCGACGAGGACGAGTCCGCCTGAGCGACCGGCGACGGATACGGTGCAAACCCGCCACCCCCCGGTTCGGGATCACCGACCTGCAGGCGAGACGAACATGATGTCCTGGTGGCGGACCTCGCGCAGCCGCTTCGCGCGCAGCACCGTCGCGAGGGCGTCCTCCCAGGGGCGGTCCACGAGCGACACGGTGATCGTACCGCCGACCTCCGGCGCGAACACGACGCTGTAGCCGCCGGCGCCCGCGACGAGCTCGATCACGGTACGCACGTCCGCCTCGGCGAAGTCGATCGAGATGCGCTTCGCTGCGGCGTGCGTCGCCTCGACCAGCGGCGCCGTGCTCTGGCTCGGCTCGGGGGTGGCGACGGGCACGGGCGCGTCCGATGGCTCGACGAGTGCTGCCGGCTGCGTCGGCTCGGGCGGCGGCGCCAGGCCGGCGGCAGCGTCCGCCGGCGCCTCGAGCTCGGCCGACGGTGTCCCGGCGACGTCCTGAGGTATCGGCGCAGACCGCCCCGCCACGCTCGCGTCACCCGGGGCGAGCGCCGCCTGTGGCGCCGTCGTCGTCGCCGTCTCGCTCGTCCGCACCTGCTCGCTCGTGGGCGGCGGATCGATCGTGGGTAGCGGCTCACTGGTCGGCGGCGAATCGGTCGCCGGCAGCGACGGAGAATCCGGTGTCGTCCCCTCCGCGGGTGGTGGCAGCGCGGCAGAGGCCGCGATCGTCGCCGGCGGAGCCCCATCCACGGACGTTGCCGCCGCGGCGGGCAGCGCCGTCCGCTCGGGCGCGGGCGTGCTCGCGGCACCGGGCGTGTCTCCGAGCTCGGCACCGAGCAGGATACGGCTGTCGTCGGAGGCGCTCGCGGCCGTACCGTCGGCAGGCGACAGGTACGCGACGATGCGGTTGCCCTGCGCTCGCACGCTGAAATCGGCGCGCTGGCGGAGATCGATCACCACCCGCGACCTGGCGTCCGGTGCCGCGTGCTGTCCGGTGCGGACGCGCTCGACCAGCGGATCGCCGGTGGCCCCGATGATCCGGGGCAGGAGAGCACAGCTGGTGTTCGGCACGTCGACCACCAGCCGGTTGTTCACCAGCAGCGACACCTCGGGCTCGGCGGTGCCGTCGAGCTCCAGCACGACGCGCGTCGTCGGCGGGGCGCTCTCGATCGATACCCTCACGATGCGAGTCGCGGTCTGCGCCGACCGCGGGGCCGGCGGCACGCCGCTGGCACCACTCTCGACAGGCGGCGGGACAGACACGTTCGCGGGGTCGCTCGCAGCCCCGATGCTACAGCCGCCCGAGACCGCGATCGCGATCAGCAAGACGGCCGCCCGCTGGCCTCCGCACCCCCCCCAGGCGTCCGCACCCGCCACGCGGGTGCTTTGGCACAGGACGGCCGGCGGATCCAGCGCGGCCGGCTCCACCGGCGGCGCCGTGTGCGGACGGCGTCAGCGGCCCGCAGTCGCCGTGGCGCCATGTGCGGACAGCATCAGTGGGCTGCCGGCGCGGTGACAGCGCGAGATCCCCCGTCGAGCGCCGTGGCGAGGCTCTCGAGTCCGTCGAAGGCCGGCGCGGTCTCGCGCAACGTTCGGTACTCGGAGCGTGCCGAGTCGAGGTCTCCCAGGCGAACGTGGATGCCCGCCAGCGCGAAGCGCAGAGACGGGTCGCGCGGCACGCGCGCCACCGACTCCTCGAGGAACGGCCGCAGACCACGCCAGCGCTCGAGCGCGCAGCCGGTACGCAGCAGCCAGTGGACGGCCTCGGCGTCGCCGGGACGTTCGCGCACGAGGTCCGAGAAGATCTGCCACGCGTCCTCGCTCGCGCCGGCGCCGAGCGCCGCCATGCCGAGGCCGAGGGTGCTCTTGCGCTCGTCCGCGCCGCCCGCGCGCGCCCGCGCGAACGCCTCGCGCGCCGCGGTGAAGCGCTCGCGCTGCAGCTCGACGACACCACGCACGAGCAGGCCGCGCGGGTCGTCGGGGCGCCGTGCGAGCAGCGTCGCAACGTGCTGCTCGGCCGCCGCGAGGTCGCCGTGCTCGAGAGCCGTGGTCGCCAGCGCCGCGCGCGCCGCCGCGTTCTCCTCGCAAGCCAGGAGACGCGCCCAGAAGGCTGCCGCGCGCTCGGGGACCCCGGCACGCGGGCACAGCTCCTGCGCCGCCCAGGCGAGAGCCCCGGGATCGGCGGGCCACGCGTCGGCCTCGGCGAGCAGCGGCGCCGTCGCCGCGAAGCCGGTCTCGGCGGCGCGCTTCTCGGCCTCGGCAACGAGCTGCCAGGCCGCGCGCTCGGTCTCGGGCAAGTGCGCGAGCACGGCGCGCGAGCCGTCGTCGAGGTCGCGCCTGAGGATGACGAACCCGTCCTCGAGAACGGTGTGTACGTGGTCGGCAACCGACACGTGCTTCCAGCGCCTGGCGAGCCGCGCCGCGTTACTGGTGTCGTTCGCGTGCCGCCCGGCGGTCTGGCTCTCGAGGTGGAAGAGCACGCTCTTCGGCTCGTAGACGACACGGCCGCCGCGCTCGCGCAGCCGGAGGCACAGGTCGACGTCCTCGAAGGAGTTCACGAACCCCTCGTCGAAGCCGGAGACGGCGCGGAACGCGTCGGCGCGGACCAGCATGCACGCGCCCGTCACGACTTGCAGCTCGCGCGAGCGGTTCGCCGGTGCGAAGTCGCCCGGCAGGTGCGCGTAGAGGTGGTAGGGTCGGCTCTGCTGATCGAAGATGACGCCGGCGTGCTGCAACGTGCCGTCCGGATAGAGCAGCTTGCTGCCGACCACGGCGACCTCGGGCCGGCTCTCGACGACGTCGACCAGCGCGCGCAGCCAGCCGTAGAGTGGCACGGTGTCGTTGTTCAGGAAGACGAGGTAGCGCCCGCGCGCGGCGGCGGCGCCCTGATTGCATGCCCTGGCAAAGCCGAGATTGGTCTCGTTGCGAATCACGCGCACGCCCGAGCCGATCTCCGCGAGCAGCTGCGGCGTCTCGTCGGTCGACGCGTTGTCGACCAGAATCACCTCGGCCGACACTCCATCGGTGACCTCGGCGAGCGCGGTGAGGCACTGCCGCGTCAGCTCGGCGCGGTTGTGCAGCGGGATGACGATCGAGCAGTCGGGTGCCACCTCGCCCGGCGCGCTGTCCGGTGGCGAGGAGCCCGCGAACGCTTGCGCCCGCGCGGCTGCGAGCGTTCGCTGCTGCGCTTCGGCGGCTCCGGGAACGGCGGCCGAGAGGTGCGCGTAGCGGTGGTAGAGGAGCTCCAGCGTGCGCGGGAAGTCCTCGCGGTGGCAGCTCGTGGTGGAGGAGCCGTCGTTGCGCCAGCTGAAGCAGCAGGTTGCCTCCTCCAGCTGGTGGAACGGCCAGTGCGCCGACAGGCGGATCAGCAGGTCCCAGTCCTCGTGGGTGATCAGCTCCTCGTCGAACGTACCGACGACCTCCAGGCAGTCACGCCGGTGCACGAGGCACGGCATCGGGATGTAGTTCCCCACGAGCAGCTGCTCGCGTCCGTACGGCATACGGTACACAGGTACGGTCTCGGTCGCGGCCCAGCCGTCGCCCCGCATCTCCTCCGTGACCCGATCGGCATATGCGTAGGCGACGGCACCTCCGGTGCGCTCGAGCAGCCCGACCAGTCGCTCGAGGTGCTGCGGCAGGTACCAGTCGTCGTCGTCGAGGTAGGCCACGTACTTGCCGCGTGCGAGCGCGAGCGCCGCGTTCCGGGCGGCCGAACGATTCCGGTTGCGGCCCAGCCGCACGTAGGTGATCCGGCCCGCGGCATCGAGCGGACGGAGCACCTCGTCGACCGGGCAGCCGGCGTCGTTGACGACGATCAGCTCGAGGTTCGGATACGTCTGCGCGAGCACGCTCTCGACGGCGCGGACCAGGAAACGCGGCCGATCGAAGGTCGGCATGACGACCGACACCAGCGGCAGCTCGGTCTCTTCCCCGGTCGTGTTCGTGCGAGCCGCCGCAGCAGCCGCGGAGAGAGCAGAGAGTGCCCCTTCGTCGAGCTGGGGCGGGGTTGCGAGGGCTGGTACGGGCGCGCCAGCCGTCGCGCCGACGCTCGCAAGCGGTCCCGCGTCCGCGTTGAGCGACATGCGCACCGGTGACGGCAGCAGTTCCAGGTAGCAGCCGCCAGGCGCGGGCCGTGTCCCCCGGCCCTCCGGCCAGTGCACGATGCGCGCCTTCTCCGACTCGGCCACCGACAGCCCCTGATTCGCATGCTCGTTGCTGGTCTGCGACCGCAGGTAGACGCCGAGCACCTCCGGGACGTGCACGAACGTCTCGCCGCGCGCCACGGCGCGCAGCCAGAACTCGTAGTCGCCGGCGGTGACGTAGTTCGGATCGTAGCCGCCGTGCTGCTCGTGCAGGCGACGACGGTACACGGGCTGCGGTCCGACGGCGCACACCTGGAACATCCGGACGGGATCGAAGTCCGGCCAGCGCAGGTGTCCGACCACGGTCGCCATGTCCGCGCTCTCGTTCTCGGTGTCGGTGATGGCGACATCGGCATAGGCGAGCGCGTGCTGCGGGTTGCGCTCCAGCACCTCGACGAGACGCTCGAGCGCATCCCGGCGGTGCCGGTCGTCGGCGCAGGCGAGGGTCAGGTACTTGCCGCGAGCCGCGGCGACGCAGCGGTTCGCGGCGGACGTCGTGGTCTCGCGCTCCGGCGTCCGGAGATAGGCGATGTTCGGGTACCTCGCGATGTACTCGCGGACGATCGCGGCCTCGTCGGTCGGCGAGCCGGTATCGACGACGACGATCTCGAGGCGCGGCAGGATGGTCTGCGCGAGCAGGTCGTCGAGCAGACCGCGCATGAAGCGCTCGGCGCCGTAGACGAAGCAGAGCGCCGACAGGATCGGCCTTTCGACGAAGCTCGCGCTGCGCTCCCAGACCTCTGAAAACTCGCGCGGGGCGTCCATCAGAAGGCACCTTTGACGACGTACGCGCCGGGGTTGCTGCACCAGTCGAAGCGCTTGAGCTCGACATTCCGGCCGGCGAAGAACTCGTCGACCGCACGGCTCTCGCCCTCCCACGGCGGAATGCCGTACTCGTCGAACGCGACGATGCCGCCCGGCACGACAAGCGGCCAGAGCCGCTCGAGCCCGACCTTCGTCGGACGGTAGAGGTCGACGTCGAAGTGGAGCAGCGCGATGCGCAGCCCGGGATGGCTCGCGACGTACTCGGGGATGGTGCGCTCGGCATCGCCCGCGACCAGCTCGATGCGCGGCTTGTACGGAATGAACCGGTCGGCATCGAAGACGCCGATGAGGTCGCGCAGCTGCTCCTCGAACGCACCACCATCGAAGCCGCCGGTGACCTTGCCGAATCCGGGGTCGGCGCTGCCGTCTTTCTCGTCGAGCGTGCCGAACCCGGCGAAGTTGTCGAAGCCGATGACCTTCCGGTGGCGATCCCCCATGTTCCGGATCTCCATGAAGTTCGCCCACGACAGCAGCGAGGCGCCCCGATAGACGCCCAGCTCGACGATGTCGCCGGGCAGGTCCTTCACCTGCCGGAACAGCTCGTAGTGCGCGAGAAAGCGCTTGAGAAACACGCGTCGCGTGTAGAGCTGGAAGTTGCGCCAGACCTCGCGGCGGGAGACGTCGAAACGCTCGAAGTGCGACTCGAGCATGTCCTCGATCTGGTCGTCGGCGGCGAAGTTGCGCCGTCCGTCGAAGACGCGCTCGCTGCTGCGCTCGGCTCTCGTCTCGCTGCTGTGTGCGATCATGCGACCTCCATCGCTGCGCTGCGGCGCGTGAACGCGCCGCTCGGGATGTCGAAGTAGTCCTTGTCGGCGACGGCGTCGCAGGGCCGAACCAGGCGGAACTCGAGCGATCGGCGCTCGGGCTGGCTCGGGTCGGGAACGAAGCTGCGGTGCGGCACGAGGTCGCCGAACACGAGCGCGTCGCCGAGCGCGAGCCGGAAGAGCGCGTGCGGTCCGGCGGGCGCTTCGTCCAGGCCGGCGCCGAAACCCGATGCAGCGCCGTGCGGCAGCTCCGCGAAGCGACCGGCCACGAACTCGACCGTCGGCCGCCGCGCGGGATCTTCGTCGAGTGGAACGAAGCAGGTCACGTGCTGGTCGTGGCCGCGAGCGCCGAGCAGGCGCTGGTAGGCGACGTCCTGATGCCAGGGGACGAGGTGGGCCGCGGTCGAGACCCGCCGCACCTGTGGCGGAAACGCAACCCAGGTCGCGTGTCCGATCGCGTCGAGCAGCGCGCGTGACGGATCACGAAACGCGTCCATCCAGGTCGGGTCGAGGCGCAGTGCGTCGGAGGCCTCGCCGCGCGCGATGGCGGTGTGCTCGCGCGTGGTCGCTGCCTGCGTCTGGCGCTCGTCGCACACCCGGTCGAGGTGGCTGCGCAGCGCGCGCAGCCGTGCCGGGGCGAACGCCCCACGGACGTGCGCGACCGCGTGCCGCGCCGGATCCACCTTCGCGTCAGGCATCGGAGCCTCCCAGGCCGGCGGCCACGTCGTCGTAGTTCCAGCACCAGCGGCGCTGGTCGACGAAGCGGCCCACGGCCACGTTGGCGAGCTCGGGGCAGGTCCGGACGTCCTCGGCCAGTGCGAGCGCAGCCTCCCGCGCGGCAGTCGGCTCGTGCGCGCTCGCGCGCCGGACGAGGGACTCGATGCGCGTCCGCTCGACGCCGTCGGCCCAGGTGGCGCGCGCCAGCTCCAGCGCGAAGTCGCCGTACCCGAGCAGAAGCGCGCTGGTGAACAGCGTGTGCAGGCGACGCTCGCTCGACGGCAGCAGCGACGCAGGACCGCCGGGCAGCGGATCTCGCAGGAAGACCGCGTCGGCGTACATCAGGCGCTCGCGGCCGGCGGCGTTGCGCTTGTCGAGCGCGCGCTGTGACCGGTGGTGCAGCGACGCGAAGCCGTAGAACGCGAACCCGCGCCCGCGCAGCAGCAGCTCGACCTCCGAGAACAGGCGCTGACCGCGGTAGAGCTCGCAGAACGACACCTCGCTGACGATCGCGACCGCGCGTTCGTCGAGCGTGCGGCGCGCGCCTTCGAGGATCTCGTACTCCGTGCCCTGCGTGTCGAGCTTCAGCAGCTCGCCCCAGAATGTCTCGTCGGCACGTTGCTCGAACAGCACGTGGTCGAGCGTCGTGGTCTCGAGCGGCTCGCGGTCGAGCACGCGCCACTTCGCCATGCCGTAGCGGCGCGTGAAGTCGTCGTTCGGGTGACGAAGGGAGCTGTTGGTCGGCGCCGACAGAACGTGAAGCTGCGCGGCGCCGCAGCGCTCGCCGAGCGCCTGCGGCTCGATCTCGCAGCACGCCCAGGGCGAGCCGGGCGCGACCTCGAGGCGCAGCCGCGCGCACTCCTCTGCCGCAGGCTCGAAGCCGAGGACCGCCGTGTGCCGCGCCAGCGGCTCGACCAGCGGATGAATCCCACCGCGCGCCCCGACGTCGACGAAGCCGAGCGGGCGGCCTGCGAGCGCGAGCCCCGGTGCCGAGGAAGCGAAGTCCGGGTCGTCGGCGAGGCCGTTGTGGCCGAGGTGAATCACGAGAGTCTCCCCTGGTAGACGTCGATCTCGGTGCGACGCGCGCTCTGGCCCGGCCGGAAGGCGCTGCCGCGCCGTACGTACGTCGCGAGCAACGCCCGCCGCGTACGCCACGCCCGGTTCGGGTGCGAGGCGTGCAGCAGGTGACCGTGCAGGAAGACCACCCCGCCGCGCGGCACGACCACCGTGCGCGGCGTGTAGCCCTCGGGCACGACGACCGCCTGCCGGATCGCATTGAAGGCCTGGTTCGGGTGCGGCACGACGCCGGCGACCGGGACCACCGGCAGCAGCGGCTCGCGCTGGCTCCCGGGCCACGCGAGCAGCGCGCCGTTGTCCTGGTCGACGTCGTCGAGCGCCATCCACGCGGACGCGAACGCGTCGGGTGCGGCCTCGACGTAGTGGTTGTCCTGGTGCGTGGCGAAGCCGGGTGTGCCGGGAACGCACGGGAAGTACTGGCTCTGGATGCCGCTCACCCGCCCGCCGACCAGGCGCTCGACGATCTTGACGATCGCCGGCGCACCGAGCGCCGCCAGGAAGGCCTCGTGCGTGCGGTGCGGGTTCATCACGGGCGCGACGGGCGCGTCGCCGCCGTCGAGGAGCTCGCCCGCAGCGGCGCAGAGGCGCTCGCACGCCTCGGTGGACAGCGCGCCCGGCTCGACGAAGAAGCCGTCGCGCTCGTAGAGACCCAGCGCCCGCTCCGGATCGCTCGCGAAGTGTGACGACGTGCCGCCGCCGACCCGTCCCCGACCGAGGACATCGCTGAGCGGCGGCGCGTCAAGCTGCACGATGGACCTCGGTGCGATCTCGATACCAGCGGACCGTCTGCTCGATGCCGGCCCGGAACGGCGTCCGATCGCGGCGGCCGAGGATCGCGTCGGCCTTGGTGGTGTCGAGCATGCGGTACGGGATCGCGTCCGGCTTCGTCGGGTCGTACTGCGGCGTCGCGTCGTGCCGGCACACGTCGAGGATCGTTCGCACGGCCTCGCGGATCGCCAGCTCGCTGCCGCTCGCGAGGTTCAGCGGGTCGCAGCGGAACGGACGCTCGAGCGAGAGCACGGCGAGCAGGTCGTCGACGAAGTCGTCGACGAACAGGAAGTCGCGGACGGCCGCGCCGTTGCCCCAGACGACGAACGGCGTCTCGCGGGCCAGCGCACGCTTGATGAGCGCCGGCAGGACGTGCGAGCGGTCGTCCTCGAACTTGTCGCGCGGGCCGTAGATGTTGCTCGGCCGCACGATGGCGACGCCGACGCCGTAGCGGTCGTGGTAGAACCGCGCGAGCTCCTCGACGTAGCGCTTCATCCACCCGACACCCTGGTAGAGCGCAAAGGGCTGTCGGTTGAGGTCGAGCTCGTCCTCGCGGAGCGGTCGGAACGCCTCCTGGTAGACCGTGGAGCTGCTGATCACCAGCACGCGCTCCACCCCGTTGATGCGGCACGCCTCGAAGAGGTTGGAATGGATCTGCAGGTTCGGCAGCACGAGGCGCGTCGGCTCGTCGCGCATGATCTGCGCGCCAAAGGTCTGCGCGGCGCAGATGACGACGTCCTGCATGCGCGCCGTCGCGACGAGGCAGTCGTCGAGACGCGTCAGGTCGGCGCGCAGGTGGTGCTCGGGTAGCAACGCGGGCGCGCGCTCGTGGAACGTGCCACGTACCTCGGCGCCGAGCCCGTAGAGACGGTCGAGGAGCGCCGAGCCGGCGAGACCCGCCGCTCCTGCGACGAGGACACGGCGGCCCTTCACGACCGATCTCCGGATCGGGCGACGCCCTGGTCGCGCTGCGAGACGATCGGGGCGCGCGTCGGCCACCACAGCCCGAGCTCGGGGTCGTCCCATGCGAGCGTGAACTGGCCCGCGCGATCGTAGTAGCTGGACTGCTTGTAGTGGAAGATCGCCTGCTCGCTGAGCACGTAGTGACCGTTGCCGAAGCGCGGCGGCACCAGGATCGACAGGCGGTTCTGGTCGGAGAGCGTGAAGCCCTCCCACTCGCGGTACTGCGGCGACGTCGCGTCGTTGTTGATCACGACGAGGTAGAAGCGCCCGTGCAGGCAGGAGATCAGCTTCCAGGTCGAGGCGTCGCCGTGGATGCCGCGCAGCACGCCGTGGGTCGACACCGAGATGTCGTCCTGCACGAAGTCGACGTCGATGCCGGCGTCGTGCGCCAGCTGACGGTTCCAGATCTCGACGTACTCGCCGCGGAAGTCCTCGAAGCGCGTCGTGGGCTCGAGGATGCGGACACCGTCGAGGCGCGTCGGGCGTACGGTCAGCTCGGGGGCGAGCCCCGGCGCGCTGCGGCTCTGCGCTGCGGACGCGCGCGGCGTGGGTGCGCCCGTCGCTCCGGCGGTCCGGGTGCGCGCGCGCGCGGGCGCGCGCTGCGGACGTCGTTCACCGAGCTGCGACATCGTTCCTCTCCTCCCCACCGGATCGCTCGTGCGAACGCGGGTGCCGGATCACGCCGACAGCCGGCTGTCGGCGGCCCTGTCGGCGAAGTAGTTCTTCCGCTGCCGGAACTCGCACTCGTTCGCGACGTACCAGGCCCAGGTCTCGCACAGTCCGTCCTCGAGGCTCGTCGCCGGCTGGTACCCGATCCGGTCCTGCGCCCGCCCGATGTCCATCACGCGCGTCGGGAACCCGGCGGGCTTGGTCGGGTCGAAGTCGTAGCGGAAGGGCGTCACCCGCGAGAGGGTCTCGACGAGCTCGCGGATCGACACGCCGACCCCGCTGCCCAGGTTGGTGATCTCGCCGCCGGTGCCGCGGTAGAGCGCCAGGATCGTGCCCTCGGCGACGTCGCGGCTGTAGACGAAGTCGCGCACCGCGGTGCCGTCGCCCCAGACGACCAGCGGGTCCTCACCGGCGCGCACGCGGCTCATGAGCGCCGGGATCACCATCGCGCTCGCCGGGTCGAAGTTGTCGCCCGGGCCGTACACGTTGGCGAGGCGCACGACGGAGAACGTGTCGATCCCGAACTCGCGCCGATACGCGTCGATCTGGAGCTCGCCCATGCGCTTCGCCCAGCCGGGGAAGAGGTCCATCGGTGCGCCGTCCCAGGCGTCGTCCTCACGGAACAGCTCGCGGCTGGGGTAGGCCCCGATCGAGCTCGTGTAGACCAGGCGCTTGACGCCGCTCACGCGGCTCGCCTCGAGGACGTTGGTGTTCATCAGCAGGAGCGGCACGAAGAAGCTCGCCGGCTGGCGGGTCGTGACCTCGACCGAGCCCTTGATTCCCGCGAGGTGGAAGACGAGCTCCATGTCGCGCGTCACCTCGTGGCAGAAGGCGACGTCGGTGAGGTCGCCGAGCAAGTGGTCCGCGCGCGGGTCCACGTGCAGCTGGTCGAGCGACGCGGTCCGCACGCAGGCGCCCGCATCGCAGAGGATGTCCACGACCTGGCGGCCGACCATGCCCGTGCCGCCGGTGATCAGGACGTTGCGGCCGCGGAACCAGCTGAGGATTCGTTCATCGATCATCTTGACTGCTCCCATGATGGTTCTTGCGACGGGGGTGCCACACCAGGCTCCCCCAGCCGTCGTGGAACTCGCTCCCCAGGTGGCGGCGCACCTCGAGCAGCTCGATGCGGCCCTCGCGGGCGAGGAACTCGAGGCGCGGCAGGTAGCCACGCAGATAGCCGCGTCGCTCGGCGTAGCGCTTCGCCGCTTGCTCGAAGGGATCGCTCGCGTCGTACATCTCGTGCAGCGGCTCGACGTGGACGCAGAGCGCCGGCGCCTGCGCGAGGAGGAAGCCGAGGAACGCCTCGAAGCGCTCGCCGAGCTGCTCCATCGCACCGATCGTGACGACGGCGCTGCCCGGCTTCAGCACCAGCTCCCGGTCGGGCGCGAACATGTCGAACCGTCGGCCGGAGATCGGGTAGCCGGTGCTCTCCGCGACGAGGTCGAGCAGCTCCTGTGACGGCGTCGCCCAGTCGAGGCCGACGATCGGGCGTTCCGGGAGGAGCCGCGCGAACGCGGCGACGTTGTGGCCCGGCCCGCAGCCGAACTCGTAGATCGCGGTCGCCTCGCCGAGCCAGCGCGCGGCGAGCCAGGTCTGCAGCACGTCGACGAAGCTCGCCTCGAAGCGCGGGCTCTGCGGCCGCACGTAGCGGCCGAGCACGCGCATGGTGCGCGAGGGCTTGCGAAAGTAGTGCGGCTCGAGGTCGGCGAGATCGCGCGACCCGGCGAAACGGGCGAGGATGTCGCCCCAGCCGGCCTCCCACGCGGGCTGCCGCGACGGCCCGGAGACCGGCAGCGGCGCGTTGAGCGCCGCACGGACCCGATCCTCGACCGCCCGCAGCTCGCTGCCGGCCAGCGGGGTCATGCGGAAATCGTGCGCGTCGATCGCTTCGCGGGTGATCTCGGGCAGCCCCTCGGCAGTGGTTCCGAGCAGCTTCGCGAACTCCTCGTGGCCCAGCGTGAAGCCGGCCTCCGCGGCGTTGCGCCCGGCGAGCCTCGCCTGCGAAGGATTCTGCCGGGCGAGGCCGGCGTCGCAGCGCATCCGGAGCGTGGCCCTCGCGTCGGAGCCCGTCTGGACCGCCGCCCTCGCGTCGGAGCCCGTCTGGACCGCCGCCCTCGCGTCGGAGCCCGTCTGGACCGCCGCCCTCGCGTCGGAGCCCGTCTGGACCGCCGCCCTCGCGTCGGAGCCCGTCTGGACCGCCGCCCTCATGCGGTCTTTCCTGCGGCCCGTGCCACGTCGACGGGACGGGCGGTCTCGGTGCGCGGGGCGCGCGCCGTGCGTCCGGCGAGCTCACGCCGGACCGGGGGCGCGGCTTCGACCGCTGCCGCTGGCGCCTGCACTCCGTAGTGGATGATCCGGCTGCCCTCGTTCTCGAAGGCGAAGGGCACGTGCAAGTGACCAGCGAGTGCGCGCAGCACGCTCGCCTGCCGGTGCGGTGGCACGAAGAAGCACAGAAAGCCCGAGCTGCCGGCCCCCAGCAGCTTGCCGCCGAGCGCGCCATGCCGGACGGCCTTCGCGTAGAGGTCGTCGACCGTCTCGTTCGAGATCATCGGGCTCAGGCTGCGCTTCAGGAGCCAGCTCTCGTGCAGCAGACGGCCGAAGTCGTCGAGGCTGCCGTCGCCCGTCAGAATCGCGAGCGCCTCGTCGACCATCGCGCGCATGCGCAGCAGTGCGGCGCGACGTGCATCGAGGTTGGCGAGCATGTCGCCGGCGATGGCCGACGCGAACCGGCTCGTGCCCGTGTAGAAGAGCATCAGGTGGCGCTGCAGCTCGACGAGCCGGTCGGGGCGCGCGGTGACCGGGTCGACGCGGATCTCGCCGCTCTTGCGGAACTCGATCAGGTTCAGGCCGCCGTAGGCGGCCGCGACCTGGTCCTGCGAGCCGACGTTCTCGGCCAGGACCTCCTGCTCGAGGCGCATCGCGGTCAGCGCCAGCGCGTGCCTGCCGATCATCTGACCACGCAGCGCCGTCAGCGCCTTGACGAGCCCGACGGCAAAGGACGAGCTCGAGCCCATGCCGGCGCGCGCCGGCAGATCCGCCTGGTGGTGGATCTCGATGCCCGTGGTGTCGTCGTAGCCGAGCAGGCGCAGGCCCTCGCGCACGGCGGGGTGCAGGATCTCGGCGATCGTGCCCACGGTCTCGACGTGCGACCAGACCACGCGGTGCCGCGTGGTGAAGAACGGCGGCAGCTGCCGCACGCTCAGGTAGCAGTACTTGTCGATCGTCGTCGACAGCACGGCGCCGCCCTCGCGGCGGTACCACGCCGGGTAGTCGGTGCCGCCGCCGAAGAACGACAGGCGGAAGGGTGTGCGCGAGAGGATCACGCCGCCAGCGCCCGGTCTTCGCGGATGCGTCCGCGGTGATAATCGAGCAGGTCGCGCAGCGTGGTCTCGAGCGGCACCTGCGGCTCCCAGCCCGTCGCGGCACGAAACTTCGACGTGTCGGGGATCTGCAGCGTGACGTCGGACGGACGCACCAGCGCCGGGTCCACCTCGTAGCGGATCCGGCAGCCCGCCATGCCGATCAGGACGTCCAGCATCTCGCCGACCGTCATCGTGCGCTCGCCGCCGATGTTGTAGACCTCGCCCGGCGGGCATTTCTCGAGCAGGAGCCAGTAGGCGCGCACGGCGTCGCTCACGTCGGCGAACGTGCGCACGCTGTTCAGGTTGCCGACCTTGATCGGGTTCGGCCGGCGGCCGCTCTCGACCTCGGCGATCTGCTTGGCGAAGGCGCTTTCCGCGAACACGTCGCCGCGTCGCGGGCCCGTGTGCGTGAACATGCGCGTGCGGACCGTCTTGATGCCGTACGAGAGGAAGTACTGGAGAGCGATCATGTCCTCGCCGCACTTCGAGACGGCGTACGGGCTCGCCGGGCGAAACTCGTTGCTCTCGCGGATCGGCACCTCGTCGGGTCGGACCTGGCCGTAGACCTCGGACGAGCTGCAGATGTGGATCCGCGGATCGATGCCGGTAAGGCGGACCGCGTCGAGCAGGTTGGTCGTCCCGATCACGTTCGTGTGCAGCGTGTCGGCGGGAGCCGTGAAGCTCGCCGAGACGTACGACTGCGCCGCGAGGTGGAAGATCCGCTCCGGACGGACGGTCTCGAGGATCCGCACCAGCGAGTGCAGGTCGCGCAGCTCACCCTCGTGCAGCGTCACGCGTCCCGCGGTCTTGACGAGGTTGGCGCGCGGGCTACGCCAGCGCACCATGCCATGCACCTCGACGTCGGGGTGGTGCGCGAGGACGTACTCGGCGAGGTGGCTGCCCACCATGCCGGTGATTCCGGTGATCAGGATCCGCATCGTCGTGTCTCCGTCGGGCCCCGCTTCGTCGGCTGCGCGACCCGCTCCGGCTCGCGCAGCGGCATCAGAAAGGCCCCTTGAAGCGCTTGTAGACGTCCGTGGCCGACGCATCGTCGGGCAGGGGTACGCCGTGCTGGTCGCGGCCCGTCGCGAGGCGAAGCACCTCGTCGGTCAGGCGCCGTAGGTTCGGGTAGTAGAGATCCTCGAGCGACTTGGCGGTCGGGCAGGGCGCCGGCGCCATGCCGAGCGTTCGCACGGGTGCCTTGAGCAGGCCGGGATCGCGCTCGCAGACCAGGCGGCACATCTCGGCGCCGACACCGTAGGCCTGCCACGAGGTGTCCGCGACCAGCAGGCGGCCCGTGCGCGCCACGCTGTCGAGGATGAGCTCGGTGTCCGGGTGCGATACGCAGTGCAGGTCGATGAGCTCGACGTCCGCGGCACCGATCTCTGCCAGGTACTCCGCCGAGCGCAGCGCCTCGAGCACCATGATCGAGGTCGCGACGACGGTGACGTCCTTGCCCGAGCGGAGCTTGCGCGAGCCCATGGGCGGCGTACGCGCAGCGCCCGCCGTCGTGTCGACGCGAAAGCCGATGTCGTAGAGCAGCCGGTGCTCGAGGCTCAGCACCGGACCGCGATGGTTGCGGATGAGCGCGGGGTAGGACGAGAGAATCGACTCCGAGGTCGCCGGCATGATGACGACCAGACCCGGGATGTGCGCGAACAGCGACTGCAGGCTCTGCGAGTGCTGCGCGCCCTGACCCCAGCTCCGTCCGACGATCATGCGGATCATCATCGGAACCTCGAAGCGGCCGCCGAACATGTAGCGGTACTTCGCGGCGAGGTTGACGATCTGGTTCATCGCAAGCAGCGCGAAGTCGGCCCGGATGTGCGTCTGGATCGGGTAGAGCCCGCCCAGCGCCGCTCCGACCGCGATGCCGGTGAGACCCTCCTCGGCGAGCGGCGTGTCCATCACGCGGTCCTTGCCGAAGGCCGCAGCGAGGCCGATCGTCGAGCCGAAGATGCCCTTGTGGTCGTCGACGCCCTGGCCGAGGAGGATCGCGTTCGGATCGTCCTCCAGCGCACCGCGCATCGTCGTCAGCAACGCGTCGCGGTAGCTCACGACCTCCGCGGAGCGCGTCTCGACCGGAGTCTCGATCTTGAAGGCGAGTCCCATGCGTTGCTCCTTCAGGCGACGTCGGCGAGGAGCGCGTCCGCGCCGGGCCAGGGGCTCTCCTCCGCGAACGCGACGGCGTCGTCGATCTCGCGCAGGATCTCCGGGGTGAACCGTGCGACCAGCTCCGTCTCGGTGACCAGGGGGTCGCTTCGCCGCCAGGGCTCCGCTTCGGCTGCCGCGCGGTAGCCGACGTGGTGGTCCTCGCCGATGCCGACGTGCTCCATCTGCCGGTACGTGTCGATGACCAGGAGCATCGGGCGGCGCTCGGCGCGCACGCGGACGGCTGCCGCCGAGACGGTCTCGTGAACCGCGCGCGGGTCGTTGCCACGCATGCAGCGACGCGTCGGGATGCCGTACGCGTCGGCGTGCTCGAGGAGATCGTAGGACTGCCGTACGCTGATCCGCGAGTGCACGGCGAGGCCGTTGTTCTCGCACAGGAAGAGTACCGGCAGCTGGTGCAGCGCGGCGAAGTTCAGCGACTCGTGGTAGACGCCTTCCTCCGTCGCGCCGTCACCGAACACCGCGAGGACGATCTGGTCGGTGTGACGACGCCTCGCGGCGAGCGCCGCACCGACCGCGTGCGGAATGGTGCTGGCGACGATCGCCGACGAGCCCATGAAGCCGACGTCGGGTGCGGCGAGGTGCATCGAGCCCGCCTTGCCGCCGCAGCAGCCGGTGGCCTTGCCGTACAGCTCGGCCATCATCTGCCGGAGGTCGCCGCCCTTTGCGAGGTAGAACGCGTGGCTCCGGTAGCTGCCGAAGACCAGATCGCCGGGCCGCAGCGCGGCGCAGGCGCCGGTCGCGACCGCCTCCTGGCCGATCGACAGGTGGACCGGGCTCTGGATCCTGTCCGACGGGTAGAGCTGGATGAGGCGCAGCTCGACCAGCCGGATGCGCAGCGTCTCGTACAGCAGCTGCGTGGCGAGATCGATGTCGGGGCGTTTCACGCGACCTCCGCGGTGAGGGTGCTCGCCGCGCTCATTGCGCAGCGGGTCCGGTGGGCTCGCGGCGCGGTGGCCGGGCGCTGGCCGGGCGTGCGGAAGAACCCCGCGGCACCCGCCAGGCTCTCCGGCGTGCCGATGTCGATGAAGCGCTCGGTGCGCGCGTATCCGTAGATTCCGGCGGCAAGCCAGCCGGGCAGCAGGTCGCGCTCGAGCGAGCAGGCGAGCCCGGGCGGGATCGCGGCGACCAGCGAGCGCCGCAGCAAGTAGAGTCCGGCGTTGACCGCCCCGGCGCAGCGCCGCGGCGACTTCTCGACGAAGCGGTGGATGCGGCCGCAGGGGTCGGTCTCGACCGTGCCGTAGCGGCGCGCGTCGTGCACCCGCGCGAGCGCCAGCGTGCCGTGCGCGGCGCGCTGGTGATGCCAGAGCCAGAGGCTCCCGAGGTCGACGTCGCAGTACGAGTCGCCGTTGAGCACGAACAGCGCCTGCGACCTCACCAGCGGCAGCGTCCTGCGGATGGCGCCACCCGTACCCAGTGGTGCGGGCTCGTGTGTGTACTCGACCTCGATCGGCCCGAAGGAAGGGCCGACCGCGTCGCGCACCTGCTCGCCCATGTAGCCGGTGGAGAGAACGACGTGCTCGATGCCGGACGCGGCGAGGTGCCCGAGCAGATGGAAGAGGAAGGGCACGCCGTCGACGTCGGCGAGGACTTTCGGCCGGTCGGCGACGACGCCGCGCAGCCGCGTGCCCAGCCCTCCCGCGAGGACTACCGCGGTCGTTCCGCGGACGTCGTCGGTCGCGGGCGCGTGCTGCGCCACCTGACCACTGCCGGTTCTCCGGGTCGCTCTCGGTTGCTCCATGATGCGAGGCACCAAATGCAAGCCGTTTGCCAGTCACGGCGGTTCGTCTGACGGCGCACCCGTCCGGTCCCGGATGCTCTGGCGCGCGGGCCGATGGACGCATCGCGCCGGCCGATGGGTCGAAAGTGCCGGCCGGCGTTGCGCGGGTCGGCAATCGCTTCCCCTCGCGTGCTCAGCTATGGCGTCCGCTCGGAGTTCAGCGGGCCGGAGTCGCGCGCGGCACGGCGAAGGAGAGAGCGAACGTGGGTCCACTCGAAGGCATTCGGATCATCGAGATCGCGGGCATCGGCCCCGGTCCGTTCTGCGCCATGATGCTGTCGGACATGGGCGCCGAGGTGTTGCGCATCGACCGCGCAGAGCGCGTGAGCGGTGCGAAGGGCCCGACCGCGGACCTGCTCGCACGCGGACGCCGCAGCGTCGGAGCGAACCTCAAGAGCACCGCCGGCGTCGCCGTCGTCCTCGACCTCATCGAGCGTGCCGACGGCCTGATCGAGGGCTTCCGTCCCGGTGTCATGGAACGGCTCGGCCTCGGCCCCGACGTCTGCCTCGCTCGCAACCCGAGGCTCGTCTACGGCCGCATGACGGGCTGGGGACAGGAGGGTCCGATGGCGCAAGCGGCCGGCCACGACATCAACTACATTGCGCTCGCCGGCGCCCTCGAGCCGATCGGCCGCGCCGGCGAGGCGCCGCTGCCACCGCTCAACCTGGTGGGCGACTTCGGCGGCGGTGCGATGATGCTGGCCTTCGGGATGGCGTGCGCGCTGGTCGAGCGTCAGCGCTCCGGCAGGGGGCAGGTCGTCGACGCGGCCATGGTCGACGGCGCCGCGCTGCTCATGACGATGTTCCACGGCATGCGGCACATGGGCTTCTGGGACGAGCGCCGCGGCTACAACATGCTCGACAGCGGCGCGCACTTCTACGACACCTACGCGTGCAAGGACGGCAAGTACATCTCGCTCGGCTCGATCGAGCCGCAGTTCTACAAGGAGATGCTCGAGCGTCTGGGGCTCGCCGGGGAGACGCTGCCGCACCAGATGGACAAGGCCAGGTGGCCGGAGCTCAAGAAGAAGGTTGCCGCCGTCATCGCCACCAGGACGCGCGACCAGTGGTGCGCGATCATGGAGGGCACCGACGTCTGCTTCGCCCCGGTGCTGTCGATGACCGAGGCGCTCGACCACCCGCACAACAAGCTGCGCGGAACCTTCACCGAGGTCGCCGGGCTCTCGCAGCCGGCGCCGGCGCCGCGATTCAGCCGCACACGCCCCGAGATCCAGGGGCCGCCAGCACAGGCGGGCGAGCACACCGACGACGCGCTGCGCGACTGGGGCGTCGCGGACGCGCGCGTCGCGGAGCTGCGGGCCGCTGGAGCGATCGCCTGAGCTCCATCAGGCCGCGGTGATGAGAACGTGGCCCGGCTGCTGCGCGACGCGCGCCAGCCAGGCTCGCACCGCCGGCCAGGGCTCGAGGTCGAAGCCGCCTTCACCCGCGACGTGGGTGCAGGCGTAGAGCGCGATGTCGGCGATCGTATAGCGCTCCGCCACGAAGTAGGTGCGTCGCGACAGGTGGGTCTCCATGACGGCGAGCGCCGCGTCCCCGAGGCGCTTCTTCTCGGCCAGCGCCGCGCACCGCTCCGCGGTGATCGCGAGGTGGTGCAGCCAGTAGCGCGAGGTCGCGATGTTCGGCTCGTGGCTGTCATGCTCGAAGAACATCCACTGCAGCACTTGCGCCCGCTCGAGCCGCCCGTCCGGGAGCAGGGGCGTTCCGTCGGCGAGTTAGAAGAGGATCGCTCTGGACTCGGCAAGCAGGGTTCCGTCGGGAAGCTCGAGCGTCGGGATCCGGCCGTTGGGGTTCTTCGCGAGGAATTCCGGCGTCCTCGTCGCTCCGTGCACGATGTCCATCTCGACACGCGCAAAGGGGATGCCCAGCTGGTGCACTGCGAGGCGAACCTTGCAGCCGTTGCCCGATTCGAGAAAGTCCTAGAGCCGCATCGTCGTCCCTCCCGCCCTCGGCTTCGCGCGCGAGGCGCAGCGACGTCGTAGCGCACCGCGCGCGGCGTGTCGGCGGCGTTCGCCCGCGGTGGAAACGCCCGGCGCCGGGTGGTGCGTCGAGACCGTCCCACGCGGGGCGCGTCGCGTCGCCGCGGGCGTCGAGATTCCGACGCCCACGGGGGAAAGTGTTGATTCCGGAACGCGTCGCGACGTTTCGCGGCGCGTGAACGCCCGGAAAATCGCGGCATCGCGTGGCACAGTGGTTGCGACCCAATTCGCCCGGCTGTCGCTCGTCGCGTGTCCTCGCCGACCCCCTCGGCGACCCCGGGCACGCTCGCGAGAGGACCGCGCTCTCCCGGTGACAAGAAGACCAGCGAAGGAGGCGGCGATGAAGACGGTTCTCACGGTTGACGACAGCAGGGTCGCTCGTACGGCCATCGCGCAGGTGCTGTCGCGGTGGGGTTGCCGCGTGCTCGAGGCCCGCGACGGACGGGAGGGAGTGGCGGTCGCACGCCTCACACGCCCCGATCTGATCCTCCTCGACGTGCTCATGCCGGTCCTGGACGGGCGTCAGGCGCTGGCGATCCTGCGCCAGGATGCCGGCTGCCGGCATCTCCCGGTCGTCATGCTGACCGGCATCACCGGCGAGAGCCTGGTGCAGCAGTGCTCTCACCTCGGTATCAGCGGCTACCTGGTGAAGCCGGTGGTGTCCGACGCGCTGCTGGACGTGCTCGGACGCGTGCTCGGCGGGCCGGTGGGCGCACCGGTCGCGGCGAGCTCGTCCGACGCACCGCGTCCTGCGATGTTCGGCTGAGCGTGGCCAGCGCGCGGTTGCGCCGCGACGCCGTGCCCGGCCGTCCCGGCTCACGTCCGACGCGGCGACCGCCGATCTAGCAGACACCGCGCGATGCAAGCCGGCGCCCTCGTTGCGTGCGGGAGCGGCGCCGGTGACGCAACCCGACGGACGGCAGACTGCCGCGAGCAGCGCAGGAGGGCGCCCAGGAGATGCTGATCCTGACTCGAAAGATCGGCGAGATGATTCGCATCGGCGACGAGGTCACGGTGCGCGTGCTCGGCGTGCGCGGCGGACAGGTGAGCCTCGGCTTCACCGCACCGAACGACGTGCGCATCCTCCGCGAGGAGGTCGTGCGCGACGAGCGTCCGCTGCCGCCGCAGGAGGCTGCGGCAGGGGAGGAGATGCGCGGCGAGCGGGCAAACGCGAAGCCACCGGCGAAGCTGCGCACGAGCCCCGAGCGCAGGATCGCCCGGCGCTCGGCCTGAGCGCCTGAGCAGGACTTCGCGAGCGCTCGAAGACGGCGCCGCGCAGCAGGCTCACCCGCGGCCGCGCGCCGGCGCCTCGCGCCAGCGCGCCGGGCGCCGCAGACGGCCCGCGTCAGCGGTGGCGCGAGAGCTCGCGCTGCACGAGGTCGAACTCGGTCTCGAGCCGCTCGACGAGCATCGCGGCGCGGTCGAGCGCGCCGGTGTGCCCGGCTTCCTCGAGCGACGCGCAGAGTGCGGCCATGCGCACCGCGCCCATCGTGCTGCTGCTCCCCTTGAGCGAGTGTGCGGAGAGCTCCAGCGCATGCCGGTCACCGCTCACCAGCGACTCGCGCGCCGCGCGGCAGCTCATCCTCGCGTTGCCGAGGAACAGATCGACGATCTCGGCGAACTCGCCGCCGCCCGGGGTCTGCAGGTCGCCGCGGAGCGCTTCGAGGACGTCGATCCGCACCGGTGCGTCCTCGTCGGACTCGAGAGGCATGATTTCCTCGAGCGCCGGCGCGGATTCGGCCAGGCGCGGGGACCGGCGCTCCAGCGCGCGCTCGAGCGCGGCCCGCAGGTCTTCGAGGTGGAGCGGCTTGGCGAGGTAGTCGTCCATCCCCGCATCGAGGCAGCGACGGCGGTCGCGGTCGAGCGCGTTGGCGGTCATGGCGATGATCTGGCAGCGCCGCTGGCCGGCCTCCGCCGCCCGGATGGCCACGGTCGCGTCGAGTCCGTTCATCTCGGGCATCCGGCAGTCCATCAGAACGATGTCGTAGGGTGTGCGCTGCATCGCCTCGACGACCTCGCGCCCGTTGGCGACGAGGTCCGGGCGAAGCCCGAGCTTGCCCAGCTGCGTCCGTACCAGGCGCTGGTTCACGGGGTTGTCCTCGGCGATCAGCACGCGGACCGTATCGGCGTCGAGCTTCGGCTTCTCGGCGGGAACGCGGAGCGTCGGTGCGTCGGGCGGGTGCGGGCGCGGCGCGCGCAGTACGTCGCGGACGCACTCGAGGAGCTGCGTCTGGCGGAGCGGCTTGGTCAGCCGGCGATTGACGCCCACCGCGCGCGCCTGCTCCACCTGTCCGCGCTCGGACAGCGAGCTCGCCATGACCAGCGGAATCCGCTCGAAGCCGGGCATGGCGCGGAGCTGACGCGCGAACTCCACGCCGTCCATGCCCGGCATCAGCATGTCGAACACGACGGCGTCGTACGAAGCGCCGTCGTGGCGGGCAGCGACCAGCATCTCGAGCGCGCTGCGCCCGTCGCAGGCCGTGTCGACGACGCTGCCGCACCGGCCGAGGTAGGTCTTCAGGATGATGCGGTTGGTCGCGTTGTCGTCGACTCCGAGGATGCGGGCGCCGTGCAGTGGCGAGAAGTCGCCCGCTTCCGCGGAGCTCTTCTCCGGGGCGCGCTCGAGCCGGACCGTGAACCAGAACGTGCTGCCGGCGCCCGGCTCGCTCTCCACCCCGATCGTGCCGTCCATGAGCCGCACCAGCCGCTCGCAGATGGCGAGCCCGAGGCCGGTCCCCGGGTGGCGGCGGCTCGTCGAGCCGTCCGCCTGCGTGAACGCCTGGAACAGCTGGGCGTGCAGCTCGCGCGGGATGCCCGGACCGGTGTCGGTGATCTCGAAGCGCAGCAGGAGCTCGCTGCCGCGGGCCTCGGCGACGCTCGCGTGCACCCGAACCTCACCGCTCTCGGTGAACTTGACGGCGTTGCCGATCAGGTTGACGAGGATCTGGCGAAGCCGCCCGGGGTCGCCGATCGCACGCCGGATGTCGCTCTCGACGTGGCAGGTGAGCTCGAGCTGCTTCGCGTGCGCGCGCTCGGCGAGCAGCTCGGCAGCTTCCTCGACCGTCGTTCCGACGTCGAACGCCGTCGTGTCGAGCTCCATGCGCCCGGCGTCGATCTTCGAGAAGTCGAGGATGTCGTTGATCATCGTGAGCAGCGACTCGGCGGAGAGACGGATGGTCTCGGTGAACGCGCTCTGCTCGGCCGAAAGCTGCGTTCCGAGCAGCAGTCCGGTCATGCCGATGACCCCGTTCATCGGGGTGCGGATCTCGTGGCTGATGTTGGCGAGGAACTCGGACTTGAGCCGGTTGGCGGCCATGGCCTCGTTGCGTGCCGCCGTGAGCTCCTCCGCGTGGCGGGCGTAGTCGGCCGCGAGCGCGGCGGCCTTGGCCTCCGCCGTCCACTCCTCGGTACGGATCCGGCGCGCGAGCGCGGCGATCCGGTTCTCGAGCGCAAGCGCGAGGAACGGCACGAGCAGGAAGTCGTCGCCGCCGGCGTCGAGGATTTCTCGCACCGCGAGCTCGTCTGCTTCCGCAACCAGCGCCAGGATCGGCATGCCCTCGAGCGCACCGCGCTTGCGGACCCGCCGGCAGAGGTCCTCGCGGTCCCCCCGCGAAGCCGTCCAGTCGACGATCAGCAGCGACGGCGGCTGCCGTTCGAGCTGCGCCCACGCGAGGCTCGAGCTCTCGGTCATCCGGACCGCATCCGCGCAGGAGGCGAGCGTATCCTTGACGTGCCTTGCGAGAGCCGGGTCGGCGACCAGTGCGAGTACCGAGAACGGACGGGCCATCGTCCAGAACTTCGGTAGGGGCGAGCCGCTGCTTGAGAACCGGGCCCCGGGGCAGGGTGGGGGCCTAGTGGCGGCCGAGGAGCACGTCGAGGATCGCGCGCTGCGCGGGGCCCAGGACTCGCGACAGGACGCCCGTCATCAGCACCGCGAACAGGATGAGCATGCCATAGCGTCGCATCGCGAAGGCCAGCGGTGCGAGCCGACGCGGTAGCAAGCTCTCCAGCACACCGAACCCGTCGAGCGGCGGGATCGGCAGCAGGTTGAACAGAGCGAGGGCGGCGTTGATCAGTACCGAATTCACCGCGAGCAGGAACACGATCTCGTCGAGACCGCCCGCGCCGGGTCCCTGCAGCCGCGGCCGGATCGCGAACACGAGCGCGGCGAAGGCGAGCGCGAGGAGGACGTTCGAGAGCGGGCCGGCGGCCGACACGAGGAGGTTGGCGACGCGCGGCTTGCGCGTGCGGCGCAGATCGACCGGCACGGGACGCGCCCAGCCGAAGACCGGTGCGCCGGCCAGGGCAAGCAGGGCCGGGAACACGATGCTGCCGACGGTGTCGACGTGGCGCAGCGGGTTGAGCGAGATGCGCCCCTGCTCGCGCGCGGTGGGGTCACCGCAGGCCAGCGCCGCCAGGCCGTGCGCGGACTCGTGGAACGAGACCGCGAACAGCAGGCCGACCACCTGCACGACGATCTGGAGCGTCTCGCCCATGGCTCAGGCGACGCCGGCACGCCCTGGCACGTCGAGGCCGGTCAGGCGTGTGCTCAGGTCCCAGAGACGCCGCGCCGCCGCGCCGTCCCGGGCCGCCGCCGACGGCTTCGCCTCGCGGCAGCTCGCGAAGTAGCGACCGCTCACGCCGTCGAGCTCGGGCGAGGTGGCGACGTGCAGCGTGGTGGCGGCCCCGCCGTCGGGCGTGCGGAAGAACGGCGCGAGCACACGGATCAGGAGGCCCGCGACGCGGCCGTTGTTCTTTCCGAGCCCGGTCGCGACCGCTCCCGGGTGCACGCAGTTGACCGTCACGCCGCTGCCCTCGAGCCGCCGGGCGAGCTCGGTGGTGAACAGGAGGTTCGCGAGCTTCGAGTGTCCGTAGACCCGCATCGCCTTGTAGCCCTTCGCGAACCCGACGTCGTCGAAGTTGATGCCCGAGACGAACTTGTGCGCGTCCGAGCCCACGTTGACGATGCGCGCCGGCGCGCTGGCGCGCAGCCTGTCGAGCAGCAGCATGGTGAGCAGGAAGTACGCGAGATGGTTGACGGCGAAGGTCTGCTCGATGCCGTCGGCCGTCTCCACGCGCTGCAGGTTCACCACCCCCGCGTTGTTGACCAGCAGGTCGATGCGCGGGTAGCGCGCCGTGATCTCCGTCGCGACCCGGCGGATCGCGTCCTGCGCGGCGAGGTCGCCGAGAAACACCTCGACCGCCGTGCTGCCGGTCTCGTCCCGGATCGCGCGGACGGTCTCCCCGGCGCGCCCCGCGTCGCGACAGACGAGGCCCAGCTCGGCGCCCGCGCGGGCCAGCGCGATCGCGGTGCTGCGGCCGATGCCCGAGGTCGCACCCGTGACGATGCAGGTCTTGCCCTTCACCAGCCTCGGTTATGGGCGTCCCGGACGGTGCTGGCAAGTCGCGTCGGGTGCGCGCTACAACGCGCAGCGAGAGGAAGGCCCACCATGTCGAGCGAGATCTACGCCAGCGCGGAGCACGAGGCGTTTCGTGCGGTCGTCCGCAAGTTCGTCCAGGAGGAGCTCGAGCCGCGTGCGCGCGAGTTCGATGCCAGCGGGAGGATCGACAAGTCGCTCTACCGCAAGATGGGCGCGCTCGGGATGCTCGGTATCCGCTACGAGCCGCGCTGGGGCGGGTCTGGCCTCGACTGGTCGTACACGACGGTGCTGTTCGAGGAGCTCGCGCGCTGCGACAACGCCGGCGTGACCATGGGCATCAGCGTCCACACCGACATGGCGACCCCGTCGCTGCACCAGTTCGGCTCCGACGAGCTGCGCGAGCGCTGGCTGATCCCGGCGATCCGGGGCGAGGTGGTGAGCGCGATCGGGGTGACGGAGCCCGACGCGGGCTCGGACGTGGCGGGAATCAAGACGCGCGCGGTGCGCGACGGCGACGACTGGGTGATCAACGGCAGCAAGATCTACATCACCAACGCGGCCACGGCGGACTTCATCTGCCTGCTCGCCGTCACCGATCCGAGCGCAGGCTACGGCGGCTTCTCGCAGATCCTCGTGCCCACCGACGCGCAGGGCTTCAGCTACCAGCTGCTCGACAAGATCGGGAACCGAGGCTCCGACACGGGCCTGCTGTTCTTCGAGGACGTCCGCGTGCCGGTGACCAACACCATCGGCGACGTCGGGCGCGGCTTCCAGCAGCAGATGATGCAGTTCCAGGACGAGCGCCTGGTGGCGTGCGTCAGCTCGAACGCGTCGTCGCTCGCGCTCTGGGAGAAGACGCGCGGCTGGTGTCAGGAGCGCAAGCTGTTCGGCAAGACCCTCGCCAAGATGCAGGTGACGCAGTTCAAGATGGTCGAGATGATGGCGCGCATGACCGCCGACCGGGCGCTCGTGCACGAGTGCGTGCGCAAGCGCGTCCGGGGCGAGGACGCGACGCTCGAGATCTCGATGGCCAAGCTGCTCGTCGGGCGGACGAGCCGCGCGGTCGCCGACGAGTGCATCCAGCTGCACGGCGGCTTCGGCTACATGACCGAGAGTTCTGCGGGTCGCGCGTTCGTCGACGCCAGGCTCATCAGCATCGGTGGTGGCGCCGACGAGGTCATGATCCAGTACATGGCGAAGATGCTGGGCTTCTGATGGCCGCGTGAGAGGTCGCCGCGTGCGGGGCCCCGCCGCCCCTCGCCCGACTCCCCGCGGGTAGCGGGCGCGAGAGGCGAGGGGCCGCGAGTCGGGTCAGGGGGCGGCCGGCGCGCACTTGAGCTGGAGCGTATCGAGATCCTTCTTGCCGGAGCCGAGCGCCGCCTGCACGCGCAGCGTCAAGCGGCGCGCCCCGGCCGGAACGTCGACCGCGAAGCCGGCGCCGCACATTTCGCCCGGACCCGCCGGGAGGATGAGGCTCGCGACGCCCGCGGCGAGCGCGGCGCGCGCCGCGATGTCCTCGGGCCGCTTCGCGGTCGCGGTCGGCGACTTGAGGTCGACGGCCGTCACCTGGGCCGCGCTGCACGCGAGACGCGTGTCCTCGGCGCCGACGCAGCCCCAGAGGCGGAAGCGGCACCTGCCCGGCGTCGGGTCGAAGTCGCACCTCGGATCGCCGTCGGTGCAGGTCTGGGACGTCTTGGGAACGCCGCGCGAGTCCGCGCTCGGCGCCGGCAGCTCGGCTGCCCACTCGAAGCCGCAGTCCAGCCCCTTCGCACCGCCGCCCGGGATGCGCAGCGCCGGCGGGATCTCGGTGCAGGTGGCGCTGCAGTCGTTGCCGGGGGTCCCGTTGAGCGAGCCATCGTCGCAGAACTCGTTGCACTCGACCACGCCGTTGCCGCACGACTCGGTGCGACAGGCGGCACTGCAGCCGTCGCACGACGACGTGTTGCCGTCATCGCACTGCTCGGTGACCTCGAGGGTGCCGTTGCCGCACACGGTGGTGTTCGGGGCACACCAGAGCCGCGCGAGGTTGCTGCTCATGGTGAGGCCGCCGACGTCCTCGGCGAGGATGTTGAACGCGCGCTTGCCGAGGCCGGCCGGCTGGTGCGCGACCTTGAATGTCATGTCGGCGGTGCACAGGTTGAACGCCGCGATCGGCGGTCCGCTCTGGACCACGGTGTTGCCTGCGCGAACCTCGCCACCGAGCGCGCTCAGGCCGCCAGCGAGCTGCTGCGCGTTGTGCTGGTCGAGCGGGTTCGAACCACCGGGAAGCTGCGGCTGCTTGATGCTGACGTAGGAGAGATTGCCCGGCGTGCAGCCCGGCAGGCGCGGGTCCGGGACGCGGAGACAGAGCTGCGTGCCGAAGCTGCAGACGCCATCCCGCGTCTGGTCCTTGTCACACGCCGGGTCGCCGTCCGTGCAGATCTGGGTGCGGCTCGGCAGCAGGGTTTTCGGATTCAGCGCCGGGTTCGACAGCGCGAGCTTCCACTCCGCGAGGCAGCCCGCGGTCGGGAGCGTCACGCCGGGCAGCAGCACGGCCTCCTGCGGCGGCAGCGTGCAGGTGGCCTCGCAGCCGTCACTCGAGGTGGTGTTGCCATCGTCGCACTGCTCGCCACACTCCCGGGTGCCATCGCCGCAGACGTCGTCGAGCCGGGTGCAGTCCGAGCTGCAGCCGTCGCACGCGACGTTGTTGCCGTCGTCGCACGCCTCGCCCTCGTCGATCACCGAGTTGTTGCACTGGGCGAGCGCGACGCAGTCGGGAAGGTTCGCGTCGACGCTGATCGCTGCCGCCGGAGCCACCGTACCGCTGATCACCGGCGTCAGGCCGCGGTACTTGATCTCGTTGACGCCGATCGCGCGCATCTGGCCGAGAATCGTCACCAGCCCGCCCGCTCGGAGGCGGTTCGTCCCGGTGCCGGGGAATGCGAACGTGCCGCGCGTATCGAGGAAGCCCGTCGTCCCGATGGTGATGGCGCAGGCCTGCATCGAGATGAGGCCGCCGATTCCTTCGCTGCCCGACGCCTCGGCGTCGATCACGCCCAGTACCTGGAGATCGCCGGTGGCGATCACGTCGGCGGTGCCGCCGAACCCCGGCGAGGTCAGGTCGATGTCGCGCAGCGTCGCGTGTCGGCCCGCGCCTAGCAGGAAGGAGCCGCCGCCACCGAATGCACCGGGGCCACGAGCCCTGATGTCACCGGTCGCGAGCTGGGTGAAGTCCATGCGGGCATCGACCGAGACCTCGCCGCCGAAGCACTGCGTGCCCCCGCTCACGTCGATCGGCGCGGCGATCGTGAGGTTGCCGCCCGAGAACAGCGCGACCTCCGATCCGTCGCCGCAAGCGAAGTCGGTGCCGCTGCCGGCCTTGCCGGTGAGCGATGCGTTGATCGCGACGTTGCCGGTGGTCGAACCGATTTCGATCGGGCCACCCGAGCCATCCGGCCCACCGCCGCTCGCATCGATCGGCTGCGCGATGGTGACGTCCCCAGTCTCGGAAGTCACCGTCACACTGCCACCGCCGAACTCGGCGGCGGCGGTGTCGATGCGGCCGCCCGCAAGCACGTTGCCGAACGCGTTGATCGATACCTCCCCGCCACCGGAGCCCGCGCCGGCCGCGCCGGCGCTCAGCACATCCGAGAAGGTCACGGCGCCGGCGCCGGAATCGATCACGATGTCGCCGCCCTGCGAATCGGTGCCGGACCCCGACGTGCTCAGCGGACCGGCGATCTCGATGTTCCCGCTGGCGAGCAGATCCAGACTGCCGCCCTGGTGGCCCGTCAGGTCGATGCGCGACTTCGTCGACCCGGCCGCGAGCAGGCGAAGCGGGCCTGCGGTCGCGTTGAGCGTCACCAGCGCCGTGTCGCCGCCGCCGAGGATACGGGAACCGGCCTGCATCGTGATCGAGGCCGCGAGGATCTGGACGTCACGCGGGCCCGCTGCGCCACCGATCGTGACGACGGCGCTCGGCGCGAACACCACGTCCGCACTCCCGAAGTCGAGGATGACCGGGGGGATGATGGTCTTCGCTCCGCTGATCGTGCACGGTCTGCCTGTGCACAGTTCTGCTGGAACGGTGGCGCGTGCCGGCGTCGCGACGGCTGCGACGACGAGGCAAGCGAGGGCGGTCTCGATCGATCGGGTCAATGAAACCACGGAACCTCCGAATCGGGCGGTGCGATGTGGGTAAATTCGAGCAGCGGCCCCAAAGGCGGGGCGGGTTCGGTACGTCGACGAGATGTTGGGCATCCTGCCACCCGGACGACACGCGGGTAGACGTTGAGACAGGGGGGCCCATGGCCCCGGGAACCATTACGGCACGCGTTAGCACGGGCGCTGCACGCTGGACAACATAGAATCGCGCGCCGCCCCGCGCGCGGCGCGGCTGTGGTCGAGACGGGGTTTCCGGTAGCGTCCAGCCGATGGCAGCCGCTGCAGAGTCGGACGGGGCGTCGGATGGGGGGAAGGATCCCGTCTGCGGGATGATCGTCAAGAACCCCCGTCCGGAGCGTTCGTTCGTCCACGCCGGACGCACGTACTACTTCTGCGCCGACCGCTGCCGGGGACGGTTCGCGGCCGACCCCGAGGGCTTCCTGTCGCAGCCTCGGCCCGAGAGCGGCACGGCGCGCGGACATGCCCAGCCCTGGCCGGTCACGCGGCCGCCATCCTCTGGGGGGGCTCCGGCGGGGACGGTCTACACGTGCCCGATGCATCCCGAGGTCCGGGAGCCCCGGCCCGGTGCGTGCCCGTTGTGCGGGATGGCGCTCGAGCCCGAGGGCGTGCCGGCCCCCGACGAGGGCCCGAATCTCGAGCTGGTCGACATGACGCGCCGGCTTCGTCTGGCGATCGTCCCGACGCTTCCGGTCTTGCTGCTGGCAATGTCGGAGATGATCCCGGGCCAGCCGTTGCAGCACGCGCTGCCATGGCGCGCGGTCGCCTTTCTGCAGCTCGCGCTCGCGACTCCCGTCGTGTTGTGGACGGGCGCGCCCTTCTTCGCGCGCGCCCGGGCCTCGCTGCAGCACCGCAGCCCCAACATGTTCACGCTGATCGCGCTCGGGACCGGGGCAGCCTGGAGCTACAGCACCTTCGCGACGCTCCTTCCGGAGCTGATCCCGGAATCGCTGCGTAAGCACGGAGCGGTGCCGCTCTACTTCGAGGCCGCGGCGGTCATCACGGTGCTCGTGCTGCTCGGGCAGGTGATCGAGCTGCGCGCGCGCGAGCGCACGGGAAGCGCGATCCGTGCCCTGCTCGGGCTCGCCGCGAAGACGGCGCGACTCGTGCGCGCCGACGGCAGCGAGGCGGACGTCCGGATCGAGGACGTGAGGCCCGGCGACGCGCTGCGCGTTCGACCCGGCGAGAAGGTCCCGGTCGACGGCACGGTGATCGACGGTGGCAGCGCCGTCGACGAGTCGATGCTGACCGGGGAGCCGATCCCGGTCGCGAAGGCCCCCGGCGATGCCGTGACCGGCGCGACGGTCAACGGCACGGGGAGCTTCACCATGCGTGCCGAGCGCGTCGGTGCCGAGACCGTGCTCGCGCAGATCGTCGAGATGGTCGCACGCGCGCAGCGCAGCCGCGCGCCGATCGACCGCCTCGCCGATGCGGTCTCGGCGTGGTTCGTGCCGCTGGTGGTGGCGGTGGCTCTGCTGGTCTTCGTCCTGTGGTGGCTCGTCGGACCGGAGCCGCGGCTCGCCTACGCGCTGGTCAACGCGATCGCGGTCCTCATCATCGCGTGCCCGTGCGCCCTCGGGCTCGCCACGCCGATGTCGATCATGGTCGGCGTCGGGCGCGGGGCCGGCGCCGGCGTGCTGGTGAAGAGCGCCGAGGCGCTCGAGGTGTTCGAGAAGGTCGATACGGTGATCGTCGACAAGACGGGCACGCTCACCGAGGGCAAGCCGCGCCTGGTCACCGTGCAGCCGCTCGCCGACGCGACCGAGGACGAGGTGCTGCACGTCGCGGCGGCGCTCGAGCGCTCGAGCGAGCACCCGCTCGCGGCAGCGATCCTCGGCGGCGCCGCCGAGCGCGGCGTGACGGCGACGCCTGCGACGGACTTCGCGTCGATCACCGGCCAGGGCGTCGTCGGGCGGGTGTCGGGGGTCGCCGTCGCGCTCGGCAACGAGGCCCTGCTCGGACAGCTCGGGCTCGCCGACACGCTCCCCGCGGTCCGGGTCGCGCAGCTTCGCACGCAGGGCCAGACGGTGATGTTCGTGGTGCGCGACCGCACGCTTCTCGGGCTCGTCGGTGTGGCCGACCCGGTCAAGGAGTCCTCGGCACCGGCGATCGCAGCGCTGCGCCACGCCGGGCTGCGCGTCGTCATGGTCACCGGCGACAGCCGGGACACGGCCGAGGCGGTCGCGCGCGTGCTCGGGATCGACGAGGTCGAGGCCGAGGTGTTGCCCGAGCACAAGGTGGACGTGGTGCGCCGGCTGCAGCAGGCCGGGCGCGTGGTCGCGATGGCGGGCGACGGCGTCAACGACGCCCCGGCGCTCGCCCAGGCCCACGTCGGCATCGCCATGGGTTCCGGCACGGACGTCGCCATCGAGAGCGCGGGCATCACGCTTCTCGCCGGCGATCTGCGCGGCCTCGTCCGGGCGCGCAATCTCAGTGTCGCCACGATGCGGAACATCCGGCAGAATCTGGCCTTCGCCTTCGCCTACAACGTGCTCGGCATCCCGCTCGCGGGCGGAGCGCTCTACCCGGCCTTCGGTCTCCTTCTGAGCCCGATGGTCGCGAGCGCAGCGATGAGCCTCAGCTCGGTGTCGGTGATCGGCAATGCGCTCCGGCTGCGTCGCGTCGCGCTCGACTGACGCCGGCGGGGCACGCTAGACAAGACGGCCGGCCGCGTCGGCGCGCGCCGGAACCAACCGCAGGAGGCTCCCCTTCCATGTCCGTGCACACGTCCATCGTCGCCCTCGTCGCCCGCGAAATCCTCGACTCGCGCGGCAAGCCCACCGTCGAGGTCGAGGTCCGGCTGCAGGGCGGGGCTGTCGGCCGGGCGGCCGTCCCCAGTGGGGCATCGACCGGTGCACACGAGGCACTGGAGCTGCGCGACGGCGACAAGAAGCGGTATCGGGGGGCGGGCGTCAGCAAGGCGGTCGACAACGTCCGCGGCGCGCTGGCCAACGCCGTCGCCGGCCTCGACGCGCGCGAGCAGCAGAAGGTCGACGCGGCGCTGCTCGCGGCCGACGGCGATCCCCTGAAGAAGAACCTCGGCGCAAACGCGATCCTGGCGGTGTCGATGGCGAGCGCGCGCGCGGCGGCGGTCGCGGAGAACGTCCCGCTCTACCGCTGGCTCGGCGGCCCGGCGGCGAACCTCCTGCCGGTGCCGTTCATGAACGTGCTCAACGGCGGCCAGCACGCGGTGGGAGGCGTCGACTTCCAGGAGTTCATGCTCGCGCCGACCGGCCTGCCCACGTTCCGCGAAGCGCTGCGCGCCGGCTGCGAGTGCTACCACGTCCTCAAGGAGATCCTGCACGACAAGGGGCTGTCGGTGAACGTCGGCGACGAAGGCGGCTTCGCTCCGGCGCTGCGTCGCAACGAGGACGCCCCGGAGCTGCTCGTGCAGGCCATCGAGAGGGCCGGATACCGCCCGGGCGAGGACGTCGTGCTGGCGCTCGATCCCGCGACCACCGAGCTCTATCAGGCCGGCAAGTACGACCTCGCGCGCACGACGGGCGAGCAGAAGACCAGCGACGAGATGATCGCGCTGTGGACCGACTGGTGCGCGAAGTACCCGATCGTTTCCATCGAGGACGGACTCGCCGAGGACGACTGGGACGGCTGGGCGAAGCTCACCGCGGCGCTGGCCAAGAAGATCCTGCTGGTCGGCGACGACCTCTTCGTGACGCAGAAGGGTCGCCTCGAGCGCGGCATCGACGGTCACGTCGGCAACGCGATCCTGGTCAAGCTGAATCAGGTCGGCTCGGTGAGCGAGACGCTGGAGACGATGGCCGTCGCCGAGAAGGCCGGCTACGCGCGCATGGTCTCGCACCGCTCGGGCGAGACCGAGGACGTGTTCATCGCCGACCTCGCGGTCGCCAGCGGAGCGGGCAAGATCAAGACCGGCGCCCCGGCGCGCTCGGAGCGCGTCGCCAAGTACAACCAGCTGCTGCGCATCGAGGAGGAGCTGGGCGCGAACGCGCGCTACGCCGGCCGGAGCTGAAGGGCGACGCGGAGCCGGGTGCGAACGCGCGCTGCGCCGGCCGGAGCTGAAGGGCGACGCGGAGCTGCGCGCCAACGCGCGCGATGCCGGCCGGGGCTGCGGGCTCTCGCCGGCCCGGGCGGCGAGAGCCGATCGCGCGCGCGGGCCTCCGCGCGCATCGGCACGCGCACCCGGGGCTCCGGCCTCAGCCGAACGACCTGCCCACGGCGAGGCCGAGCGTCGCCGCGACGAGTCCCACGAGCACGCTCGCCGCGACGTAGGCCAGCGCGAGCCCGGTGTCGCCCGCCTCGACCAGGCGTAGCGTCTCGTAGGTGAAGGTCGAGAAGGTCGTGTAGGCCCCGAGGAAGCCGACGCCGAGCGCGAGGCGCACCTCCGGCGAGAGCGCCGAGAACTCGAGCGCACCGCTCAGCGTCCCGAGCAGGAAGCTGCCGCTGAGGTTGATCAGCAGGGTGCCGAACGGAAACGCCGAGCCGGCGCGGGCGTCGATCCAGACGCCGAGGCCGTAGCGGGCGATGGCACCGAGGAACCCGCCGGCGCCGACGCAGAGCAGCCCGCGCAACGTCAAGCGGGCCGCGCCGACGCCTCCCGCAGCACGCTCAGGTAGCCGTGCGCGACGAGCGCATTCTCCAGAACGCCACGGTCCCGCAGCATGCGGTGCAGGCGTGGCAGGTTGTAGTGCGGGACGGTCATCAACAGGTGGTGCTCGAGGTGATAGTTGACGCCGTTCGGAGCGATCAGCGCACGTTCCCACCAGCGCGCGACGGTGGTGCGCGTGTTGCGCAGGGGATCCGACGGGTCGGGCGCCATGGCGTGCTCGGCGATCGCGCGGATGCGCGTCACGAGCTGGAACGTCGTCATCCAGGCGACCACCCAGAGCAGGTACAGCATCGGGTAGCCCGCGGCCAGCAGGAGGAAGAAGAGCACCAGGTTGGTGACGGTCACACCGCGCAGGTTGCGCACCCCGCCGAAGGTGCGCGACTGCCGTCCCTGGGAGGCGCCGAGGTCGCGCTTCAGCGTAGCCTTGAAGCGCTTCCAGCCGGTCTGGCCGGTGAGGTCGCGGACGATCTTGCGCTTCAGGCTGGCTCGCGTGGTCGGGAACGGCTGCACGAGCCCGATGTCCGGGTCTTCCGCGGTGTAGTTCTTCGCGTGGTGCTTCAGGTGGTAGGGCCGGTACGGTTCGACGTCGGTCCAGACCGGGTAGGCACAGAGCCAGTTGCCGACCAGGTCGTTGAGCCGGCGGTTGGCGAACAGCGCGCGGTGCGCGGCGTCGTGCATCAGGATCGCCATGCCGAGCTGGCGCGTGCCGATGAGCAGCAGCGCCAGCGCGATGGTGAGCGGGTTCGGCCACGCTGCGACGAGCGCCATCGACGCGAAGACCGTCCCCCAGTTGATCGCAATCGAGAGCCACGACTGGAGGTCGCGGTGCGCGACCAGCTCCTGGATCTCGGCGCGCGACAGACTTCCGAGCCAGCGCTCCTGCCCGGCGAGGGCGAGATCGGCGGCGGTCGTGGAGACATTCGTCGAAGACTGGTCCATCACGGTGCTCCAGGGAGTTCGTCGGTGCCGGGGATCTCGTCGCCGGTGAAGCGGCTGTGTGCCGGCGTGTCGCCCGGCTCGGCCCCCATCTCGCGCAGGAAGCTCGCCCAGCGGTCGCGTCCGGCACGGTCGTAGCGCAGCAGGGTGTCGACCAGCGCGCGCCGCTCGGCGGCGGGAACGAGGGTGTCGGGCAGGCGCGGGTCGAGCACGAGCTGGCGGATCGCGCGACCGCCCACGAGGAACGACTCGGCCATCGCCTGCTCGCGCGGCAGCGCAGCGAGAGCACGCTCGCTGCGCTCGAGCTCGGCCACGGTGCGGTGGTAGCCTTGGCGGATCGCCCCCGTATCCCAGAGCCGGGTCGCGCGCCGGGCGGTTGCAGGTGCGAGATCGTGCAGCCCGAAGACGTCCGCGGACGGATCGAGGCCGAGCTCGGCGAGGCGCTGGGTCGTGGCGGCGATCCCGCCGGCGAGATTGTCGGGCCGCAGGGCCAGGTCCGGGCGCAGGTTGCGGAAGCCGAGAAAGGCGAGGGCCCGGCCGCTTCGCTGCGTGCCGCGCGCGCCCTCGCCGCCGACGACGGCGATCCACCGGCCGCTCCACGTGCGCAGCGTGCGGTCGATCGACCGCCACGAGGTCGCGAGCCGGTTCACCGCCTCCGCCCGCGCCCCGAGCCGGTAGAGCCCGGGATGGTCGCTGCCGACCATGCCGCTGGCACGAAGCCGCGCCAGCGCGACGCGCAGCGAGTTCTCGCTGATGCCGAACAGCGCCGCCGCCGCGACCAGCGCGCGAACGGGCAGCGCGCCGCCTCGCATGGTCGAGAGCAGGTCGAGGACGACGCTCTTCGGAGTCGGGCTCATCCCGGGCGGATATTACACAGAGCGCGCCGTCTCCCGCAAGACTGTAATACCCGAAGACGCCGCGCGACGGCGAGCGCAAGCCTCACGTGCCCGGGGCCACCTCCCGGGCACGGCGCTCGGCGGTCCACGAGGTCGCGGCGTAGCCGTCGACGCGGGCCCGGCGGTAGCGGAAGAGCCAGCGGTCGCCGCGCCGCACGTACTCGTCGCGATAACGGCCCCAGTGGTCGGGGCCACGATCGGTGACGACGAAGAAGTAGCTCGTGCCCTGCGCCCGGTCGGGCGAGAGGACCTCGATGCGGAGGTTCGAGACGTGGTGCCGGATGAGCGGCGCCGCGGTCACCTCCTTCAAGTTCGAAGCCGTACCGGCGAGGAACGCACGGATCCCGTCACGCCCGTGCGCCTCCGGCTGATCCCCCCCGCGCAGGACGGCATCCTCGCTGAACAGCTCGAGCAGGGCCTCGAAGCGGCCGGTGTCCGCGAGCTGCGCGTATGCGGCGACGAGGTCGCGGATCTGCTCGCGCGCGATGAGCTCCCAGGTTTCCACGTTCGTCGTCCCTCCGTCCTTCCGTTCGTGCGGCAACCGAGAGCCGCTCCGCCCGCCGTGCGGCAACCGAGAGCCGCTCCGCCCGCCGTGCGGCGAATGAGGGTTGCACCATCGCTCGTGACCGCACAACATCAGGGGTCGTTCCGCGGCCCGGCCGCGGCGACAGGAGGAGAGAAGATGCGCCGCGCTGCCTTCGCCCTGGTCTCGACGTTGCTCGTCGCCGCACCGGCCGCGGCTCTGGAGCCCGGCCAGAGCGAGCCGAAGAAGCTTCTATCGCTCGGCGACTCGATCACCCGTGCGTTCGACGCGACCTTGCCGGCCGACAACCTGAGCCAGAGCTGGTCGAACGGAACGCACGGCTTCGTGGAGCGGCTGTTCCGGCTGCCCGACGTGAAGTCGCACAACCAGCGCATCTCGGCGAACTTCGGCGACTCGGGCCGGCGCAACGTCGTCGTCGCGAGAAACGGGGCCAAGGCGAAGGCGCTCAAGGAGCAGGCGGCCTCGGCGGCGGGGAACGGCTTCACCTACGCGACGGTGCTGATCGGCGGCAACGACGTCTGTCGCGACACGATCGCCGAGCTGCCGACCGACTACGAGTTCACCGTCGATGCGGCGATCGGGCTCGTCGACCTGTTTCGCAACCTGCCCGACGGCGCCACCGTTCAGGTCGCGGCGATCCCCGACGTCAAGCGACTCTACGACATCGGCATCGACAAGACCGCGCTCGGCATCATCGACTGCGAGCAGCTGTGGCGACTGACCGCGCAGGGCTTCCCGTGCGGCTCGATGCTGTCGCCGGACAACAGCGAGGCCGATCGCGAGTACGTGCGGTCGCGCAACGTCCGCTACAACCAGATCCTGCAGTTCCTGACCGCCATCGGCGCCGCGAGGTTCACGAACCTGCACATCTCGTGGACCGACGTGACGTTCACGTACCCGTTCACGGCCGACGACGTGTCCAACATCGACTGCTACCACCCGTCGTCGCAGGGCCAGCGCGCGATCTCGCGCGAGACCTGGAACGACGGCCCGTTCAAGGACGCGCAGAAGGGTCGCTGAACGGCCTCTCGTGACGCCGGCCTCCGGACGAAGCTTGTCGCGCCTGCGACGGCTCCTGCTGCTGGCGGCGGCCGTCGTGCTGGCCGCGGCGCTGGCATGGCCGCGCGCCCGGCTCACGCCCCCGGCTGAACCGTACGGCCCGGCCCCCGGGGCCACCGACGCGACCGGGGATGGTACGCCGCCCGGCCCGACCGGCGGCGCCGGCGACGTCGCGCCGCGAACGGAGGAGCGCACACCTCCCGAGCGCGCGCTGGCTGCGCTCGACCCGAAGGACGCGTGGCGCG
>Ga0194132_10002159_pt1 | contig 37858 bp, 33 predicted proteins | sample TA2KigOf80mmetaG_FD_148612 | JGI IMG/M metagenome (GOLD analysis project Ga0194132, IMG submission 148612) | Freshwater microbial communities from Lake Tanganyika, Tanzania - TA2015054 Kigoma Offshore 80m | ecosystem: Environmental > Aquatic > Freshwater > Lake | place: Tanzania: Lake...
AAAAAGTCGACGGATTGACCCGTCGCGAAAAATCGAGAAACATCGAAAGGAAAATGAATCATGGAATGGGTAGAGATAACCGCAGAATCAATCGAAGACGCAAAGGCGCTGGCCCTCGATCGTCTCGGGGTTGATGACGCCGACGCCGAGTTTGAGGTGCTTGAAGAGCCAAAGGCCGGTTTGTTTGGTCGAACCAGGGGTGAAGCCCGTGTTCGCGCGCGAATCAAGCCGAACTCGGTGCGTGCCAAGGCTGATCGTCGCGATCGGCGGGGCAAGTCGACGGCCGAGCGCCAGTCGAAGCCTCGTGGCGACCGTGGCGATCGCAATGACCGTGGCGACAGAAACGACCGTCGTTCACGCGGCGATCGACCGCAACGCCAGTCGCGTGTTGAGCGTGAACCTCGTGAAGAGCGCACACCACGCGAAGACCTGCCACCCGTAGATCCAAACACTGTGAGTGCTGCGGCGACCACATTTCTTGAAGGTCTCGTAAATTCGGCCGGACTTTCGGGCTCGGTGTCGTCAAAAGTTGATGGCGAACACATTGACATCGATGTCGTTGGCGATGACCTTGGGTTCTTGGTCGGCACCAAAGGTGCGACGCTGTTGGCCGTGCAAGATTTGACGCGAGTCGTCAGTCAGCGTCGTCTCGGCGATCACGACACTCGCCTGCGCGTCGATGTGGCTGGTTATCGCGAGAAACGTCGCGAGGCTTTGACCAGGTTTGCGCTCAAAGTCGCTGGAGATGTAAAGACCTCGGGTCAAGCCCGGGCCCTTGAGCCGATGAACTCTTCAGATCGCAAGATCGTGCACGACGCTTTGACCGAGGTTGAAGGCATTTCGACGCGCTCAGAGGGCAGCGACCCGTTTCGTCGGGTTGTCGTCGCTCTCGCCTCGGTTAGCGAAAACTCAGATTCTGAGATAGTCGCCGACAGCGAATAATGCAGCAGTTCGTCGGCCTTGAGCCGATTCTGCTGGAAGCCCAAAGGGTTGGCGCCTTGACCGAGGTGCCAATCGCCGAGATCATCGAACACGCGCTGTGGTTTTCTCGGGCGATACCTGGCACCGCTAAACGAATTGTCGACCTAGGTTCGGGTGCTGGTGTACCGGGGCTCATTGTGGCGCTTGACCGCCCCAACCTAGAAGTTGTGCTGGTAGATCGTCGATCGGGTCGCACCGACTCGTTAAACCGAGCGGTATCGGCTCTTCAGATACAAACTCGGGTCAAGGTCGTCTGCGCCGAGATCAATAGTTTGACTGATGACCCGAATTGGGCCAAAAGTTTTGATGCCGCAATAAGTCGTGGTCTTGGCCCAGTTACGGAGACTTTGATCATGTCGAAAAAACTGACCAAAGACGGGGGAGTAGTTGTCGTTAGTGAGCCCCCCGTTGAGGCTGGTTCGAGGTGGAACCAAACCCAGGTTGAAAGTTTGGGATTAAGAGGCCCTGACCGAGTGGGGGCAGTCGCGGTGTTTCACGTGAAACATTTGGGGCAATAAAACCGCGTATCCATTAGAACCCGCCTGGGCTTAACTAGTCTGAGGCTATGGAAGCGCCACCGAAACTGCCACGGATCATCGCGTTTGCCAACCAAAAAGGCGGGGTCGGCAAGACCACCACGGCGATAACCATCGCAGCCTGTCTGGCCGATCTGGATTACCGCGTGTTGGTGGTTGATCTGGACCCTCAAGGCAACGCCTCAACCGGGCTCGGGGTCAATGCACGTGACCTTGACGCGACTATTTATGATGTTTTGTTGCGCGGGGAAAAGCTTGAAAACTGCATCGAGCCCACCGCCGTCAAGAACTTGTTCATCGCGCCAGCCAACCTCGACCTGGCAGGCGCCGACATCGAACTGGTGCCCGAAATGGGGAGAGAGCAAAAGCTGAAGAACGCCATTAGCACGGTGATCGACCAATACGACTATGTGATTTTGGACTGCCCGCCCAGCCTTGGGCTTTTGACGGTCAACGGCTTGACCGCCGCCACCGAGGTTTTTGTGCCGATTCAATGCGAATATTTCGCCCTTGAGGGTCTTGGGCAGTTGTTGCGTAGCGTCGACCGTGTCAGCCAGGTGTTGAACCCGAATCTTGAAGTTCGACACATCGCCTGTGTTATGCACACCCACACGACCCTGGCCGATGATGTCGTGCGTGAGGTTCGTGAACATTTTGGCGACAAAGTCTGCAAAACGGTGGTGCCGCGGTCGGTGCGCGTGGCCGAGGCCCCGTCGCACGGCAAGCCGATCACATCATTTGATCCCTCATCGGCACCAGCCAAGGCTTATAAAGAAATAGCAAAGGAGATCAGCGGTGGCCCGTCCAACAGGTCTAGGTAGAGGATTAGACGCCCTCATTCCGAGTCGAGACTCGCGCAAAGCATCGCGTGGCGGCTCTTCGAACGATGGCGGCTCGGGTGATGGCGGTTCAATCGACGGCGTGGGTTTGCGCAATTTGCCGGTTAAGTCGATTTCGAAGAACCCGAATCAACCCCGAACCCACTTTGACGACGAGGCGTTGACCGAACTCTCGAATTCGATCAAGGCTGTCGGGTTGTTGCAGCCGGTTTTGGTGCGCCCAAAGCCCGGCAAAGCCGGTGAATTCGAATTGATAGCGGGCGAGCGTCGTTTGCGAGCCTCGCAACGCGCGGGTTTGACCGTCATCCCCGCATTGGTCCGCGATACCGATGAAGTCACCTCTGTTGAGCAGGCGTTGGTCGAGAACCTGCATCGGCAAGATTTGAAACCGCTCGAAGAGGCGGCCGCCTACAAGCAGCTGCTGGACGACTTCAACATGACCCACGAAAAGGTCGCAGAAAAAGTGGGGAAGACCCGATCGGCGATCACCAACTCGCTGCGTCTGCTCACGCTCTCACCGGCGATTCAGCAGTTGCTCGCCGACGGCCGACTTTCCGGGGGTCATGCGCGGGCACTGTTGTCGATGACAGACAGAACCAGCCAGGAAGAATTGGCTCGTCGTTGCGTCAAAGACGGCCTCTCGGTGCGCGCCATCGAAGAAGAGGTGCGCCTGGCGACGGGTCGAACCACGACAACGAAAAAATCGAACGGTACGGGCGCTAATGTTAGTACCACAACTAGTACAACAACTAGCGCGTTGAAAAACAGGTCGGCGCTCGGCAACATGCCCGCGCCGGGCATCGCCGAACTTGAAAAGTTGCTGGCCGAGTTTTTGGCCACGACCGTCTCTGTCAGCACGAACAAAGGCAAAGGCAAAATCATCATCGACTTCGCCGATCTCGCCGACTTTGAGCGCATCTATCGGGCGATGACAGAGGGAAACTCGCAACAGCAATAAATTTGTTGCGTTCGCGTGACAAAGATTGATACTCACCTTTAAGTTGAGGCTCAACCCTTACTTCAGGTTCCGCACAATCTGGGGATAACTCTGTGGATTAGAACCCCAGTTATTCCCTTATTTTGCGCCGAATTTCATCGATGTTGTTTTTGTCCACACAGCGAGTGCTTTGGCCAGGTCATCTGCCAATACGGCGCAATGCGGCGTGACTCGGGTGATCGGCCCAAGGCTGCAGACCACGGCCGGCATGGTTGTTTCACGTAAAACCTGCAGGCGCATGCCTTTGACCACAGGTTTGAACCACGGTGCCGACCGTTCAATCGCCTCGGCCGCCAGCGTGGCGTAGATGTGGGCGGGAACCGAGTGAAAACCCTCGGTGTGATAGTAGGCGAGTTCGCAAACCTGGGTGTCGTGCGATTCGACGCCGATATAGAGGTGGGCGGCGAAGTCGTTGGCCAGCCGTGCATGGCGTTGCGGGTCAGGGTCGTTGATCACCGCCACATCGGTGTGTCGCGCGCGCAATCTTTCGGCCAGATCGACGACCAATCGATCGAGGTGGCCGAACTGACCGACTACGACCCGAAGTTTGGCCAGGTCATCGCCGTAGTTTTTCGCCGTGTGTCGCTGGCGAACGATGCCTACGCCCGGCCCGAGACCCGAGTTGCGACTCGCGCGGCGCAAAGCCTGCAGTGTTTGCGGGCCGCAGATGCCGTCGGGGATTAGTCCGTAGTTTTGTTGAAAGTCGGTGAGCACTTTCGCCGTTTTCGGCCCCAGAAAGCCGTCGACCCGACCGCAGTCGAACCCGACCCGCGAAAGCAAAAGTTGCAGTTGGGCCACATCGTCGCCGCGAAGCAGCGGCGAGACCAAATAGAGCAGGCGGTCGCCGAGTTTGAACGACGACTCGACCAGGGTCGACCAGGTGGTGTCGTCGCAGACCCCCGAAACACGCAACGCCCGAATTTTTTGAAACTGAGCGACCGCTTGGCGGGTGGTTTCGCAAAATGTTTCGACCACGACTTCGTCGAGGTCGAGCAGGCCGGCGTCGGCGAGTCGCCGTTGCAGGTCGCCGACAGCAGCGTGGCTGTCGCCGACTGTCAGCTCTTTGTCGGGATAAATTCTGCGATCTCCGCGAGCAATTGCGACTTGCCTTTTGCCCCGATCATTTTCTTTTTCATTTCGCCTTTGTTGAAGACCAGCAGGGTCGGAATGCTCATGACGCCGAAGCGTTGGGCGATGTCGCCGTGGTCGTCGACGTTGAGTTTGGCGATGGTGACTTTTCCGGCTTGCTCTTTGGCGATTTCGCTCAGCACGGGGGCGATGGCCTTGCACGGACCACACCACTCGGCCCAGAAATCGACGATGATCGGCGTGCTCGCCGACTTCACTGTCTCATCGAAATTGGAGCTGGTCAGTGTGAGAATTCCGTCGGCCATTGGGCAACCTTTCGTGATTGATAACTGAAACTCACGCTATCTGTTGGGTGAGTTCTAGTGCTGTGACTCGAGCCATCGTTCGCAGTCGATGGCCGCCATGCAACCCGACCCGGCTGCGGTGATCGCCTGGCGGTAGGTGTGGTCTTGCACATCGCCACAGGCGAACACGCCGGCGATGTTCGTGTAGGACGAACCGGGCCTCGTCTTCAGATAGCCGTTGTCTTCCATGTCGAGAACGCCCTTGAACAGGTCGGTGTTCGGACGATGCCCGATGGCGACGAACAGACCCGTGACATCGAGACGCGATTTTTCGCCCGTCACCGAGTCGGTGAGGCCGACACCCGTGAGTTTCGTGTCGCCGAACAGTTCGGTGACTTGGCTGTTCCATTTGAAGTGGATCTTCGGGTTGTTTTTGGCGCGAGCCTGCATGATCTTCGAGGCGCGCAAAACATCACGTCGCACCACGAGCGTCACTTTTGTGGCGAACTTGGTGAGAAACGACGCTTCTTCGATCGCCGAGTCGCCACCGCCGACGACCACGATCTCCTGACCTTTGAAAAAGAAACCATCGCAGGTGGCGCACGACGAAAGACCGTGACCGTAGAACTTCTTTTCGTTGTCGAGGCCCAACATCAAAGACTGTGCGCCGGTGCTGACGATCACCGATTTGGCGAGGTGCAGTTCGTCGCGCACCCAAACCTTGAACGGCCGTTGCGAGAAATCGACCTTGGTCACTTTTTCGGTGATGAAGGTCGCGTTGAATCGGGCCGCCTGTTCGCGGAACTTGAGCATCAATTCGGGGCCCATCACGCCCTCGGGAAAACCGGGATAATTTTCTACTTCGGTGGTGAGCATCAGCTGTCCGCCCGGTTGGTCGGAGGTGCTGGACGGCTCGCCCTCGATCACCAACGGCGCGAGATTCGCCCGCGCCGCGTAGATCGCCGCGGTCAAACCTGCGGGGCCCGAGCCGATGATGATCACCTCATGGATTTTTTCTTTCGACATCGGGGCTCAGTTTACGATTTGGCCTTGGGTCGACGCTTGCGCATCAACCAGGCGCCGAGCACGGCGAAGAGCGCCGACAGCAAGAAATAAGAGAGCCAGACCGCCGTGGAGCGACCGAGCCAAATGTCGAGCAGGTCGTTGACCAGGCGGGTGAGGCCGATCAGCAAGAGCACGAAGATGATCGCGGCGGCCACCGAGGCGATCAACCCGAAGACGATCGCGCGCAACAAATTGGCGACGGGGCGCGTGGTTTTGTCGCTGATGAAGTCGACCCAACGGTCGATTGCATCCACAGTTTTCGACGCCCAACGGGGGTCGGTGAACGGATTCGAGATCACCCGATCAGGCTAACTGCGAAAAATTTTTGTCCTATGCGGCGTTGAACGACACGTCTTGAATCACGCCTTGATACGGGTTTTTGTCGCTGCATTGCACGCTCTTGCCGACCTCGCGCAACAACAGCAAGATGAATTGCGCGTCGCCCGGCACGACGAACTGGGCGACCCCGCGACGCGTGTTGTAGTCGGCGCCCGCCCGCGCACCCCACTGGTCAAGACGACTCGGCGCCGAGCCGGTCGCGGTATAAATTTCGAGGGACCACGGACCGTTTTTCATGCCCACCTGCAACGTGCCGGTTGATGCTCGGGTCAGTTCGATCAACACGCCGACGTATTCCTTCGTGCCGAAGAATTGGTTGGCATAACAGTCGGTCGTCCACGCCGTCTTGGGGTTGCCGTCGCGCAACGCCCAGATTTGGGCCTCGTTTTCTTCGGCGTCGTCCCCGTTCGGGTCGAAACTGACCATTCGCGAGATCGACACAGGTTCGTCGGTGGCCGCGACAACAGCCGCCTGTTGGGTCGACTCGGTGGTCGAAGAGTTTGATTTTGTTCCGACGAACAGCACCGCGGCGCAGAGCAGCACCGCGATCGCCGCGAGAATTTTCGTGCTCGTAGGCACCGTCGAAGGTCTCCAAGTTTTTGCTTTCGGGTCGCGCAATGTTTTGTCCGGGGTCGCATTGACCACCGTCTCGAGCACGGGTTGACCGGGAATTCGTCCTACCGACGACTCGTCGCTGGTCATCGCGCGCCGCAACGGCTTGGGCGGGGTCGCACCAGCGGGCGGCGTCATCGAAGTCGTGTGATCATGTTGGGCGCTCAATGCCTGCACGAGCGCAACCCGCGTCTCTTCACCCGTCGGGTAGCGATGTTCGGGGTTGCGCGCCAGAAGTTTGTGCACTACGCGTACTAGTTGTGGTGCAAGTGACGGTCGCAGATGCGCGAGATCGGTGGGCTCGCGTTGCAGTCGAGCCAACGCGGTGTCGGCGTCGGTTTCACCCAGGAACGGAACTCTGCCCGCCAGGCATTCGTAGAGCACGAGACCCAGACCGTAGAGGTCGGCGCGGCCGTCAAGTGGTTTGCCGCGCACCTGCTCGGGCGAGAGATATTTCGCCGTGCCCATCATGATGTTGTCGTGGGTCAGGTCTTCGCCCGCCACTGTCACCGCCTTGGCGATGCCGAAGTCGGCCAACAAGAACTTTCCGTCGGGGGTCAGCAAAATATTTCCGGGTTTCACATCGCGATGCACGAGTCCGGCGCGATGGGCGGCATCGAGCGCCGCCGCCATCGCCGCGCCGATGTGAATCGTGAGCAACGGCCCGAGTCTTTTGCGCCGATCCAAAAGTTCGCGCAGACTTTTTCCCTGCACATATTGCATCACGACCGCTTGTCGACCTTCGTCTTCGACGGTGTCGTAAACGGCGACGATGTTCGGGTGGTTCAACCCCGCACAAACGATCGCCTCGCGACGAAACCGCTCGGTGACGACCTCGTCGCTGACGAGTTGCGGCTTGAGAACTTTGACCGCCACTTGTCGGTTCAGGAAAGTGTCGAAACCGAGCCAAACCTCGGCCATGCCGCCGCGGGCGATTTGTCGATCGAGCCGATATCTGCCGCCCAGGAGGCGCGTGGGATCCTCGTTGAATTGGGTCGGCTCGGGCTTCATCTGTGAACTTTTACGCTAGTTCTGGGCGTCGTCTTAAACGGGGAATACCCCTTTAATTCGCGCTGTTTTGTCGCGATTTAATTTTGTGACGCCATGCCGTGCCTGGCGAGCGTGGCGAAACTACTTGACGTGGAAAGTGACGGCGATGGTACCGATGCCCGTGTGCGAGCCGATCACCGAACCGATGTCGCCGACGATTATCTCGCCCGGGTAGACGGCCTTGAGTTGATCGACGAAGAGATTCAGGTCGTCGCACTGGGCATGCAGAACCGCAAGGTTCGAGATTTCACCGGCCGTTTTCACTTTTTCGACGAGGAAAGCAAGGGCCTTGCCACGGGTGCGCTCTTTGCCACCTTCGGCGATCTTGCCGTCTCGCACTTCGATGATCGGTTTGATCGCCAGGGCCGAGGCGAAGAAAGCCTTGGCTCCGCTGACCCGACCACCTTTCTTGAGGTTTTCAAGCGTGTCGAGCGCACCAAAAACGCGGGTTCGTTGGCACCATTCGGTGGTTTTGGCCGCCAATTGATCGAGCGTGATTGACGGGTTATCGGCCAAAATTTTCGCCGCCGCGAGAACATTGATGCCCTCGCCCATGCTGGCCGAGCGACTGTCGACGAACTGAATCGGAATGTTCACGCCCGATTCTTTGGCCCCTGTTTCGGCCGACTGGATCGTGGCCGAGAGTTCACGCGACAACCCGATCATCAAGATGCCGGTGGCCCCCTGTGCGGCAAGTTTTTTGTAGGCCTCGGCGAATTTGCCCGGAGCGGGTGCCGCGGTTTGTGGCAAGACGGGCGATGCCGCGCACTTCGACCAGAACTCTTGGGTCGTAAGACTCGAGCGGTCGGTGAACTCTTGGTCGCCGAGGCTGAAGGTGAGCGGAACGATCGTGATGTTGTGTTTGCGGGCCAACGCTTCGGGAAGGTCGCAGGCCGAGTCGGTGAGGATTCGAAGTGTCATGGTTTTGAGCGTAGTACGGGGTGGTTCTTGCTGATTTTTTTGCGATATTTGCGCCGTATATGCGCCACCCACCAGGTGGCCAACAACAACAAACCCACGCCAGTCACGACCTGCCCCAAACCTGCCAAAGCGTTGACCCGCGCCGACACTTCGATTTTTCGCCCGAGTTGACTGGATCCGTCGACGGTGAAAATTCGAACCTCGACAGGGAACAGGCCGTTGGTCAGGGCGACCACATCGATCACCAGTTCGTTCGAGCCGTTGCCAGGAACCTCGATCGTGGCGACATCTTCGCCAAGTTGCAATTTGGGGCTGACGACTTTTACCTGAACCGTCATCGCAAACTCCGACGAGTTCTGCAAGTCGAGGCGAAGTTGACTTTCGCGACTGCCGAGCGTGAACGTCGTGCCTTCCTCGAGCGTCACCGACTGGCGAATCTTTTTCAGTTCGGCCCTGATTGCGACGGCGAACTGCTCGACTTGGGTCGCGTTCATCCCGTCGCTCGACATCAACAACAATCGTTCGTCCCATGTCTGCCAAATTTTTGCCTCGGGCGCGATCGTGCCGCGCATTTTCTCGAGATCATCGCGCAGGGCGCCCAAAGTTTCGAGGCGTCGGGTGAAATCGGTCGAGTCGACCGTGCGCAGCGTCGGCCTATAGGCGTCGAGACGAACCGAGGGAAGGTTGGCCATTGTGCGCAGCGCGACTTGTTGCGGCACCCGATTCAAGATCAACAGCGTCTCGTTGATCAGTCGGGGGTTGACGACCGAACCGTCTTTGGCGGTGAGCACGATGCGACGCAGCGCGGGGGTGCCACCCTCGGCTTCGATTTGGTCGCGTTGGGCCATGATTTGCGCCGACAGATATGTCGCGGCAAGAAATGAATCGTTGCTCGGGTCGCTGAGTTGATCGGCGTAACTTTTGTCGACGACGATCAGCGCGACATCTTCGTCGTCGCTGGCGATGCGATATGGGCGCGCCGCGTTGTCGAGTTCACCCAACGCCGCGCTTGAACCGGGGAGCATCAAGATCGAGCGCATGCCGGACTTGACCAAAAGATCGAGACCGCGTTGGTCGAGCGGAGTGCGGGCAACCCAAAGGTCGTCGATGATCGTCGATTTGACGACGATTTGCTTCGTCGTGCGTCGGCCTCGTTCGAGCAGCGCCGTGAATAGCGGGCTTGATTGGTTGGAGGCGGCCTTTGACGGGTCGAATTGCACATATGTCGACGGCGCCAATGGCGCCCGATCGAGAACAGCCACCAGTTGCACGAGCAGTTCTTGATCTGCCGGGTCGACCGAGTTGCTCAAACCTTCGAGAAGCTCGGGTGAGATTTGCAAGGTGACCCGCGTGGCGTTCGATTGCAGAACTTCGATCGCTTTTCTGATTTTGTCTCGCGTCGCGTCTTCAATCAATCGTGACGAGTCGGGTTGCAATGTGATCGGTGCGTCGATGGCGATGACCGTGTTCACCGGCATCGGCTTGAGCGCGCGCGACGGGTCGTATCGGTTGACGAACGCCAGCAAACTGGCCCGTGAAATTTCGTCAATGACGATCTCGATTTTCACCGGATACACCCCGGGCTCGGAGAACTCGAGCCGTCTGGTGCCGGCGCTCACATCGGTAGACAACGCGATCAACTCGAATTGGCCGTCGGTTCGGCGATTTACCTCGCGAATCGTCAGGTCGACCGAGTCGACGGCGACGAAACTTTCGGGCTTGGCGATGAATTCACGAACATCTTTCTCGCCGTTTTCGATGTGGGCGCCGAGCGAGATTCTGAAGACGGCTTTCGGGTCGCTCAAAACCTCATCGACCAGCGATTGTGAGTCGACTTTGACGACAAAGCGCAGGTTGCCCGAGGTGTAAATGTGAAAATTTTGCGCCGTCAGCTCGAGACCGCCCTGTTCGGTGGCGCCGACCTTTGAAGCATGGTCTGGCTGAGCAGCCGAGACGTTCGGCATCGCGATCGAAAGGCTCAAGACGATCGCGGCGAAGGTCGTGACACCGGGTTTTGCGCGCACCCGTGAACTTCGACCGGCTTTCTGACGGTCGAACAAGACGCGTTTTGATGGGCGGAGACGACGAATCAAGACATATTCACACTATTGCGAATCACGGTCGCGACGGGGCAAACGAGCAGTTCTTTATGCGCGTCGATTTGTATTGCGATGCTTGGCGCGAGGCGATGCGTAGCCTGTAAAGCGTGGTGCCTCAGCGTTTTGCGCCGGTTTTGAACGAGATTTCATCGCTCGTCGAAAAGTTTCGCGCGGCCGACACGAAATTGTTTCTGGTCGGCGGCACCGTGCGCGACTTGATGCTCGGTCGCGGCCTCGACGACCTGGATTTTGATCTGACCACCGACGCGACCCCCGAGAAAATCAAACAATTGCTCGGTGGTTGGGCAGACTCGGTGTGGGCCCAGGGCGAAAAATTCGGCACGATCGGGGCGAAGAAAGGCGAGCGCGTCTTCGAGATCACCACGCATCGGGCCGAGGCGTATTCGCCCGATTCGCGCAAACCCGAGGTGAAGTTCTCCAAAAATATTCTTGAAGATTTGTCGCGACGCGACTTCACGATCAATTCGATGGCGCTCGAGGTAACGAGCGATTCGCCGGTGTTGGTCGACCCGCACGAGGGGATGTCCGATCTGACGACGAAGGTTTTGCGCACGCCGTTGTCGGCCGCAGAGAGTTTCAACGACGATCCGTTGCGCATGATGCGCGCCGCACGTTTCATCTCGGGTTTGGGCATGGTGCCCGTGCCCGAGTTGGTCGACGCCGTCAAGTCGATGGCGGATCGCATCACGATCGTCAGCGCCGAGCGAATTCGCGACGAATTGGATCGACTCATCGTCACCGAACGCCCGTCGCTCGGCTTGTGGTTTTTGGTCGACAACGGGCTCTCGAAGCATTTTCTGCCCGAACTCGGGGCGATGCAACTAGAGCAAGACCCGATTCATCGCCACAAAGATGTCTTGACCCACACGTTGGCCGTGATCGAAAATGTCGGCCCCGACTCGCCGTGCGACTTTCGCATCACCCGGCTCGCGGCGCTTTTTCACGACGTCGGCAAACCGAAAACACGGTCGATTCGACAGGGCAAGGGCGTGACCTTTTATCATCACGAGGCCGTCGGCGCCCGCATGACCCGCGATCGAATGCGCAAACTCCGGTATTCGGTGCAAGACATCGACGCGGTCGCCGAACTCGTGGCGTTGAGCGCGCGGTTTCACACCTATCAAATGGGATGGACCGACGCCGCCGTGCGCCGATATGTTCGCGACGCGGGTTCGTATCTGGCCGAACTCAATGTGTTGACCAAGAGCGACTGCACGACGCGCAACGAAAAGAAGGTCGCCGCGCTCGCCCGTCGCATGAGCGAACTCGAGAGTCGCATCGCCGAGTTGACCGCGCGCGAAGAGTTGGCCGCGATGCGGCCCGAGATGGACGGGGCGCAAGTCATGGAGTTCTTGCAGATACGACCAGGCAAGGCGGTCGGCGACGCGCTCGAATTTTTGATGGAGATCCGAATCGAGCAAGGTCTGCTTGGTGACGAAGAGATCCGTGATCGTCTGAAAAATTGGTGGGATTTGCGGAACAAGTAAATCGATTTGTTATCGTCTTGAAAATATGGCGCGCAGGCAGACGCAGAAAAAACAACGCAACGAGCCGGTCGTCGTCGACGCGCATCTCGGCGAAATCGACCACCGGTTGACCCGTCGAGCCGTAGTCAACAATTTTCGTCGCGGTATCGTGTCGCAAGACAGCGTTTGCGACGCGCACCCCGAACTGTTGCGGGTGGCGCGCAACTTTGGCCGACCGACCAGGGTCAAGTGCCCGATTTGCGCGAAAGATCAGTTGGTGACGGTCACTTATTTGTTCGGGCCGAGACTGCCGACGCACGGCAAATTCATCGCCACCAGGGCCGAATTGCAGCAATTCGTCAATCGCCCAGAGCGCTATACGGGCTATCTCGTCGAGGTTTGTCGCAGTTGCGCCTGGCATCATTTGCTCAAGACGCGGGAAATCTAACAACAGGCCTGTGGCACTCTGCTGGGGTGCCGTTACACTTCAAAACTCACATACCTGCCCCCACGGGGGCCCCAGTCGAATGGCTGGGTCCGAAGGGAGTTATCGCGCTCATGCGTGCATACGAATTAATGGTCATCATCAGCGGCAATCTCGAAGAGTCGGCCGCGCACAGTTGGTTGAACACGATCACCAAATCAGTTCAGACTGCCAACGGCACGGTTCACGGCACACCTGATTGGTGGGGCAAACGTCGCCTGGCATATCCGATCAAAAAACAAGACGACGGTTACTACGCGGTTTTCAACATCACCGCCGCCGGTGGCGCCCTCGACGAAACCGAACGGGCGTTGCGCATCGCCGACGATGTATTGCGCCACAAACTCCTCCGCCTTCCCGATGACGAAGCCGCGCGCCGCGGCATGACCGTGTCGGCCTGAACTTATTCACGACAGAAAACACGACAGAAAAAGGGAAACCACACCAAATGGCTGACAACAGCATCACACTCGTCGGAAACCTGACCCGCGATCCAGAAATTCGATTCACCGCCACGGGCAGGGCCGTCGCATCTTTCGGCATCGCCGTGGGGCGCCGCTACCAGGTCAACGGCGAATGGCAAGAACAAACTTCATATTTCAACATCACCGCCTGGGGTCAACTCGGCGAAAATGCCGCGGCAACTTTCGCCAAGGGCACGCGAGTGGTCGTGACGGGTCGACTCGAACAACGCGAATATACGACTCGCGAAGGCGAGAAGCGCACGGCGATCGATGTCATCGCCGACGAACTCGGGCCGAGTTTGCGTTGGGCGACCGCCACCGTCGTGCGCACGCCGAAACAAGACGGCCAAGGTGGCGCGGCCGCACGCCCAGCCCCGACCGGCACCAACCCTGGTGGCGAGACACCGCCGTTCGACGGCGAAGAGCCGTTCTGATTCGTATCAATTAACAATCAATAAATAAAGGACTTCCCAATGACAAGCAAATCCAACAAGTTGCGAGCGAAGAAGGCGTTGCTGCGCAAACCAAAGAAGCGCCCGAACATGATGGTGCAAGAGAAAATCGGCTTCGTCGACTACAAAGACATCAACCTGCTGCAAAAGTTCATGTCAGACCGATCGAAACTGCGCGCTCGACGCATGAACGGCAACTCGGTGCAACAGCAGCGCGACATCGCGACCGCTGTCAAGAACGCCCGCGAGATGGCGCTGCTGCCCTACACCAAGCGCGTCGCTTCGACGCGTGCTCCGCGCGAGCGGGGCGAGTACGGCTCCGACGATCGGGGTCGCGACTCGGGTTCGCGTCGTCCGCGCCGTGAAGAGAGCGAATCGACACAAGTTGAAATCTCAGAAAATGTTTCGGCCGAGGTCACCCCTGCTGCGGCCGAGGCGATCGTCGACGGGGCGCAGTCATGAAAGTCTTGCTTCGTTCCGACATCAAGGGCGTCGGTCGACGCGGCGACATCGTCAATGTTTCTGCCGGGCATGCGCGCAATTTTTTGCTGCCCAACGACTTGGCGATAGTCGCCAACGCCGGCACCATCGCCCAGGCCGAGGTGATGCGAAAGTCTCGCGAACAACAGATCGCGGCCGATCGCGAATCGGCCCGGCTCGTGGCCGCCTCGCTCGGCACAACAGTGATCACGATCTCGGCCAAGGCGGGCAACGAGGGTCGTTTGTTCGGTTCGATCAACGCCGCCGAAATAGTGAAGGCGATTTCAGATCAAACAGGCGTGACGATCGACCGCAAGTCGGTGCAGATCGAACAGCCGTTGCGCACCTTGGGTGAGCACAGCGTGACCGCGGAGGTTTTCTCCGAGGTTTCGGCGACGATAAAAATCAACATCGTCGCGAAATAACCTAAAAAGTTGTCCACTGGTTGTGCACCAGTTATGCACAGGAGAATCACAGGGTTATACCTGTAGCAATCAACAGGCTTTATCAGGCATTCTGTAGCCATGTCTATTGCCGAATTCCCCAGGGGCGACCGCGCGGTCAATCAGCAACGCTCGACGAATCGCGTGCCCCCGCACAGCATCGAAGCCGAGGCTTCGTTGCTCGGGGCGATGCTTCTTTCGCGAGATGCGGTCGGCATCGCCTTCGAACGCGGCGTGAGGTCTGACGAGTTTTACAAACCCGCCCACCAACATATTTTCGACGCGATTCGTTCGCTGAACACCGCGGGTGAACCCGTCGATCCGATCACCGTCGGCGACGAATTACGGCGCAACAACTTGCTCGACGGCATCGGCGGCATCGACGCGTTGTTGACCCTGCAAAACGCCACGCCCGCGATAACCAGCGCCGAGCGCTACGCCAAGATCGTGCGCGAGACCGCGTCGTTGCGTCGATTGATTTCGGTCGCGTCTGAAATCGCCGAAATCGCCTACAGCGGTCCGGAAGATGTGGCCAAGGCGCTCGACGATTCGGAGTCGAAGATCTTCGACGTCTCCGAGACGAACATCGGCGACACCTCGCAGCGACTCGGCGTGTTGGTCAACGACGCGATGGAGAAACTCGAAGATCGTGCCAACAGCAAAGACACGATCACCGGTATTTCATCGGGGCTCGACGACCTCGACAAAATCCTGCTCGGCTTCCAGCCCGGCACGCTGAACATTTTGGGCGCCCGACCGGCGATGGGCAAGTCGGCGTTGGCCCTCGGCATCGCCGTGCACGTGGCGCGCAACTCGGGCAAGCAGGTGCTGTTCTTCTCGCTCGAAATGGGCACCGCCGAACTCGTGCAACGAATTCTCGCCAGCGAAGCGGGCGTCGATTCAAAGGTGTTGCGCAGCGGTCGCCCTTCCCCCAACGACTGGACGAAAATCGGCCATGCCGTCGGTCGCCTCGATGTGCCGCTGATCATCGACGACAGTCCGGGCACGTCGGTAGGCGCGATTCGAGCCAAGGCGCGCCGAGTCGTGAGTCGCCAGGGCGACATCGCGATGATCGTGATCGATTATCTGCAACTCATGGGTGGCGACGGCAAGCCCGAAAACCGTCAACTCGAAGTCAGCGAAATCAGTCGCAAACTCAAATTGTTGGCGCGCGAATTCAATATTCCGATCCTTGCGCTCAGCCAGTTGAGCCGCGGCCTCGAGGCGCGCAGCGACAAGCGACCGACGCTCTCGGACTTGCGCGAGTCGGGTGCGCTCGAGCAAGACGCCGACGTCGTGATGTTCTTGTATCGCGACGAGGTTTATTCTCCCGACAACAAGGCCGATCTGGGCACCGCCGAACTGAACGTCTCGAAACACCGGGCGGGGCCGTTGGGCAAGGTCAGGTTGGCGTGGTTGGCGGCGTACACGCGCTTCGAGAACTTCGCCTCGAACCCGACGACGAACTGACCGTGTTTCTCGGCGAAGATATTTTGGCGTGGATGGTTATCGCCCTCGGCGGGGCGATGTTCGCGGGCAATGTCGCGGCTTTGATTCGCCCGCCGAAAGTTCGTCGCGACGCCAACGATTTGACCAAGGCGCCGGTTGTGCGCAGCGTGGTGATGGCGACGATCGGCGCGATCGCAATGATTTGGGCGCTGGTCAGTTTGGTCTGATGGTTCGAATTCAACCGGTCAGGCGCCGAACAGTCGGTGAAGTTTGAACCGGACCCCGATCCAGACGGCGAGCATCACCACCGCAAGAAAAACGAAACCAGAGACGGCAAACGCCTGAGTGCCAGAAAGCAGCGCCCCGACCGTGCAACCCAGCGCGGTGAGCGAACCCCAACCGAGTAGAACGCCGCCGAGCAAAGCGGTGATCGAGTTGCCGACGGTGGGAATCTGAAGTTTGAAGCGACCACCACCAACCGCGACGGCGAGAGAAGCCACGACCATCCCGATGACCAGCCAACCGTTGTTCGTGACCGTGCTCGAAACCACCGCCACGCAACCCCGCATCATGTCGATGCCATGAAGAACCTCGGGCAGTGCGCCACGAGAATCGAGCACACTGCGACTGATCGTGCTGAGTTGAGAGGTGACTCCGAGCGGCGTGGTGCGCAGGTAGGCGACAACCCCGATCGCACCGACTATCGATCCGGTTGCGACCGGCGACCAGCGACGCACCAGTAGCAGATCGCGCAAGTCGTTCGCCGTGGCGCGAGATTGAAACGCGACCGGCACCGAGTCGTAATTGCTTGGCGTTTCGGTTGAGCGATCCCAACGAATCAAATAGAACGAGAGAAATGCCGCGAGAACCAGAATTATCAAAAGTGAGCCCGAGTAGCCCAACCATCGAGGCAGCCACAACACCGGGCTTTCACTTACTTGTTCGAGATACAGCGTGTTCCACGAGAAAAAACCGAGACCGAAGCCGATCAACGAGCCGATCAAAGCAGGAATCGCTCGCAGGTAACCCTGACCGATTCGATACAAATGTCCGCTGATGCACGCGCCCGAGAGCGTCATGCCCAGACCGAACGAAAATGCGCCGAGAACGAGTGGCAAGCTGACGGGCGAGATATGGGCGGCAGGCGGCAAACCCTCGCCGTCGGTATTGGGCAGGTATAGACCGAACATCAACGCGTAACCGATCGCACCGACGGCGATCGCAGTCACCACCGAGAGAAGTGGTCGAGTTTTTTTCTCTTCGAAGGCTTCACGAAACAAACAGAAAAAACAGAATCTGCCCCGTTCGAAGGCGACGCCGAGGGCCGCTCCGATCAACAAAGAGATCGGCTTTGTTGGGTCGGGCGTCTCGCCGCCACCCAACCAGAATGCGAAAACAATCAGTGCGGTGAAAATCGCCGCCGAAAACCATGCCGACCGAAGACTGTTGGTTGAAACTTGCATCTCAACCAACAGTCTTACGGTTTATTCGGGGTGTTATATGGTCAACGATCAGCCTTTGCCCCACACGGTGCCCGTGGGGTTCGCGATCGGCACACCGACAGAGTTGCCGTATTCGGTCCATGAACCGTCGTACAACTTCACGTCGTAGCCCAATATTTCAGACAGGACGAACCAGGTGTGCGCGGCGCGCTCACCGATTCGGCAATATACGATCACTTTTTTCTTGCCGTTTATGCCTTTGGCGTCATAGATCGCCTTCAGATCGGCTGCAGGACGAAATGTTCCGTCGGGAGAGACCGCGGTGGTCCAAGGAACGTTTTGCGCACCGGGAATGTGGCCGGCTCGAATCGCCAATTCTTGGAAACCCGCCGGAGCGAATATTTTGCCGCTGAACTCGTCGGCCGATCGGATGTCGACAAGTTTGGTGCTCTTGTCTTGTTTCTTCGCGATCTTGGTTACATCGCCCAAGAACGCCCGAAGTTTCAAATTTGCCGTCGTGGCGACAAAATTGCCCCTGCTTGGCGAAGGCACGATCGGGCTCAACGCCCTGCCGTCTTTGACCCATTTGTCTCGGCCACCATTCAGAATGCTCACATTTTGGTGACCGTATGTGCGGAAAATCCAGACACCCCAAGCGGCGAACCAGTTGTTTTTGTCGCCGTAAAGAACGACTTGGGTGTCTTTGTTGATGCCTGCCGCTTGCACCGCCGCTTGGAAGGCGCTTTGGCTGGCGATGTCTCGATTGACGGGGTCGACGAATTCGGTGTGCCAGCGGAAATTAATCGCGTTCGGAATATGGCTCTTTTCGTAGACGCCCGGGTCGGTGCTCACCTCGATGATGCGCACCTTCGGGTTGTTGAGGTTCGCCTCGAGCCAGGTCGCTTCGACGATCGTCGCCCGACGATCTTTCGAGACCGACGACGAACTTGAGGCGTTGGCCGCGGTGGGAAGCGCGACTGCCACCAACGACAGCGTTAACCAGATAAATCGTCGCGGGGTTTTTGGTCTGCTGTTGGTGAATGACTTGCTCGTCAACTTGCTCATAGATCTGGCTCATTTCTTGAAATTGATTTCGGACTTGGTTTTCCTAACCCGCTTGATCGGAAACCCGACCAGACAAGTCGTGATTAGAGTATGGGCAGTATTGAGGAAATGCAACCAATTTGGTCAACAATTAAAGATTGCTGGGAAAGCGAAAAACAAGCGTTATTTGGATTGCGGGCTTGTCACTCGGGGGTGACGTATGCAGCCGTGATGCCGCCGTCGATGATCAACGACTGACCGGTCATCCACGACGATTCGTCTGACGCGAGGAACAAAGCACCGTTGGCGATCTCCTGCGGATCACCGAAGCGACCCATCGGAATATGCACGAGACGACGGTTGCGCTTCGCGTCGTCAGAAAGAAACGCGGCTAGTAGCGGCGTCATCACCGGGCCCGGACAAAGGGCGTTGGCACGAATTCCGCGTCGTGCATAGATCACTGCGATCTCGCGCGTCATCGCCAGCACCGCGCCTTTCGACGCCGTATAGGCGACTTGCGGTGTCGCGGCGCCCATGTGGGCGACGAAAGACGCGACATTGATGATCGAACCTTTGCCTTGTTCGAGCATCACGGGGATCGCATGCTTGCAACCGAGCAGAACCCCGCGGACATTGATGTCCATCGTCTTTTCATAGACATCGATCGGCGTGCTCACGGGGTCGTCGTCGGCGCCGAGCATGACGCCGGCGTTGTTGTAGAGCACGTCGAGCGAACCGAATCGACTGCGTGCCACGCCGATCACCTCGGCCCACGACGCCTCGCTGGTCACGTCGGCTTTGACATATGCGGCCTCGCCACCTGCGCGCTTGATCTCTTCGACCACGTTCGCGCCATCGCCGACATCGCTGATCACGACTCGCGAGCCCTGGGCGGCGAACGTAAGCGCGGCCACGCGACCGAGTCCGCTTGCGGCGCCGGTGATTAGTGTCGTCTTTCCGCTGAGTCGATTCATCGGGTCAGGTTCTTTCGAAATAGCGAGTGAGTTCCCAGTCGGTGACGGTGGCGTTGAAAGCCGTCCACTCGGCGCGCGCCATGTTGGCGATGTGATGGTGAACTTCGGGGCCGAAACACTCTTTGGCCGCGACGCTCGACTCCCAGCACGAAAGCGCCTCGGCCAGCGTGCTCGGAATTCGCGGCACATCGGTGGCGTCGTAGCCGTTGCCGGCGTAGGCGTCTTCGAGTTTGAGTTCGTGACGGATGCCGTACAAACCGCCGGCAATCGTGCCGGCGAACGCCAGATAACTGTTGGCGTCGGCTCCGGGAATTCGCGACTCGACGCGCGCGCCCGCGCCGTGACCGACGACGCGAAAACCCAGCGTGCGGTTGTCGTTTCCCCAGGCGACCGCTGTCGGCGCCCACGAGCCGGGCTGAAAACGACGGTATGAATTGATAGTTGGCGCCCACAGCAGGCTGAAGTCGCGCGCGGTCGCGATCAAACCCGCCAGGTATTGGCGAAACAACTTCGGCATTTCGTGCCCGGCGAACGCCGGCGCACCGTCGTTCAAATTCCAGAGGCTCGAGTGCACATGGCACGAGGAACCTGTCTCGTTGAAATTCCATTTGGCCATGAACGACACCGAGCGACCGTGAGCGGCCGCGATTTCTTTGGCCGCCGATTTGTAGATCGTGTTGCGGTCGGCCATCTCGAGCGCGTTGGCGTAGAGCAGATTGACCTCGTGTTGACCGCGACCGGCCTCGCCCTTGGAGCACTCGACCGGAATACCCGCCGCGTCGAGACCGCGACGAATTTCTCCGATCACATATTCGTCGAAGGTCGTCTGAACGATCTGGTAGTCCTGCATCCAGGGGGCGTGAGGTTCGAGGTTGCGGTAGCCCTTGGCGTGCGCTTCGCGGTATGAGTCGTGAAAAAGATAGAACTCGATCTCGCTGCCAATTTTCGACGCGAAACCGAGTTTGGCGGCCGCGCCGACTTGATCGCGCAACATCTGGCGGGGCGAGACGCCGATCGGCGCTTTGGATGTCGGATCGACCAGATCGCAAATCACGAGCGCGGTCTTGTTTTGCCACGGCAACACGCGCACCGTCGACCAGTCGGGGATCGCCGCCATGTCGCCATAGCCGAGGGTGTAAGAGGCGAAGCGATAACCGGGCACCGGGTTGTCGTCCATGTCGGTGGCGATGAGGTAGTTGCAGTTTTCGGTGCCATGTTCGGCGACATGGTCGAGGAAAAACCAGCCGGTGACTCGTTTGCCCGCGAGGCGACCCTGCAGGTCGGGGAACGCGACGATCACGGTGTCGATTTCGCCGCTTCGAATCTGGCTTTCTAGCTTTTCGCGCGAGGTCGTGCGTTCGGCGGACACAGCCTCATCGTACAAGCCGACATAATCTTGTCCCCCATGGCGGTGCAGCAGATCGTGAGCCCCATTGACGGCTCGGTTCTCGCCGAACGAACGCTCGTCGATGCCTCGCGTGTCGAGGCCGTGTTGGCAAACGCGCATGCCGCTCGGCGCGAATGGGCGGCCACGCCGATTGCTCGCAGGGCAGAGATGATCGAGGCGATGGTGCGCCATCTTGAAACAGAGGTCGGCGAAATCGCGGTCGAATTGACGCGTCAGATGGGTCGCCCCGTCGCCTACACCCCCAACGAGATCAAACGCGGATTTCAAGAACGCGCGCGACACATGTCGTCGATCGCGGCGACGCAACTCGCGCAGATCGAGGTGCCGCGCACCGCGGGATTCACGAAGTTCATTCGCCGCGAACCAGTCGGCACCGTGCTCGTCGTCGCACCGTGGAATTATCCGTATCTAACGGCGGTGAATTCGATCGTGCCCGCGCTGCTCGCGGGCAACACCGTCGTGCTGAAGCACGCCGCCCAGACGATGCTCGTCGCCGAGCGGTTGCAGCGCGCATTCGACGCGGCCAACTTTGCGCCGGGGGTTTTTCAGCATGTGCACGCCGGCCACGACACGATCGCCGCGATGATCGCCGATCGTCGAATCGACGGCGTGGTGTTCACCGGTTCGGTGCCCGGTGGCGCGGCGATCGAGCGCGCGGCCGCGGGGCGATTCATCGGCGTCGGCACCGAACTCGGGGGCAAAGACCCGTCGTATGTGCGCGCCGACGCCGATTTGGTTTATGCGATCGGAGAGAACGTCGACGGCGCATTCTTCAACAGCGGACAAAGTTGTTGCGCGATCGAACGAATCTACGTGCACCGCGCCGTGTATCGAGATTTCGTCGACGGGTTCGTCGCCGCGACGCGGAAGTACGTGCTCGGCAACCCGTTGGATGCCGCGACGACGATCGGCCCGATGGTCAACATTGCCGCCGCCGAGTCGGTGCGATCACAGATCTCGGCGGCGTTGGCCGCGGGGGCCAGTGCGTTGGTCGGCGAAGCCGACTTCGCGGCCTCACAAATCGGCACGCCATATCTCGGCCCGACCGTGCTCGTGGATGTGACCCATGCGATGACGGTGATGTCCGAGGAATCTTTTGGCCCAGTGATCGGGATCATGCCGGTCGACGGCGACGACGAGGCGATCGCGCGCATGAACGACTCGCGCTACGGCCTCACCGCCTCGATCTGGACTCGCGACGCCGATGCCGCGGTGCGCATCGGTGAGCGAATAGAAACGGGCACGGTGTACATGAACCGATGCGATTATGTTGATCCCGTGCTCGTGTGGACAGGCGTAAAAGAGACGGGACACGGGATCGCCTTGTCGTCGCTCGGGTTCGACCCGTATCTGCGGATCAAGTCATACCATTTGAAACATTTATGACCACCGAGCTCCCAAATTCTGCCCGAGCCGTGGTGATTGGCGGCGGCATCGTGGGTTGCTCGACGGCCTACCACTTGGCCAAGTTGGGATGGACCGACACCGTGGTGATCGAGCGCCACAAACTCACATCGGGTTCGACATTTCATGCCGCCGGTCTCGTGGGTCAGTTGCGCACGAGCGCCAACATCACGCAGTTGTTGGGCTATTCGGTGGAACTTTACAAGCGTCTCGAAGCAGAAACAGGCCAGGCGACAGGTTGGAAAATGCACGGCGGGTTGCGGCTTGCGTGCAACCAAGAGCGATGGAGCGAAGTGCGCCGCCAAGCCACGACGGCGACATCGTTTGGTTTGCAGATGCACCTGCTCTCGCCGCGCGAGGCGCAAGAAATGTGGCCGTTGATGGAGGTGCACGACGTGGTCGGGGCGGCGTTTCTGCCGACCGACGGACAAGCAAGCCCGTCTGATGTGACGATGGCGCTCGCCAAAGGCGCGCGCATGGCAGGGGTCAAGATTTGCGAGGACACGAATGTGACCTCGATCGAGGTTCGCGACGGCAAGGTCGTCGCGGTGGTCACCGATCGCGGTCGCATCGAGTGCGACGCCGTCGCGGTGTGCGCCGGGCAATGGACTCGCGAACTCGGGGCGTCGGTCGGCGTCAGCGTGCCGCTCGTTTCGGTCGAGCACCAATATTTGATAACGACGCCGATCGAGGGCGTGACGCGCGATCTGCCGACGCTGCGCGACCCCGACCGATTGACGTATTACAAGGAAGAAGTCGGCGGCCTGGTGATGGGTGGCTACGAGCCCGATCCGATTCCGTGGGCGATCGACGGCATTCCGCGCGAGTTCAATTTCAAGTTGCTCGACTCCAACTCAGACCACTTCGCACCGATCATGGATCTGGCCATCGGTCGCGTGCCCGCGCTGGCGACGGCGGGCGTCAACCAGTTGATAAACGGTCCGGAGAGTTTCACGCCCGACGGCAACTTCATTCTTGGCGAGGCGCCCGAGGTGCGCGGATTTTTCGTCGGCGCCGGGTTCAATGCGTTCGGCATCGCGGCCGGCGGGGGCGCCGGCATGGCGCTGGCCGAGTGGGTGCACAAGGGGGTGCCGCCCTACGACCTTTGGGTCGTCGACATTCGACGATTTGGTCAACCGCATCGCGATGTCGACTGGGTTCGCACGCGCACGCTCGAGGCCTACGCCAAGCACTACACGATGGCGTGGCCGCACGAGGAGCATTCGAGCGGCAGACCCAATCGCGTGTCGCCGCTCTACGAAACTCTCGTCACGCGCGGCGCGGTGTTCGGCGAGAAGATGGGTTGGGAGCGGCCCAACTGGTTCGCCGGCGCTGGCGGCGAGCGCCGCGATCGCTACAGTTTCGGTCGACAAAATTGGTTCGACGCTGTTGGTCGCGAGCATGTCGCGGCGCGCGAGGCGGCTGTGCTGATCGACCAGACTTCGTTCGCGAAGTTCAAGTTGTCGGGCCGCGGTGTCGTCGAGGCGCTCGGTTGGATATGTGCCAACCGAGTCGACAAACCCGTCGGTGCGTTGACCTACACGCAGATGCTGGATGATCGCGGCGGAATTCAGTGCGACCTGACCGTGTGTCGAACCGGTGATAACGAGTTCTACATCGTCACGGGCACGGGTTTTGTGACCCACGATCGTGATTGGATAACCCAGGCGATCAAGCGCTGGCCCGAGGTGCGGCTCGACGAAGTCACCAACGACCGCTCGGTTTTGTCGTTGATGGGCCCGCGGGCGCGCGACATTCTCTCGGCGACGACCGATGACGACGTTTCGCACGCCGGGTTTCCTTTCGCGACCGGGCGCACGATTCGCGTCGCGGGACGCGAAGTGTTGGCTCTGCGCGTCACATATATAGGAGAACTCGGATGGGAACTTCATCTCGCCCGAGCCGACGCGATGGCGGTTTACGACGCGTTGAACAACGCGGGTCGCCGTCACGGTCTGGTCGACGCCGGTTATCGGGCGATCGAGAGTCTGCGTCTTGAAAAGGGTTATCGGGCGTGGGGGTCTGACATCGGGCCCGATCACACGCCGATCGAGGCCGGTCTGGGTTGGGCCGTGAAGCGCACATCTGCGGGCGTCGATTTTCGCGGCAGCGAGGCGATCGAGCGCCAGCGTCGCGAAGGCGTGCGCAAGATGCTCGCCGGTTTCACCGTCGATGCGTCGCATGTGTTGCTCGGGCGCGAAACCATTTATCGCGACGGCGTGCGAGTCGGTTGGCTGACATCGGGTGGTTACGGCTACACGATTCGCCGTTCGATCGGTTATGGCTATGTGCGGCGCGCCGAGGGCGTCACGGCCGATTTCGTGACGTCGGGCAAATATGAACTCGAAGTGGCGACACAACGTGTGCCCGCGGAAGTTTCGCTCGCGCCGTTTTACGATCCCGAGATGTCGAAGGTGAAGTCTTGACCGAGTCGTCGTTGCCGACGCAAGCGCGGATCGTGATCATCGGCGGCGGCATTCTCGGTTGCAGCATCGCGTATCACCTCACCAAAATGGGCGAGACCGACGTCGTGCTTCTCGAGCAGCATTCGCTGACCGACGGCGCAACTTGGCATGCCGCGGGCCTCGTGGGTCAGCTGCGTTCGTCGCGCAACGTCACGAGAATGCTCGAACAGTCGGTCGAAATGTATCGCGGGCTCGAGGCCGAAACGGGACAAGCCGTCGACTGGCACGAGGTCGGCAGTCTGCGACTGGCCTGCTCGCCGGAGCGCGAGATGGAGTTGAAGCGCTTGGCGACGATGGCCAAGAGTTTCGGGTTGCCGATGGATGTAATCTCGCCGGCGCGTGCGCTCGAATTGTTTCCGTTGATGTCGATCGAAGGCGTGCGCGCCGCAGCATTTTTGCCGACCGATGGTTACATCGATCCGGCTTCGGTGACCCAGGCGATCGCCAAGGGCGCGCGCATGCGGGGCGCGAAAATTTGCGAGCAGCGCAAGGTCGCTGTGATCGATGTCGAAGCCCGACGCGTAACCGGTGTGCGACTGGCCGATGGTTCACGAATCGCCTGCGAAATGGTCGTCAACGCCGCGGGCATGTGGGGCATGGATGTCGGTCGCATGGCGGGTGCGCGCGTGCCGGCGGTCGCCGTCGAACATCAATACATGCTCAGTGGCCCGATCGAAGGTTGGACACCGGTCGAACTCGGCAAGCTTCCGACGATGCGCGATCCCGATCATTTGGTCTATTACAAACCTGACGGGCCCGGGTTGCTCGTCGGCGGATACGAACCCGACACGATCGCCTTCGGCACCGAGGGTATTCCCGAGCCTTTCCGACGCAAGTTGTTCGACGCGAACTACGACCGATTCGCCCAGCTCGCAGACCTGGCGACGATGCGCACGCCTGTGATTTCAAAAGCGGGAATCCGATCATTGATCAACGGCCCGATCCCGTATTCGGCCGACGCCGACTTCGTCATGGGTCGAACACCCGAACTCGACAACTTTTATGTCGCCACCGGTTTTCTCTACGGCATCGCCGCAGGTGGAGGCGCGGGCAAGATGATGGCCGAGTGGATGCTCGAGGGACGTCCGTCGCTGGATCTGTGGCCACTCGACGTGCGGCGTTTTTCGTTTCATCACACGACCAAGGCTTTTTTGGGCGAGCGAATGGTCGAACTTTATGCGCACCACTACAAACTCGCCGCCCCGGGCACCGAACACGTCTCGGCGCGGGGCATTCGTCGCTCGCCGCTGCACGATCGACTCGCGTCTCGCGGCGCGGTGTTCGGCACGCGGGGTGGTTGGGAGCGACCCAACTGGTTTGCCGAGCCGGGGTCGGGGGCGATTGACGCGCCTTCGTTTGGCAAACCCAACTGGTGGGATGCGGTCGGCGCCGCGCACAACAAGATTCGTTCGGCGGTCGCACTGATCGACCAAACATCTTTCGCCAAGTTCGAGATTTCCGGCCCAGGTGCACTCGCCGCGGTGCAGTGGCTTTGCGTCACCGATATGGATAAACCGATCGGAAGCGTCGCCTACACCCAACTGTGCAACGAACGAGGTGGCATCGAGTGCGACCTGACGATGGCGCGCACGGGTCGCGACTCTTGGTATGTCGTCACCGGTTCGGCGTTCGGCGCGCACGACATGGGGTGGATCAGGGCGCAATCACCCGATGACGGGTCGGTGGTGTTGCGCGATCTCACCTCGGCCTACGCGGTGATCAATGTGGTCGGGCCGCGCTCGCGCGAGTTGCTCGGGCGAGTCTGCGAAGAGCACATCGACGACGCGGCGTTTCCTTATGCGACAGCGCGGCGTCTGACCTTGCGCTCGGCCCCCGTGCTCGCCTTGCGCGTGGGGTATGTCGGTGAACTGGGTTGGGAACTGCACATTCCCACCGAATATGCGGCGCATGTTTACGACGCGTTGGTCGATGCCGGCACCGACCTCGGCGTTATCGACGCGGGTTATCGCACGATCGACACGATGCGCATGGAAAAAAGTTATGTCTACTGGTCGGCCGATGTCACGCCAGACACGAACCCTTTCGAGGCGGGTCTCGGTGGCCGGGTGCGATTCGACAAGGGCGACTTCTGCGGTCGTGAAGCGTTGAACGCGATTCGATCATCGGTGACGCGCAAACTCTGCACGTTTTCTCTCGGTGCAATTGCCTACCCCGTGGGTGGCGAGGCGATCATCGCCGACGGTCGCGTCGTCGGTTTCACCACGAGCGCCAACTTCGGCCACACGGTCGGCGCGCCGATCGCCCTTGGCTACGTGCCGATCGAGCATGCGACGCGCACCGACTTCGAGATCGAGGTCTACGGCGAGCCGATTAGCGCGACGCGACACGACGGCTCGCTTTACGATCCACGACATTTGCGCCTGAGGGGGTAATCATGCCGCAGTCAGACATTCTTAATTTGTTGACAACTTCGATAGCGCGCGTTGCCGAGTTGCGCGGCGCCGACCCCGAGGCGGCGACGCGTCTTGCGGGCCTGACCAACCTCAATTTTCGCATCACGGTTGCCAGCGGCACGTATGTTTTGCGAATTCCGGGGGCGGGCACGAGCGAGTACATCAATCGTCGCGCCGAAGAAGTTGCCGCGAGATCGACGGCCGCCGCCGGGGTGAACGCAGAAGTCGTGTTTTTCGATGCGAGCGACGGGTTGATGGTCACTCGATTCGTCGAGGGTGCGATGACGATGTCACCCGCGACATTTCGTGATCTCGGCGCGGTGGCCCGTGCCGGCGAGGTGTTGCGGCGACTTCACCGTGAAGCCGCGCCGTTCGCGATCGATTTCAAACTATTTCCCGTCATCGACGACTACAAGGCGATTCTCGACCGCCGCAATGCGCCGATGCCGCACGGATGGGACGACGCGCGCGAGGAGATCGACGCGACGCGTGCGGCGCTTGAGCGGTTGCGAGTGCCGTTGGTGCCGTCGCATTGTGATCCGCTGTGCGAAAATTTTCTCGATACCGGCACCCGCATGTATCTGATCGATTTTGAATACGGTGGCAACAACGACCCGATGTGGGATCTCGGTGATCTCTCGGTCGAGGGCGGTTTCGACGCCGCCCAAGATCGGGCCCTGCTCAGGTCATACTTCGGCGCCGACCCCACGCCCGAGGCGGTCGGTCGAGTGGTCGCATACAAGGCGATGTGCGACGTGTTGTGGTCGTTATGGGGCATGGTGCAGCATGTAAACGAGAACCCCGTCGAAGACTTTTTGGCGTACGCCAACAACCGGTTCGCCCGATGCCATGCCCTGATGAGCGGGGCGAACTATCACGACCACCTCGCGGCGATTGGGGCTTGACCGTCGCGCGCCACATGTGTCAGGCTTGGTCAGTTTTCAAATAGGGGGTATAGACATGGGGACAAAACAATCGGTGTTTCGTGGTCGGTTGGGGCGCTCAGCCCGAGCGGGTGCGATCGCGATGGTGCTGGCAATTGTTGTCGGCGCGTGTGGAGGCGGCGACTCGGGCGGTGGCGCAGTCGAGTCAGAAGATCCGATCAAGATCACGCTTCACGACTGGACCGGTCAGTTGCTTTCGAGCAACCTCATGGCCGCGGTGCTTGAAGAGGCCGGTTACAACGTCGAACTGGTGCAGGCCGACTATCTCGCTCAGTTCGCCGGTCTTGAGACGGGCGACCTGACATTGGCGATGGAGATTTGGGCGACCACTGGTCAAGAGGCGCTTGAAGCTTCGTTGGCGACCGGCAAGACACTCAACTACGGCGAGACCGGCATGGTCGCTCGCGAAGAGTGGTGGTATCCGGAATATATGAAAGAGCGCTGCCCTGGCCTGCCTGATTGGGAGGCCTTGAAGAAATGCTCCGCCGAATTTGCCACAGCAGAGACCGCTCCGAAGGGCAGGTATCTGGGTGGTCCCGTCACATGGGGTGGCTTCGATGAAGAGCGAGTCGACGCGCTTGGTCTCGACTTCGATGTTGTTCACGCCGGCACCGACGCCGCACTCTTTGCAGAACTAGAGGCCGCGTACGAGCGCAAGGATCCGATCATGTTGTGGATCTATCAGCCGCATTGGGCGCCCGTGAAGTACAAGGGCGAGTTTGTCGAGTTCCCTCCGTACTCCACCGAGTGTTACAACGATCCGGCCTCGGGCTTGACGGCCAAGGCTTACGATTGCGGAAAACCGGTCGGTCCGATTTGGAAAGCCGGTTGGGCGGGTATCGGTGAAAAGTGGCCTCGCGCCAAGACGATCATCGAGTCGTTCACTTTGAACAACGACGAGATGGGCGCGATGGTCGCCAAGGTCGACCTTGATGGTGAGACTCTTGAAGCGGTCGTCGATCAGTGGATGACCGAAAACGAGTCGCGCTGGAAGGCGTGGATCGGCGCCTGATCGGCAGCACGCCGAAACTCGTCTGCGAGGGGGCCTGGAAGCTTTTCGGGCCCGGAGCGGAGGAGTTTCTCAACGCGCGCGGTGGCACCGCGACACTTGATGAGATAGGCACCGCGGGGCTGGTCTCTGCGGTTCGCAATGTCGATCTCGCCGTGCAAGCGGGCGAGAGTTTCGTCGTCATGGGTCTTTCGGGCTGCGGCAAGTCGACTCTTTTGCGCTGTCTTTCGCGCATCACCGAACTCACCGCTGGTCGAATAACTCTCGACGGCCGCGACCTCGGGTCGTTGTCGCGCGACGAACTCGTCGATTTGCGACGCCACAAGATGGGCATGGTGTTTCAACATTTTGCGCTGCTTCCACACCTCACGGTGCTCGAGAATGTGGCGTTTCCATTGCGCATCCAGGGCCGAACCGCGGCCGAGCGCGAGGCACGGGCCCGCGAATTGATCGAAGTTGTCGGTTTGGGTGGGCGCGAGCAGCACTTCCCGCGACAACTTTCGGGCGGGCAGCAGCAACGAGTCGGTATCGCGCGATCTTTGGCTGTCAATCCCGAGGTGTGGTTTCTGGACGAGCCGTTCTCTGCGCTCGACCCGTTGATTCGCAGCGAAATGCAAGAAGAGTTTCTTCGTCTGCGCAACATGTTTTCGACCACGATCGTCTTCATCACCCACGATCTTGACGAAGCGGTGAGGCTCGCCACCCGCATCGCGATCATGCGCGACGGAGAGATCATCCAGACCGACACACCCGAGCAGTTGATTTTGCGTCCGGCCAATTCTTACGTCGAAGAGTTCACCCGTAGAATCCCGCGGGCCAAGGTGTTGACGGTGGGCTCGGTGATGCGCGCAAGCACAAACGTCGAAACCCGGCCGAGCAGCGATTCGGTCGTTCGGGTCGACGCGAAAATTTGTGATGTCGCCGCCGCCGTGCTCGCGGCCACCGGGCCCGTTCGAGTGGCGAACTCGACAGGTTCGGTTGTCGGGTCGCTCGATCGCGAGACCGTCATTTCGGTGCTCGCCGATACACGCTCTCGCTGATGTCGACGCGCAACGACTCGCCCGTCGGCTCGTCTGGCAATTTGCGTTCGATTTCGCGTCGCCTCGGTGGTGCATGGCCGTGGTTCGTCGGCTTGTTCGTGACGGCCGTGCTCGCGGCCACCAGTGACGATGTCGCATCACGGCGCGGTTGGGTTTGGTGGCGCGACTACCCCGAGGGTTGGGTGCGCTCGCCTGCCGACGTTATTTCTCGCGCCACCAAGTGGTTGGTCAACGAAGCGACTTTCGGGCTGTTTTCGTTCACACAATTTACGCGCGCGATTTCTTTCGTTATCGAACGCCCCTATGGGTGGGCACGGGCGATTCTCGTGGACGGTTTCATGGATGGCGTCGGTCGTCGTGCCGACCAGATCGTGCCACCGCTCAGTTGGATCGCCGTAATCGTGCTCGTCGCCGCGCTCGGGCGACATGCGAGCAATCGTCGGCTAGCGGTTTTGATCGCCGCACTGTTCGCATACCTGGCCGTGTTCGGTCAATGGGCGAGCGCGATGGTGACGTTGTCGTCGATGGTCATCGCCGTGCCGATCGGCGTGGCGATCGGTCTCGGTTTGGGCATCGCGTCTTATCGCTCGGCGCGGGTCGAACGTTTGTCGACGCCCGTGCTCGACCTGATGCAGACGATTCCGACCTTCGCCTATTTGGTGCCGATTCTCTTTTTCTTCGGTTTCGGTCCGGTCGCCGCGCTCTTTGCCACGATCATCTACGCGATGCCCCCGATGGCGCGGATCACGACTTTGTCGCTGCGTGGTGTTCCGTCGGACATCAAGGATTTCGGCGAGATGATCGGTTGTTCCACCCGTCAGATGACCTGGCGGGTGCTCGTGCCAACGGCCAAGGCGGGTCTGATGGTCGGGGTCAACCAAGTGATCATGCTCTCGCTGAACATGGTGATCATCGCGTCGATGATCGGTGCGGGTGGTTTGGGGTTCGATGTGCTCGAGTCGTTGCGCCGTCTCGACATCGGCAGGGGGCTCGAGGCGGGGCTGGCCATCGTGGCTCTGGCGATCGCGCTCGATCGGCTCAGCCAGGCATACGCCGTGCGCGACACCGGTGCGGTGCGCGCGAGCCGTCGCGCATCGCTTGTCGTTGGTGCCGTGGTGGTGGCGACGTTCGCACTCGGTTATGTGATCGAAGCCGTGCGCAATTATCCGGCATCACTGGGCGTTACCAGCGGTTCGTTTTGGGATGATCTCATCAGTTGGATAAACGTGAACTACTACGACACTCTCGAGGCGATCAAACTTTTCGTGCTCGACGGCTTCATGCTGCCCGTCAAGCGATTGTTCTTGGCGACGCCGTGGTGGTGGTGGGTCGTCGGTCTGGGTGCGGTCGGTTGGGCGCTCGGGCGTGTGCGCCTGGCGATTACCGTGATGAGCCTCACCGCGTTCATCGCGCTGGTCGGGCTTTGGGAGTTCGCGATGTTCACGGTTTATCTGTGTTCGGTCTCGGTGATCGTGGCGATGCTCATCGGCGTGCCGCTGGGCGTGTGGGCGGCGCACAACGAACGCGCGTCGCGCGTGATCGGCGTCGTGATCGACACGCTGCAAACCTTGCCGAGTTTCGTTTATCTGATTCCGGTGGTGATGTTGTTTCGAGTCGGCGACTTCACCGCGTTCATCGCGATCGTGCTTTATGCGCTCGCTCCGGCGGTGCGATACACATGGCACGGCATTCGTGAAATTGACGCCCAGGTCGTGGAAGCCGCGACCGTCTCGGGGTGCACGCCCCGTCAGTTGTTGATGCGGGTCAAGTTGCCTTTGGCGCTTCCTGAGATTCTGCTCGGGCTCAACCAGACGATCATGCTCGCGTTGTCGATGTTGGTGATCACCGCGCTCGTCGGCACGCGCGATCTGGGTCAAGAGGTTTATGTCGCGCTGGTCAAGGCCAGCACCGGTCGGGGCATCGTGGCGGGGCTGTGCATCGCGTTCATCGCGATCGTCGCCGACCGTTTGATCGGCGCCGCCGCACGCAGCGCTCGCGAGCGATATCGACCCGAACAAGTTTGAGTCGTTCTATCGTCAATTCGTCATGCAGATGAACCCCCACGCCCTGATACCCGGCGATGCCAAGGCCGTCGCCGGGCGCAACCTCGAGGGCGAGACTCTGCGTCGCGTGTGGCGTTTCGCTCAGCCGTATCGCGCGACGATCCTCGTGTTTCTCGTTGCGATTCTCGCCTCGGCCCTCGTCGCTTTGGTGCCGCCGTTCGTTTTTCGTGCGATCATCGACGAGGCGATACCCGCCGGTGACCGCGGTTTGGTGTGGCGGCTGGCGTTCGTTGCCGTGATCGCGGCGCTCGGCGAGGCGGCGTTGGCAATCGTGCAGCGATGGGGCTCGGCCCGTGTCGGTGAGGGCCTGATCTACGACCTGCGGGTCGCGTTGTTCGACAAGGTTCAGCAGATGCCGATCGCTTTTTTTACTCGCACGCAAACCGGTGCACTAATCAGTCGGTTGAACAACGACGTGATCGGTGCGCAGAGCGCCGTGACATCGACGCTCGGCGCGGCGGTGAGCAACGCGGTGATCTTGTTGACCACGATCGTTGCGATGGTTTTGTTGGAATGGCGTCTCACTTTGCTCGCCCTCGTGGTGCTTCCGGCTTTCATCGTTCCGGCACGACGCGTCGGCAAACGTCTGCAGGCGATCGCGGCGCGACAAATGAATCTGAACGCGCAGATGAACTCACAAATGCAGGAAAGATTCAACGTCGCCGGAGCGTTGTTGGTGAAATTGTTCGGTCGACATCGTGACGAGGTCGACGCGTTCGCTGGTCGGGCGGCCGGCGTGCGCGACTCTGGCGTGCTGGCGGCGATGTACGGGCGAGTCTTTTTCGTCGCGCTCGGTTTGGTCGGCGCGCTCGGCGCGGTGGCGGTTTACGGCGTCGGCGCCCAACTCGTCGTGTCGGGTGATGTCACCTCGGGCACTTTGGTCGCGCTTGCCGCGTTGGTAGCGCGCGTATACATGCCGTTGACCGCCCTGACCAATGCTCGAGTCGAACTGCTCACCTCGTTCGTCAGTTTCGATCGTGTCTTTGAGGTGCTCGACGCGCCGCTTGCGATCACCGATCGCAGTGGTGCCTACGATCTCACGGCCGCGCGCGGGTCGGTGCAATTCGATCGCGTCTCGTTTAGATATCCGCCGGCGATAGAAGTTTCGATCGCCTCGCTCGAGGCACCTGGTGCACCCACCGGCGACACCGATCGCGAAGTGCTGCGAGAAGTCTCGCTTTCGATCGCGCAAGGAGAAACCTTGGCCGTCGTCGGCGCGTCCGGCTCGGGCAAGTCGACCCTCGCCTCGCTTGTGCCGCGCCTTTACGACCCGACCCGTGGCACGGTGCGCATCGATGGTCACGATGTGCGCGACTTGACGAGTGTTTCGTTGCGCGCGGCCGTGGGTGTGGTTTCGCAAGACCCGCATCTTTTTCATGAGAGCATCGAGTCGAACCTGCGTTATGCCAAACCCGATGCGAGCGACGCCGAGTTGGTGCAGGCTTGCGAGCGGGCGCGCATCCACAACACCATCGCGGCGCTGCCCGATGGTTACCGCACGGTCGTCGGCGAACGCGGTTATCGGCTTTCAGGAGGAGAAAAGCAGCGTCTGGCGATCGCGCGACTGTTGTTGAAAAATCCCGTGGTGATGATTCTTGACGAAGCCACCAGTCATCTCGACAACGAAAACGAGGCGCTGGTGCAGGCCGCGCTCGACGACGCGCTGATTGGTCGCACGGCGATGATCATCGCGCACCGCCTGTCGACGATCGCCAAGGCTGATCGCATCGTCGTGCTCGATGACGGTCGCATCGTCGAGAGCGGCACCCACGATGAACTCATGGCCCAAGATGGCGCATATGCGCGACAGGTTCGCGCCGGCGGATCCTTTGCGGCGACGACCTGATGGCCGACACGGCGACTTGATTCGATTATCCGGTCACAAACAGCCGTGATTCGTCAGCGAACTAGGGTTTTGGCGTGACGAGCAAGTTGTTGACGAATGCACGTGGTGCGTTCGCCGATCGAAATCCGAACAGTCGCAAATATTATGACGAGGCGCGTCGCTACTTGCCCGGCGGCCACACGCGAACGGTGTTGACACATGCGCCGTTTCCTCTTGCGTTTGTCGCCGGTAACGAGTCGTGGTTGCACGACGCCGATGGCCACACTTATATCGACATGCTCGGTGATTACACCGCCGGCTTGCTCGGACACAGCGAGCATCGAGTTATCGACGCCGTTTCGGCGGCACTGAAAATCAACACCAGCGTCGGTGGAATCCATCCGGCCGAAGGAACACTCGCCAAGTTGATGTGCGAACGCTTCGACTTGGATCGTGTTCGTTTCACCAACTCGGGCTCCGAGGCGAACCTGATGGCGATCACCACCGCCCTCCAAGCCACCGGTCGCGACAAGATCATGGTTTTTCACGGTGGCTATCACGGCGGCTTGCTTTATTTCGCAAGCGGGGTGGCACCATGGAATGCCCCTTACAACTTCGTTGTCGCGCCATACAACGATGTCGATCGCGCTTCGGAATTGATCTTTGAACACGGCGCAACACTGGCCGCGGTAATCATGGAGCCGATGCTCGGCTCGGGTGGATGCGTGCCCGCCGAAAAAATCTTTGCTCAGCGGGTTTTCGCCGACGCCAAAACCGTCGGGGCTGTCACCATCGCCGACGAAGTGATGACCTCTCGCCACGGCGCCAGTGGCCTGTTCTCGCTGCTCGGCGTCCGGCCCGACATCAGCACGTTCGGCAAATACATTGGCGGCGGTTTTTCGTTCGGCGCTTTTGGTGGTCGCGCCGCGTTGCTCGACCAGTTCGACACCAGCCCCGAGGCGGGTCGAGACCGAGTCGTCGCGCACGCCGGAACTTTCAACAACAACATTTCATCGATGACCGCGGGGTGCGTGGTCTTGCGCGACATTTTCACCGCAGAGGTCGCAGTTCGCCACACTTCACGCGGCGAGGAGTTTCGCGAGGCGGTCGCGGCGGTGACGGCGCGTTCGGGCCTGCCGGTGTGCGTCAGCGGTTTTGGTTCGATGATGTCGTTGCATGCCCTGTCTCATCCACCACGTAACGCCGTCGACATGGGTCTGCGTGACGCCGATTTGCAGGAGACGATTTTTCTCGGGTTGCTCGAGCGCGGCGTCTACAGCGCGGCCCGAGGGATGATGAATCTGAGCATCACCGTCACCGACGACCAACTCGCCGCGGTTCTCGATGCGCTGACCGAGACCCTCGCGTCACTCAACCGAGACGGCCATTGCTCACCCAAGCGCTAGTCGTGGCTCGAGTCACCCCGCCGTTGCGCGAGCCACGCGATGGGCAACGACACCACCAAAACCAACGTGGCCATCACCGTCACGTAGGGCAGCACGTTGGCGTGAGCGAAAATGAGATCACCGTCTAGACGGTGGTCGATCGAGCGGGTGACGGGAATCGGACCCGCGTATTCAGCGACTCATCGACTCGCAACATGCCTGACCCCGACTACATTGTCGGGCAGTGATCGTCTCACTCGCCCAAGCCACCGATCTCTTTTCAACCACGGCGATAATCCTGGCGATTGCCGCGGTTGCGGCTTTCGTGGCGCATCAGGCCAGACAGCCGCTCATCGTGGCATTCATCGCCGTGGGCATCGTGGTCGGGCCATCGGGCTTTGCATTGATCCGCGAAACCGAGGCCCTTGAGCTGTTCGCCAATCTCGGCATTGCGGTGCTGCTGTTTTTGGTCGGGTTGAAGCTCGACATTCGCCTCGTGCGAAATATGGGCAAGGTGGCCCTCGCTACCGGTCTCGGCCAAGTCCTGTTCACCGCAACGTTCGGATACGTGATTGCACTGTTGCTCGGCCTTGACCCGATGGAGGCGCTGTATGTGGCGGTTGCCCTCACGTTTTCGTCGACGATCATCATCGTCAAGATCCTCTCCGACAAGGGCGAGCTCGAGAAGCTGCACGGCCGAATTGCCCTGGGGTTCTTGATCGTGCAAGACATCGTCGTCATTTTGGCGATGGTGGTGCTGAGTTCGCTGGGTACCGACACCGAATCGGGTGCGGTGTTGCAGTTGGTGCGCATCTTGTTGACGGGTGCCGCTTTGCTTGGTGGTACCTGGTTGGTGACCACATGGTTGATTCCGCGCGTGCTCGCAAAAGTGGCGTCATCACAGGAACTGCTCATCGTGTCGTCGATCGCGTGGGCCGTCGCAGTGGCAGCGCTGAGCGACTGGCTCGGTTTCTCGGTTGAGGTTGGTGCATTTCTGGCGGGGTTCGCTTTGGCATCCACCCAATACCGCGAGTCGATCGCATCGTCATTGTCGGGTCTGCGCGACTTTCTGTTGCTGTTTTTCTTTATCAATCTCGGCATCGGTCTCGACTTTTCATCGATCAGCGAGCAGATTCCCGCCGCCATCGTGCTGTCGCTGTTCGTGTTGATCGGCAACCCGCTGATCGTGATCGTCATCATGAGCATGATGCGCTACACCAGCCGAGCGTCGTTCTTGGCGGGTATCACCGTGGGTCAAATCAGCGAGTTCTCGCTCATCTTCATCACCATCGGTGCTCAGATCGGACACGTAGGTAACGACTCGGTGGGCTTGGTCACGTTGGTGGGATTGATCACCATTGCACTCTCCACTTACGCCATCTACTACGCCGATCACCTCTACCGTCTCTTCCAGCGACCGCTGATGTTGTTCGAGCGTCGAGTGTTGAGGGACCACGACGAAGGTCCGCAAGACACCTACGACTACATCGTGTTCGGCTACGGCCGATTCGGCCGACACCTCGTCGAGCACCTCGCACAAGCCGGACATTCGGTGTTGGTCGTCGATTGGGATCCGTACGGGCGCCTACAACTTGAAGCCCCGTCGCTCGGCTCACGGGTGGCCATACGTTTCGGCGACGCCGACGACCCGGCCTTCCCAGTAACACTTCCGATTCAGTCGGCGAAGTGGATAGTTTCCACCATCGCCCGACTCGACACGAGCATCGTTCTGGCCCGCGCCATACGTCGCCTGGGAAGCCCCGCGAAGATTGCGGTCACCTGTTTATCGACCGCCGAGGTCGAGCGACTGCGGCGCGATGTGCAGGACGGCGTGATCGATCTGGTGCTGCAGCCATTCAGCGACGCCGCCGACGATGCAATCGAAGCACTCAAAGGTCAGCGCTAAACCGAGATGGAGCGGGTGACGGGAATCGGACCCGCGTATTCAGCTTGGGAAGCTGATGTTCTGCCACTGAACTACACCCGCGTTTAACGATTTGAGCGTAGCAACGCACGGTTATCGCCGAGTTTCGCAAGCCCCCGTGATTTACTAAGGTTTTTTGGTCGTGATTCTGTCTGATCAAAGCATCAAAGAGGCACTGCAGGCCAAACGCATCGTCATTGATCCGCTCGACATGACTTGCATCCAGCCGTCGTCGATCGATGTCAAGGTCGCGAGTCTGTTTCGCGTATTTCGCAACCATACGGCGGCAGTCATCGACGTAAAGCAAGACCTCACCGAACTGACCGAACTGTTGGAAATCACGAACGACGAGGCGTTCATGTTGCACCCCGGCGAGTTCGTGCTGGGTTCGACGCTCGAGCGAATCGCGATCGCCAACGACCTGGTCGCCCGTGTCGAAGGCAAGA
>Ga0194132_10002163_pt1 | contig 37795 bp, 37 predicted proteins | sample TA2KigOf80mmetaG_FD_148612 | JGI IMG/M metagenome (GOLD analysis project Ga0194132, IMG submission 148612) | Freshwater microbial communities from Lake Tanganyika, Tanzania - TA2015054 Kigoma Offshore 80m | ecosystem: Environmental > Aquatic > Freshwater > Lake | place: Tanzania: Lake...
GTCGCCCGCGTTCATCCAGCTCTTCGACCAGACTTCGATACTTAGACCGAAGCCAGCACACAATGGTCTCGTCTCTCATCCCTGCTCTTGTGCAGAGGCTCTCCACTCCGGTCAATCACTATTGCGGTAAGTTGTTTCCTGCCACCGCCTTACCGTGTCGCTGAATACTCCGTGTGGGAACCAGATCTTCGCGAAGAGTTCTCGATGAAAAGAGATCTACTCCTCTCCCTGTCAAATACGTTCCATCGTGCTATACTCTGTCAAAAGAATAAACAGTTAGTGATTTTTTGGAGTGTGTGATGGCGTCTCAAGTAATTACCTTCGAACTTCCTGACGACTTGTACCGGACCGTCAATAAGTTGGCCCAGGCTACCAAGCGGCCACTGACCGACATCCTTCAAGAAAGCTTGGCCCACACCCTCCCGCCTCTTGAGGACGTGTCTGCCGATGAAGCTGATGTTCTCGCCCATCTGTCAGCTCTGGATGATGCTGCTCTGTGGCAAGCAAGCAAACGCACCCTGCCTGAACAACAGCAGGAGGAATTACACAGTCTTCTTGACCTCCAGAATGCTAGCGAAATAACGCCTGACGGTGCCGCTCGTCTTCAGGAACTTATGCGTGAATATGGGCGTTCGCTCGTCCGCCAATCGCACGCCTGGTTACTGCTTGCGCGACGTGGCTACCAGGTTCCTATCCAACAGCAAGAGTAGTTTCTCGTGGCGCGTCCGTATATTCCCGATAGCGGACGCGAAAAAATAACAGCAGACGCTCAGCCTCGTTGTGGCTACTGTCTCACGTCTCAACTCATTACGGGCATGCCGATACACCTCGAGCACATTCTTCCCCTTGCTGCTGGCGGCCAGTCTGATGAAGAAAATCTTTGGCTCGCATGCCCTCTCTGCAATGGCGATAAGGGAATCCAAACGCAATTTCCTGATCCCGAGACAGGAGAAGTCGTTGCCTTATTTGACCCCCGTCAGCAAATCAGGAGCGAGCATTTTCGTTGGAATGAGAATGGAGTAGAGATTCTCGGTATCACTTCGTGTGGTCGAGCGACTGTTGTAGCTCTCAAGCTGAATAACGAGAGTATTATCCGCACTCGGCGACGATGGGTGTTAGCTGGATGGCACCCCCCTACAAGCTAGGGGCGACCATCTATGAGTCATCTTCCTTGCCCTTACGCGGCGTCGGCAACTGCCAACGCGATTTCTTGCCCATACGACAACTCAAGCGTATGCCCGTCGGGGTCAGCCAACAGCGCTGAATACCCGACGGGGTAGCCAGCTTCGCGTGACTCTAAACGCAGGAACCCTTCAGAGCGCGCTTGATCACAAAGATCATCAACATCAGTGCGGCTTGCGCAGGCAACGCCGAGATGTGCGAGCGGCAATAGTGGGCTATCGACCTTGCGAGTTCGCACCAGCACGATAGCAAACGGTCTGGTGCGGTCACTAATCCAGGCGACATCTGACCCGGAGATGCGGTCTGTCCGACGATGGACGACTTGCATACGCGCGTACTGTGCGTAAAAAGCGATGCTTGCATCAACGTCTCGGACGGGTAAGGCGACGTGGGTGAGCCCAAGGTCAAACATGACACTCTCCTCTGATTTGTACTACACTGCCCCCAAAGGTGGCCCGGTCTGAGTATCGGGAGAAAGCGCAGAGACTTTAGCCAACAAATCCGATTCCCAAGGAAGGGAGATAATCGTATCGTGTCAGCAAAATTTTCACTCGCAGTAGGGTTTTTCTTTTTCCTCTTCCTGTTTGTTGTTCCTCTCACGCTCCAGGCGCAAGTCCAAGGAGTCCTCGAAAATCCGCGGTCATCCTCGTATCAGAGTGGCATCGGGGTGATTTCGGGATGGGTCTGTAATGCCAAGCAAATCGACATTGAGTTTGATGGTGTCAGGCTGCAAGCGAGCTACGGTACCGGGCGGGCCGATACTCGTTCTGTTTGTAACGACGACAATAACGGCTTTGGTCTCTTGGTGAATTGGAACCTGCTCGGAAATGGTACCCATACCGTACGAGCCTTGGCTGATGGTCAGGAGTTTGGCGTAGCGACTGTTACGGTGACCACTCTTGGTGTGGAATGCCTCACTGGGGCACAAGGAGAATTCCGCTTAGATAACTTTCCCCAGTCTGGACAGCCGAGTGTCGTGATTTGGCAGCAAAGTCAGCAAAATTTTGTCCTCAAGGGTGAGTCAGGAAGTAGTGGCGGTAGCGCTGGTGGTGACAAACGCATACTCGAAAACCCTGCGCCTGGTTCTTTTCACAGCGGCATTGGTGTGGTCTCTGGGTGGGCATGTGAGGCGCAGCGCATAGACCTTGAGTTCAATGGTATACGCCTCCAAGCTGCATACGGCACTGGTCGTGAGGATACACGCCAGGTCTGTGGAGATACGAACAACGGGTTTGGCCTGCTGGTCAACTGGAATCTCCTCGGCGACGGAGTACACACGGTCCGCGCGTTGGCAGACGGTCAAGAATTCGCCAATGCGAAGGTTGTCGTCAAAACCCTGGGGCAGGAATTTCTTCGGGGAATAGGGAAAAGCCAGCGGCTCCTGAATTTTCCGCGGACAGGGATGGATGCCACCATCGCTTGGGAACAGAGTATCCAGAATTTTGTGATTGCCCGTACTGACACGGCCAGCGCGGCACTCACTGCCATCGACACTGCTGGAGACAGTGCGACAAAAGCTTTCAACGCACAAAGCACGGCGGTCTGTCCTTTCCGAGACCAAGAGTCGTTCAACTGGGCCACTGGAGATACCCATGGCACGAACTACTGCAGCAGCGGCAGCGAAGGAGTGTTTAGCCAGGCAGAACGGATCGAGTGCCGTCAAGCAGCGGACATCAGGATCGCTGATCCCAATGATGCTGAGTCCGGCGCGCAGATGCTGAAAGATTTTGCGCAGCAGGCGACAAAAATTAAGCAGTTTCTCACCCCGCAACCAGGGCTCCGCTACGTGACGGTCTGGCTTGGACATAATGACATTTGCGCCGGTACCATTGAGAAGGTCCGGTCTAGTTGCCCACGAGGGGAAGACCAAGATCCCAACAATCATTGCCGCACGACGCCAGCCGCATTTGAGCGTGAGTTTCGCAAAGGGCTTGATATCCTGATCTCGCTTCCTGATTTGAAGGTTGGTGTGGCAGCGCTGATTCGCGTGTCGCAGTTATGCAACCACGGATCAAAAGACTCGTGCGTCTTCGGTGTTGGTGCGCCTTCATGTAAGGATGTGTGGGAAACTGCAGCAGGAGGAGGGCCCGTCATTGGTTTTGACCACGGCATTTGTGGGTCATTGACGTCGTCCTGTTCAGAGCGACGGATTCTCGATGCGTATACGACGGCCAAGGTATACCGCGATATTCTTGCCACCGTCACCGCTGAGTATGCTGCGCTTGCGGAAGGAGAACGATCACAACAAGTAACAGTCGGTGGACAAATCGTTGGTGGTGCCACTAAGGGGCGAGGAGTACGGCTCGACTTTAGTGATGCTCCCTGGATCTATAAATTCAAGAGCAATCAGGTCTCCTGTTGTGACTGTTACCATCCGTCCTTCAGGGGCCAGGACACTGCTGCACGTATTCTGTATGACGGGTTCACTTGTGGTGATTCTGATACGTGCTGTGGAGAAAGTGCTGATCCGCTGGTCAATGCTCAGTGCAAAGAGGAAGATAAGAGTGGTAAATTTCATCCGGGGCTGTTTTAAACTGTAATAACCCCTAGGGCAGAATGGGGTACACACGCGACATATGACTCAACTATTCTGGCGTCTCGTCTCCTCTATCCTTTCTTGCCTGCAGAGATGCAGTGCGGTGGTGGTGGCCCTGCTCTGTCCCGCGGTGTTAAGTGCTGATCCTATAAAAGTGGCGACATTCAATCTCCTGCATGGTGGGGTTTTTTCCGGCGTAACGGGTGACGATCAAAACCTTGAACATCGCCTGGAGATGGTGGTAGCAGAATTTCAGAAACACCACCTCGACATCATTGGCATTCAGGAAGCGTCAAGCAGCCGGAGGCGAGGGAACACTGCTGCACGCCTTGCTGCAGCCTTGGGATTTCACTATGTGTATGCGCCAGCGAGCTTCCGTATTTTTCGCAACGAGTACGTGGATACCTTTGTTTCTTGGTTGATGAACTTCGACGAAGGGCCCGCTATTATTAGCCGATTTCCTATCACGGCTTGGGAAACCCATGATCTACCGCGTTGTGGTCGCTTGACTGATCCACGCGTGTTGTTAGCGGCAACCGTACGTACACCGCAGGGACCAGTGCTGGTTGCGTCGACCCATACTTCGGGTGATCCGTGCCAACATCAGCATGTTGTCGAAATACTCCGTCGCATGCGTGGGAACGTACCAGCCCTTGTGATGGGTGACTTCAACGCGTCGGAACATTCTCCAGCGATGGCGATGTTCACACGGGAACATGGATTCATCGACGCCTATCGTATGCGAAACCGGAACCTTCCTGGGGCTACGTGTTACCAACGCCCATTTGCCGCAACCCAGACCGCCTCTCGCCGCATAGACTATCTGTTTGTGATTTCAGAAAAAGCAGCCACTGAACAGATACACACGAGCAAGGTGTTTTTAGATGCTCCCCGGCAGCTTCCGAATGGTCAGACGTTGTGGCCATCGGACCACTATGGCGTATTTGCCGAGGTCAGTATCTTCTCACAGGGCACAATACGCGAAGTCGGAAACACGGCAGGACAATAAGAGTGCCGAGCGCTGGAATCCTAGCGAAAATGAGGCATGACCTTGGTTGCGAAGAGTTCCAGGTGCTCATTCATCTTCTTCGCCGGATACCCTGGCGGTAGCGTCCACGTGTAGTAGCGTTGAATCGGCACTTCGGCGACGTAGTCTTTAATCATTTTTACGGCTGCTTCCGGCGTGACGATGTTGAGAATGCCGCTGGCTTTGAGCGCGGCGTCATCTGGCATATGGGGAAATAACGATTGCCCGGCTTTGGTGAGCCACTCATTATAGACATTGATCTGATAGCGCACATGCGGCGCAATCTCGTGCCAGCTTTTTTCTGGATCATTCGCGACGATTAACCAAAAGTGACCACCGGCGAGCTTGGGGTTCGAGGTATCTTTGCCTAGTGCTCGCAATTCTTGCAAATAGGCTTGATACGGCGCTTTCATATCGCCGGTCCCAATATAGCCATCTCCGTAACGTGCCGCTCGTTTCACTGCTGCGCCAGCGAAACCTCCGACCCACAATGGTGGACGTGGTTTTTGTACGGGCTCAGGCGTGAGCTTGGTGTTCTCGATTTGAAAGTACTTGCCCTTGAATGTGACTGTCTCACCTTCCCACAGACGACGGATGATTTCTAAGCCTTCATTTGCACGACCGCCTCGCTGCTCACGCGGAATCCCAAGACCGCTAAACTCTTCAACACGATACCCCACACCAACGCCGAGTTCGAACCGTCCGCCAGAGAGAATATCAATCGTTGCACAATCTTCGGCAATGCGGACTGGATTGTACAGCGGCAACAGCAGTACACCTGTCCCAATACGCATTTTCTTGGTCTTCACGGCAATCGCTGCAGCCTGCGGCAACGGTGAAGGCGCATGGCCATCGTCGGCAAAGTGATGCTCCGTGAGCCACACGTCATCGTAGCCAATCCCTTCTGCCCACACAATTTGTTCGAGAATGTCGTTGTAGATATCTTGATACGAACGCCGCCACTGTGGCGGGTTACGAAACGCATACCACAAACCAAAGCGCAGTTTGGGATTGCTTTGTGTCATGGGAATCTCCTTTAACGTCGACGAATCGCTTCGAGGACACCCTCGGCAATTTTGCGCGGTCGTTCTGCGATACCAGTCGTAAACTCGGCTTGTCCGCGGGGATCAACTGCAGCCACCTTCGTTCCTTGTTTCACTTCAATGCCATCTTTGGTGATGCCGCGAATAATCCCATCGACCTGAGCCCGTAACTCATGGTTCTCAACCTGGCCGAGAAGGTCGCCGGCATGTACGGTGGTGCCGATTTCCAGTTGCGTATGAAAGGTGCCAGCAACAGGGGCATAGGCATATCGTTCTCGTTTATACCCGGCAATGGAGATTGGCTCGCCAGTGTACGGCTCTGTGCGCCCCTCCGTGATGACTTGCCCAAGGGTAGGGCCGCGACTGGTTTCGATAACAACATGGACGGTCTGACCCGCGACAAGACCTGGCCCCAACCCAATGGTGAACGGAGCTTGGGCAATCTGTGTCTCTGGAATGTCGCGTTTACGCATGCGTGCATCAATGACGATAGGAGGAGAAAATTCACGCAGGACATCTTCCAGGGAGCCCACAAACACGGGAACGACTTTTTTCCAGATGAGTAAAGCTCTGAGGGCTGCGAGCGATTCAACCCGCTCTGCACGTACGCCTTCTAACTCTGCTTCACCGTCGAAGACGGCAGCCGCAAAGGCCATGCGTCGCCTCGTGGTTGATGGCGTCTCGCTCTCGACGATCACTGGAATATAGTCATGGCCAAACAAGAGATGGGCGACGGCAGAGCCAACATCTCCGCCCCCTTTGATGACAACAAGCGTGCCAGAAATCTCGTGCGACATTGCCTCACTCTGAGTGTGTTGGATTGCGAGAAAGGCCTTCCAGATGCTTTTGGAGTTTTGGCAGAAACACTTGGAGATTAGAAATGGCTACTACCCGCCAGACTCCTTCAGGGGTCCTTTGCAGGGTGACGTTGATCGGCTGATCGTGTTTTGTCTCGAATGTCAAACGAGCGGTATCTCCCTCTCGCTGTGCCAGCCACCAGGCAGCGACCGGTGCGATGGCAGGGATGTCAGGAGGTGGGCGATCAGGATCTTTCACGGCTTGTTCGACAAACAACGAGAGCCCTGCTTTTGTGACTTCTCTGGCTTCTCCAGTCAGTAACTTGAACAGCCCTTTCCGCATCAATTTGCCAAGAAAACCTCCCAATGAAATTTCTTTACCGTCGTTGCCGGAACTACCAAGTTCATCGAGCGTGTAGTCTAATACCTTATCTACGTCAACATACCGAGAAAGCAACTCGTAATCGTGGGTCTCCAGCGCGTGCTTGATGCGGTACACTGAATATCCAGGACTGGAACGCCAGAGAAAAAAACTCCCTACGCCTATGATTGCAACGACCGCCAGACCAATCGCAGTGCGTAACCAACGAGGCGAAACCTTGACCGTATCAGTCATGGGGCCACATCATACACTACGAAGATGAATTTAGGGATGAGGGGGAGCCACGTACGTTCTTGACAATACTGTTCCTCAAAAGAAACAATCCGCGCACGTTTGCTGAAGTGAGGACTCCATGCACCCAGTTGCGATTCTGTACCCAGGCGATATGGGACACAATGTCGGGCGAGTATTGTTAGAAGATGGATGTACAGTTGTTACGACGTTGGTTGGACGAAGTGAGCGGACACGTCGTCTGACCACCGATGCGGCAATTACCATGTTGCCGTCAATGGAGGCAGTCGTAGCGGAAGCCGCTATCGTCCTCTCCATTATTCCACCCACTGCTGCAAAGTCGGTGGCTGCGGACTTTGTTACTGCGGTGCGTGAAACCGGCCATCGCCCATTGTTTGTTGATGCGAACGCGATTTCGCCAATGACCGCACAGGAGGTTGGCGACATGATCGCGTCTAGCGGCGCACCGTATCTTGATGCGTGCATTATCGGTCCAGCGAGTAATGTTCGTGGTCGGTGTACGTTCTATATCAGTGGTTCGGAAGCCGCGACGTTTGAAACACAGCTAGGAAAATCACTTCGTACCCATATTCTTGGCGATCGGATCGGTCAGGCGTCGGCCTTTAAGATGACATTTTCTGGTCTCAATAAAGGACTCGCCGCGCTCCTCTACGAATTGACAGCTGCTGGCGCGGAGTTCGGGTTTCTTGATGAGTTGCTGCACCGCTACAAGGCCTTATTACCCGGCGTCATGGAAGCACTGGAATGGCTAGTGCCATCGTATCCTATGCATGCTGCACGACGGGCTGACGAAATGGCAGAACTCGCAGAAACCCTTGAACATTTTGGGTTCTCGTCGGTCATGGCACGCGGTACGCAGGACACACTTGCTGCCGTTGGTCGGCTGCGCTTAACCGAGCGTTTCCCTACGCGTGGCGAACATGGCTGGACCATGCGCGAGGTGCTCGATACTCTCGCCCAAGAGGCAGCGTTGAAGAAACCACAATCGTCTTAGGAGAGATCCAGCGACCTGGACGTCTATTCCCCGCCTACTGCTGGCGGAGGGGAAAACGATTGCCGTTCGTTATGGTTATTGATTGATTCCATTGTTTGATCGACTTGCTGCTGCTTCATCATTTCCAGCGTTTGTTGCGCTTGGGTATCTAACTCCCTTTGGACCTCATGACTCTGATCGAAGGCATTGATATCTGGAGCCGGTTCTTTATTTGGTCGGTCACAACCGACGGACACACTAGATAGCACGTAGAGTAAAGCGGGAATAACCTGAAGAAATGCTCTTTTCATACACACCTCACGCGCGGTACTCTCACGAATGTTAACTCAGGAGTCAATCCATAAAAAGTTGTGGTATTGTGTTACAGACTGAGTTTGACTTGACAACAAAATAACGGTTGGATAGTGGTAACTGTCGTCTAGCAATTCGAATATCCGAGGAGCTTTTCATGCCCACTTTGTCGCCGAATAGTCACACAATTTCCGCTTCAGTCGACGCCGTGTTCACGCAAGACGTTGCCGTGCAAGAGCCTGATATGCGCAGCCTGTACGAGAAAGCTAAGCGTGACCAGTGGAACGCTTCTGTTGACATCGAGTGGTCCCGTGAGGTGAATCCAGATGCTGGTATTCTTCCTGACGGCCTAGTAGATATCTACGGTACAAAGTACTGGAACAAAATGACGCCAAAAGAGCAGGTTGAGATGAACCGGCATTTCTCGGCTTGGCGTATCAGTCAACTCATGTATGGTGAAGAATTTGCCATGCTTGTGTGTAGCCAAATAGTCAATTCGGTTCCAACCATCGACGCGAAATTCTTTATGTCGACACAAGTGGTCGATGAAGCGCGTCACTCTGAAGTCTTGACTCGCTACTTGCTTGATAAAGTCCGTGTCACCTATCCACTTACGTCGAGTCTGCGCAACCTATTCGATCGTATTTTGTCGATGCCCCAGTGGTATCTGAAAACCGTCGGTACGCAGCTTGTCGCTGAGACACTCGCTGTTTCGCTCTTCCGTATGTTGGAACAGCATAGCCAGGATCCGCTGATTAGCCAAATTTGTCGGCGTATTCTATCGGATGAGTCTCGCCACATGGGTTTTGGTATGTTGAGTCTTCCTGAACAAATCGCCGAGTTGTCTGAAAAAGAGCGAGTCGAGGTTGAAGATTTTGCTTGTGATGCCGCGGCTGGGCTTTTAGGCGGGCAATTTCCGAGAGAAGCCTATGAAGCTGTTGGTTTCAGCAAGGCAGAAGTCGAAGATATTCGCACGCTCCGTCATGAAGTTGCCAAAAAGAACGAATACGAATTCTTCCGCAAGTTCTTTAAGAAAGACTTCCATGCGGCTTTGTGGGGCAACATGACCCGAGTCGGTTTGCTCAATGAGCGGACGACGGCCCGATTGGCTACGCTCGGCATTCGTGCTCCAGAGCCGGTGCAGAGCGCAGCGTAGGGCGCAGTGGGTAAGAATGAAGAGTGAAGAATTGAGTGAAGAGTTACGAGTGAACGACCGGCAGCTCTTCACTCTTCACCTGTAGTGCTTCACTCTTTTTGCCGCTTTCCGCGGTGAAAATATCGATCTCCAGCCATTTCCCGCGCGCGAACCGTCGCCACAACGCAAGACCCAGTAGAACGGTATAAATCGTTCCGGCGAGCCAGGGACCGAGCGACTCCAGATTGGTGTATGCGACCGCGCTTAAGCTCAGCGGAGCAAAGACCGTCGCCAACAGTACCACGGTAATCCATGCAACGCCGTGCGTGTCTCCGGCACCACGTAATGCTCCAGCAAAGGCCACGTTCATTGCGTCGAAAAACTGAAAGAATGCGACACAGAGAAAGATCGCGCTTCCGGCGCGAATAACTTCTTGGTCGCTGGTAAACACCGACAGCAGCGCACTCGGAAACAGAAAATACAACAATCCGACGAACGTCATGTAAGTCATCGCCAAGAAGAGACCTTCGTAGACCCGCTGGATGGCTACGTCTGGTTTCTGTTCGCCGATGTACTTTCCTACCAGTGCGGTTAATGCTTGGCCCAAGCCAATTCCCGGCAAGAAGGCGATGGTCGTGTACTGAATTGCAATGTTGCTTGCGGCCAACTGTTCCCGACCAAAGCGTCCGACCATAAGAATAATCAAGACACCCCAGCTCAACACATCGAGTGCCTGCTGTGCACCGGCAGGCCAACCAATCCGCACCAATTGACGAAAGCGGGGCCAGGACAAGCGCCACGTACTACGGGTAGAAAACTCCGTGTGACATCCAGTCGAGAGAAATGCGCCCAGCAAGATAGCGAACTGGAAAACAAATGACAGGACGAACGCCCAAGCTGCGCCAATAAAGCCAAGCGCGGGAAACCCAAACTTGCCGAATACCAACACATAGCACAGCACCACATTAGCGATGTTGTCAACGATCATTGCAACTAATGGTACCGCAGGCCGGTGCAAGCCGTAAAAGAAGCCATTGAGCGCACCAATCGCGACTCCAAGCCCAATCCCCCATAGCCGAACCTGAAAATACGCGACTTCGAGTGCAACAATTTCAGGGTCGTGGCCAAATTGAGCGAAGAACAGTGGTGCAACCGGCCAAAGCACGAAACAGCCCACCCCAACGATAAGGCTCAAGTACAGGCCCTGCCAGGTATATGCTGATCCCTCTTGTGAGTTGCGTCGACCAAGGGATTGGGCGGTAAACGTACTCACACACTGCGCAATGCCGAGCGGCAGCGCTGTCGTCGTGTAAGCGATGACTCCTGCTGGCATACCCGCGGCCATCTCGTTGGTGCCAAGAAGAGCAATAATCCAAGTATCAATAAAGCTCGCAATCGTCGCCGAAGCCATCGATGCGATCATCGGTAGCGCGAGACGAAGAATTTCGCGAAGCCCCGTACGCGAGGGGAATTGCATAACGATATCCTGCCAAAAGGGGACACATTGTAGCGGGCGTTCGCTACGACTGAGAAACTTTACGTCTGCGGTGTCACTTCACTTGACAACGCCTCACTACCAGTTGAGAATCGCCGTAGCGCTGTCAACTACCGCCCGGGACAACTAACTATAGAGGAGAATACCGGAATGGCAACCCAGAGACAGGTCAAAAAGGTAAAAATGATTCGGAAAGCCACTCCCGCGAAACGCCCGGCCATGCGACGTACAAGTGTGGCTCCTACTGGCAAATCGCCCGCGGCGAAATTAACTGCGACGGCTGAAGATTATGAAGGGGTTCGGCAAGTACTGAGTCGCTACTGTTTTGCGCTTGACAGTAGCAACTTGGAGGAACTGAGTTCGCTGTTCCATCGACAGGCCGATTTTTCTGTGTCATTTGAGAACGGCCAAAAGCATAACGGACGAGAGACCATCCATTCCTGGTATCAGCGATTCTTTGAACAACGCCCGCGTGAATTTCACTACATGCGGCATAAACTTTTTGAACCCTGCATAACGGTAAACAAGAATACGGCAACGTCCTCAACGTATTTTGACTCGGAGGCAAAGGACGCGCAGGGGCAAGTTCAGATAATCACTGGCCGTTATGACGACGCACTGATCAAGGAAGGCGGACAGTGGCTTTTTAAAGAACGAACGATCACCATCATGTACTACTACTCGCCAGGAACTGGGAAGGAAGGTATGCGTTAATGGAGGAGGAAGATTTCGATGGCAACATATATTAGTGTTGAAGAAGCTCGGAAGCTCTCAGGGTTGCGCGTAGTATTGTCTCCAGGTGTCCCCGGTCCTTGGAGCGAAGCAGCAAAAGGCATTCTCTATGTGAAGAAGATTCCGTACGTGCGTGTGCGTCAGGATATTGGCGGTGAAAATCGCGCCCTCGTCGAGTGGACCGCGCAAGCGACGGCGCCCGTCTTTGCGTGGGACGATGAACCGCCACGCTCGACATGGATTCAACAGTTATATCTGGCCGAACGCTTGCAACCGAATCCTCTGCTCATTCCCACAAATATTGAAGATCGGTCATTGATGTTCGGTTATTGTAACGAACTGTGTGGAGAGCATGGTTTCGGTTGGTCGAAGCGCCTGATGTTAGTCCATCCCACGTTATCGAACCCGAATGTTGACGAGAAAAGTCGTGCATTTTCCCAGTATATTGGCGATAAGTACGGCTACAATGCACCAGAAGCCGCAAGCGCAGCCGCGCGGTGTGCCGCGATCATCGGCTTCCTGGTCACGCGACTGGAACAACAGCGCACAAAGGGAAGTTCATTCTATATTGGCAATCAGTTGTCAGCGTTGGATATCTATTCAGCGACATTTACCGCGCTTATTCAACCTTTGCCCCATGAGCAGTGTCCGATGCCAGCGCCGTTTCGCACGCTGTACACCAATACTGATCCGCTTATTCAAGCGGCTGCCAAACCGATTTTATTTGAGCATCGCGACTTCATTTATCGCGAGTATCTGCAATTGCCGATTGATTTGTAGCCGGTCACTTAAGGTAACCGACAGGGGCACAACGTGCAGTGCCCCGAAGGCCACACGTAGACTACTTTGCCGAAGACTGTTCCTCGGGTGTCTTCTCCTCACCTTCTGCCACCGGAGCTTCTACTCTGATCAACTGCAATGTTCCCGAACGTTGTCGTAAATATCCCGTAATCGTGAGCGGTGTTCCTGGGGTAGCTTGACCGATCTTCGAGAGCATATGTTCTGGTCCGCTCAGGGTGATATTGCGTTTCCCATTCGTATACTTTTGCAAAATCGAGTAGGAGGTAATCCGCGCGTCATCCAGTGCCTTTGCCTCAGTGACGTCAAGATCGTAGTTACCTTGATACGCACTGATTTCGAGGGTCACCACGCCTAAAATACTCTTTTCATGGTCTCCGTTAATGATCCCTTTGAGCTGGATTCTAAACGGTATGGTTGACTCCTCAGATTCAACGTTCGAGCCACCAACCCCAAAGGAAATTTGTGCCGTCGCGCCAGTGGGGGCACACATCATCAATCCAATAGAGATAACTCCAGGGAGAATCCAATGCATAGTCATTGCCGCCTCCTAATTTATGCACTTCTCCTAATACAATTTTCTAACAATTCCAACGCCGCCTGGGTAAACGACCACATATTCAACTCGCGATTGCCATGACGGGTTTCGATGGTCAGCGTTTGCTCAAGCGGCCCGGCAATAGCTATGCACGCGTGACCGGCGGCATCACCGTAACGATTGCCGGTGGGACCAGTCGCTCCAGTCTCACTCAAGCCCCATGTTGTTCCGAGCCGTTCTCTCACTGCGCGTGCTAACCGGAGCGCATATTCCTCGGTACTGGCGCGAATGCCGCTAAGCGCATCATCAGGAACGCTTAACAATGCCCGCCGGGCATCGTGTGTGTAGATCACACCTCCAGCAAGAAAATAAGCCGATGCTCCAGGAACCGCGAGCAGCGCGGCAGAAATCAATCCCCCAGCCGAGGATTCGGCGACCGCAATTGTGTGTTTTTTCTCTTTCAGTAATGCACCCACCACTTGTCCCATTGATGTGAGATTTGGCATAAATCACTTCCTTGAGTATGAATATGAGAGGTTGGCTATACAGCCTCTACCTTTGGCAGTTCTTCTCCTAACGCAAGCCGAGTCAGAAACGCCCGCAACTCGTTATCGGACAACCCTTGTGGGGCAGAAGAGGTAAAGAAAAGGGAGATCTGTTGAGCCTCAGAAGACAGGCCAGCGAGCCGTTCTTGGGCCCGAGCGCGAACCAGCGGGCCAATTAATCGCGATAACTCGGACGTGAAACGCGCAGCAAGCAACAGCCCTTCGCCAGCACTTTTAATCTGCGCCAAGGCACGACGATAGACGGTGACCATCCCTGCGTGCAAAGCAATCGTATTACCCGACTGTGACCATAACTCACTGTGCAGCGATTCCCATTCCAGTGTTAATTCATCGACGACTGGCCACAGCGCTGAATGCAGCATTGCGGCACTTTCAGCAGCGATCAGGCGTACCAAGAGCGCTTTCCAATCATCCGAGAGTTGAAACGGGCCTCGAAGGATTGCGTACGTTTGGACCGTCGGACGTTCAAGGACTTCCCCATGTGCATCAAGAACCAGGTGGTCTTCGATTGCTTGGCCGAGCAGCGCCAAACCCGCAATGTAACGCGGGGGTTGTTCCTCACTTGGCGATGTGCGAATCGCATACGCACTGCCGGCCAAATCTGGACGATAGTAGACACGCCCACGGTCGTACACTTTCTCCACGCCGTTGCGGAGTTGGACACAGGTGTGTACTGCAGGGAAAAAGCGTTCGTGGGGGAGTGGCTCCCAATCAACCGGCGCTTCTTTCATAGCAAGTTGGACTGCTGTTTCCTCCGCACCTTGAGCAAAACGCTCACGCATGGCTCCTGGTTCCCCACGATAACGGAAGGACTCGCTCAAGGTCGCGAACAGCCGTTCGGTTGGGTAGGGGCCTCGATAGCGCAAAATTGCTTTTCCTTGATCATGGGCGAGTAACGCGAGCACGTTGAGGAGCGTAGATCCTGCGCCCAATGGCAGACGCACGGGATCATCGAGTGGTGGCAGTGCATCGAGGTCTTCGTACGCTACGGAGCGGAAAAAGGTCAACGGGTGCGCAACCGTGAAGCCAGTCTCTCCCTCAAGAAGCGACACACTGTCCGACATGCCCCAGCCAATGTGGTTTGTCGTGCGACGCTCTACACCTAAAAAACGACTATCGAGTCCGCGGGCTTTGAATCGGGTGAGCCTCCCAGCCGCATCGCGATACAATAGCAAAAGTAGACGACCATATCGGTCAAACGTTGCCAGACGCTGAGAAACAAGTTGTGAATATGTCGATGGAAGGAAAAACGTCAGTGAACCATAAGGCGAGCGCTCGACAATGCGATGTCCATTAGAGAGAAAGACTTCAATTTCGCCCTGCGGATGACGTACGGCGTTTGCAGTTGCCACAGAGAGGGAAGAAAGAAGCTCGGCGGGTACACCTTCAGTTGCGAGAGTGCTGAATGCTGACGCGAACCTGTCGTGGGGCATGGTGTCTGTCATGTTGGTCCTTCTCAGTTCTCAACTCCTAGAGTTTTGATCCTTGTAGTGCCCCGATTTGTTCCGTTGTCAGATATCGTGCTAACACTTCAGGTGAAGCGTCACGTAACGCGGAGACAGAGTCAAAACCGGCGGAGACCAGAGCTCGAATTTCCTCACGGCCGATGCCTGGCAAATTGGCGCGCGCAAGAGTCAAGCCATCAGCATCAACCCCGAGCCGTATCCGTTCGGCGAGATTGCTCATTTGCTGACTCGGAGACCAACCCATGACGTCAGCAACTTCGGCTGCCGCCTCGGCTAACCAGCTCACTTCCTCAGTTTGTGCTTTGATGGTTCCTGCATAGCATTGATAATTATTCTCCAAGCCTGAAAGCTCTTGCCCTTTGATCCAACCCATCAACAACAACGACAGTTTTGCTGAGCGCACTTCCTGTGTTGTTGGAAGCATCTTTGCATGGAGCATATGCTTAAAGTCGTCGCCAAAGTCCCCGCTCTGATCCTGAGCCCACTCGTTCAACTTACTTTCGTATACACGTCCACGATGTTCAGCTATCGACAAGGGAAGATGTACGCGTTTACCGTCATCGGTCAGACTTAAGAGATGAAGAAGCTCCAAATCCGCGACCTGTCGTCCGCGCGACGAATCGAAGAAGCGAGCAAGTTTGACGGCCGTAGCTGCTCGAATTCCCTTGCGCGCTGCCGCTTCGCCCAGGGTCGTTGCTTCAATCTGGCCTGTGTCTCGCACAGTCACGAGTTGCACTTTCGCAAGCGCATCGAGTGCTTTCTCTAACTCGGAGGCAAAGGCCTCCTTCTGCTTCCGTTGCTGAAACCCAAGATACGTGAGCGAAAAAAATTCCCGTAACTCGTCTTTGCTGGTGCAGATCTTTGAAGCGATGACGTTGAGTACCCGGTCTGCGAATCCTTCCTGTCCAGGAGCAGGGGCAAACTGCTCGTGCTCTCCGGTGACATACCCGCGCCATAATAAGTCAGCTTGGAACTGATTGGTGGCAATTAAGATCGAACGCCCGAATTCTTCACGCAATCCGAGTCGGCCAGCACGACCAGAAATATTTTCATACTCCGCCCATGAAAGTGGCACTTCGATGGCTGCTCCTGTCCGTCGGTCGCTGTCCCATTTGACTGCTTCAAGAAAAACCGTTGACGCAGGAAGATTGACCCCGAAGGCGAGCGTCGAGGTGCACGCAATCACTCGAAGTTGGCCACTCCGATAGTGGGTTTCTACTATCGTGCGTTCCTCCGGCGTGAGATCAGCGTGATGAAACGCTACGCCCCCAGAGAAGGCTGTCCGAAGCTGCACTTTCAATGCGGTCTCCTCTAGTGTTTCAAGTGCAGCCAAAGCCTCTTGCGCAGGGGGAAGTTGCGCCTGCTCGGCTAATGCCAGTGCGCACTGCACTGCGTCACGTCGCCCTTTCAGAAAAATCAGGATTTGTTCACCCTTTTCAAGGAGATGTTTGACATTGGCAAAAAGAATGTCGCGAGGATCTTCAGAATCGGTCGACGCTAGTTGCTCTTCACCTTCTTCCCCTGAGTTGTAGGTCTTGTAACGAAAGCGACCGTCCAACAAAACTCCACGATAGAGCTCGACTGGACGCTCATCCTGAAATAACAAATCTGCTTCTAACCAGTCTGCAACCTGCTGCGCTTCTCGGAGCACGGCAGATAGGCCAAGCACCTGTGGTCGTGGTGTCGAGCGCAGTAATTTCGTGAGAGAAAGCTCAAGACCAGGACCACGTTCAGGATCTCCCAACATTTGTATTTCATCGACTACGACGAGCGCAACTGTGCGTAGAAGATGAGGGTGCCTCACTAATAGTTGGGAGAGCTTTTCGTAGACAAGTACGGCGAGGTGAAAATCTCCTTGTTCGATGTCGCGGTCGAACTCTCGTCGGTCTCGCGTTGCGACAACGACTTTGACTCCGTAGGCACTGTACCGCGCTTGGAACGTCTGATACTTTTCCTCAGCGAGGGCACGGAGTGGCGTGAGGTAGAGCACTCGTTTACCAGCGAAGGTGGCCCGCATTGCTGCCATCTCACCGACGAAGGTCTTCCCGGAAGACGTGGGCGAAGAAATGACCAGGCTGCGTCCTTCGAAAAGGTCATAGCGTTGCACAGCTACTTCTTGCACCGGAAGCAAAAACTCACCTTGTTGCTGTTCCCAGATTTGGAGCAAAGTGTCTGGTAGGCCGTATTTGCGTAGATCACGGATGCGTCGCATGCAGTTCTCTTTTCTGCGCTATCGTACCAAGGGGACCTCTCCGAGGGAAGAAGTACGAGCACTCGTTTGTATACGAGCGGTGCAACCTTTTTCTTTGCCCTATGTTTCTTTCTCCAGGCGCCGAGTTGAGGAAAGTAAAAAAGTTAACCGTTAGTAGCATGAGCAACCCCAACCTCTGAAGACATGACCCCTTCAGAGACCATACAAAGGAGCATGTGAAAATGAACCGTACTCTCACTATTGCCGCTGCCGCGCTGTTGATCGCAGGAGCAACCTACCCAATCCTTGCTCTCAATAGCAATCAGAGCAACGAAGCGGTCACGGCTGTTGAGAAGAAGGACGAGGTCGCAGCAGCAGTAGAAGTCAAACCCGCCGAGCCGATGACGACAGACGCAACCGCCACCGCGCCCTCCACTGAGACACAGGAAGTGAAGACGGTTGAGCCTATGGCAAAGGATGCAACCTCTCCTGTAACGAGCGAAACAAAAGAGATAGAGCCGAGTACGCACCTAGCCAAGAATGAGACCTCAGCTGCTCCAGCTAAGGTCGAGGCGAAGCCTGCAACTACTGTCAACACTCCGAGTGTGACCGAAACAGTGACAGGCGAAGCGAAAGATGCAGTAAAAGATAAAGTTGTGGATACGGTGAAAGACAAAGCGCTGGATACCGCTACAAGTGGGATGAAGACCCCGAGCGTCCCCAGTGTTCCCGGCGTAAAGTAGGATCCCTGTTTCTCTCGCAAGGGGGTAGGTGGCACCAGCCACTTACCCTTTTTTTCTGCCCTATCCCCTTCAACCTTTGCTCAGTATAGTACCCTCATGGTGCGCATACGTTGTCTGTCCATCTTTGTTGTTTTCGCTCTGTGTATAGGATTGGCGAGTGAGGCAGCCTTGGCTGTTAACCAGCCAGTGCGGCGCCAGCCGGTTAAGCGAAAAGTTCCTCAGAAAGCCACCCCCGCACAACCGAAACCAGTTTTACCCCCATCGATCTTTGCCCAAGGAGAGACCCTGAGATTTTCTGCTACCTTTAATCAACTCGATGCCGGTGGCGGAGATGTACAATTACGGAAAGAGAAACTGAGCGATGGACGTGAGGTCTTTCGTTTTAGTGGGAAAGCGCGGACCAGTGAGTGGGTCGATTTGCTCTATAAAAGACGAGACAGTGCGGATGCCACCTTTGGTTTGGGTGATTACTCGCCGCTGTCTTTTCTCTTACTCTCGCGCGAAGGAGATCGACGGCGTGAATACAGCGTACGCTATGATCCCACGACAAAGGCATTGATCGGTAGTGTGAAGAGAAAGAATCGAGTACGAGAACAGTCTCTCCCTGCCGGTAAGGTGTATGACCCGATTTCTGCACTCTATCTGTTACGAAGTCGTGAACTCGTTTCGGGAACGTCGATTGAAACCCAAGTGTTTACCGGTCGAGGACACTATCGGTTTGTTGCGCAAGTGGTGGGCAAAGAAACCATAGAGGTCGATGGCAAGAAACGTGCTGCCCTACGGTTGCAGCCTGAAGTGTATTCGCTAGACAAAGACACAAACGAGAACATTCTGCCACAAGAGACCACGCTATGGGTGTCTGCTGACCCGTTGCACATCCCGCTAAAATTGGAAAGCGGCACGACTTGGGGGTGGATTATCGTAGAGCTTGATCGGAAATTTCTCAAGTCGGAGTGATGCAGTTATCACCAGTATTCCTTAGTCTGGCGCCCTGTCGCTGTAAGGGCGTGGCGCGCTGTGCCCCTGTGGAGGTGGGAGACGGCGCGAGATATGAACCGCGATTACGACGGAATCTGCCCGCCTAATCCAACCACAAATACGCGGACCAATGCATCAAGATGACGACGAAATGCTGGTAGAGTCGGTGCGGTTGTGCTGTAGGTGCCAAGGCCAGACGCACTCCGTGTGAGTAATTCGGCTGCGGCTTCTGGCTCCAATCCTATCCGTGCCACGTGTAGCTCCCCTCTTTTCTCGGCTTCGGCAATCGTTTGCGCTAACAGGCGTTGATAACGTCGATCGGCTTGAGCAAACAGGTCGGTACAAAGTTGGTTCTTTGCATCGAGGATCTCACGGACATGAGCTGAAGCGTGGAGTAACTCGAAGAAGTACCCAAACTTGGCATCGAGTATCCCACGAAGCTGCTCTGGTACATTATGCGCCGCTGCCTGTGCGGTTTCGCTTGCCGCGAGCATCTTGTCGATGAGTTGCTGGGCGAGTGCGCGAAAAATCTCTTCTTTACTCTTGAAATACAAATACACGGTTCCTTTTGCGATTCCTGCCTCCTGCGCAATATCGTCAATAGACGTACGACGATAGCCGTAGTGCCCAAACAGGGAAAAGGCAGCCGTCAGAATTGCCTCATGTTTGTCTTTCGTCGATGGTGCTTCGCGAGGCGACATGATGATCCTTTAGAAAATGACCAAATGACCGATTGACTTAATGTGGTCATACAGTACAATTGAACGAAGAAAAGCGCAACGCTACCGATACATCTACTCAGCTACGGAGGAATGACTATGTCGAACATCGGGGATTCTGTGTCGCATACGAGCATGGGTGAAAATCCTGTTTCGGCACCGGTAGAATTTAATCCCTTGTTGCCGGAGTTCATTGCTAATCCACATCCTTTTTATCATCGTCTCCGGGCGGAGGATCCTGTCCATCGTAGCACGCTTCTTCCTGACACGTGGATCGTCACTCGCTATGCCGACGTGAGTATGGTGTTACGTGATGCCCGTTTTGATCGGCACGATGCCGAGAACTTCTTCCGCGAACGGTTTGGTGAAGGGCCACTCATCAGTGTCTTCACCAAATGGATGTTGTTCCGCGATCCACCAAATCACACACGATTACGTACCCTCGTCAACAAGGCTTTTACCCCACGAGCCATCGAAGGACTCCGTCCGCGTATTCAAGAACTCGTTGATCATCTTCTGGATGCGGTGCAACACAATGGTCGCATGGATGTTATGGTCGACCTCGCATATCCACTACCCGTGCTCGTGATTTGTGAATTACTTGGGGTGCCGGCGAAGGATCGTGACCTTTTCAAAGAGTGGTCTGGCGATGTTGCACGAACACTCGATCCGATCCAGACGCCTGAAATGGTGGAAAAGGGGCATGCAGTGGTTGAGTCAATGGTTGCGTACTTCCGTGACCTGATTGCTACGTTACGAAAGAATCCCCAGGACAATATCCTCAGCGCGATGATTGCAGCGGAAGAACGAGGCGATCGGCTCAGTGAAGACGAACTCCTGGCTAATTGTATTCTCCTCTTTTCTGCAGGCCATGAGACCACAGTCAATCTGATTGGTAATGGCCTCCTGGCACTGTTACGCAATCCAGAACAGAAACGACTCCTCCAGGAGAACCCAATTCTCATTCAAACTGCGGTCGAAGAATTCTTACGCTACGATGGACCAGTACAACTCACAGGCCGGAGCGTACGAGAAGATGTCGAAATTGGAGGAAAACACATTCGTGCGGGAGAGCGGGTGATAACTGTGCTTGCTGCGGCTAATCGTGATCCGGCGCAATTTCCCGATCCTGATCGTCTCGACATTACCCGCAAAGACAACCATCATATCGCCTTTGGGCACGGCATTCATTTCTGCCTGGGTGCGTCCCTCGCGCGAACCGAAGGGCAGTTAGCGATTGGAACCCTTCTTCGTCGTATGCCACAAGTGACATTGATTGATGACCAGCCACGCTGGCGACCGGCATTTACCCTGCGAGGATTGGAGGCACTACCAGTGAGATTCTAAGACAGAAAACGGATTCGTAATTCGTCCCCACCTCGCTCCTCCTTGACGTTTTGCGTATTAAGTGTGATGTGATTTTGAATGATGAGAAGCGGAGGACTTTGTGCCTATAGCGCTTATCACCGGCGCTTCAACCGGGATTGGTTACGAACTGAGTAAATGTTTTGCGGCTGATCGGCACGATTTGCTTATTGTTGCTCGGCAAGAGCAGCGGTTACGTCAGGTTGCTGAGGAACTGTCTAAGCAGTTTAGCGTGACCGTCAACGTCATCGCTGCTGATCTGGCGCAACCAGACGCGCCGCAACAAATCTTGGACGCAGCTCGCAAAGCCTCTTTGCAGATAGACTATCTCGTCAACAATGCTGGATTCGGTTTGGGCGGAAAGTTTGCCGAGACCGACCTTGCCACCGAACTCGGTATGATTCAAGTCAACATTTCTGCTTTAGTTTCTCTCACGAAGCTCTTTCTGCCTGAAATGCTCGCACGCAAATCTGGGAAGATTCTGAACGTTGCTTCTACGGCGGCGTTTCAACCTGGCCCGTCCATGGCGATTTACTGCGCAACGAAGTCCTTCGAGTTGATGTTTTCTGAAGCAATAGCGAATGAACTCAAAGGGACGGGGGTAGCGGTGACCGCGCTGTGTCCTGGAGTCACTGCATCAGAATTTCAGAAACGTGCACGAATTGAAAATACGCTCCTGATTAAAAGCAAAGTGCTAGGCATGATGACCGCTGAACAAGTAGCCCGGATTGGCTATCAAGGGTTCATACGTGGGAAGCGCATTGTTATCCCCGGCCTCTTGAACAAAATCAGCGCCCAGGCCCCCCGTTTTTCTCCACGAGCTGTAGCAACGCAAATTGCTGGGATGATAATGGAGAAGCACTCGTAGATAGTCCAGAAAGTTTTGATGGCTAACTCAAGGGACGTCATTCCCGCGAATGCGGGAATCCAGGAGGCTTAACTACAGGCCCCTGCTGAATTTCCCTGGATGCCCGCCTGCGCGGGCATGACGAAACCCCATCCCTCAAAATTAAATGGACTGACTACTAGCCGCTGCGGAGCAAGAGAGAGGCTGAGAGATGAAATCGAGATTGCTGCTCTTTTCTCATCTCAGCCGCAAGTCGCTAGTGCTGGCTGTTCGTCAACGCCCGATCAAAGTCATCAATAAGGTCTTCTGTTGCTTCAATCCCGACCGACAAACGAATTAATCCGTCAGTAATACCTAACCGCCGCCGGTCTTCGGTGGATAATCCAGCGTGCGACGTCGTTGCGGGCCGGGTCATTAAGGTTTCAACTCCGCCAAGACTCGGGGCAATAATCGGTAGCGTAACCTTACGCATAAAGCGTTCTGCCGCTGCTGCGCCTCCACGCAATTCAAAGCTCAGCATCCCGCTGAATCCATCAAACAACTCGCAAGCCCGTTCATGGCGCGGGTGACTCGTAAGCCCAGGATAATTCACTTTCGCTACGGTTGGATGCTGTTCGAGAAACTGGGCAATCCGTAGGGTACTCTCGTTCTGATAACGAACACGTACTGCCAATGTTTTGAGTCCACGATGGAGAAGAAAAGCCGCATGCGGGTCAAGCGAGCCACCAAGGTGGTTGAGCTTGTGTGTGACTCTGGTTACGAGGGGAGCCTGTCCTAAGACAACCCCAGCGACAATATCAGAGTGACCATTGAGATACTTCGTCGCACTGTGTAGGGAAAGATCGAATCCCCAATCAAGTGGACGAAAGTTGACCGGGCTCGCAAACGTGTTGTCAATGATTGAGGTCAGATCGTTTTCTTTCGCAAACCAGGTCACTGCCTTGAGGTCCCCGACTTGTAAGAGTGGATTGGACATCGACTCGACGTAGATGGCTTTTGTCTGAGGACGAAGCTGACGTTTCCATGACGTTGGATCATCGCCATCAATGAAGTCGTACGACAAGCCGAAGGCCGCAAAGTCCTTGGTCAAGAGATCGTGCGTGCCCCCATACAAGCAATCTTGAACGAGGAGATGATCACCGGCGGACAGAACCGTGAGCAGCGTCGTCGAGATTGCCGCCATCCCACTACTAGTGACTAAGGCAGCTTCGGCGTTTTCCAAGGCCGCTAACTTCTCGTGTAAAGCAAGATGATTTGGGGTGTTGTTGAGGCGAATGTAGCGGACATCGTGATAGTTGGCCTCACCGGAGGTCTCGAACATCGCTGATTGAAAGATTGGCGTGATGACTGCACCAGAGATACGTGGGGTCGGTTCTCCTGCATGAACAACCTTGGTGTCGAGGTGTTTGAAGGTTGTAGCCATAGATGCTGCCCTCCGTTGTTATTCCTGTGTGATCGGAATATGCTTTGGTTGCGAACGCACCCGTTCTAACCAGGCGCGGATGTTTGCATAGGGAGTAAGGTCAAATCCCCCTTCGTCAGCAACGTGCGTGTATGCGTAGAGCGCAATATCTGCGATCGAGTAACGTTCACCAACGAAAAACTTTCGTCCAGTAAGATGCTTTTCCATCACATCGAGTGCGGCGTAGCCGAGCGGGCGTTTTTGCTCAAGCCCAGCTTTCCGTTCAGGCGTGAGATCAAAATGTTGTAACCAGAAGCGTGCGGTGGCAATGTTGGGCTCGTGGTTGTATTGCTCAAAAAACATCCACTGCAACACTTGCGCCCGTTCCCAACGGTCAGTGGACAAGAATGGTGTTCCTTCAGCAAAATAGAAAAGAATAGCATTGGATTCGGCGAGATACGTGCCGTTTTCGAGTTCAACGAGCGGAATGCGGCCGTTACGATTTTTCTCCAGAAACTCTGGTGTTCGAGTCAGTCCCTGCAAAATGTCAATCTCAAGTCGCTCGAACGGAATACTGAGTTGCGTGAGTAGCAAACGTACCTTGTAGCCATTCCCTGACGGCAAATAGTCGTACAGCCGGATCATTGGGCATTGTCCTCCATTTGCGGTTCTCTGCGTTTCTGTCCGAGCTTACGCAACAAACTGTAGTGATGGAATGAGTGCTGGCGAAAATCGTTGAAAATGTTCCGGGCCAAGCGTTTGCAGCTCTTGTTGACAGAGCCGCAAACGCGCGACGAACTGTTGGAGTTCGATACCAAGGAATTCTGGTTGGGAGGGACGAATCTTTCCGAGCCCATCATGGAGCAGCGCGATAGCACCGCGAAAGTTGCAATTCCCGAGATGATGAAAAGCTACAGCAATCTGAATGAGGCCTTGCAAGAACCGGCGGACTTCTCCTTCTTCTTGCTTCCATTGGTCTTCGAGAACCTCATGGACTTCAAAAAATAATTGACCATTGAAGAGTTGTACTGCTTTGCGGAGCGCAGTGGTACGAGTATCGTCTTGTTCATTGGGTACCCACGACGTCAACGCCGATGCGTACTGTGTCAGCTTGGCGACTGTTGATGCGTAATCGTCAGTAAGCGATGGAACAAGTGTCGCCGTTTCTCTGGCTTCGGACCTCTCCCAAGACAGAAGCGGGATACGACGGAATCCGACTGTAACCCCGGTTGTTTGGCTGGTAGGGAGGGCAGCGCTGAGAGCCTCGATAGATACGGATACTGGTGGGGTAGTGGTCGTGCTACAGTAGGCAGCAAGACAGCGCAACGCTACAGCAGCCTCAGGGCTATCAAGCGCCTCGAGGATGGATTCAGCAAGAAGATTGCGCGCTTCGATCTTCATGACGTCAACTCGACAACCGTTGCTCCTCCACCCCCTTCAGCACGTGAAGCTTCATTATACGAAGCACAGTAGGGAGAGTTGGCGAGAAATTCACGTACTGCTCGTCGCAACGCCCCTGTTCCCATGCCGTGAACAATGCGCACGGAGTTCTGGTGATTTAACACCGCTCGATCAAGAAACTCTTCCAGTCGTGGTAACGCTTCGTGAACACGTAAGCCCAGAAGATTAAGTTCTGGCATGGCGGCGGGACCAGTATCGACCCTCACTTGCAGTGTCTTTTCCCGTTTTTCGTGCGATTTACGGAGTTGATCTGCTGGTACCTCGAACGTTAAGCCGCCAGAGCGAATACGCGCACGATTGCCGTGCAGGGTGATGAGTTCTCCACGGATCTTACTATCCCGTAACTCGACGATATCACCGATCTCTGGCGGAGTGATGATCGGAGCTGGTGCAGACTGCACCGACTGTTCCTTGGTTGTCACATCCTGTCCGCGTTGATGAAGAAACTGTGCGAGTCTTTGCCGCGCCTCGGGTCGCGCCGCTCTGAGGCTTGCTGTAATCTCTCGTCCTTCGTCACGTATCTGCCGGAGGAGATATTTAGCTTCGGCTGCAGCTTCGTGCCATACGCGTCGGCGTTTGTTTTCGACTTCAGCAAGTAACGTCTGCTGTTGGGTACGAAACGCTTCAGCTTCAGCTCGATCTTTTGCGGCTTGGGCACGATCACGCTCCAGAGTTGAACGTACTTCTTCCAAGTGGACGAGGGCTTGAGAGAACTGTCGTTCCTCTGTGGTTAACGTTGCTTCGGCGGCGACACACACTTCGTCGGGAAGGCCGAGACGTTTCGCCATGGGTAACCCCAAGCTTTGTCCGACGGTATTGTATGATAACTGATAGTGTGGTGTCAGCGTATCAAGATCGAAAGAAACGGCGGCGACCTGATAGTCGCCATCGGCAAGGGCAAACAGTTTTACCGGTGTGAGGTGTGTTGACGCAGCAACATGCACGCCTAATGCTTTGAGGTGTGTGAGAAGCCCACACGCGAGTGCTCCACCTTCGATGGGGTCAGTGCCGCCACCAGGTTCGTCGAAAAGGACCAATGCTGGTGCGGTAATGGCACTCAAGATTTCGGCAACATTCCGTACATGAGCAGAAAAGGTCGATAAGCTTTGCTCCAGTGATTGGGCGTCGCCAATGTCGGCAAAGATCCCGCAAAAAAATGGCAGACGACTTTCTTCCTGCGCTGGGATCAGCATGCCACTTTGCGCCATCAGACTCAGCAACCCTAACGTCTTCAGGGCTGCGGTTTTGCCTCCGGTGTTCGGTCCAGTGATGACAAGACCATGTTTTCCTTGCGGGATCAGCACGTCGATAGGGGTAACCAGCTTCCCAGTAGCGAGCAGCAATGGATGGCGTGCGGTGCGTAACTTCACCTCAGAGCCGCCTAACAGTGGTTTGCTACAGCGATACTTTCGTGCGAACACCGCATTGGCATACAGGACGTCGACTTCTGTCAATGCGCTGAACGCACTCTCTAACCGCGGGGTTTCTTCACGCACCAAATCGGTAAGCCACAGAAACAGCCGATGCTCTTCGGCTTCCATTTCTTTACGTGCTAACAACAATCGATTATTCAGCTCGACAGCGAAGAGTGGTTCAATAAATAACGTCTCTCCAGAACCGGAACGGTCTTGGACGATCCCATTCAGACGCGATTGGAAATTGGGGCGCACGGGAATGACAAAGCGATTGTTGCGAATGGTAATGTAGGTATCAGCAACAACGTCCTTTGCCTGGGAGGAGCGCAAGACTTGGTGGAGTCGTTGTTCGATTTCTCCGCTCAGGGTGCGGAGCCGACGACGTAGCGAGCGCAACTCTGGACTTGCTTCATCTTTCAACGCACCGCGTTCATCAAGACAGCGAGATAAGGTATCTTCAAGTTCTGAGAACGTTACCAAACGCTCAGGCAGGTCCCGAAGATGAGATCGTTCTTCGACATGACGACGAAAGAACGTTGAGAGCGTGCGAGACAGCGTAACTATCTCTAGTATCTCTAACAGCTTTGGTCCTTCTACTGCCGCTCCGAGCTGAGCTGCCCACTGTAAGGTTGAGCGAATGTCAGGAAATTCTCGGAGTGGTATCGTGAGGTGTTCTTCGAGTAAACGGAAGAACTGCCAGGTACGCTCACTGCTTGTTTCTACCGCTGTGGGTGTTGTTTCAGGATGAAGTGCAAGGCACGCTTCTTGACCACCTGCTGAAAGTGCGCAGCCAGCGAGCAGGTGTAAAACTTTATCGAATTCGAGTGCGAGTAAATCGCGAGTACGCATGCGGAATACCGTTTGCTTTGTCTCTTGCGCCTGATTATGCCAGGCTTGAGGTGACGCAGCAAACGTATGGCCGCAGCGGTGGCTACCTACCAGGAGTAGGTCAGTTTGATTGTTCCACCTTCGCGACTGTAGCGTTTTACGCGGTCTTCGTAGTGGTAGGAAACTTCCGCGAGGATCTGTTCAGTGAGGGGGAACTGCAGTCCTCCTCCCACACGAAAGGTAGTTACCTTGACGACATCCGGCGCCGCGGTGGGCCGCTCGACAGACTGTCCAAAAGAGCCACTGACGTAAGCATGCCAACGTTCTTTTGGTTCCCAGTCGAGGCGGGAAGAGAGTGAGCGCGCCCCGGTTTTTGGCACCAAGTAAATTTGCTCTGTCAGCCACAGGTTGTAAGGCAGATAAATGGTAAAGCCAGGAGAGAGCAGATCGACTTCGGATTGAGAAAAGCTCATATGCCGATAACCGAGCGAGAGTTCCAGGCGACTCAGCAAAGGGTTCGAGGTTCCAATTCCTTGATACACTGCACCACCAAGTGTCCAATGTGAGGAAAACTTTGGATTCGGGCTGAATGAAAAGGCAAAATTTCCCCAAGCCCTGTGCCATAACGGGCTGTAGACTTCACCAGAGAAGAGAGTGTCGCGCTTGCCAAAACGTTCAATTGACTCGACTTGCCCGACGAAGGTTTTCCCCCACAAACGTTGCACTGCGGAAAATTGCCACGTGCGCTCATCGGGAATCGAATTTGAGTAGCGAAAATGGCTATATCCGATACTCACACGGGCTCGTGATGATTGTCCATCTTCCTCATTGCTCCCCTTGTTCACTGCCTGAATGGTTCCTCGTAACGGAGGAACTGGTGGAGCCAAGCGAGTTTTGATGAGAGCAATACGTTGTGCGAGTTCATTGGTTGGTGCAACTGTCTGTAGCTCTTAGTACAGCGGTAACGCTGCGGCATCCTCTCCGCTCCAGAATAATGTGTCAGCAAGGCTGTGTTTCGCTTCTGTGTAATGGGGGTTTTCTCGCAATACGTATTCGAATATTGCCCGTGCTTCGGCATACTGCTTTTGCCAGGCATGGACACGGGCGAGGGCAAGCTGCACGTCGAGATCGTGAGGATGGCGCGTCAAAATATCCTTGTAGACAATCGTGGCCTCGGCGAACTGTTTACTGTACGCGAGGACGAGGGCTAGAGCGGTGCGAACTTCGTCGTCGTTCGGTTTGAGCGAGAGATATTGACGATACAATGCAGTGGCTTGCTCATAGTGCTTTGCTTGTGCTGCTGTTTGTGCACGAGAACGGAGTTCAATCAAGGAGTCGATACCTGGCTGAGCGCTCTGTGCCAACGCCATACTTTGGCCTTGACTCTCGATACCAGCACATAGGAAAAACCCCACAAAGAGGAAGATGCGCGCTTTCGTCATGATTATGGCTGAGACGGTCCGAGCTGGCACCTTGTAGCGCAAATGCTTACTATTCGTTGCTCTTCGCTGTTTGAGAAGAGTTCGCTTGTAAAGATTCTAAGCGCTTTTGCACTTCTGGATCTTGCGTCACCGCAAAAACCTGCTCATACAGCGAGGCCGCTCGTTTATGGTCCCCTTTCCAATAGAAAACATCGGCCAATCCCTGTTTTGCTTCAACATTATTGGGATTGTCTGTGAGTTCTTGCTCGAAGATCTGCTGTGCTTCGTTGTAGTTCTTTTGCCAGGCTTTTACGCGTGCGAGGGCGACGCGGATATCTCCATCCTGGGGATAGCGACGGAGAATCTCCTCGTACAGTGAGGTCGCGGTATCGTACTGCCCTTGCCATGCGAGCCGGCGTGCCAGTAGTGCCCGTGCCTCATCGTCCATCGGAGAGTGCGTGAGGTGTTCACGATATAATGCAATTGCTTGGTCATATTGCTGTGCTGCTTCAGCGGCCCGGGCACGCGCCACGAGGCTCGAATCGTCCGCTGGCGGCGCAGTAGCTGACGACTCGCTTGGTTCTGTTGTCGTCGTTTGTTCGGTCGTCGCTGGAGTAGGTCGCTTGTTCTTCTTAGATTTTGCGAATGTGGGTGTCGATACAATAGACAAGAGGAGCGCAGTGGCGAGGGCGATGACTGCAGTGTGGTTCATGATTTTTCTACTCCTTTCGTGATTCGTCAGTTAACGCGAGATAACCAGGGAGGTCGTGAATGACGACTCCAGCGAGGCTCGGGTTTGATAAGAGTTTGGACGTTTCGGCGATAACAGACTGCACTATCTGTTGGTTCTGCCCAGCAAACGTTACCCGCTCGGGGGCAACGGTGTAACGATGATGAACCCGAAACCAATCAGTCGTGACGGTTTCGGGTGGGGGAGAGAGGATGACCTGGCGGGCGCTCCGATCCAGGTATGCATCGGCACGCTCCCGGTGAATTTCGCGATGAAGAACGACATGTTGTTCCAGTGGTAAAGGGCGTGTTTCCAGTGCGAGCCATACCGGACGACCGATCAGGTCCCCATAACGGAGTGTGTCCTCGGCAAGTGATGGTAACTCCTTGCTGGTGGTACGGTAGCTCATAATGGCGACATCGTCGGCACGATCCATAACGGCAAATGTGACTGCACGACCATGCACTTTCTGTGAAGAGAACCAGAACGGCATGACGATCGAAAAACGTAAGCCGGGACGCAAGGCTGCTTTCAGCTGATCGATCGCGGTAAGGTAGCGGACGAACCCTGACTCAGTGGCAAAGAAATCTTCGAGGAGATATGGCTCGATATCGAATTGGACGCCGTCTAGGCTTGTGTTATCGGCGAGAGCGAGGAGCTGCTGTAGTTTCTCAACGAGTGGTGTGGGGTCGTTAATCGCTTCCGGATGACCGTCAAGCGCAAAGGCTTCGATACCGGTGTTTTTCACTGCACGAAGGAATTGAGCATACTCCGCCCATAGAGAATCGGCGTCTGTTGCCTTGGGCATTTGTACGAACAACCGACGACAACCTGCGCGTTGGCACTCCTCAATAACAGTACGACCTTGCGTGATGCCTTTATGATAATCCCAGAGCCAGAATCCAATCTGTGGGGAATGTTGCCGTAGCCGATCAGTTCGTTCGAAAACGAGATGTGAGAGGGTAACCGTATTGGTCAGGTCTTGGGGCAAGAGAACCAAGGACATGAGGTGACGCAGATCAAGTTGACGGGCTATCGTTTTGAGCGGCAGGCGAACATCAAAAGTGCCGTTTATCTGTAGGATCGGAACGTTGTCTTCCCGTTGTCGGGTTGCGACATCCGTCAAGGCGAGCGTGACTGCTCCAGATGTTTCTCCACGGATATGGAGAGTGTCGTAAGACAGGACATCGACCGCGAGGTCTGGGCGTTGAAAGAGGAGTTCTTGCCCGTGCGGCCCCTCCGCTTGTGCACGAGATCGGAGAATGAATTTGCCTTCTTTCCACTCTGCCTCATGGGTGCTGCCAAAGGACACCACTACACTTGCTTCGTGCAAGACTTCGCAACGACGCTCTGAAGGCCGAAACGAAGGAATGGGCTTGGGTGTCACCTTCTTGAAAGACACATATGGTGACTGCCCTCGGGGATAGGTGATGTCAATCTCTTGGACTGTCATCGGTATCGATCCGCGAACAGCAATGGCCTCTGTTGTAAGAACACGTTCCTGTGCCTGCGCTGTACAGAGTGTAAGCAGCAAAATGACTCCGCTCCACCATAATGATCGGCAGAAAGTTTCAGTCCTTAGCCATGGCATCGAGATATCTCCCCCAGGTTCTACGGACTTTTGGCGGCTGGAGTTGGTGGAGTGGGAGTTGAGGTGGTACTGAACCCCTTCCGTGTCATTGCTCCCCACTGGGTGTTTCCATTCAGATACTTCTTTAGTCCATTGAGTCGCCACACAACCGACATTTGTCGATAGCCCAGGTTTTCGAGTAATGCCCACTTCAGTAAAGTCAGGCGGTCTCGCATACTTTCATGACGATGGAAACTCAGCTCTTCGAGGAGGAGTGTGAAGACGCTCAGGAGTAAGCCGTACCCATACGCAACGAGAAAAAAGAAAATGGCGAATGATAAGTTGAGCAGACCAACCGCGAGACCGATGACGAGACCGATCAACCCCAGCGTTTCCATAATTGGAGCGAGAAACTCGACAAAGAAAAAATAGGGATAAACAATCATCCCCATTCCCCCATAGCGCGGGTTAAAAAACATACATCGATGCCGCCAAAGGACGTCGACGAGCCCTCGGTGCCAGCGGTCACGCTGTCGCCCCAAGACGTCTTTTGATTCCGGAACTTCTGTCCAAGCGGTTGGGTCAGGGATAAATTCAGCCTGCCGTGGGCCGTCAGTTTCATAGCCTTGGCGGCGCAACCGCACGACGAGTTCCATATCTTCACCAACGGTGTCATGGGCGTATCCACTGGCGGCGAGCACGGCATCGCGACGAAAGAGGCCAAACGCGCCTGAAATAATCATGTTCCCGCCCAGGCGGTTCAATCCGAGGCGACCAAACTGAAAGGCTCGCAAGTATTCAACCACTTGAATACCGGCATAATAGTTCCGCGGCGCATGGATCTCCACGATCCGCCCACCTTTGGCGACAGAATCATTCACAGCGCGGATGCCACCACCAGCAGCGACGACATCATCACCGATCAGGAATGGGCGGACCATGCGCAACAAGGAATCCGGCTCAATCAGGGTGTCTGCGTCGATCGCACAGACAAGGTCCCCAGAGGCGAAATTGATGCCGACGTTGAGTGCATCCGCTTTCCCACCATTTTCTTTATCGACGACGACAAGGTTGCCGTGGCGTCGTGACCGATAGAGCGTCTTTACTGGTTTTGTATGCACTCGTTGTGAGTAGACGGTATGAACCGGGAAGAGGTCGAAGTTCTTGATGAGGACCGCTACGGTTTCGTCTTTGGAACCATCGTTAATCACGACGACCTCAAGGCTCGGGTAGTAGAGGGTCAGGAGTGATCGCACACTTTCAGTGATCGTCGGGGCCTCGTTGTGGGCCGGAGCGAGAATACTAATAGTCGGCGCTACCCGCGAACTGAGAATGGTCCGTCGCCCAGCCCCACGGATATGGTGGGTTTGACGCCACATTTCCCATGCTGCAGTGACGAGGTTCAGTGCGTAGAAGCTGTTAACGAAGAGAAAATAGACGAGAATCGTCTCGTCAAGAGAAACAAGAAACTGGCGGATATAATCGAGCCACTGCTCTGGCATGGGTATCGTTGGCTCAGGCATGGGACGTCAAGTCGAGAACGTGGCGAGCCATGTCTGCTGCAGAAGGATCGCTCCCTTTCAGGGCGCGATTGAGAAAGAGGACACCCGGGGCACCAAGGGCGGCGAGTGCCAGCCCAGCTTCTTTCCGGACTTCCCACACCTGGTCACGCAGCAGAGAGGCTACGGTTGCGGCAGCAGGCCAGTGCGAGAGTTTCCCTAGCGCTCGCGTTGCGGAGGCGCAAACCGCAGGGTCAGCATCAGTCAGCAACGCCGTGAGAACCTCGGTAGCCTGTGCTCCGCCGAGGGAGCCAAGCAGGGTCGCCGCCAGTGCGCGAATTTCGGAGATGTGGTCACGAGTCAATGTGATAGCTGGGGGGAGCAGACGTGGATCAGCAATGTTAATGGCAATCTGCAGCGGTGCTTTCACTTCGTGTCCCGCGTGCGTCGAGAGGTATACGACTAGACGGTCAAGAACATTTCCTCCCATACGTAACAGTGAGTCTTGCACTGCGAAACGACACCAGCCGTCAGGGTCGCTGAGGAGTGCCAGCAAAATATCGACAGTGGCGGCGTCCGGACGGTTGACGGCCCATTCGGCAGCCTGTGCTCGGACGTACGGGTTACGATCAACCAGGAGGGGGAGCATTACTGCCTCGCGTGCACCTAACAAAGTGATCAGTCGTGCCCCGCGGAGGCGGCGCCACCACAAGCGACTGCGACATTGCCGTTCGGCACGAGTGGTCAACCGTAACTCGCGCCCCAGATTGGTAAGCCATTGCTTTTGTTCGCCACTGAGCGTGGGCAGGAGTTCGGAGAACAATCGAATTTGAAGACGAATTGGCAATTTACGAAACGGCTCAAGGAGTTCACGGCCACGACTAGGGTTGTCCAAGGCAACCGTGAGCGCTTCTCGCGCCTGATCCAGTAGCGGTTGGCTCCAGCGCTTGTAGCGTTGGAGCAATAACCCATGTCCAAGGAACCACACAACTAGAACACTAAGTGCGATTCCTTCAACAAACAGCGTCCATTTAACGATATCCTCTGGTGCCATAACCTCACTTATGCAGCTCGCGTCGGATGCGTCGCATCAACACCGGCATGCTAAAAGGTTTGGTGACATAGTCGACAGCGCCAAGTTCTAGCGCTTCAACAATTTCGGCTTCCGCCGCGCGCGCGGTCAACACGATAGCGCGGGTTTCTTGTAATACATTGTCCTGAGCGAGTTGACGTAACACCGTTAGTCCATCAAGACTTGGCAATCCGAGATCCAGAAGGATGACTCGGGCTTTCAAGCGTGGGTTCTCGCCACAGAGCGTGTCCACTGCTTCTTGCCCATCGCGGAGCCACTGTGCGTGATACCCTCGTGTTTGCAGAGCATGGAGCAAAAGGCCAGCAAGTGGGGCGTCTTCATCCAGAATAAGAATATCGGTACTCTGGGTCATCTCTTGCTGCCAACCAGTGGGAACGATCCGGTCTCCACCGGTGTCTTGAGCACGGAGGAGTGCCTGTTTCGCAGCGTGACTCAGCGCTACGATGTCATTGCCGTCGCCTGGATACTGGGCGATACCGGCACTAAATGTCCCTAACAGTGGTGTACCGTCATGTATGGCAAGTGGTGCGCGTCGGAACACTTCTAATGTTTCCGCTAGTCGTTGCACGCCATCTTCACGAGAGAGTCCGTACCCAGCGATGAGAAATTGAGTTGCAGTCCAGCGAATGATGAGGTCTTCTGCACGGAAACTCTCCAAGAGAAACTGGCCAAGACGGCGGACTCCCTGTTTCCAAACGGTAATTCCATGCTGATCCTTGCAGAGGGTTGCCTGATCAAACGCCACATGCGCAAGAGAAAAGGGTTGCTGATAACGAGTGGTGAGCCGGAAAAGACGATCAAGTGCAGCCTTGGCATTGTGCCGCGGTATCGCGCCAGTGAGGGGGTCAAATTCTGTGTTTGCCAGAGACTGTCGTGCTCGAGTCGCACGACGGACAACGTGAGCAGCGAGTTCGCTCGCGACGATGGGGTTGTAGATGAGGTCATCCGCCCCAGCAGAGAACATACGGTGGACTGTCTCTGCTCCTGGTTGGGTTGCGAGAAACAGAATCGGTACACCTCCCCATTGTGGGTCACTCCGGACCACGTGGCACAACGGAATACCAACACCGTTTGCGAGGTCCGCATCAAGGAGAAGGACATCCGGCTGATAATCTTCCAAGACCTCTATGAGAGTGTGCGGTGTCTTTAGGACGTGCAGGGCGAAACGCGGCGAAGCGAGTGCAGTACATACGGAGATTTGTACTGCGGGATCATCTACAACGACAAGGACTCTGGCGACTACTGGCTGCTCCTTGCAGAGGAACTGCCGCACGACATGAAAAAGCTGTGCCGATGACAGAGGCTTGAGGAGAAAGCTTTGCCCACCGAGTTGTGTGCTCTCCATACGATTAGCAAAGGTATCTTCCTCAGCAAGAACAAGGATCGGAACAGGAGATATACGATCTTCAAGCGCGACTAACAGAGTTAGCCAGCCGTCTGGATCCCGGCTCTGGGCCAGGGTGACAACGAGAACGTCGGGCGGATGGGCAGAGACTGCCTCTTGTGCAGCCGCGACATCAGCTGCGACGGTGACGCGTAACCCTTGGCCAAGTGCGTCAAGGGTTACGTGCTCTGTCCATTCATGGTCATCGTCGACGATGAGAACGGATGGCACATGGAGTGACTCTGACTGGGAAATCTCGGGAAAGGTTGGTGTCTGCTCAAGTTGTGCACGCAAGAGGACAACGACCTCAGCAAGCCGTAGTACTTGCGCCGAACTTGAAGTTGGATGGCCTGCAAAGAGGTGTTCCGCCTCACGCGCAAGCTGTGCGCCTTGAACAAAACCAAAGACCCCAACCGATCCAGCGAGTTTGCGTGCCTCATGCTCTGCTTGTTGTCGTAAACTCTCTCCTAAGGTGCTGTCCAGGACTGCAATCGTTGCATCGTCTAAAATGGCAAGCTGGGCCTCAATCGACCCTTGCATACGTTGCCAAGCATCAGCACAGGCGGTGGTGAAAGCCGCTGGGGCCAGCGGGAGTTCTGGCGTGGTGGATGAAGTGAGCGCTTGGGTGCTCATGGCGTCCAGAGCAGCGCCATGCTCGGGCGATTGCGCTGCTCTGGACGCCATGTCAGACGAGGCGTCGGTTTCCAATATCCGCGACATAGAACACCCAAGGAACAACCCTTTAGGCTGCGTATCGTTCTGAAAGAGGAACCGGATCTAAAGGAATATCTGGTAATGGAAGCGGTTGAAGCTCTTCGGTGAGTGGTTGTGGTATCCGTTCGACTGGTGGCACGGTTGGAAGTGACACGGACGATCGTCCAACAAGGGCTCGGGACCAGTCAATCTTGTCAGCCTCAGGGAGCTTGGCGATGAGCAGGTCGTGGATCGATTGCCACACACCGGCCTTTTGCCGCTCATACAATCTGCGCCAACACGTCATGCCGGACCCACACCCCATCTCGCGCGGAAGTGCTTCCCAAGGAATGCCACTTTTCAAAACGAAGAGAATACCGGTGAATACTTTGCGGTTGTCGACAGGCTTCCGTCCAGGGAAGCTGAATCTTCGAGGTTTCGGGGGAGGCAGTACTGCGGTGATCTCTTCCCAGAGTTCGTCGCTTAACAACGGTTTGGCCATAAACTCCTCTCCAAGAGGTCAGTGAGGTATGTGAGGGGACCTCTTGCTCAGTCGAGAGCATCGGCCAACAGCGAGCGAACTTGAGGGAAAAGGGGGGCGATTGCAGAGATAATGCGGGTTCACCGCATCTAGCAAGAATCGCTCATTTTGTTACAATCTGGTGATATTCCTCCGGTCGCCGATCGGCGAGGAAATCCCACTGTTCTCTCAAGTTGACGACATCATCAAGATCGATGGTTGCGATGATCAATTCGTCTCCTGCGCTTTGCGCTTTCGCGAGGATTTTTCCACTCGGGGCGATAATGACACTGCCACCGATGTATTCTGCGCCATCTTCGATACCAGCTTTTCCGATAGCAATGACGAAGACTTGATTTTCCATTGCTCCTGCACGAAGGAGAATCTCGGAGGTCTCTTGTCCCACCTCTGGAGGCTGACGAAATGTTGGAGTGTTGTACGGAACACAGAGTAATTCTGCCCCTTGTAACGTTAACGCACGATAACTTTCTGAGAACCGCCGATCATAGCAGATACAAGTGCCGATTCGAGTTGTTGGGAGTGTCACCACTGGAAAGCCGAGGTTACCGCTCGAGAAGTAGCGTTTCTCAAGAATGTTGAGACCCTCCCATCGCGGCTCGACCCAGCCAGGGATGTGCATCTTGCGGTATTTACCAAGGATAGTTCCGTCGGGAGCAATGATAGCGGCACTATTGTAGTACTCGTTATTATGGCGTTCGGCGTAAGGAAGCACGAAATGGAGTTGCGCACGACGAGCGGCCTCAAAAAGTGGTTGCGTGATCGGGGAAGGCAACGCATCTTCGAAAAACGAATCAATTGTGGAGTGGATTTTCGTGGCAAAGTATGGCGTCAGCGAAAGTTCGGGAAAAGCGAGCAGTGCAACGCTCTGTTTTCCTGCCTCGTCCATTAGTGCGACCATGCGACGCACTGTCTGCTCTTTGCTCGGAGAACTCGGCCCTAATTGTGCGGCGGCAACAGTGAGAGATCGTCCCATTTGGCTGCTCCTTTTCTGGTTGCCATTACTGCGAAACCCAGGGGTACGTCAAGGGAGCAGCGTGACTTTGCCTGAAGGAATGGGGAGGGTTGGCTGATCTATCGTGCGCTAGCGGCGAAGAAGATTTTCAGTGCTTTCGCCCCAGCCGCTAGGGCAAAAACGTAGCGCATGCGAAACAGTCCATCTTCAATCTGCGCGGCAACGCCTTCTAATGGTGAAGACTCTCGGGTCGGACTTGCTGGAGCCTTGGCTGGATGTTCCACTGGAGGCGTCTCGACTCGTTCCTTTACTGGAGCAGGGGGTGGGGGCGCTTTTGCTGTGCTTACCGATTTCTTTGCTTTTTTCCCTGGGTCAAGATCGGTAATGTTTACAATATCGTTTTTTTGAAAAGCGAAGGAACCCAAAGAAGTATAGACCTTCACGGTATTGCCGTTCTCTTCATAGTTATTGACAGTCATCCGATGACCGTCGGCGAATTCAATAAGGAATTTCGCGTGCGCGGGAACTGGCCACAGCCTGGCCTGGTGCAAAGACGCCTCACGCTGCCTGTTGAAAGTGGACCTGCTTTTCTTCCGCTAGCGTGAGCTGGCGGAAGGCCTGTTGGCGTTGGGCCTGGAGCGACGGCCCCAGGTGCTGCTGGCACCACTGCCGGACTTGTGTGGTAGAAACCGTCGCCAGTGCGTCTCGAATCACTTCGGGTGTAGTGGA
>Ga0194132_10002169_pt1 | contig 37772 bp, 24 predicted proteins | sample TA2KigOf80mmetaG_FD_148612 | JGI IMG/M metagenome (GOLD analysis project Ga0194132, IMG submission 148612) | Freshwater microbial communities from Lake Tanganyika, Tanzania - TA2015054 Kigoma Offshore 80m | ecosystem: Environmental > Aquatic > Freshwater > Lake | place: Tanzania: Lake...
ACGAGACCCGCGCTGCCGGGTAGGCGGAGGGCGATGCAGGCAACCGGGGCGACTCCCCTCGGAGCCCGCTCCGACCCGTCCCCTTCGAGCAATCTCAAAACGAAGCAATCTCGAAACGAAGCAATCTCAAAACGAATCGCGGGAAGAGGTCCGCCAAGGCAGCCCTCTTCCCGCAGGATGTCTACGGGAGAAACATGACCCAGCACGCCGGGTCGTCAAGAAACACCGGCGGAGATCTGGCGAAACTCCACGAATTGTCGAGTCAACCGCCGGGGTTGTGCCAGCCCTCGGGCGGCATGACGACCTGATTGCACTCCTCCGGACCCCACGTTCCGGGCTGGTAGAGGTAGCAGGGGGTCTTGTCGCCGAGGATGCCATCCACGATCCGCCACTCCCCGTCCACCTCGTCCTGACGCGAGAAGAGCGTCGCGTCGCCTCGGAGGGCGTCCCCGAGGAGACGCTCGTACGCCTCCATCATGTCCGGATCGGTGTCCACCGCCGAGAGCACCGCGTCCTCGCCAGCCATCGCGATGCCTGGCTTCTTCGCCCGCACGCCCAGATCGACCTCGATCCGCGGCTTGATCTGGATCCGGAGGTAGTTCGCCGGCGGCACCTGATTCTCGGGGAAGACCACCGAGGGCGGACGGCGGAACTGCACCCGGATCTCGGTGGTGGTCATCGGCATCCGCTTGCCGGTGCGGATGTACCAAGGGACGCCGTCCCATCGCCAGTCGGAGATCTCGAACTTCACCGCCGCATAGGTCTCGACGGTCGAGTTGGGCTTCACGCCCGGCTCGGCGTGATAGCCGACGAACTGACCGCGGGTCACGTGCTCGGTCGTGAGGGGATGGATGCTCTTGAGGAGTCCCACCTTCTGGTCGCGCACGGACTCCGGGTCATCCCAATGCGGCGCCTCCATCGCGAGGCAGGAGACGATCTGCAGCAGGTGGTTCTGGATGACGTCGCGGATGCAGCCGGTCGCGTCGTAGAAGACGCCGCGACCCTGCACGCCGAAGTCCTCCGCCATGGTGATCTGCACGTGGTCGATGAAGTGTCGGTTCCAGACCGGCTCAAGGAAGGTGTTGGCGAAGCGGAAGTAGAGGATGTTCTGGACCGGCTCCTTCCCGAGGAAGTGGTCGATCCGGAAGATCGACTCCTCGGGGAACGCCGAGTGCAGCGTCGCGTTCAGCGCCCTCGCCGACTCGGAGTCGCGACCGAAGGGCTTCTCGACGACCACCCTCGCCCCGTCGGCGCAGCCGGACGCCTTGAGCTGCTCCGCGACCTTCCCGAAGAGGACCGGCGGGATGGCGAGGTAGTGCAGCGGACGCTTCGCGCCGCCGAGCGCCGTCTTGAGCCTCGCGAAGGTCGCGGCGTCCGCGTAGTCGCCGCCCACGTAGCGGAGCCGGTCGGAGAGGATCTTGAACGCCGCCGGATCCACGCCCCCATGGGTCTTGAGGCTCTCGGTCGCCCGCTGCCGAAGCTGATCGTCGCTCCACGCATCCTTGGCGACGCCGATCACCGGCACGTTCAGGTGACCGCGCTTCGCGAGCGCCTGGAGGCTGGGAAAGATCTGCTTGAAGGCGAGGTCGCCGGTGGCTCCGAAGAAGACCAGGGCGTCCGAGGGCAGGGGAGTGGTCATGGGGACTCCTCGCGACCGCAGGGCGATCGGCGTTGGGGGATCCGAGCAGATCCGATCAGGCCTTCTTCTCGAGGTGACCGCCGAACTGGAATCGCTGCGCGGACATGATCTTGTCCGCGAAGTCGGCGTGCCCGCGGCTGTTGAATCGGTTGAAGAGCGCCGTCGCGAGGATCGGCGCCGGCACGCCCTCGTCGATCGCCGCCTCGAGCGTCCAGCGACCTTCGCCGGAGTCGCTCACGCGACCCTCGAAGTCCTTGAGGCTCGGATCCTTCACGAGCGCGGCGGCGGTGAGGTCGAGGAGCCATGAGCCGACGACGCTGCCGCGGCGCCAGACCTCGGCGACGTCGCTGATGTCGATCTGGAACTTGTACGCGTCGGGGTCCCGCAGCGGCGTGGTCTCCGCGTCCACGTCCTGCTTGCGGAGTCCCGCGTCGGCGTTCTGGATGATGTTGAGACCCTCGGCGTACGCCGCCATGATCCCGTACTCGATCCCGTTGTGGACCATCTTCACGAAGTGCCCCGCGCCGGAGGGACCGCAGTGGAGATAGCCCAAGTCGGCGGTGCCGCGGTTCGCGGGGCGACCCGGGGTCGGATCGATCGAGCCCTTCCCGGGTGCGAGCGCCTTGAAGATCGGATCGAGCCGACCGACCACGCTCTTCTCGCCGCCGATCATCAGGCAGTAGCCCCGCTCGAGCCCCCACACGCCGCCCGAGGTGCCGCAGTCGACGTAGTGGATGCCGGCGGAGGAGAGTTCCTTCGCGCGGCGGATGTCGTCTCGGTAGTAGGAGTTCCCGCCGTCGATCAGGCAGTCGTCCTTCGCGACGAGCGGGCGGAGGTCGGCGATCATCGAGTCGACGAGGGCGGCCGGGACCATCATCCAGATCGCCCGCGGACCCGAGAGCTTGCTGCAGAGGTCCTTGAGGGAGCTCGCGCCGATGGCGCCCTCGGCGGCGAGCGACTTGACCGCCGCCGGATTCACGTCGAAGACGACGCATTGGTGACCCGCCTTCATGAGGCGGCGGACCATGTTCGCGCCCATGCGACCGAGCCCGATCATCCCAAGCTGCATGTGATGCCTCCGACCTGCGGCGTCGAGCGGGGGGTTGGGCGATCGCGACGCAGCGTCGCATCGTCCGATTCCCCCGCGACCTGCCGCCGTCGCGAGGGGGCGGGAGTATAACGATGGAGAAGTTCGTCCCCGCCTTCGTCGCCGCCCCCGAGGAGCTCGTGATGCCGAACCGTGCCCCGACCCGCCTCGCTGCCGCGACCCTCGCCGCCGCCTTGGCGATCCCCGCCTCGATCGCCGCGCCTCCGTGGACGGTGGAGGAGACGCCGATCGAGCTCGTCCTCGATGTGAAGGGGCGCCTCGAGGCGATCCGCTCGCGGGGACTCCGCCTCGTGCCGAAGGCGTTCCGCGGGTCGTTCGTGGTGGCGGAAGTGCTGCGGCGGGGCGGGGTCGTCGAGGAGGGCGAGGTGATCTTGCGGATCGATGCCGAGGACCTCGCCAAGGAGCTTGATCGCGCGCGGATCCGCCTCGAGGAGTCCACGCTTCGGCTCGACCTCCTTCGCGAGGAGCAGAAGGTGGCGGAGGAGGAGGGTCTGACCCGCCTCGAGCGCACGCGGCTCGCGGCGGAGCGGGCGGAGCGGGCGCTCGAGCGGCACCGGGCGATCGAGAGCGAGCGGCAGCTCCGCGGCGCCGTGCTCGAGCTCCAGGGCAGCGAGGACTGGCTCACGAACCAGCAGCAGGAGCTCGACCAGCTCGAGGCGATGTACCGCGGCACCAGCCTCGCGAACGAGACGAAGGACATCGTCCTCGAGCGATCGCGTCGGGCGCTCTCCCGCGCGAAGGAGAGCCTCGCCCTCGCCTCGATCGATCACGAGCTCTACCTCACCGTCCGCCGCGCCGAGCGCGACCGGGACGTGGAGGACCAGGCGCGACTCAGCGCCCAGGACCTCGCCCATGCCGAGGTGATGTCGAGGCTCGAGGCGATCCGGCGCCGCCTCGCCTTCGCGGACGCCGAGCGCGAGCTCGAGGATCTCGCGGAGCAGGTCGAGGACCTCGAGGCGGACTTGTCGTCGCTCGAGGTGAAGGCGCCCGCGAGCGGGATCCTCACCGCGATCTCGCTCGAGCCGGGCGACGACCTCTCGGCGCGGCAGACCTTCGCCGAGCTGCTCGACGTCTCCGCCTTCCGCATCGACCTGCGCCTCTCGCCGCAGGACCGCGGCTGGCTCGCCCCCGGTCAGGCGGTCGCGGTGACGCTGCCGGCGGTCGCGGGACTCTCGGCGGCGGGCGAGGTGAAGGGGGTCTCGAGCGTCGGGATGCCCGATGGCGACGGCACGGTCTTCCCCGCGGAGGTCGAGGTCGGCGCGGCCGATTCGCGGATGCTCGTCGGGCTCGAGGGCAAGGTCTCGGCGACCCACCGGACCGAGCCGGTGCTCGCGGTGCCGAAGGTCGCGGTCTCCTCGCGGGATGGTCGAGACTTCCTCGTCGTGATCCTCGATGGTCGCGAGGTCGAGCGAGAGGTCGTGGTCGGTCGGCGCGGCTCGACCCTCGTCGAGATCGTCGAGGGGCTCGTGCCGGGCGACCGCGTCGTCGTGCCCGATCCGCCCGCCGAGGACGGGACCGGGTCCTGATGCACGACGTCCCGATGGGATCCCGCGTCCTCGCCGGTCGTCGAGCCGTGATTGCCGCCGTCGTGGCGGTGACCGGCGTCCTCATGGCGGGCTCGTGCCGCGCGCCCGTGGATCCGGCGAGGAGATCGACGACGCCTCGCGCGACGGTCTCGTCGACCGAGTCGATGGACCCGGTCGGTCGCGCGGCGCTTGACCGCGGCGTGCGCTGGCTGATCGACCACCAGAACCCCGACGGCTCCTGGGGCAGCTTCGAGTCCGCGCGACCGATGGAGATCTACCTCGGCACGGTGGCAAGCCATCGGGCGTTCAAGGACTCGACGAGCGGGCTTGCGGTGATGGCGCTGATCGAGCCGGCGCGGCGGGATGCCGCGGCGATGGAGGCGCTGCGGCGGGGCGTCGCCTACCTCGTCGCGGTCGAGCCCAGCCTCCGGGCGAACGGCGACACCTTCTACAACGTGTGGACCCACACCTATCTGACCCAGGCGGCGGCGAGGCTCCTCGCGTCGGGACTGCTCCCAGATCAGGACTCGTCGCTGCGTCGACTGCTCGACCGAGAGCTCTCCCTCCTGATCTCGACGCAGGCCGCCGACGGCGGCTGGGGCTACTACGACTTCGATCACCAGATGGCGGTGCCCTCGGGCGACATGACCACGAGCTTCAACACTGCCTCGGTGCTGCTCGCGGTGCGGGACGCGGAGGCGGTCGGGCGGGCGTTCCCGCCCCTGAAGCTCGAGGAGGGGCTCGCGGTCGTCGAGCGATTGCGCCTGCCGAGCGGCGCGTACGTGTACGGCACCTATGCCCAACTCCGACCCGGCGCGCCCTACAACATGGTCGCGGGCTCGCTCGGTCGCAGCCAACCCTGCAACCTGGCGCTCCATCTCTACGCCCGCGGCGTGGACCTCGCGGAGCTCGAGGCGGGTCTCTCCCGGATGCGGCAGGACCACAAGTACATGCAGATCGGTCTGGGTCGCCCGCGACCGCACGAGGCGTACTACCAGACCTCCGGCTACTACTACCTCTACGGGCACTTCTACGCGGCGGAGGCGGCGGCGCTGCTGCCGATGACGCCGCGCCGCGACTACTCGACCTGGCTCATCGACGTGCTTGCCGGCATCCAGGGCGAGGACGGGTCGTGGCTCGACTTCCCGATGTACGGCTACGGGCACGCCTACGGCACCTCGTTCGCCGTGCTCGCACTCGAGGCGTGCCTTCGTTCGCTCGAGTCAGGCTCCTGACGCTGCATCGCCCGACATGAGGCGATCGAGGAGCCATGCCGCGAACGCCTCCTTCCCGAGCGGCGATGGATGACCGGGCGGCAGTTCGACCCGACCATTGGCATGCAGGAGCCGCCCGGCGATCGTGGGGGCGTCCAACGTCTCGAGCGGGTTGGCGACCACGGCGTCGAGACCCTTGGTCCGGAGCTTCTCCATCGCCCGAGCCTCGAGGCGCTCCGCCGACTCGAGGGCGAACCCGCAGATCCGCTGCCCGGGCGGTCGCCGCGCGGCGAGCGCCGCGACGAGGTCGGGCACCGGCTCGAGGTCGAGCCGGAGACCCTCCTCCACGGTGCGACCGCGGGGGATCTTGGTCGTCGCGACCTGCCGCGGCCGGAAGTCGGCGACCGCGGCGGTCATCACGACCAGCGACGCTCGGGGCGACTCCTCCCGCAAGAGCGCCTCGAGTTCCGCCGCGGTGCGGAACCGCCGGATCACGAGCCGCGGATCCTCCGATCCCACGAGCTCCCCGACCGGTCCGAGGAGAAGCGTCGTCGGAGTGCCCCGGCGGACGGACTCGATCGCGATCGCGATCCCGAGCCGACCCGAGGAGCGATTGCCGATGAAGCGGACCGGATCGATGGGCTCGTGGGTCGGTCCGGCGGTGACCAGCACCTTCGGTGCCTGCGGCGCGAGTCGCGTCGCGTGCTCCTTCGTTTGCCCCTTGTGTCCCACCGCCGCATACTAGTGATTCGCGCGCCTCCGCCCGCCGTGGGCGGCGGGAGGCTTCCTCGCTTCGCCGGAGTCCCTCGTGGCACGCAAGGTCCGCAAGAAGCTCGGTGAGTTGCTCGTCGCCGCGGGGCATGCCACGCAGGCGCAGGTGGACGCGGCGGTGACGGCGGGTCGCTCCGGCGGCAAGCGGATCGGCGAGGCGCTGATCGAGGCGGGCGCCTGCAAGGAGGAGCACGTCGCGCGGGCGCTCGCCGAGCAGTTCGGCGTCGAGTTCCTCAACCTCGATCGTCCCGAGCACAGCAACCGGATCGACCTGTCGCTGATGTCGGACGACCTGGTGAAGAAGTACCTGGTGCTTCCGCTGCAGAAGCAAGGCGGTCGCATCAAGCTCCTGATCCATGATCCGATGGATCTCGAGACGCTCGACCTGCTGCGGTTCCGACTGAACGCGGAGATCGACACCGCCATCGCCCCGCGCTCGCAGATCCAGGACTTCATCGCCGCCAAGACCGGCGGCGGCGGAGGCGGCGCGGCGGGCGGGTCGAGCAGCATGCTCTCGAAGGAGAGCCTCGTCACCGACTCGGTGGACGTGACCGTCGACAAGAGCGTCGACACCTCGATCGACAGCTCGATCGACGTGGAGGCGGGCGGCGACTCGGCGATCGTCCGGCTCTGCAGCCGGATCATCATCGAGGCGGTGCGCGGCCGGGCGTCCGACATCCATGTCGAGCCGATGGCGGACCGGGTGCTGCTCCGCTACCGCATCGACGGGCACTGCCACGTCCGCGACAACCTGCCGAAGCGCATGCAGTCGTCGATCCTCGCCCGCCTGAAGCTCATGGCGGGCGTGAACATCGCCGAGCGGCGCGTCCCGCAGGACGGCCGCATCAAGATGATGGTCGACGGCACGCAGATCGACTTCCGCGTCTCGTGCTGCCCCGCGTACCACGGCGAGAGCGTGGTGATGCGGATCCTGCGGCCCGACTCGGTGCGGATCGGCCTCGTGAACCTCGGCTTCGAGACGGACAACCTCGACGTCTTCAACAGGGTGATCCGCCGACCGAACGGGATCTTCCTCGTCACCGGACCGACCGGATCGGGCAAGACGACCACGCTCTATTCGGCGCTCGACGTCCTCAACCGCCCGGACAAGAAGATCATCACCGCCGAGGATCCCGTGGAGTACAACTTCAAGGGGATCAATCAGGTGCAGGTGAAGGAGGCGATCGGACTCACCTTCCCGATCATCCTGAAGTCGATGCTCCGGCAGGCGCCGAACGTGATCCTCGTCGGCGAGATCCGCGACCGCGAGGTCGCCGACATCGCGATCCAGGCCGCGCTCACCGGTCACCTCGTCTTCTCGACGCTTCACACCAACGACGCGCCCTCGGCGATCACCCGACTCGTCGACATGGGCGTGAAGCCGTTCCTCGTCGCGAGCTCGATCCAGGCGATCATGGCGCAGCGGCTCATCCGCATGCTCTGCCAGAAGTGCCGACAGCCCGATCCCGAGCCGGACCTCAAGATGCTTCGGCTCGTGGGCGTCACCGACGAGGAGGTCGCCCGCGGCAACGTCTCGAAGCCGGGGCGATGCCCCGCCTGCAACAGCGCGGGCTTCCGCGGTCGCAAGGCGATCTTCGAGATGATGATCATGAACGGCGAGATCCGCGACCTCGCCTTCCAGCGGGCCCCGATCGCGAAGGTCCGCGAGGCCGCGATCCGAAGCGGCATGCGGAGCCTGCTCGGCGACGGCAAGATCAAGATCCTCCGCGGCGACACCACGCCGGGCGAGGTCGCCCGCTTCGCCCAGATCGAGGGCTTCAACCCGAACGAGATCTCCCGCTGACCGATCGGCGCGGTCGGCGGCGGTGATCCGCTCCGCCCGCGTCCGTCACGACCCCATCCGCACCGCAGCGACCCCACGCCATGAGCACCCTTCAGATCGATCGACTCCTCGACACGGTGATCCGCCAGGATTGCTCCGACCTCCACATCAGCGTCGGGCGCAAGCCGACGGTCCGCCTCAACGGCAAGCTCCGCGAGCTCCAGACCAAGGTGCTCGATCCGGATGACACGGTGGCGCTCATGAAGTCCGTGACCCCGGAGAAGAACCAGCAGGAGCTGCAGGAGAAGGGCGGCACCGACTTTGGCTTCGGCTACGGCGATCAGGCCCGCTTCCGTGTCTCGATCTTCCGGCAGAAGGGGCACGTCAGCATGGTGCTCCGCCTCATTCCAAGCCGCCTGCTGACCTTCGAGCAGATCGGTCTCCCGGCGATCGTGCAGGAGCTCGTCCGCCGTCCGCGAGGGCTGTTCGTCGTCACGGGTCCGACCGGCTCCGGCAAGACGACGACGCTCGCGACGATGGTCGACTACATCAACAACAACTTCGATCGCCACATCGTGACGGTCGAGGATCCGATCGAGTACTACCACGGGCACAAGAAGTCGGTCGTGAACCAGCGCGAGGTGGGCGCCGACGTGCCGACGTTCGCCGAGGCGCTTCGCCGCGTGCTGCGATCGGACCCGGACGTGATCCTCGTGGGCGAGATGCGGGACCTCGAGACGATGGAGGCGGCGATCCGCGCCGCGGAGACCGGTCACTTGGTCTTCGGAACCCTCCACACCACCGGCGCCGCGGGCACCATCACCCGAATCATCGACGCCTTCCCGACCAACCAGCAGGCCCAGGTGCGGGTGCAGCTCTCGACGAGCCTTCTCTGCGTGCTGAGCCAGCAGCTGCTCGCCCGCAACGATCGACCCGGTCGCGTCGCCGCCTACGAGTTCCTGGTGGTGACGCCGGCGATCTCGAACCTCATCCGCGAGAACAAGACCTTCCGCATCGACTCGGCGATCCAGACGGGCCGCAAGTTCGGGATGCAGCTCCTCGACGACCACCTCTGGACGCTCTACTCCCAAGGGGTCATCTCGGCGGAGGAGATGATCGACAAGAGCAAGGACCCCGGGGAACTCACCGAGCGGGTCCATCGCTCCGGCGGGCTCGTCGGACGAGCGGAGCTCGACCAGAAGTCGGAAGAAGAGGCTTGATCGATCGAGGCTTGGATCGTGCGCCGGCTCAAAGGTCTCGGCGTGGGCAGCGTCGCCGTGACCTCTTGGCCGGTCACGGTGCACTCGTGCCAAGCGGCTCGGGGGAGAACGAAGTCCAGCCCGTTCGGATCACTCCCCGGCGCGGAGCGCGGGTTGTCGGGGTTCGAGGGGGGGTAGGGGGCAGGAAGCAGGGAGCGGGGGGCATGTTTGCCAATGATCTACTCGGTCGTGGCAAGGGCAGGCGCAAGGGCAGGGAGATGGGTTTCCGAGGCGATCTCTGCCTGTCCACGATCCTGTCTCTGCCTGTCCACGATCACCCGCGAGGCGATCGTTGCCTGTCCACAACCACCGCAACCACCGTTCTTTGCCTGTCCACGATCACCCACGATCACCATCCGCGGTCACCCACACGGTCACCCAGGACCAGCCTTCGCTGCCTGTCCACAACTACCCTCCACGATCACCCACGATCACCATCCGCGGTCACCCACACGGTCACCCAGGACCAGCCTTCGCTGCCTGTCCACAACTACCCTCGGTCACCCAGGACCAGCCTTCGCTGCCCAGCCTTCGCTGCCTGTCCACAACTACCCTTCACGGCCCTTTTTTGTATCAATGCAATGCCCCGAAGGCGGAACTTGGTGTCCCTTCGGAGCGGACCAAGTGTTTCTGAGGCAGATGCTTTTGATGGTGATGTCTACTTGTCAACTCGATCCGGAGCCAAAAATGGCACCGACCAACGGTGGTTCTCCGTCGGATAGTTGGGTCATGCGAGCAGTCGTTTCGAACTGGGGTCCAGAGAGGTCACTGGACTGGAGGTCCCCGGGCTCGCCTCGCAGTTCGGGCGGTTTGATTTCGGGGGTGGCGGCATGACGATCCCTCTCGAAGAACTCAAGGGTCGTCGCTTTGGTCGCGTGTTGACCAAGTTGGGCAAGGTCAGCCGTGACCAGGTCCACGAGGCGCTCGAGATCCAGAAGACGCGGAAGGACCCGCTCGGTCGGATCCTGATCGACCTCGGCTACATCACCGAGGCGGACGTCCTTGAAGCCCGCGCGGGACAGGCGGGGCTCCAGTTCATGCACATCAAGGACCGCGAGCTCGACCCGGAGACGGTCGCGGCGCTTCCCGCCGAGGCCGCCAACACCTTCCAGGTGGTGCCGATCGAGTACCAGCCGGAGTCGAAGCGGCTGACGATCGCGATGAAGGACCCGGACAACTTCAAGGCGATCGACGACCTCCGGCTCCTCATGGGCTTCAAGGTCTCCGCGGTAGTCGCGCCTCCGGAGGAGGTCGACGAGGTCCTCAAGGCGAAGTTCGCGACCGGCGGTCGCTCGATGGCGGACATCTATGCCGACATCGGCGAGTCCGCGGCGGTGGCGGCGGTCTCGGGGCGAGGCGACTCGGTCGACCTCGCGCAGCTCGAGGCCGCGGCGGACGACAACAAGGTCATCCAGCTCCTGAACCTCGTGCTGCTGCAGGCGATCCGTGACAAGGCGTCGGACATCCACTTCGAGCCCTTCGAGGACGAGTTCAAGATGCGCTACCGCATCGACGGCGTCCTCTACGAGATGATCCCGCCGCCGAAGCACCTCGCGCTGCCGATCGTGAGCCGCGTGAAGGTCATGAGCAAGCTGAACATCGCCGAGCGACGGCTTCCTCAGGACGGTCGCATCGAGCTCACCATCGGCGGCGCCCCGATCGACCTCCGCGTCGCCGTGCTTCCCACGATGTTCGGCGAGAGCGTGGTCATGCGCGTGCTCGACCGCTCGAACGTGCAGCTGAGCCTCGACCGCATCGGTCTCCGCGAGGACGACCTCGAGACGATGCGGTCGATCATCCGCCGCCCCAACGGCATCGTCGTGGTCACCGGTCCCACCGGCTCCGGCAAGACCACGACGCTCTATGCCTCGCTGCAGGAGCTCAACAAGCCCGACACCAAGATCCTCACCGCCGAGGACCCGGTCGAGTACGACATCGACGGGCTCATCCAGTGCCAGGTGAACCTCGATCAGGAGCTCACCTTCGCGCGGCTCCTGCGGTCCTTCCTCCGGCAGGACCCCGACATCATCCTCGTCGGCGAGATCCGCGACCTCGAGACCGCCCAGATCGCGATCCAGGCGTCGCTCACCGGTCACCTCGTCTTCACGACGCTCCACACCAACGACGCGCCGAGCAGCGTGTTGCGCCTGCAGGACCTCGGCGTCGAGAACTTCCTCCTCACCGCGACCGTCGAGGCGATCGTCGCCCAGCGCCTCGTGCGGCGCATCTGCGTGAAGTGCAAGGAGGAGTACGCGCCGAGCGAGGAGCAGCTGATGGAGCTCTCGCTCCGCCCCGCCGACGTGCAGGGGCGGACCTTCTTCCGCGGTCGCGGCTGCGACGGATGCAACCGCACCGGCTACCGCGGTCGCCTCGCGATCTTCGAGATCATGCGGTTCGACGATCCGATCCGCGAGCACATCATGCAGCAGGCATCGACCGCCGTGCTGCGGGTCGAGTCGCGCCGCCGCGGGATGCGCACGCTCCGCGAGAGCGGGCTGCTCTCGATCTTCGAGGGGCAGACCACGATCGACGAGGTGGTGCGCGAGACGATCGCCGAGGAATGACGACGACCCCATGAGGACGTCCTGACGCCAGGTCGGGCGTCCTGCATCGCCCCGACCCTGACCGAACGCCGGCGCACGCCGGATGGAGACCGACGCCGATGCCGACCTACCAGTACGAGGCACTCAACGCCGCCGGAAAGCCCCAGAAGGGCACCATCGAGGCGAAGTCGACCGACGAGGCGCTGCAGCGGATCAAGAGCCAGGGCTTCTTCCCGACCTCGGTCCGCGAGAGCAAGGTCAAGGGCTCGGGCGGCACCACCGAGGGCGGCACCGTCCGCGCGAAGGCGAAGAAGAAGCGGAAGGGGCTCTCGATCGGCTTCGGCAAGGTGTCGCTGAAGCGGATGACGCTCTTCACCCGCCAACTCTCGACGCTGCAGGACGCGGGTCTGCCGCTCCTCCGCTCGATCCAGGTGCTCGAGCAGCAGCAGAAGCCGGGTCGGCTCAAGAACATCCTCTCCGGCGTCGCGGAGGACGTCGAGAGCGGCTCGAGCCTCTCCGACTCGATGGCGAAGCACCCTGCGGCGTTCGACCGGCTGTACTGCAAGATGGTCGCCGCGGGCGAGATCGGAGGCGTGCTCGACGTCATCCTGCAGCGGCTCGCCGACTTCATGGAGAAGAACGAGCGGCTGAAGCGGCGCATCAAGAGCGCCCTCATCTACCCGAGCGTGGTCATCACCATCGCGGTGCTGATCGTGACCGGCATCATGTACTTCGTGATCCCGAAGTTCCAGGAGATCTTCAACGACTTCGACGTGAAGCTCCCGGGACTCACCCTCTGGCTCATCGACACGAGCCGCTGGGTCGCGGGGCAGAACGCGGGGCAATCGATCCCGGGCGCCGTGTGGGTGGTCTGCTCGCCGCTCTTCGTCTTCATCGCCTACAAGCTCATCCGGAAGACCGCCTTCGGGAAGGCGGCGACCGACACCGTCACGGTGCGGATCCCGGTGATCGGGAACCTGATACGCAAGACCTCGATCGCCCGCTTCACGCGGACGCTCGGCACCCTCATCTCCGCCGGCGTGCCGATCCTCGAGGCGATCACCATCACCCGCGACACCTCCGGCAACTACGTCTACGAGAAGGCGCTCTCCAAGGTCCACGACTCGATCCGCGAGGGCGAGACCTTCGCGGCGCCGCTCCGCGAGGCGAAGGTCTGCGACAGCCTCGTGGTGAACATGATCGACGTCGGCGAGGAGACCGGCGACCTCGACGTGATGCTCATGAAGATCGCGGACAACTACGACGAGGAGGTGGACGTCGCGGTGCAGGGCCTGCTGAGCCTGCTCGAGCCGCTCATGGTCGTCATCCTCGGAGGCATCGTCGGCACGATCGTGCTGGCGCTCTTCCTCCCGCTCGTCTCGATGATCGAGAGCGTCTCCGGAGGCAAGTGATGCACCCGAGCGTCCGCCGCCGCCGCGGCTTCAGCGTGGTCGAGCTCCTCGTCGCGATGGCGATCATCGTGACCCTCATCGCCCTCCTCGTCGTCGCGGTCGAGCGGGCGATGCGGGGCGGTCAGGAGGCGCAGACCCAGTTCCTCATGGGCTCGGTCGAGCAGGGGCTCGTCCAGTTCCGCTCGGACCATGGCTACCTGCCGCCGGTGCTCGGTCGAGGCGGCACCGGCAGCGCGGCGGGCGGCACCATCGGCTTCGCCCGCGACGTGCTCGCGCCGCCCTCGAATGCGGCGGGGCAGCAGGGGTGGAGCTCGCTGACCACCATCGCGGACTACCTGCTCGGCTACGGCGACCGCAGCGCCGACGGCTACGGCGTGATCGGCAGTCCGCCCTACGCGAACCCGAACGCGGTGGGCGTCGAGGAGTTCCCGCTCCTCGGTCTCCGCTCGCCCGGTCCCGACGGCGGCTGGGGCTCGGTGCTCAATCCGCGGACGACGCAGGGCGTCTCCGCGGGCGTCTACGCCGCCCGCAACCCCGGCGACGCGAAGGTCTTCCCGACCGTGGCGGGCAACGCGATCACGATCCCCGGTCGCGTCTACGGGCCGTATCTCGAGATCAAGGACACGCGGGCGCTCGGCGCCCTCGTCGGCAGCGACGCGAACGGCAATCCGACCATCGCCTTCGCGGGCGAGATCGACAACTTCGACGCGTATCCGAAGGTCGTCTGCGACTACTGGGGCGCCCCGATCCTCTACTACCGGCGCCCCTACCTCGGCAGCGACCCGGCGAAGCAGAACCTGAACCTCAACCTCGGCGACGTGGTGGCGCTGCGACCGTGGGAGGTCCCGCCCGGTCAGGACGTGGATGGTCTCGCCGACGCGAGCCTCGACATCTCCGGCGGCGACCGCACCACCACCCGCGAGCTCATCGCGGCGGAGTTCGCGCTCCTCTCGTCTGGTCCGGATCGCGCGGTGAACCTCGGCGTCCGGCGCGACCGGGACGGCATCAACGAGGACAACATCGTGAAGGTGGGGCGATGACGAAGGAGCCGACCATGCCGCACGCGATCCGCCGCGGATTCACCCTCATCGAGCTCGTGGTCGTGCTCGCGGTGATCCTCGTCCTCGTCTCGCTCGTCCTCGGGGTCTCCGCGGTCCTGATCCGCCGCTCGGAGGTCCGCCAGACCGAGGGCGCCCTCGAGATCCTCACCGCCGCGATGGACGAGTTCGATCAGTCCCGCGGTCGCCCGCTCACCTTCGGGGCGCGGAACCAGCCGGCGGGCGCGAAGTACGAGATCCCGCTGCTCGCCCTCAACTACCCGCACGTGATCCTCTTCGTCCTCGATCGGCTCGCGACCCATGGTCCGAGCCGCGAGATGCTCTCGAAGATCGACGGCTCGCTCCTCCGCAACACGACGACGAACGTGCCGACCACTCCCTCCGGCTACCCCGCGAACGAGTTCTGGTGGGGCCCGCTGCCCCGCATGGAGCTGGTCGATCCGTGGGACACCCGCATCTCCGTGATCTTCGCGGGGCGACCTTGGGTCGAGGGCGACGATCCGAACCTCAAGGACCTCGACGGCACGATCCGCACCGGCGACGAGGTTCTCTTCGGCTCCTGCGTGAACCGGCGCACTCGGCTCGTCTCCTCCGGACCCGACCGCAAGCTCGGCACCGACGACGACGTCGCGAACTACGTGGAGAGACCGCAGTGAGGCGCCCCCGCGTCCAACTCGGGTTCACGCTGCTCGAGCTCCTCGCGGTGATGGGGATCCTCGTGCTGCTCGCGGTGCTCACCGTGACCGGCGTGGGGCGCATCTCGAAGGATGCCCGCATCTCGACCGCGGTGAACCGGATCACCTCGGCGCTCGGCAACGCCCGGGCGCTCGCGATCAAGGAGAACACGCTCGTCCTCGTCGTCTTCCGGGTGAACTGGGGCACGCAGGCGAGCAACGGCGATCCGTGCGCGGTCAACCAGCCTCCGACGAATCCCGCGGCGCGGCAGGCGACCGAGATCGTCATCGCCCGCGCGAGCGGCGAGGCGGAGGTGTTCTATTCGGGCGCGTCGAACGCGACCTTCCTCAACCTCGCCGACCGCTTCGTGCCGGTGCCGGGGATCGCCCCCGTGCGGCTTCCCGCGGGCATCAAGGTCGCGGGACCGCACTACGAGATCGCGGAGGACCTCGTCTTCATCACCCAGGGCGAGATGAAGGAGCTCTTCGACGACTGCGGCGAGGCGGTGCGCTACAGCCAGCTCGTCGGGATCCTCTTCGGTCCCGACGGTCGGCGGCTCACCCGCAATCCAAGCGGCGCGAGCGGCGACCACAAGATCTTCGTCGACTGGAACGACCGCGACTGCGTGGCGGATCCCTACAACGACTCGCAGGACGTCGACTACTCCTTCGGCTGCGGGAACGGCCTGAAGTACTGGTTCATGGATCACCCCCGCGACGAGACCAACGTGAACCTGCTGCCCTTCCTCGCCGTCTACGACGACGACGCGGCGCGGGAGCAGAAGGCGACCGATTGGAGCATCGACAACAACATGCTCGCGGAGCTCGTCGGATCAAGTGGCTACATCGCGAAGTACGGCCAGCGGATCGACTTCAACCCGAACACCGGAGCCGTGCAGCCATGACGCGGAACGCGCTTCGCCCGCGGGTTCGCCGCGGCTTCAGCCTCATCGAGGTGCTGCTCGCGGTCTTCATCCTCGGGATCGGCATCCTCTCGATCGGCGCGGTCTTCCCGGCGGGCATCGTGCAGCAGCGGCAGTCGCTCGACGACGCGCTCGGTCCGATCGTCGCCGACAACGCCCTCGCGATCCTGCGGGCGAAGCTCTCGCCGGAGGACTTCGGCTTCGCGGAGGACTTCGTCGGCTACTCGCTCAACCCGCTCGAGCTCTCGCTCTTCGAGGGCACCTACGGCTCGATCGTCGCGAGCGCGCCGCGGGCGCTCGGCGACTGGGGCTGGCGGCGCCCGGGTCTCGTCGTCCAACCCTGGAACAACCCGCAGCGGAACTACGACGCGGGCGGCCCGGCTCCGGCGCTGCCGGCGGGCTCGATCCTCATCTTCAACGCGATCGGTCGCCCGCAGAACCTTCCGCCGCAGACGGGGGTCGTCAGTTCCGAGGTGCCTTGGAACATTCGAAGGTATCCAAACGCCGATGCGGGCACGCCGGGCAACTTCCCGATCGTGACCTTCGCGCCGTGGGAGCGGGCGTTCCCCTCCTTCGCGCCGGGCACCATCGAGGCGACGGAGAACCCGCCGCAATACTTCTGGGAGTGCATGTTCCGCCGCTTCCAGGGGCGGATCCTCGTCGCGATCTTCGTCTACCGCGTGAGCGGCGCGGAGCAGCGGGGGGCGTACGTCGCGGCGGAGCAGCAGACGGTCTCCGGTCCTCGCTTCGGCTTGCCGCGGCGACTCAGCCTCGGCGTGCCATGGCCCGTCGCGCCGACGGGCACCATCTCGGATCCGACCATCATTCCGAGCACCAACCCGAACACGCCGCTTGACCTCGCGAACCTCGACTCGCAGTGGCAGCTGCCGGGGCAGTGGCTCCTCGATCCGAACAACACCATCCACCGCATTGGCGCGGGGCGCAGGGTCCAGACCGATGGTCCAGTCCGTCTCATGGCGCCGCCGCCGCGGCTTCCGACGCCGACCTCGGATCCCTCCCGCAGCATGCGCTCGTACTTCCTCATGGGCACCACGCCCGGCGACATCGGCACCTTCTGGTACCTGCCCGCCGAGGACTCCCGCGGCTACCGCCTGACGCCCGTCTACGTCGCGGTGAAGGAGCTCTGACATGCATCCTCGCCGCACCAGACTTCGTTCCGCGTTCACCCTCGTCGAGCTCCTGATCGCGGTGCTCGTCCTCCTCGTGGTGATCCTCGCGGTGGGTCGGATCTTCTCGACGGCGGGGCAGGTGACCGCCTACGGGCAGGCGACCGCCGACCTCCTGCAGGAGGCGCAGGCGATCGAGCGCCAGATGCGACGCGACCTCGCGAACCTCTCGAGCGAGGGCTTCCTCGCGATCCAGTGCATCGAGGTCCGCAACGACGTGAACGTCGGTTCGGGCGGACCGCTCCTCGATCCGGCGCTTCCGGTGAACGCGGTCTTCCGCGCCGACCGGCTCATCGCCTTCGTCGAGGGCTTCATGGCGACGAGCCGCTTCACCGGCTCGCAGGAGATCTCGACCGGCTCGGTGGCGGGCAACAACCCGCACAGCGCCGTGAGCCGGGTCTTCTTTGGGCACGGCGTGCAGTTCCCGACCGCGGTGCCGCTGAGCGATCCCTGCTGCTACGGCGACGGGCAACCGCTCGCCCCGTGGGGCTACTCGAATCCCTTCGACGAGAACTCGCTCGTCGAGATGCAGGCTTGGCCCGGCGGCGGCTTCGGGCAGCCGATCGTCGGCACCCAACCGACGCCCGCGAAGTGGATCCTCCTGCGTCAGCCGGTGCTGCTCGCCGACGACGGCGGCAACCTGTTGAACTACGCCTCCGAGTCGCGGAACGCCGCGGGCAGCATCTGGCCTGACTTCGACGGCGGCGCCCAGGACCGCGGCTCGATCCGCAAGGGACGGGTGGACGTCGCGAGCCAGACCCCCGAGGCGATCCGCCGCCTCGTGAACCAGCTCTCGACGAGCTTTCCGCAGACCCCGCCGGGGAACTATCAGTTGATCCGTCCGTGGACGCCCGACGGGACGAGCACGGAGAGCGGTCAGAGGGTGGTCGCCCGCGCGTTCGCGTACCCGCGCGGCGAGCGGACGCCTCCGAGCGGTCGCCGGGACGATCAGATGCTCACGAACGCGCTCCTCGGCAGCGCCGTCAGTTCCTTCGCGATCGACTGGACCTACGAGGACGGCGCTGGTCGGCAGCTCGCGGCGGATGGCTCGGTCCTCTTCGGCGTGGACCTCGACGGACCGACCCAAGTCCCGTTCCCCATGATCGGCGTGGCGGTCGATCCGGTGCGGACGCAGCCGTGGTTCGGGCTCCCCGACCTCTCATCGAACCCCAACTCCGCCCGTGGCGTGCGCACCTTCACCTCCTACGCGGCGGAGAATCCAGAGAGCTTCGGCGACCGCTTCCCGACCTGGCCCGTCTATCCGCGCTCGATCGAGGGCGCGACGCCGGTGGACATCGTCGAGATCGGCACCGGCTCGAACGCCCGCGTGCGCACCTACCAAGCCGCGTGGGGCTTCAACCGCGAGAAGGCGTTCGACGTCGTGGCGCCGGAGCCCGCCGGACGCCTCATGAGCGAGACCCTCGGCTACACGCCGCTTCCCTCCGCGATCCGCGTGACCATGACCCTCCACGATGGTCGCGGCACGATCAAGGAGGGTCGCACCTTCCAGTTCGTCATTCCCATCCCGAGGCGGAACTGACCGCCTTCCCCGACCTCGGAGACCCGTCGATGCAACGCCCCGATCCTCGCGACCTGCGACGCGGCAACACGCTCGTCCTCGTGACGGCGATCCTCGTGCTCCTCGTCATCGTCGCGACCGCCTACATCACCCGCACCCGCGTCGGTCGGGCGACCGCCGCCGCGCAGCAGCAGGCGACGATCGTCGAGGACCGCTCCGAATCGATCGCGCGGACCCTCGCGAGCGAGGTCTCCGAAGCGCTCTTCGTGCGGCCGGTCCAGACGCCGGTCGCGGGCAACGGTCTCTTCGGCGGCACCGTCTCCTCGAACTGGCCTCGCCTTCCGATCTTCTCCGACGAGGTCCGCTACGGCGTCGATCCGTCGCGCGAGACGATCGAGGATCCGATCACCGAGGAGGACCGCTCGTTCTATCTCTTCCCCTACAACCGGGCGCCCTACGCGGTCATCCCGTGGACCAACTGGCCGGATGGTCTGGGCGTCGCGAGCCCGCCCTGGCCGATCGGTCCAGGCGCTCCCACCGGACTCGTCGCGCTCCCGAATGGCGCGCCGATCGGCGACGGCAATCCCTACGGCAATCCCGGCTTCGACGACTCGCGATGGCTGCGGTCGACCGAGCCGCAGCGATCGACCGGCGCCTTCAACGGCGTCACCGTCGAGGGCTTCACCCACTGGCTTCACCTCTCGAACATCTCGCGCCCCGACAACGGCTGGCGGATCGCGTGGGACATCAGCGACATCCGCCTCGTCCCGACCGCGACCGCGCCCGCCAACGTCCTCGACAACCTGCTGATCCCGGTCGAGCAGTGGCTGCCTTCGGTGGTGCCGAACGGCATCGCGAGCCAGGCGGACTTCAACGCCCGACGGGCGAACTGGTTCGGCGAGTCCGCGGCGGCGGGCGCGTTCTACGCGCAGGCGTACCTCGCGCCGAACACGGCGCTTCCCAATCTCTTCCGCCTGAAGGACCTTGGTCCCGCGGGCGACGAGTTTCGCCGCACGAGCGATCGCTGGCTGGTGTCCTCGCTCTTCACGGATGCGGACGGCGACGGCTTCACCGACTCCTTCTGGTTCCTCGCCCCGGAGCCGGTCGACCGCGACGTGCGTCAGGTGGTCGGCGTCTCGATCGTCGATCACGGCGGTCTCCTCGACGTGAACGTCGCGACCCTCTTCGATCCTCGCTCGACGACCGGCACGAATCCCGGCGACCTTGCCCTCCTCGGCGTGGACACGCTGCCGGTCGGGTTCCTCGACAACCCGATGAACCAGCCGCCCTCGCAGGTCTACAACGTGGCGCCGCCCTCGGGCGAGGGCACCGCCTTCGCAGGTTCGCTCACGGGGAACCTAAAGTGGGATCCCGCCCGCTACGGGCTCGGCACGGCGCCGGACCGCTCGATGTTCCTCCAGCAGCGCGGGCTCCGCGATCTCGGCGGTCGGGCGAACCCGCTGCTCGCCGACGGCACCTACGCCGCGGACGTGCGGGGGACGCTGCTCTCGCCGCGCGAGCGGCTCGCCTTCTTCAACGGCGACTTCCTTCGCGGCGGACCCGAGAACCTCGGGCTGACCCCGTTTGGCACCCCGGAGGAGCTCGAGCTTCGCGCGAACCACGGGCAGAACAATCCCGCGGTCACCACCCGCCTCGAGCGGGCGTTCGACGACGGCGGCGCCGACTTCGCCTTCCTCCGCGCGACGCCCTTCCGCGAGGAGACGAGCGAGTACCTCGACCAGCTCAACAACCCGCAGCTCGTCCACGACGCCCGCCGGAAGATCACCGCCTTCTCCGGCGTGCGGAACGACGTCGCCTCGCCGTGGCTCTGGGCGAGCCCGCGCTTCGAGACCTCGATCGACTACAACCGCGACGGCTACGTGCTCGACGAGGACGGCAGCGGCGTGCCGAACGCGCAGGCGCTCTTCGCGGCGGATCGCGCGACGTGGGACCGCCAGCGCCGCAAGCTCGACCTCCGCCGCCCGATGGACGAGCCGACGCTCGACTCGAACGGCAACCTCGTCGTCGCGTCGCCGGCGAGCATCACCGAGGCGCGGCGGATCTGGCGGCAGGACCTCCACCGGCTCCTGAAGCAGTCGTTCACCCTCGACTACACCTTCCGCGACGGCGCGACGCGGGCGTACCAGAGCCTCCTCGGCAGGCTCGACGACTCGCTCACGGAGGGGCGCGACGCGTGGACCCGCACCCGCAAGATGCTCGCGAGCTACGCGGCGAACATCGACCAGCATCGCGACGGTCCCGATCGCCGCACCTTCCCCGACGGCTCGGTCGCGTGGATCGATCGCCCGCTCAATCCGCGGAACATCCAGGAGGCGGTGATCTTCCCCGACCCGAACGATCCGGCGGAGACGGTGCTCCCCGGCGACCGCGTCGCCTTCGTCGGGAACGAGAAGCACCCGGTGATCGTCGAGGTGTTCTTCGCGCTCGTCTTCGAGAAGACCCGCGTCGATCCTTCGTGGCAGGCGGCGGGCGGTCCCGCCGCCTACGGGCAGTACGGCTGCCCGTGGAGCCCGGGGCAGGGGGAGAACTTCGTGCAGTTCGAGGAGGGGAACCTCCTCACCCCGAACCCGAAGGTCATCTTCGCGGTGCAGATCGCGAACCCCTACGACACGCCGATCCACCTCGCGGACTTCTCGATCCGCGTCGCCGGTCGCAACGTGCCGCTCGCCCTCGCGGCGCAGCAGTTGAGCCTGCCGCTCGACTTCGTGCTGCAGCCGACCACGCCCGAGCGACCCTGCTCGTTGATCCTCTACTCGATCCCGCAGGCGGGCGGCGTCTTCGGCGCCCAGTTCCGGCAGAAGTGGCTCGACTACCTCGACCTCCAGGCAGTCGATCTCTTCGACGACGAGACCAACGAGTCGATCCCGGATCCCGACAGCGGCGTCCCCACGCCGCGGCCGGAGACGATGCTCGTCGATGGGACGCCCTTCCTGAACCTTCCGTGGGACGTCTTCGAGAATCCCGACGTCGAGAGCGTCGAGCTGGTGCGGACCTACCTCGATGACGCGGGCGCGAACCCGATCTCGCTGGTGGTCGACCGCTTCGCCAAGACCGACCTCGACTCGGAGAGCGAGTTCTCCGAGTTCGCGAGCCGGCTCTACCGCCCGGAGGCGCTGCCGCCGCCGCCGAAGTTCGAGCTGGTGTTCCTGCCGCCGCCTCCGCCGAACGTCCCGGATCCCGACCAGACGTGGTACAGCGGCATCCGCATCCGCGACGCGGACTTCCTCGTGACCTGGGCGCGGGCGAGCCGCCTCTGGCTCCTCGACTCGGACGGCAACGGCTTCATCGACCTCGACGAGCGATCGCCGCGCTTCGCGGTCAGCCACAACACCGAGGTCTCGGTGGTGACCCGCACGAATCCGACCGCGGTCGACGAGAACGGCGCGGAGCGCCCGAACTACTACTTGGGCGACGACATCGATGGCGACAGCGAGACGCCCGACGATCCGGACGCGGTGAGCGACGCGGACATGTGGCTCACCGGGTTCACCTTCGAGAGCCAGTTCAGCTCGGAGACCGGCGGCACCGAGACGGTCCGCTCGAAGCCGACCTTCTTCCCGATGCAGGTCGTCGTGGAGGCGGGGGCGCGGACCTACGAGGGCTACCAGGACGTGCCCTTCCAGCCGATCGCGACGAACAACGTGCGCTTCGGCGAGAAGGGCGCGCCGAGCCTCGATGACTATCGCGCCGACGAGGCGTTCGGCCGCTTCCCCTTCCAGCTCAGCCAGAAGGACTCCGACTTCGAGCAGATCGGCGAGGTCGCGAACGTGATGCTGTGGGGTCCCGAGGTTCGCTATCCGATCCCCGGCAACGGGCAGGCGGAGACGGTGCGGACCCTCTCGGAGATCCTCGCCGACGAGGATGACCTCGCCTCCGAGACGCATCCCATCGAGCGGGGGGTCTATCGGAACCGGCTCCGCACCTTCCCCGGCTTCGAGGTCGGTCTCGCGATCGATCCCGACACCAACGAGATCGCCTCCTATCCGACCGCGGACGAGCGACCGGAGACTCCGGTGCTCGGCGCTGCGCCCTCGGGGCTCACGCCCGCCCAGCAGTCGGAGTGGGAGGCGTTCTTCGCGATCCGCCCGCGGCTGCCGGCGGGGATCGGCTTCTTCGACGGCATCGTCTGCGACGACCGCGGCGCCCGGCTGCGCGACGCGGACGCCGACGGCGACGCCGACTTCGACGACCTCGGGCTGCTGCGCTTCCTTGCGCCGGCGAACGCCCGCGCCTTCACCGGCGCCGCGACGCCGGGGCTCATCAACTTGAACACCGCACCGATCGAGGTCCTGCGGACGCTGCCGCACGCGACGCGTCTCATCTACAACGACTCCGACTACGAGGGGTCGCTCGGTCCGGGTCAGGTGACCCTCGTGCCGCCCGCGGCGAGCCCGCGGGTCCGTCTGCCCGAGGCATTCCTGCGATACCGCGACGGCGCGAACTCGCCCTCCTCGGCGCGGATCTGGGGCGAGGGCAGCGGGAACCTCGTCGATCAGCCGCTCCCCAACTACCTCGATCGCGGTCTCCGCGAGGGACAGCTCGCGGGCTTCGACGGCTTCTTCCCCGGCATGCGGAACCACCGCGGCGTCGAGTCGATCGGCGAGCTGCGCCTGCTGCAGCGGGTGATCGAGGGCGGCGACGATGGCTCCTGGAGCCGCCGCCTCAACTCGAGCGTCGAGTTCGCGGGGCTCGATCCCTACCGCGGTCCCTCCGATCCGATCGACGCCGACTTCGGCTACCGCGGTCAGCAGCTTGCCTTCGACAGCCGCCTCGCGACCGATCGGGCGATCGGGCTCACCTCGACGAACCCGAACGACCAGGCAGCGTTCCTCGTGCCCGACCGCACCGCGGGCGACGCGGAGGAGCGGAACCTGCTCTTCAGCGGCCTCGCGAACCTCGTCGGCGTGCGGAGCGACGTCTTCACGGTGTACTTCCGCGTCCGCACGTTCCGACGCAATCCGATCACTTCGGTCTGGGATGCCACCGATCCCGAGCACATCCTCGACGACAGCCGCTACGTGATGGTGGTGGACCGGAGCAAGGTCGAGCGACCGGAGGACGCGCCGAAGATCCTGTTCCTCCAGAAGCTCGCGTACTGACGCGGGCGGGAGACGCTTCGAGATTCGACGACCCACGCGCCGCACGCCGCGTGGGTCGTCTGACCTTCGGAGCGATGCTTCGACCCGCGATCGTTCGGCGACTCTCCCGCGGGTCACGCGAGGGTGGGAGTCGGGCTTGGAGCGGAGCGACCAGTCCGGTGGAGGTTGGTCGGAAGCACGCGGCACCGAGAACGGGCGACGCGCTCAGGACACGTCGAGCTCCCGCACGCCGCGGGCCCGCCGCACGCTCTCGCAGGCGGTGCGGATCGACTCGCGGACCTTCTCCGGCTCGCGCACGCCGCGCAGGGAGACCCGCGGGTTGGTCGCGTCGGAGGAGACCACGTGGATCGTGCCGATCCCGACGATCCGCTCCCAGATCGGGATCGTGAGCTCGGTGTCCTTCACCCGGTAGAGCTCGACGTGCTCGATGCGCTTGGTGAGGATCCCGCTCGTCACCCGCAGCCGCTCCGGATCGAGCTCGTAGCGGGTGAGCCGAAGGTCGAGCCACTTGACGAGGGCGACGCCGAGCGGCGCGAGCACGATCGGGAACGACCACCACGCGAGACCGGCGGTGACGAGGAGAAGGACGAGGTAGGCGAGCACGCCCCCTCCCGTCGCCACCCACCACCCGAGGTTGAGCCACGGGCTCGGCGAGCTGACCCACGCGACGGCGGCGTGCGGGGTCGCGGACGGGATCGCGGACGCGTGGGGAGTCGCCGGGCTCGTTCCGGACGGCGGTCGCCGGGCGGGTTCCTCCGCCGCCGGCGACGTCATCGGATCCTCGAGCCGCGGCTCCTCGCCGACCGCGTCGAGCTCGATCGACCGCACCTCGAGGGCGAGTTCCTCCGCGAGGCGCTCGACCTCGCCGAGGGATCCTGCGGTGATCACGACCCGCGACTCGCGTCCGGTGCCGCGGTCGATCCCGATCACGGTGAAGCGTCGTCGTGGGGTCATGGCTCGGAGCTCGAGTGGGACGAGGTTCGGCGGGTTCCGACCCGCCGGTCAAGGAAGTGGTTCGGCGGCGGTGGATCGCACGGCAATCGGGGGCGTTCTACGGAACGCTCGCGCTTGCCTTGTAGATGCTCGCGCTGATCGAGCCATCCGGTCGCTCGGCAAGCCGCTCGAAGCGGGCGAGACCGTCCCGGATCGCCGGGTGGTCGGCGGCAGGCGCGACCTCCAGCATCCGCGGGAGCTCCGGGCGGATGAACTCGAGGAGGTAGTCGACGAGACCGCGGATCTGCGGGGCGCGGCTCGGGCACCAGGCGTGGACGCCGACCATCCGCACCTCGACCTCCGCGAAGCCCGCCGCCTCGAGGCGACCGCCGAGGCGAGGTCCCGCGTGGGCGTCGCCCATCGAGTCGAAGCAGGCGACGAAGGCGTCGAGGAAGCGCCGGATCGCCGGATCGGGCGGCGAGGTGCGGATCGTGTCGTAGTCGGTCTCAGTGAGGTGGATCATTCCCCCGGGGCGAAGCACCCGTCGAGCCTCCCGGAGCACCGCCATCGGATCAGGAAGATGCTCGATCACCCACACCATGACGACGCGGTCGAAGGAGTGATCGGGGAAGGGGAGCCGAGCGCCGTCGCCGGCGACGAGCTCCGCCGCCACGCCTTGGGCGGCGAGGTGCCTGCGGGCGGTCTCCACCTGCTCGGGGGAGATGTCGATGCCGGTGAGTCGGGTGCGGGGGAACCGCGTGGCGATCCGCTCGAGCACTGCCCCGACGCCGCAGCCGATCTCGAGGACCCGCTCTCCCGGGTCCGCCATGAAGCCGTCGAGGATGATCCCCTCGAGCGTCGCCGCCTGACGAAGCAACCGCTCCTGCTCGCGGGGGGAGGTTCCGTGGATGTAGGTCGAGCTCATCGGGGGATCATCGCAAGAGGCAGGGGACTTTGCATGACCGGATTCGACCGCCCGGAGCGGAGGTGCCGAGGGCAGCGGCGTCGGCACGACGCCCAAGTGACGGACGAGCACTTCGCCCGCGCGACGTCGGACGACGAGGCCCCGGCGAGCGATCCGACGCGCGCTCTCCGGCGCGCTCACTGGCGGGCTCGGAAGGGGTTGGAAGCGACGGGAAGCGACGATCGCGTCGGCGCGAGGAATCGCACGCAAGTGCCGACGGAGTTCGGAGATGACGCGAAACGAAGCGCCCCGAGCGGAAGCTCGGGGCGTTCGGGGGATGGGCCATACTGGACTCGAACCAGTGACCTCTTGCGTGTCATGCAAGCGCGCTAGCCAACTGCGCCAATGGCCCGTGCAGCCGGACGCCGGCGGAGGTCGCCGCCTGCGTTCGGAGGGCGAAGGATAGCGGTCTCGAAGAGGGGTCGCAACGGTCGTCGTGAAGTCTCCTCCGCCGCGTCGCCCTTGGGCGGGTCCGCAGCTCGAGTCGAGCAACCCGCGGGTCGGACCTTCCCTCCGATTCGCGAACTTCGTTCGCTCGGCACCACCCCCCGCCGGGGTCTCGGCGCGACGCAGGCGAGGAGAGTCGCCGCTCGAGCGGCGCTCGAACTCCGGTCGCGGGCGGTGCGATCACAGTGAAGCGGGGAGTCGGGGACGACTCGACTCCCTCGGACCACCCTCGCCCGGCTCATGACCGTCGGTCGCGAGTCGACCGCTTCCGCCCGCCGCGGGAGCAGTGGGCTCGTCACGCCGTCACGCCGTCACGCCGTCGCGCCGGCGAACGCCGCGAGGCAGCGGTCGATCCGGCGCAGCGTCGAGTCGCGACCGAGGATCGCGAGCACGTCGAAGATCGGCGGCGAGACCGTGCCCCCGGTCACCGCGACGCGGAGCGGCTGGGCGACCTTGCCGATGTTGCCGCCGGCGTGCCCGCCCGCGAACTCGTTCATCGCCTGCTCGAGGCGCGCGGGCGACCACTCGGCGGACGGAATCGCGGCGAGGGATTCCTTCGCCTTCGCGAGCAGGTCGAGTCCGGTGGGCTCGCCCTTGAGGAGCGCCTTCTCGACCGCCTTCGAGCGCTCATGCACGAGCACGTCGTCGGCGACGACGAGGGCGCGGTTCCCCCGGAACACCTCGTCGAGGGTCTTCGAGCGGGGCTGGCTCGCCGCGGCGAGGATCGCGAGGCGCGGCTCGCCGAGCGTCCGCAGGAACTCCGGGTGATACCGCTCGCCGTGCGCCCGAAGCCGCCGCAGGAAGGTCCCCGCGTCCATCGCCTGGATCGCGTCGAGGTTGAAGGCGAGGAGCTTCGCGCGGTCGAACTTCGCCGGGGTCTTCACCACGCGGTCGAGGTCGAAGCGCGAGCACAGGAACGCGAGGTCGAACTTCTCGAGGTCGTTCCCCGGCGACCAGCCGTTGAGGGCGAGGAAGTTGACGAGCACCTCCGGGAGGTAGCCGCTGCGGCGGAAGTCCTCGACGTTGATCTCCGGAAGCGCCACGCCCATCGCGTCGGCGACCGCGGTCGCGGCGTCGGCGGCGAGCTGCACCGTCTTGTCGCCCTTCCAGCGGAGGAAGGTCTCGTGGTCGACGAGCGGGCGACCATCGTCACCCGCCGGTGAAGCCTCGAGTCCCGCCGCGACCACCGCCTCGCGGAGCGCGCGGTCCTTGTCGCGCTTGCTCATCTTGCTGCCGTCGGGGTTGAAGATGAGCGGCAGGTGCCCGTAGGTCAGGCGGCGGTAGCCGAGCGCCTCCTGCAGCAGGAGGTGCTTCGCGGTGTTGTTGAAGTGCTCCTGCGCCCGAAGGACGTGGGTCACCCCCATGGTCTCGTCGTCGACCACCACCGCGAAGTGGTAGGTCGGGTAGCCGTCCGCCTTGCGGATCACGAAGTCGTCGACCTCGCCCGCGGGAAGCGTGGCGTCGCCGAGGATCTCGTCGTGGATCGTCACCGCCCGCTCGCCGCTTCGGAAGCGGACGACGCCCGGGCGACCTTCGGCGGCGAGCCTCGCGCGATCCGCGGGCGAGAGCGCCAGCGCCTTCGAGCCGTCGTAGCGGTAGGGTCGCCCCGCGGCGCGGGCGGCGGCGCGGGCGGCGTCGAGCTCCTCCGCGGTGTCGAACGCCTCGTACGCCTTGCCGGCGGCGATGAGGCGGGCGATCTCCCGGTCGTAGATCGCGAGCCGCTCCGACTGGAAGTAGGGTCCGTGGGGTCCGCCGCCGACGCGGCTGCCGTCGGGCGCCTCGAACTCCGGACCCTCGTCCCAGCGGAGCCCGAGCCATTCGAGGTCCTTGAGGAACCCGAGGCTCGCCGCGTCCGAGGATCGCTTCTGGTCGGTGTCCTCGATCCGCAGCAGGAACTTGCCGCCGCGCCCCTTGGCGTAGGCGTAGCAGAAGAGCGCGGTGCGGGCGCCGCCGACGTGGAGGTTGCCGGAGGGACTCGGGGCGAAGCGGGTGACGGGAGCGGTCATCGCCGCAGGGTAGCGGCGGGGCCGCCCTCGCGGCGGGAGGGCGCCGGCACGATCAGTCGACCTCCGTCGCCCCGATCAGGGCGAGCAGAAGAAGTCCGCGAGCGCCACGCAGTCCGCGTCCCACCCGACCGAGCAGCAGGTCGCGTCGAGGATGCAGATGAACTCGCAGCACTTGTCGTCGTCGCAGTAGGGCTCGGGATGCGGCTCGTCGCAGGGACCCGAGTCCGGATCGCCGCAGGAGAGCCCGGCGCCGCAGAGCTTGCACTCGTCGCCCGCGATCAGCGCGCAGTTCAGGTCCCACGCCGTGTTGCAGCAGAAGGAGTCGATCGCGCAGACCGCCTCGCAGCACGCCTCGTCGCTGCAGTTGGGCGTGCCGTTGGGCTTGCAGCAGCCGCCGGCCGCGGGATCGCCGCAGGGCGGCACCGGGCAGGCGTCGTCGCAGGGACCGCCGGGATTGCCGAGCGAGCGGGCGATCGAGGCGCAGAAGTCATCCCACGAGCCGTCGCAGCAGAAGGGATCCGCCTGGCAGACCGCCTCGCAGCAGGTCTCGTCGTTGCAGAAGGGCGTGAAGTTCGCCGAGCAGCAGTCGCCCGCGCACGGGTCGCCGCAGTCGAGCCGGCACTCGTCGCAGGCGGTCTGGTCGCGGGCGATGTCCACGCAGACCGAGTCCCAGCCCGCGTCGCAGCAGACCGGGTCGATCTCGCAGACCGCCTCGCAGCAGTCGGCGTCGCGGCAGTTGGGCGTGCCGTTCGCCGAGCAGCAGTCCCCGGCGAGGTAGTCCCCGCAGGCGGGCACCGCGCACATCTTGAGCGCCATCTCGACGCAGGAGGCATCCCACTCGACCTCGCAGCAGAAGGTGTCGCTCGCGGGATCGCAGATGAGGGCGCAGCAGGCGGGATCGTCGCAGCCCGGGGTGTCATGGGCGACGTAGCAGCTGCCGCTCGAGGCGAGCCCGCAGCCGCCGACGCAGCGGTCCTTCGCGATCTCCGCGCAGACCGCGTCCCACCGCTGGGCACAGCAGGAGGGATCGATCTCGCAGACCGCGGCGCAGCAGTAGCGATCCTCGCAGTTCGGTCCGTCGTGGGGCAGGAGGCACGGGCCGGCGCACGGATTGCCGCAGCCGGCGGTGCCGCAGCAGAGGACCCGCGCGAGCGTCACGCACTCCTCGTCCCACGCCAGCTCGCAGCAGGAGGGATCGACGCGGCAGACGCCCGCGCAGCAGCTCGAGTCGCGGCAGCCCGGCGTCGTCTTCGCCTCGAGGCAGCTTCCCTCGCAGGGGCACTCCCAGGCGCCGATCGGGTTGCAGTTGAAGTTCGCGAGGCTCACGCACGCCGGATCCCACGAGTCGAGGCAGCAGGAGGGATCGAGGAAGCAGACGATCGACTCGCAGGAGGGATCGTTGCAGCCAGAGGTCGCGTGCGCGGCATTGCAGGGACCGACGCCGCTGCCGCTGTCGGGATCCACGCAGATCACCTCCGCCGCCGCGACGCAGCGGGCGTCCCATCCGAGCAGGCAGCAGTCCGGCAGCACGTCGCAGACCGCCGACGCGCAGACCTGGTTCGAGCAGCCGAAGATCGGGTGCACCTCGAGGCAGGGACCCCGACCGTGGTTCGTGATCAGGAGCTCGGGGCAGAGCGACGCCGCCTGCGCCACGCAGATCGAGTCCCAGCGGACCTCGCAGCAGAAGGGATCGACCGAGGAGCAGACCAAGGTGCAGCAGGCGCCCTCGGAGCAGCCGCCGACGCCGCCGGGGACGAGGCAGGGGCGGGTCTGGCTGCTGCCGCAGGCGGCGAGCGCCGGCTCGCACTCGATGACCGCGATCGAGACGCATACGCCATCCCATCCGACGTTGCAGCAGAAGGAGTCGACGTCGCAGACCGCGTCGCAGCAGTCGGCGTTGTTGCAGTTCGGGCTCCCATGCTGGACGAAGCAGGAGCCGGTCTGGGCGTCGCCGCACTGGTCGCAGAACTCGACCGCGGCGCGGACGCAGTCCTCATCCCACCCGGTCTGGCAGCAGTACTCGAAGCCCGGGACGCGGCAGACGCGGTCGCAGCAGCCGGCGTCGTCGCAGCCCGCGGTCGCGTGCGGCACGAAGCAGCTGCCGGAGCCCGGCACTCCGCAGCCCGGGGTGAACGCGCAGCGGCGGTCGGCGGTCTTGACGCACGCGGCGTCCCACGAGACCGCGCAGCAGAAGCCGTCGATCGCGCAGACGTCGTTGCAGCACTCGAAGTCCTGGCAGCCTGGCAGGGGGTGGATCGACTTGCAGTTGAGGTCCTGTCCGGGCAGCGGCTGGACGCCGCAGCGGCAGGTCACGAGCCCGCAGAGGTTCGTCGCCTGCTCGGCGCACTGGCGGTCCCAGCGCTGGTTGCAGCAGGAGGGATCGATCGAGCAGATCTGCTCGCAGCACTCCGCGTCGCTGCAGTAGGGATCGAGGCTCTCGTAGCAGCAGCTGCCGGTGCCGGGCGTGCCGCAGCCGGTGCAGACCGCCTCGGCGATCGCGACGCAGGCGCCGTCCCAGGAGACCTCGCAGCAGCGCGGGTCGAAGAGGCAGACCGCCGAGCAGCACTCGGCGTTGTTGCAGCCGGGACGATCGGGATGGGCGACGAGGCAGGAGCCTGCGCAGGAGGAGCCGCAGAACGCGCAGAGCTGGGTCGCCTTGCGGACGCAGTCTTGGTCCCACGCGGTCGTGCAGCAGGTGGGATCGACCTCGCAGACCGCCTGGCAGACCTGCACGTCATTGCAGGAGGGCGCCGGGGAGGTCTCGAAGCAGCTGTTCGATCCGGAGCCGCAGTTGTCGCAGATCTTCTCCGCGAGCGCCACGCAGAACTTGTCCCACGCCACGCTGCAGCAGATCGCCTCGACGTTGCAGACGGTGGTGCAGCAGTCGACGTCCTGGCAGCCGGGGGCGTAGAGGTCCGGCTCGAAGCAGCTGCCCTCGCTGCCGCAGGCGGTGGAGCCGCCGAGGGTGGCGGGCGGCGCGTCGCCGTCGAGGTCCGCGACCGGCGCGGAGGGCGCCTGGGAGGCGATCGCCGGCAGCGCGAGCGAGGCGACCGCGAGGGCGATCGCGGGGAGGACGCGGCGGATCCAACGATCGAGCACGGAGGCGTCGCGGCTCAGGGGAAGATCTCCGTGATCGAACCGGTGTTGTTGAGGGTCGGTCCCGACGGCTGCGGCGAGTTCGAGAAGGGAGCCCCCACGAGCGTCGCGACGTCGCCCGCCGCGACCGCGAAGCCGAACTGGTCGCCGGTCTGGGCGAAGGTCGCGAACTTCTTGCCGAGGAACTCCCACAGCTCGGGCGAGGTTCCCGGCCGCCATCGGTAGAGATAGACCGCGCCGGCGTTCACCGCGAGGGTCCCGTCGCCGCGGGCGCCGACCGCGAGCAGCACGCTCCCGTCGTCCCACTCGGTCATGCTGACCGAGGCGCCGAACTGCTGGTCGGGCAGGTCGCTCGAGGGAGCGAGGATCAGGCGGCTCCGGTAGTTGCTCGTGCCGGTCTTGGTCCGCTCCCAGATCTGGACGACGCCGGCGCCGTCGTTGCGCCCGGGTGCCCCGACCGCGATGAAGCGGGACGCCGCCGCCACCGACTCGCCATAGCGGTCGCCCGCGGTGCTGTTCGAGAGGAAGAGCGTCCGCTGGGTCGAGTTGAGCCATGCATCCGTCGCCCGCCGCTCGCAGACGAAGATCCTGCCTCGCTCGCCGTTGAAGGCGGGGGCGCCGATCACGAGGAGCTTGTGCGGCGTGGCGAGGGGCTGGTCGTTCTCCCCGGTCCGCACCTCGCCGGGGGAGGCGACCGACCAGCCGAACTGACTGCCGTTGTAGGAGGCGCTCGAGGGCGTCGCGACCTTCACCGCGAGCGCCCACGTCCCGCCGACCGCCCGCTCGAAGAGATAGACCGCCCCGCGCTGGGAGACGCCTGCCCGCGGGGCGCCGATGAAGAGCGTGTCCTTCGCCGAGTCGACGAGATGGACGCCGTCGAGGGAGAAGCCGAACCACTCGTTGTTGACCGCGCCGGTGCCGGGTCGGAGCACCGCCTCGGCGCTCCAGGTCGCCGAGCCGGGCACCGCCGTGAAGACGCTCACCGCGCCGCGCTGCGTGCCCTGCTGGGAGTCGCGGTAGGCGCCGGCGACCGCGACGTCGACGACCGGTCCCTTGAACGCCGCGACGCTCCGACCGAAGTAGGTCGCGACGATCGTGGGGGTGGGATGGAAGACCGCCTGCTGCAGCCACTGCCCGCCGATGCGGCGCATGATGCTGATCGAGCCCGCGTCGGCGACGACCGGCGGACCTGGCGCGTCGCGGAGGTAGGCGCCTCCGACCGCGATCGGGGCGAAGTCGCCGTCTCGATGGGGCGAGACGTCGACCGCCATCCCTTGGCAGGAGTTCGCCTGCAGTGGCTGCGGCGCGGCGAGGACGAGCGAGGTGCAGAGGGTGCAGACCTCCGACGCGATCAGTGCGCAGGTCGAGTCCCAGTTGATCAGGCAGCAGCCCGGATCGATGGCGCAGACCGCCTCGCAGCAGAGGAGGTCCTCGCAGCCGGTCGTCGGCTTCGGGCTGCAGCAGGGACCCGCGAGGGGATCGCCGCACTGCCCGCGTGCCGAGCCCGCGATGGCGCCAACGAGCACGAGGACGACCGCGACGAGCCCTCGCATGCCTCGGGCGGCGGCGGGGCTCGCGGAGTGTGGCTCGTGCACGAAGGGTCCTTCCGTGGAGGGCGTCCGACTCGCTCCGAGCGACGCCGAGGGCGATGACGGGGTCGGATCGGCGATTCGTCCCCCTCCGAACCTCGGTTCCGACGCTCCGAGTATGGCGGCGGACCCTACGCGGGGCAACCGCCAACAGGCTGCGGCGAGCCGCGCCGCGACGATTCGACGGTTCCGCCGGGGACTGGATCGCTCCCGGAGGGACCTTCGAGACCGCCGAATCGCCTCTTCCGCCGGGCAAAGTCCGCGAACGCGTGATGAAGTTCCGCCTCGCCGAAGTCCGGCCAGAGGACGTCGGTGACGTGGAGCTCGGCGTAGCTGATCTGCCAGAGGAGGTAGTTCGAGATCCGCATCTCGCCCGCGGTCCTGATGAGGAGGTCCGGGTCCGGCAGCCCCGCGGTGTCGAGGTGCCCGGCGATGACCCCCTCGTCGATCGCCTCCGGATCAAGCCGACCCTCGCGGACCTTCCGGGCGATGCGCCGCACCGCGTCGGTGATCTCCTGGCGGGAGCCGTAGTTCAGGGCGAGGACGAGGTCCATGGTCCGACCGGAGGCGGTCGCCTCGGCGGTGGCGGCGAGCGCCGCGAGCACCGATCCGGGGAGACCGGCGTCCCGACCGATCCGGCGGAAGCGGATGCCCTTCTCGGCGAGCTCCCGGCGCTCGGAGGCGAGGTACTCCTCGCAAAGGAGCATGAGCGCGTCGACCTCCTCGGCGGGTCGCTTCCAGTTCTCGCTCGAGAAGGAGTAGAGCGTGAGCGCCTTCACGCCGAGCCGGGCGCACTCGGCGACGATGCGCCGCACGCTCTTCGCGCCCTCGCGGTGCCCGAGGATCCTCGGAAGACCCCGGGCGCGGGCCCAACGCCCATTGCCATCCATGATCACCGCGACGTGGGTGGGAACCGTCGGCGCGCCCATCTCGGGGGTCGACGGTTCGACCCTTCCGGAGGACGGACCCATCGGCGCCTCGCTCATTGCCGCAGTGTAGGCGGCGGGAGGGTCAGATCCCGCGACCGGCGGCGGAGAGGGTCTGCGTCCGCTCCGGCCCGACGCCCACGAGCTCGATCGGCACGCCCACGACCTCCTCGATCCGCGCGAGGTAGCGCTGGGCGTTCGCCGGCAGGCTCTTGCGGTCGGCGGTGCCGGCAAGTTCCTCGCGCCACCCGGGCAGGACCTCGTAGACCGGCTCCCACCCCTCGAGGTCCTCCGCATCCGGCAGGAACCGCTCGGTGGTCTCGCGACCGCGCCGGTACTTGACGCAGAGGCGAAGCTCGTCGAGACCCGAGAGCACGTCGAGCAGCGTGCAGGCGAGCGCATCCGCGCCGCAGAGCATCGCCGCGTACCTGACCGCCACGAGGTCGAGCCAGCCGCAGCGGCGGGGCCGCCCCGTGGTGGTGCCGTACTCGCGACCTCGCTCGCGGATGCGGCTTCCGATCTCGTCGAGGAGCTCGGTGGGGAACGGGCCGCCGCCGACCCGCGTCGAGTACGCCTTCATGATGCCCACCACCCGCCCGACGAGGCGCCCCGGCAGCCCGGTGCCCGCGGGGATCCCGAGGCTCGAGCAGTTCGAGCTCGTCACGAAGGGATAGGTCCCGTGGTCGATGTCGAGGAGGCTCGCGTTCGCGCCCTCGAAGAGGACCGACCGCCCCTCCCGCACGAAGCCGTGCAGGAGGTAGACGGTGTCGGCGACGTGCGGCGCGAGGGTGCGGCCGACCGCGGCGAAGCGCGCCGCGAGCGCCTCCGGATCGGGCGGCGGCGCCTTCACGCCGAGCGCCTCCATCTCCGCCGCGCGGAGACCGCACGCGATCTCGAGCCGCGCCCGAAGTCGCTCTGGATGCAGCAGGTCTCCGACCCGCACCGCGGTCGATCGTCGGACCTTGTCGGCGTACGCCGGGCCGATCCCGCGGCGGGTGGTGCCGATCGCGGCGCTCGCCTCGCCGAGTCCGCTTCGTGCCGCGAGGAACTCCTCGTACGCGGCGTCCTGCTCCTTGTGGTAGGGCAGGACGAGGTGCGCCCGGTTCGAGACGACGAGGTTGCCGCCGACCTCGATCCCGCGGCGGCGGAGGTTCGCGATCTCCTCGAGGAGCTTCTCGGGATCGACCACCACGCCGTTCCCGATCACGCAGGTCTTGTCGGGATAGAGGATCCCGGAGGGGATGAGGTGGAGCGCGTACCGCTCGCCGCCCACGGTGACGGTGTGCCCGGCGTTCGCCCCGCCGTTGTAGCGGACGATCACGTCGTGCCGCGCGGTGAGCAGGTCGACGATCTTGCCCTTGCCCTCGTCGCCCCACTGGAGCCCCACGACCGCGGTGTTGCGGGAGCCGGCATCGGAGGGAAGGGCGGTGTGCACGAGGGAGTCGCCAGGACCTGCGGAGGCCCGCGACGACCGCGGGCGAAGGAGGGGATTCTAAGAAGTCGTCCCAAGGTGGTCGTGGCGCGACGAACCGCGATCCGACCGGAGGCTCCGCCCGAGCGAGTCACTCCGACGCCGCCGCCCGCCCGACCTATCGTCCGCCCCGTGAGCGATCCCCGACTCGTCCGCTTGCCGCTTGCCTCCGAGACCGCGATCGGCGCCCGATGCTCGCTCGCAGACGTGCTCAGGGCGCCCTTCCCGAGCCCTCGCGGCGCCTACCTGCACGTGCCCTTCTGCCGGCACAAGTGCCACTACTGCGACTTCTACTCGCTCGTCGAGCGCGAGGGGGAGGATCGTCAGGAGGCGTTCGTCGCGCGGCTCGAGGAGGAGCTCGCCGCGGTCTCGGAGCGCCTCGAGCCAGGCGCGGTCGAGATCGAGACGGTCTTCATCGGAGGCGGCACGCCGACCTTGCTGCGGGTGCCGCTCCTGCGGCGCATGCTCCGGTCCGTCCGTCGATGGCTGCCGCTCGCCCCGTCCGGGCGGCTCGAGTGGACGGTCGAGGCGAATCCGGAGACCGTCGACGAGGAGGTCGCGGCGACCCTCGTCGAGGGCGGAGTCAACCGCGTGAGCCTCGGCGCGCAGAGCTTCACGCCGCGGCTTCTTCGGGCGCTCGAGCGGGAGCACCCGATCGAGTCGGTCGGGAGGGCGCTCGCGGCGCTTCGCGGGGCGGGGATCTCGAACCTCAACCTCGACCTCATCTTCGCGGTGCCCGGCTCGACGCTCGAGGACTGGCGCCACGACCTCGACGCGGCGCTCGCCCTCGCCCCCACCCACCTCTCGGCGTACGGACTGACCTACGAGCCGAACACGCCGCTCGCGGTCCGCCGCGACCGCGGCGAGGTCGCGGCGATCGAGGAGGATCTCGAGGCGGCGATGTACGAGGCGGCGTGCGGGCGGCTCGCGACCGCGGGCTACGAGCGGTACGAGATCAGCAACTGGTCGCGACCGGGGCTCGCCTGCCGCCACAACCTCCTCTACTGGCGGAACGCCTCCTGGCTCGCCTTCGGTCCGAGCGCGAGCGGTCACCTCGCGGGGCTCCGCTTCAAGGTGGTGCCGCGGCTCGGGGAGTGGCTCGAGACCTCCGGCACGCCGGCGCTCGCGGAGTGGGAGCAGCTCGACGCCTCGGGCACGTTCGGGGAGGAGCTGATGCTCGGGCTTCGCCTCGTCGAGGGGATCGACGCGGCGTGGCTCGAGTCGAGGCTCGCGCGGCATGACGACGCCGGCTCGCGGCGGCGGGCGATCGCCGCCGCGACCGCCGACGGTCGCCTCGAGGAGGTCGCCGGGCGCGTGCGGCTCACCCCGCGCGGAACCCTCCTCGCGAACACCGTCCTCGAGGACCTCGTCTGACCTCCTCGACCTCCCGACGCCTTCGGCGGCCGGCACTACCCTCCGCGCCATGCTGACCGCCACCAAGGACCGCGTCCTTCCCACGACGATCACCGGATCGTGGCCTCGCCCTCGTTGGTTCGACATGAGCATGCAGGGGCGTTCGCTCGACACCTGCATGATGGACGTCCGCCATCGCGAGCGCTTCGGCGATGCGCTCTCGGTGGTGATCGCCGACGAGGAGCGGGCGGGGATCGACCTCGTCACCCACGGCGACCTTCACTGCGACGACGACATGGCGGGTCGCTCGTGGCACCACTACCCGCTCCAGCGATGGAGGGGCTTCGAGGGCGATCATCTCCAGTCGGAGGAGACCCGCTCGCCGTGGCTCCGCTATCCGCCCGGCACGCTCCTCAACGAGATCTACACCGGCTGGCGCTGGCCTCGCGTGGTGGACCGCATCGAGCATCGCCCCCTCGACTACGCGAAGATCTGGCGGATGTCGCAGGTTCGCGCCTCGCGACCGGTGAAGTTCGGCACCTGCTGCTCGCAGGTGATGGGACTCTTCCTCGACATCCACACCTCGAAGTACGGCGACCATCGACAGGTCATCTGGGACATGGCGGTCGCCATGAACACCGAGCTGAAGGCGCTCCGCGACGCGGGCTGCCGGCTGATCCAGATCGAGGAGCCGACGCTCCACTTCTGGGCGAACACCTACGGCGCCGAGTCGAGCGAGGTCCGGTTCATGGTCGACGCGTTCAACCGCGAGGTCGAGGGTCTCGAGGACTGCGAGCTCTGGATCCACACCTGCTGGGGCAATCCCAACATGCAGCGGGTGATCGAGAACGACTCCTACCGCGCGTCCTTCGAGCTCTACCTCCACGCCTTGAAGGGCGACGTGTGGACCGTCGAGATGACCGACCGGAACTTCCGCGAGATCGAGCTCTTCGGGGCGATGAAGGGGCGGCTGCCGAAGAAGGTCGCGGTCGGCGTGGTGAGCCACCGGACGCTGCAGGTCGATCGTCCGGAGGAGGTCGCCGCACGCGTGCGCAGGGCGCTCGAGCACGTGGATCCGGCGCAGCTCATCGTCTCGACCGACTGCGGCTTCGGTCGGCAGGGGTGCAACCGCGACATCGCGTTCTTCAAGACGGTCGCCCTCGCCGCGGGCACGAACCTCGTGCGCCGCGAGCTCGGCGTGCCGGAGGCGGTGATTCCGGCGTGCGATCCGGCGCTGCAGACCGACATCGT
>Ga0194132_10002171_pt1 | contig 37771 bp, 31 predicted proteins | sample TA2KigOf80mmetaG_FD_148612 | JGI IMG/M metagenome (GOLD analysis project Ga0194132, IMG submission 148612) | Freshwater microbial communities from Lake Tanganyika, Tanzania - TA2015054 Kigoma Offshore 80m | ecosystem: Environmental > Aquatic > Freshwater > Lake | place: Tanzania: Lake...
CGCAGGGACGCCGGTTCAGCCACGCGGGCCTTGCGTTGCGCCCACGTCGCTCTTGCCGCCGGTCTTCGCGAGCAGGCGCACGTCGCAGATCACCATGTCCTGTGAAATCGCCTTGCACATGTCGTAGATCGTGAGCGCGGCCACGGTCGCGCCGGTCAGCGCCTCCATCTCGACACCCGTCTTGTGCGTGACCTTCACGCGACAGTCGATCACCGCGCAACCCTCGGCGTCCACGGCGATCTCGATGCGACAACCCTCGATGCCGAGCGGATGGCAGAACGGAATCAGCTCGTGTGTGCGCTTCGCGGCCTGTGTCCCGGCGACGATCGCCGTCTGGAAAACGGGGCCCTTCGGCCCGTGCAGCTCGCCACCCGAGAGGCCTGCGAGCACCGCCTGCGGCAGGCGGACGCGGGCCTGCGCGTGCGCAGTCCGCGGCGTCGCATCCTTGGAGGCGACATCGACCATCGCAGGCTGGTTGCGGTCGTCGAGATGCGAGAACATCCGCTGATTATAGCGACCACGGCCCGGTCGCCACCTCCGGATCGACAGGGCCGGAACCACTGCGCAGCGCTGCAAAGACCATTGCCAGAAACGACAGCAGTCCCCAGCTGAGTCCCAGGACCACGCCGACGTCGATGATGCCCCGCCAGGGCTGCGGCAGGCGCTGCACGACGAGCACCGCCAGCACGATCAGGGCAGCGCCGATCCAGATCCGCCGCAGCAACGCCGGCGGGGCTCCGACGAGCCCGACGCAGAAGGCCGGGGCCAGGAGCGCCGACCACGCTCGCGCGTGATCGCGCAGCCACAGCACGCGCGCGGCAGCCCGCGGAGAAAAACGCTGCTGGAAGCCGCGGTATCCTTCGGCCCACAGCATGAAGATGGTGTTGGCTGCCAGCACCAGCCACTGCACCGTCGACAGCGGCGCAACCAGCGCTTCCCACGCGATCGCGCCGAGCCGCCAGATCGCGAAGCCGAGCACCGCCGACCAGCCGAGCGTGGCCCAGGCAACGGCTGCAGCGGACAGCAGGGTGAGTGGCCTCGCTCCGGTCATCGTGGCATCCTACCGGCCGCGCCGATTCGGGTCACCCGCATGACACTCAGCATCATCGACAAGATCTGGCGGGAACACGGGGTCGCGGATCTGGGCGACGGCACCAGCCTGCTCTACATCGACCGGATTTTCCTGCACGAACGCACCGGCAGCGTCGCGCTGAAAGGCCTGCAGGCGGCGGGACGGCGCGTCCGCAACCCCGAACTGGTGTTCTGCACGATGGACCACATCGTGGACACGCTGCCGGGCCGTACAGACCAGACGCGGATGCCCGGCGGCACGGCCTTCATCACCGAGACACGCGCAGCCGCGCATGCCGCCGGCATCAACCTCTTCGACCTGGGCGACGAACGCCAGGGCATCGTGCACGTCGTTTCCCCCGAACAGGGCATCGCCCTGCCCGGCGTGACGCTGGTCTGCCCCGACAGCCATACCTGCACCCTTGGCGGCATCGGCGCGCTGGCCTGGGGCATCGGCTCGACCGAGGCCGAGCACGCGCTCGCAACCCGCACGCTGGCGGTGCGCAGGCCGAAGTCGATGCGCGTGTCGTTCGACGGCACGCTCGCGCCCGGCGTCACGGCCAAGGACATGATCCTGTGGCTGATCGCGGCGCACTCGGCAGCCGGCGGCGTGGGCTACGTCATCGAGTTCGCCGGCAGCGCCGTGCGCGCATTGACCGTCGAGGCACGACTCACGCTCTGCAACATGGCCGTGGAGTTCGGCGCCTGGACCGGCATCATCGCGCCGGACGACAAGGTCTTCGACTATGTCCGCGGTCGTCCATGGGCACCGTCGGGCGCGCGACTCGACGCGGCCATTGCCCACTGGCGCACGCTCGTTTCCGATCCCGGCGCGAGGTTCGACCGCGAGATCGCCATCGACTGTGACAGGCTCGCGCCGCAGGTCACCTGGGGCACCAGCCCGCAGGACGCCACGGCGATCGACGGCAGCGTGCCGGACCCGGCCGCTGAAACCGACCCCAACAGGCGCAAGTCGATGGAGCGTGCGCTGGACTACATGGGGCTCAGCGCCGGTACGAATCTCGGCGATGTCAGGATAGACGCCGCCTTCATCGGCTCCTGCACCAACAGCCGCCTGTCGGACCTGCGTGCAGCAGCCGCGATCCTGAAGGGTCGCACGGTGGCGCCGGGCATCAAGGCCATCTGCGTGCCGGGCTCCACACAGGTCAAGCAGGCGGCCGAACGGGAAGGCCTGGATCGCGTCTTCCGCGATGCCGGGTTCGAATGGCGGGAGTCCGGCTGCTCGATGTGCTTCAACGCGGGCGGTGAAGGCTTCGGCGCGAAGGAGCGCGTGATCTCGACGACCAACCGCAACTTCGAGAATCGCCAGGGCCCGGGCACGCGCACCCACCTGGCGAGCCCGCTGACCGTAGCCGCCTCGGCCCTGGCGGGCCGTATCGCCGACGCGCGCGAAGTGACGGAGCGGCGCTGATGGAGAAGTTCACCACGCTGACCGCCATCGCCGCGCCGCTGCTCATGATCAACGTCGACACCGACGCCATCATCCCGAGCCGGGAAATGAAAAAAGTGTCGAAGACCGGCCTCGCCGACGGGCTGTTCGCGGCGTGGCGCTACACCACGCCTGGCGGCCGCGAGGAGAACCCCGACTTCGTGCTGAACCGCGGGCCCTACCGGCAGGCGAAGATCCTGCTCGCGGGCCTCAATTTCGGTTGCGGTTCATCGCGCGAGCATGCCGCCTGGGCGCTGCATGAGTGGGGCGTGCGCGCGATCCTGGCGCCCGGTTTCGGCAACATCTTCTACGGCAACTGCGTGCGCAACGGCATCGTGCCGGTCGTCATCGACAACGCGCGCGTCGAGGCGATTGCGGCGCAGGTCGAGCGGGATCCGGAACGCAACCGCGTCACCGTCGACCTGCGGCAGAACCTGGTGACGGCGCCGGATGGCAGCACGACGACCTTCGCGCTGGCTCCCGCGGATCGCGAGATGCTGCTGGAAGGCCTGGATGCGATCGCCATGACGCAGAAGCGCGACGCGGAGATCCTGGCATTCCAGGCGCGCGATCGCGAACGCCGCCCCTGGATCTACCCCTGAGCCGTCACTCCGCGCCGACGGCGCGGCGCGCGATGAGACCATCGATCTCACCCGCCGAGTAGCCCGCCTCGGCGAGCACCTCGCGCGTGTGTTGTCCGGCCCGCGGCACGTCACGGTGGATGCCGAAACGCCGTCCGCCCATCTCGAGCGGCAGGGCCGGCAGCCGCGTCTTCGTGCCACGGCGCTCGCCGTCCGTGACGGTGACCGGCAGCAGGCCGCCACCGGCGGCGAGATGCGGGTCGTCGAACAGCTGCTCGGGCCTGGCGATCGGCGCGAACGGCAGCCCGGTCTGCTCGAGCTTGTCCATGAGCTGCTGCTTCGTGAATCGCAGGAACGTCTCGCGGATCACCGGCAGGATGCGGTCCTTGTGGATGACGCGATCGTTGTTGGTATCGAGCGAGCGGTCCGCCGCGAATTCACGCAGATCGAATGCCTCGCACAGCAGCTTCCACTGCTTGTCGCTGACAACACCGACGAAGACCTGCTCGCCGTCCGCCGTGTCGAACACCTGGTAGATCGCCCAGGCGGAAACCCGCACCGGCATCGGCGCAGCGGCCTTGCCGGTCACGGCGTACTGCGCCATGTGCTGGCCGACCAGGAACACGGTGCTCTCGTACAGCGACGCGACGACGTACTGGCCCTTGCCGGTCTGCTGGCGCTGGAAAAGCGCGGCGATGACGCCGAGCGCGCCGAACATCCCGCCCTGGACATCGATGACCGAGGTTCCGGCGCGCAGGGGCTTGCCCGGCGGCCCGGTCATGTACGCCAGCCCGCCCATCATCTGCGCCACTTCGTCGAGCGCCGTGCGCTCCTCGTACGGCCCGGGCAGGAAGCCCTTCTCGGAGCAGTAGATCAGCCGGGCGTTGCGCGCACTCAAGGCGTCGTAGCCGAGTCCCAGCCGGTCCATGGTGCCCGGACGGAAATTCTCGATCACGACATCGGCCCGATCGGTCAGTCGCAGCACCGCGGCGGTCCCCTCCGCCGACTTGAGATCGACGCAGAAGCTGCGCTTGTTGCGGTTGTACATCGGGAAGTAACCCGCACCGGAACCGGGCAGCCTGCGCGTGCTGTCACCCTCGACCGGCTCGATCCGGATCACGTCGGCACCGAGATCCGCGAGCATCAGGCCGGCGGCCGGCCCCATGACCATGTGCGTGAATTCGATGACACGCACGCCCGCCAGGGGCAGCTGCTGCTCTGAAGCCATGGATGTCCTCGTGAGGGGATTATGTCGGTATCCGCCGGCGCGCGAATTATCCACCACGCCGCCCCCATATAGAATATGCAGCCCCGCCGGCATCGGCCTGCGGCACCCCGGAAGGAAGCGCACATGGCAGCGGGCAACGACATCGACGTGCTGGTGAGCGAAGTAGGCCCCCGCGATGGCCTGCAGAGCATCAAGTCCATCATGCCCACCGTGGCGAAAAAGGCCTGGATCGCGGCCGAGGCAGCGGCGGGGGTGCGCGAGATCGAGGTCTGCTCCTTCGTGCCCGCGAAGATCCTGCCGCAGATGGCGGACGCGGAGGAAGTGGTGCGCTACGCCTGCACGATTCCCGGCCTGACGGTTCTCGCGCTGGTGCCGAACTTCCGCGGCGCCGAGAACGCGATCGCGGCGGGAGCCCACAAGATCGCCCTCCCCCTGTCGGCAAGCGAGACCCACAGCAAGGCCAACCTGCGGAAGTCCCACGCAGAGGTGCTCGACGAGGTGCGGCGCATCGCTGCGGTCCTGAAGGCGATGCCCGCCGAGCGCCGGCCCGGCTTCGAGGGCAACGTGGCAACCGCCTTCGGCTGCACGCTCGAGGGCGCCGTGTCCGCCGACAAGGTGGTGGAACTCGCCGCCGCGCTGATGGCGGCCGGCGTCGACGAGGTGGGCCTGTCCGACACGACCGGCTACGCAAACCCCGCGCAGCTGCGCTCACTCATCCGCCGCGTGAAATCCGCGATCGGCAGCGACAAGCTGTCGGGCGTGCACCTGCACAACACGCGCGGCCTCGGCCTAGCCAACGCGCTGGCCGCGCTCGAGGAAGGCGTGACGACACTCGACAGCTCGCTCGGCGGCCTTGGCGGCTGCCCCTACGCGCCCGGCGCGAGCGGCAACATCGTCACCGAGGACCTCGTGTTCATGCTCGATGCCATGGGCCTGAAGACCGGCATCGACATCGAAAAGTTGCTCGCCGTCCGGCAGATCCTGCGCGAGGCGCTGCCGAACGACGAGCTGTATGGCTTCACACCGGACGCCGGCCTGCCGAAGGGCTATTCGCGCGGCTGGGGCGTTACGCGCGCCGCCTGACGACTCAGTACTTGAAATTCAGGTCGAGCTGCAGCCGGTCGTAGTCGACCGCGATCCCGTCGTTGGCGTCTTCACCGAATTCGTTGAAGAAGTACGAGAACGCGACGTTGGTCTTGTCGCTCAGCGCATACGCGCCGCGCAGGACGTGGCCGGAATTGTCGGTGCCGCCACCGCCGAAGTCCGAGTCGGTCCAGAGACCGAACACCGCGTCGCGCTCGAGGTCCTGGTAGGTGTAGCTCGCCTCCCAGCTGCCCTGCGCCTTCGCGGCGCCGATGGATGCGCCGGCAGCCCAGCCCGAGTCGAACTCATCGGCATCGCTGTTGGTGACGAAGTCGGCAAAGACGCTGGCGGGCTGCCCCAGGACCTTGAAGCCCAGCTCGGCGAAGAGCTCGACCATGTCGTAGTCGTTGACGTAGAGACCATCGTCATCGACCGTGTTGCCGAAGAACCGCGGGCTCTGGCCAGGCACGACGAAAAACGCACCCTTGCCAGCTGAGTTCACCCCGAAGTAACCGGCACCCGCAGTCAACTTTGCGGCGTCACCGAGTGCCAGGCTGGTGCCGATCTGGCCGCCGAAACCGAAGGCCTCGGTGCCATTGCTGTCGCTCTCGACCCAGGTCCCCAGCAGGTTGGCGAAGAACGGTCCGTTCGCGTACGTCAGCCCGAAGCCTTCGGGGTTCAGGTCGCCGTCCCAGATCAGGCCGTGCTTGCCCGGCCGCGCGAGCGTGTTCTTGAACTTGCCGCCGACGATGTTGAGTCCTTCGGTCGCCTGCCAGTTGAAATAGGCCAGGTCGAGGTAGATGTCCTTGCGCGAGCCGCCGCTGCCGATGGTCTGGTTGCTCGACACCGGATCGGCGTCCTGCGCGGTGGCGAGCCCGAAGCCGACTTCGAGCCCGTCCTGCGGCCTGGCGATGACGGCGGCACGTGCACGGATGCGCATGCGATTGCGCTCGTCGGCGCGGTTTTCCTGGTCGATATTCTCGTAGCGGAGACGCAGATCGCCGGTGAGCCTCAGGGTATCGGCCCAGGACTCCGGCTCGGGTTCCGGCGTGGCAGCCACCGCAGGCTGCACCGGCTCCGCCGATCCCGAGCGGGCTCGCTCCGTCGCCAGCTCCTTCTGCAGCGCTTCGACGGTTGCGGTCAGCGCATCGAGCTGCTCTTTGAGCGCCTGGAACTCGGCGTCCGTGATCGCGAACGCAGGCAGCGGCGTCGCAAGCAATGCAATGGCAACCCAAGGCGATGCCCAATGTGAAGCCGGGATCATGGGGCCCCCTGCTCGGCTGCCGGCTTCGCCGACTCCGCCTGGATGAAAGCGATGATGTCGGCACGGTCCTGGGGATTCTGGATGCCGACGAAGACCATCTTGTTGCCCGGCAGGAACTGGCTCGGGCGGGTGAGCCAGGCGTCGATCTGCTCGGCGGACCAGGTGATGCCGGAGTTCTGCACGGCCTCGGAATAGGCGAAACCGGCGATGCTGCCGGCCGCCCGGCCCAGCACGCCATAGAGCGTCGGGCCGATCTTCCCGGACTCGGCTTCCGGCACGAGGCTGTGGCAGGCGCGGCACTGCAGGTAGAGCACCTTGCCCTTGTTCAGGTCAGCCGCGGCCAGCATCGCCTGCAGTTGCGGATCCGGCGCGAGCTGTGCCGTTGCGCCCCCTTCGACGGGCGCGGCGGCGGGCTCCACGGGCGCGGCGGGTTCGGCCGCAGGTGCCGCGGCATCGGGAGTGGCCGGCGACTCTGCGCCACCGCAGGCGGCAAGAAACAGCGCGCAGGCGACAGCAAGGGCTCTCAGGCAAGGCATGGTGTCATCCGTAGGGAAATCAGGCAGTAATGTCGGATTGATCGCGACGCAGCTGAGCAGCGCGATGGATCGCGCGACGGATCCGCGGATAGGTGCCGCAGCGGCAGATGTTCGTGATCGACTGGTTGATCGCCGCGTCGTCGGGCTGCGGGTTCGACTCCAGGAACGCAGCCACCGCCATGATCATGCCCGGCTGGCAGTACCCGCACTGCGGCACCTGCTCCTCGATCCACGCCTGCTGCACGGGATGCAGGTTCTCGAGCGTGCCCATGCCTTCGATCGTGGTGATTTGCCGGCCTTCCACGCCGGACACCGGCACGACGCAGGAGCGCGCCGCCGCTCCGTCGATGTGCACGGTGCAGGCACCGCAGAGCGCCATGCCGCAGCCGTACTTCGTGCCGGTGAAACCGAGCACGTCGCGCAGCACCCAGAGGAGCGGCATGTCGCCGGGTACATCGGCACTGACTTCGGTGCCGTTCAGGACGAATCTGGCCATGGCGCGCAGTGTAGCCGCAGCAGCCCCTGGACGTCAGGGCTTCGCGGGCTTTGGCTGGTTCTCCCGCATGTAGACGCTGTAGCTCGAGTCGTTCGGGCTGCCCCAGGTCTCGGGCCCGGGAGCCTGGAAATACTCCGGATAGCCTTTCTCGGTACGCTCGCGCAACGCCTTCGGCAGCCTCTCGGGCGTGCCCGTGCGATTCATCATCGTGCGGTAGAACAGGTGCCCCGGCGCCTGCCCCTGCAGCATCCACGGCATCCACGGGCCGATCCGGGTCCAGGTCCCGACGTAGTCGCAGGCCGTGCGATCCGGGTCCTCGAGTTCCGCCAGCGTGGTGAAGCGATGGAACATCTCGCTGATCCGCAAGGTCGTGCCGGCGGACTCGCGCGGCCACTTGTCCGGCTGCATCGGGCTCGGAAACGCCGTGTGCACCTCGAACAGCGAGAAGGCCTTGTCACCCTGCAGCTCCCACGGAGGGCTGAACGGTACCTCCACCATGGTGCCGTCGAAATCCATTTTCATGACCGGTGCGATTTCGGCGTTCACGACCAGGTTGTGTATCGGCTTGACCTCGACGGTTTCGCCGGTGAACGGATTCGTCCACTCGTCGATGAACTGCTGCGTCCGCGGATCCTTGTAGAAGGCGATTTCGCGGTTGAACATGCGGTAACTGCCGTCGCTCTGCGCCTCGACCCGCAGGACGCCGAAGCCCTCGACTCCGTAGAGCGGCATGAGTGGCTTGTCGGGCGTGGTGACCGCGAACACCGTGCCGCCGAACCAGCCCGTAGTCTCGACCGTGGGATCGAGATCGCCGGTCAGCTTGATGAAGGCCCGCAGGTTCTCCGCGGGGTCCTTGAAGTTGACGGGCACGCGCTTCGCCGACGGCCCGGGCGCAGCGGGCTTTTCCGCCGGCGCGCATCCCGCCAGTGCCACGGCAGCACCGGCCCCGAAAAAGGTCTTGAGGGCCTGGCGCCGGTCGGCCATCGCTGCCAGCAGACTGCTTTGCCACATGTTGCGTGCTCCCCTGCCTTCGGCAGTCAATTCATCGAACCTGGTATCGCGCGCTGCTGCGCCGGGTTCGCCGAGAGCAGCTGCGGATACTCCTTCTCGGCGCGGGCGCGGTACTCGCGCGGCAGATCGTCGATCGAGCGCAGCTTCGCGCCCGAGGCATGCCAGACGAGGTGGCCGGGCCGCTCGCCCATGTCCATCCACTTCAGCCAGGGCATGAACACCGTCGAGGCGAACACGACGGGGATGCTGGCGAGACGGTCCTTGCGGAAGTCATTCAGCGATGCATGCATGGACTGCTGCTGCCAGCGCGGTGGCGGCATGCCGGGTGGATAGCGCGTGTAGTTGTGCAACCAGACCCGGTCGCGCACGAACGACCAGTCGAGCACCAGCGGCTCTTCCGGCAGCTTGTCGATGAGCGGCGTGAACCGTATGCCCCGCGTCGAGTAATTGAAACCGCGTCCGGGTCCACCACCCTGGGTTGCCGCCGGAACCGTGTTGCGCTGCTGCGTGTAGGGATTGTCGAAGGTCGCCAGGAACCCGTTGGTGCGGACGTCGCGAAAGAACGTCACGGTGTTGCCCATCAGTTCGTACTCGCCGCCCGGCAGATGACGCAGCCAGTACAGCTCCATGCCCTCGAACCTCACCAGCGGTCGCGGGTGCTCACCCGGCAGCACGCCGAAGATCGTGCCGTTGTACCACCACGGCACATCGCGTTCCTCGAGGCTGGCGGTCATCCGGGCGAGCGCACGGAGATTGGCCGCGGGATCCCTGAGGTCCGGAATCCACGCCGGCAGGTCTCCGTCGATATGGGGCAATGCGTCGGCAGCCGCGACCAGGCCCAGGAGCCCGATGCCCTGCATTGCGCTGCGCCTGGAAATCGCGTTGGTCATGGTGGGCGGCACTCTGCCACAAGGCCCGCCAGTCAGTCACCCGCTCGCACGCCACTTGCGCGGCTGGCAGAATGACCGCCTCGCACGGTATCGCCGGAGTAGCTGCCATGCATCGTGTACTCGTTCTCGGCGCCGGCAAGATCGGCTCGCTGATTGCCGGCCTGCTGGCGGAATGCGGCGACTACGAAGTACATCTTGCCGACAGCCGGCCCGGTGCCGCGCAGGAAGTCGCCACTGCCCACGGGCTGGCCGCCATCAAGCCGCTGGTGCTTGATGCCACGCAGAAAGGCGAGCTGCAGCGTTACGCGGAGACGGCGCGCATCGAGGCGCTGGTGTCCGGCCTGCCCTACTACCTGAACGAGGCAGTGGCCGAGGTGGCGCGCGCCATCAAATGCCATTACTTCGACCTCACCGAGGACGTGAAGGTGGCCACCACGGTGCAGCGCCTGTCGCAGGGTGCCGAGACCGCCTTCGCGCCGCAGTGCGGACTCGCACCCGGCTTCGTGAGCATCGCGGCCGCGGAGTTGATCCGCCACTTCGACAGCCTGCGCACGGTCAAGCTGCGGGTCGGCGCGCTGCCCCAGCACCCCAACAACGTCCTCAAGTACTCGCTCACCTGGTCGACCGACGGCCTGATCAACGAGTACGGCAACCCCTGCCTCTCGGTTGTCGACGGGAAGACCCGCGACGTCCTGCCGCTCGAGGGCCTGGAGGAAATCGAAATCGACGGGCAGTTGTACGAGGCCTTCAACACCTCCGGCGGCCTCGGCTCGCTCGCGGAAAGCTTCAGTGCCGGCGTCGAGAGCATGGACTACAAGACCATCCGCTACCCCGGCCATTGCACGCAGATGAAGCTGCTCATGAACGGGCTGAAGCTCAATCACGACCGCGGCACGCTGAAGCGCGTGCTGGAGAACGCCGTGCCGCAGACCCTGCAGGACGTCGTCATCATCTATACGGCGGTCACCGGGCTGCAGGCTGGCGAGTTGCGCGAGGAGAACTACGTCAACAAGGTCTATCCGCAGGTCATTTCCGGGCGCCTGTGGTCCGCGATCCAGGTGACCACGGCGGCAGGCGTCTGCGCGGTGCTTGATCTCGTGTGCCGCTCGCCGGACCAGTACCGCGGCTTCGTGCGGCAGGAGCAGTTCCCGCTGCCGCAGGTCCTCGCCAACCGCTTCGGCCGCTACTTCAGCGAGCAATCGAGCAAGGATGTGTCGCTGCGGCTTATAGCCGCCGGCAAGACCGGCGAGCAGCGCGCGAAAGGCAGGGGCTGAAACATGAGCGCCATCCCCGCATCCCTCGGACTGCGAAACCGCAACCCCGGCGTCTCCTCCGGCGGCCGCTGGCACGCCTCGGGCAAGGCGAAGGCGTTCGCCTCGCTGAACCCCGCGACGAACGAGCCGCTCGGCACGGTGACGGCAGCAAGCGCGCGGGACTACGAGCAGGTGATCCGCAACTCGACCGCTGCGTTCCGGGCCTGGCGCGAAGTGCCGGCACCGCGCCGTGGCGAAGCGGTGCGGCGGATCGCCGACGCTTTGCGCGGGCACAAGGACGCGCTTGGCACGCTGGTCAGCCTCGAAGCAGGCAAGATCAAGGCAGAGGGCGACGGCGAAGTGCAGGAGATGATCGACATCGCCGACTTCGCCGTGGGACTCTCGCGCCAGCTCTACGGGCTGACGATGCCGTCGGAGCGACCGAGCCACCGCCTCTACGAACAGTGGCAGCCGCTCGGCGTGGTCGGGATCATCAGCGCCTTCAACTTCCCCGTCGCCGTGTGGTCCTGGAATGCGTTCATCGCTGCCGTCTGCGGCAACGCGAGCGTCTGGAAGCCGTCGCCCAAGACGCCCCTCTGCAGCATCGCGGTGCAGAACATCTGCAACCGGACGCTGGCCGCAGGCGGCTACCCGCCGATCTTTTCGCTGTTCAACACGACCGACAACCGGCTCGCCGAGCGGTTCGTCGACGACCACCGGGTCGATCTCGTCTCGTTCACGGGCTCGACGGCCGTCGGCCGCAAGGTCGCGGAACGAGTCGCCGCGCGACTCGGCAAGTACCTGCTCGAGCTCGGCGGCAACAACGCGATCATCATCGACGAGCACGCGAACCTCGACCTGGCAGTGCCTGCCATCCTGTTCGGCGCGGTCGGCACCGCCGGGCAGCGCTGCACGACGACGCGGCGCCTGCTGGTGCACCCGAAGCTGGTCAAGGAGCTCACCCGCCGCCTCGTGGCAGCCTATCAACAGGTGCCGATCGGCAATCCGCTGCGCAAAGGCACGCTCATGGGCCCGCTCATCGATGAAGCGGCGGTCGAACGCTACCTCGCCACGGTTCGCGACGTGCGCCGTCTCGGCGGCGAGATCCTCTGCGGCGGCGAGCGGCTGAAGCGTGGCGGCAATTTCGTCAAGCCGACCATCGTGATGGCGAAGGCGAACTGGGCGCCGGTGCAGCAGGAGTGTTTCGCGCCGATCCTCTACGTGATCCCGACGAAGAACCTGGACGAAGCCATCGCCGTGCAGAACGGCGTGCCGCAGGGCCTGTCATCGGCGATCTTCACCGACCGCCTGCAGCATGCCGAGCGTTTCCTGTCGGCCGCGGGCAGCGACTGCGGGATCGCGAACGTGAACATCGGCACCTCGGGCGCCGAGATCGGCGGTGCATTCGGCGGCGAGAAGGAAACCGGCGGCGGTCGCGAGGCGGGCTCCGATTCCTGGAAGGCCTACATGCGGCGCCAGACGGTGACCATCAACTGGGGCAACGACCTGCCGCTTGCGCAGGGCATCGACTTCTCCGTCTGAAGTCGCGCGCTAGAGCTGGAGCGCACCGGGGTTCATGATCCCCTGCGGGTCGAGCTGGCGCTTGATCTCGCGGATCGCGCGGGCGGCCGCGGCCTGCCGGCCTTCCATGTAGGTGTAGCTTTTACCGACCTGCATGTGGATCGCGCCGACTGACGCGAAGATCTTCTGTATTTCCGCGCGCAACTCGCGCACCAGTGCCCGTCCCTCGGGGTTGGGGCCGTACTCGGGCAGCATCTGCAGGTAATCCTGCGGCAGATAGCGCTTGTGGAAGACGGTCCGGTCGTCTTCCCAGTAGAACACGGGCTCGTAGAGGAAGCCGTGGGTGTTCACCGCCATGAACATCGCGCCCTTGTCGACCTTGAGGCTTTGCATGCGCCCGGCATGCGCGGCGTACAACTGGCCCAGTTTTTCGTGGAATTCATTCATCTTCGAGAACGGCATGATGCCGTGCTGGGGCACCCAGCGCTCGCCGCGCGGGCCGAGAATCGGGTAAAGCGGAATGAACGGCATCGCGCGAATGACCGTCGGAATGGTATTGGCCGTTTCCTGCCCGTGGCCCTCCATCGCCCGACGCAGCACCGCGAGCTTGCCGTTCACCTCGCCCTTCGACACGCCCTCGACGGTGTAGTGAGCCGAGTAGTTGTGGCCCGACAGGAAGCGCTTGCCCGCGGCTGCCATCTTGGCCAGGCGGACCAGCGCATCGACGGGGTTGCGCGAGGTCTTCGCGACGGCGAGGGCAGCCGCGGTGGCATCCTTCGTGCTGGTCTTGCCGAGCTGGCCCTGCTGCAGCCGCGGATCCACGCCGAAGTTGTCCGCCGTGACGTTTTCGCGCGCCGCCGCCGCCATGCCGGCCGCCATCTTCGCGAACGTCTCGAAGCCGAAGGATGCCGCGCCGAAGAAGGCGGGCTCGCGTATGAGCTTGAGGGATATGCTCGCCTTGATGCCGAGCGCACCCGCGTCGCCGCAGAACAGCCCGGTCAGATCGGGGCCGTACCAGCGGAAGAACGGCCGGCCGTTCGCGGCCGCATGCGCACCGGTACGCAGGATTTCGCCGTCGGCGAGCACGATCTCGAAGCCGACGATCGCGTCGGCGGAAATGCCGTAGTTGCCCGAGCCCAGGCTTGCGCTGTTCTGCGAAGCCGAGCCGCCCACCGTCGCCTTGAGGCCGGAGAACGGTCCCCAGAACGAGCTGCGCAGGCCCTTGGCCTTCAACGCCTGCCACAGGTCGTGCCAGGTCACGCCCGGCTCGACCGTGACATACATGTCCTGCTCGTTGATCTCGAGGATGCGATTCATTCGCGACGTGTCGACCAGCAGCGACACCGGCGTGGATGGCAGGTAGCCGTCCGTGTAGGAAGCCCCGCCACCGCGCGCCACCAGCGCGACACCGGCGCCCGCAGCGATCTTCACGATGCCCTGGACTTCGCCCGCCGATGCCGGACGGACGACGGCGATGGGCAGTTCGCGGGCGTTGTACACGTCCATCGCGTGGAATCTGCGCTCGACCTCGTCGGTCAGCACGTGTTCGCGCCCCAGCAGGGTGACGAGTGGTGTGAGGATGTCGTTGCTTACGGTGGGATTCGCGGACATGGTGTTATTCCAGGAAACGGCAGTCGGCATGGTAGAGGGGCGGCCCGCCAAATTGAAGACGGGGCTCAGTGCGATCGCTGGCCTCCCGGCACATAGAACCGGTCCCGGTCGCTGCGCAGGAGCAGGTTGCGCAGGCCCCACTCGGCGGACGGATCGGGCGCTACCAGCCAGGTCACATCGCCGGCCACGCACACCCCGACGGGAACGCCCCCGCGCCACAGCACGCGATTGCGCGGGGCCGCAGGCACGCGCGCTCCGGGCGTGACGATGCCGCAAAGGTTCAGTGGATCGGCAGCGGCAGTGACGACGACGGCTTCCGTCGCCTGACGGCGCGCCGCCCGGAGACCCTCGACGGCTTGCGGCAACGCGAACTGCTCGCCGGTGAAGCCGCTGACGAAACGGCCACCGCGGATCTCGCCGCGCGCCTCGAGCCGGCGCAGCACCCGGGCCAGGTCCCGCCACGGCGGCAGGTACCAGGCTTCGCGGCGCAGGATGGCGCGGAACACGACGCCGTAACGGTCGAGCAGGGCCCGCGCCGCCACCTCCACCGGATCGCCGGACTCGATCGCGCCGGTATCGGCCGGCAGCGGCGCCGGCATGACCAGCGACCAGCGCCCGGCAGCGTCGACGCTGAGCGCACCGGGCCGCAATGCGCGCCCGAAACTCGCGCGGCGGCTCGCCGGAGTGATGAGGGAGCGCAGGCCGGTGTAGTGGTCGGAAGTCGCGAAACCCCAGGCAACGAGCTCCGCCAGGCCCTGCTCGACCTGCGTCCGCAACTGGCCCGTCGCGCGGACGATTTCGACGAAGAACATGGCACCGCGCGCAGCCAGCGCGTGGCGGACGGCACGCGCCGCGGATCCGAGCGGCGGCTCGCCGCCGGCGGGCGGAGCGAAGACAGCAGACCAGGCATCGGCCTCGGCCCGATCGACGAAGACGACCGGCGTGGCGCGGATGGGCCCGGCACGGCGCCCGCCGCTGCCGGGCTCGGCGCCCGCCCGCGACCAGGTGTACTGCCCGCTGGCCAGTACCGTGTCGAGGTCGCCTGCGCTGTAGTGCTCGACCCGCGCCGGCAGCAGACTGCCCTCCCACGCCGCAGCGGGGGCGGGAAACGCCCGCAGGCGCGCGAGCGCGCGGCGCGCGGCCTCAGGCCCCTCGGACTTTTCCGCGCCCATGCCGTGCCAGGCGAACAGGAACTGCATCAGGTGCGCCGGGGTCACGGGCTCGACCTGCTCGCGCAGCCGGCTCAGCGTCAGGCGGTGGATGCGCGCCAGCAGCCGGCGGTCGCACCACTCCTCCTCAGCCGTGACGGCGCGGTAGCGGCCTTGCATGACGGCGCCTTCCGCCTCGAGCGCAAGCAGGGCCACGGTGATCTCGCTGTCGGCCAGGCCGAGAGGCCGAGCCAGCTCGCTCGCTGTCACCGGGCCCAGCGTCTCGAGGCGGCCGCGCAGGAGTTCGCGCAGCGCGTCGCTGCGTGAGTGCACGGCGCCGCGTGCGCCGCTGCGCACGGCGTCGATGCGTGGCACGAGTGCCACATCGGGCAGGACCTCGAGCAATTGCGCAAGTCGTTCGGCAGCCACCCAGAGCCGCCGACCGGCGCTGGTCACAGCCACGGTTGCGCGCCGCTCATGTACCAGCGACTGGAACATCGGTAGCCAGTCCGTCGCGGACGCTTCCGGTTCCGTGCCGGCCTCCTCCTCGGCGAGGAAGCCGGTCAGCACCAGCGCATCGTGCAGTTCGTCGGCGGAGCGCGGCTCCGGCCACGCTTCCTGGCAGACGAGCGCGATCGCCGTCGGATCGAGGCGCGCGATCGACGCGGCCTCCAGCGGATCGAGCAGGTGGCGGCTGCGCACGGCGAGCGTGCGCCGCTCCTCGGCCGGGGCATCGTCGAGGAATGCGTAGGGCCGCGCGGTGAGGATCTCCTGGGCGAGCGGCGACGGGGTCGTCACGTCGCGGGCCTCGATCCGCACTTCGCCGGCAGCGATGCGCGCGAGCAGGCGTTCCAGCCCCTCGACATCCATCAGCTCGTGCAGGCAGTCGTCGAGCGTCTGGCGGACGAGCGGATGGTCGGGCACCTGCCGGTCGCCGACGATGTTCTCCGCGCAGGCGATCTGGTCGGGAAACACGACGGCGAGCAGGTCCTCGGCATCGCTGCGCTGGAACTGCGGCGGCACCTTCCGACCGTTGCGGAAGCGGCGCAATGCAAGCGCAGTCGTCGCGGCCCAGCGCCAGCGGGTCGGGAACATCGGCGCGGCAAGCAGCGCCTGCACGAGCACGTTGCGTACCGTCTCCGCCTTGAGCCAGCCCGCAATCTCGGCGAGCGGGAAGCTGTGCACCGGTCCCAGCGAGATGACGATGCTGTCCTCGAGCGCGGCAGCCTGCAGTTCGTAGTTGAACTTGCGGCAGAAGCGCTTGCGCAGCGCGAGACCCCAGGCGCGGTTGATGCGTGAGCCGTAGGGCGAATGGATGACGAGGTGGCAGTCGCCCACCTCGTCGAAAAACCGCTCCAGGATGATGGTCTCGTGCGTCGGCAGCTCGCCGAGTGCGAGACGCGCCGTGCCAAGATACTCGACCAGTTGCGAGCTGGCCATGGGCGCCAGCCCGAGATCGCGCTCGAGCCGGAGCCGCGTGGCTTCCTCGCCGAGCTCCAGGGAAGCGGATACCTCGTCGCGCAGGCGCGAAACCGCGAGCGACAGCTCGTCGCTGCGCCCGGGCGCTTCGCCGAACCAGAACGGGATGTTCGGCGGCTGGCCGCGCGCATCCTCGACGAGCACGCGTCCCGTCTCGACCCGCGCGATCCGGTAGGACGTGTTGCCCAGCTGGAAGATGTCGCCAGGCAGGCTCTCGAACGCAAAATCCTCGTTGAGCGTGCCGACCTGGATCTCCTCCGGCAGCAGCACGACGTCGTAGTCGAACTGGTCGGGTATGGCGCCGCCGTTGGTGATCGCGGTCAGCCGCGCACCGGGGCGCGGCCGCAGCCGGCCATTCACCGCGTCGTAGTGCAGGTGCAGGGAGTGGCGTCCGCGCCGCGTCGTGAAGCCGTCGGCCAGCATCTGCACGACTTCGTCGAACCTCTGGCGTCCCAGCTCGCGGTATGGCGCGGCGCGACGGACGAGATCGTAGAGTCCATCGACCGTCCACTCGCGCGCGGCGACTTCAGCGACCAACTGTTGCGCCAGCACGTCCAGCGCCGGGCGGGCCGGTTCGATTGCGTCGAGCTCGTCGCGTCGGACGGCATCGAGCAACGCGGCGCACTCGACAAGGTCGTCGCGGGTCAGCGGGAACAGCCGCCCCTTGGGCAGCGCATCCACGCCGTGGCCCGAACGGCCGACCCGCTGCAGGAAGGTCGCGATGGCGCGCGGACTGCCGAGCTGGCAGCACAGATCGACGTCGCCGATGTCGATGCCAAGCTCCAGCGAAGCCGTGGCGACCAGTGCGCGAAGCCTGCCGGTCTTCAGCTTCTGCTCGGCCTCCAGCCGGTGCTCGCGCGCGAGGCTGCCGTGATGGGCAGTGACCTCCGCCGGGTCGAGCCGTTCAGCGAGGTGCCGCGCGACACGCTCGGCAAGCCGTCGCGTGTTGACGAAGATCAGCGTCGAGCGGTGCGCCCGGACCAGCTCGGCCAGCCGGTCGTAGATCTCCGCCCAGACCTCCGCCGCCATCACCGGGGCAAGCGCCGAGCCGGGCAGCTCGATGGCGAGGTCACGCCGACGAACGTGTCCGGTGTCCACTACGGTGCAACCGTCGGCGCGGTCGCCGACCAGGAACCGGGCCATGCGTTCGATCGGCTTCTGCGTGGCCGAGATGCCGATGCGCTGGGGCGGCGACGCACAGAGCGCCGTCAGTCGCTCGAGCGAGAGCATCAGGTGCGCGCCGCGCTTGTTGTCGGCAAGCGCGTGAAGTTCGTCGACGATCAGGGTACGCGCCGTGGCGAGCATGTCGCGCCCCGACGCGGAGGTGAGCAGGATGTAGAGCGACTCGGGCGTGGTCACAAGGATATGCGGCGGCTGGCGTCGCATCCGCGCCCGGTCGGCCGGCGGCGTGTCACCGGTGCGCACAGCCGCACGGATGCCAAGCGGCTGCAGCACACGCTCCTGGATGCCGGCCAGCGGCTCCTCGAGGTTGCAGCGGATGTCGTTCGACAGCGCCTTCAGCGGCGAGACGTAGACGACCCGCACTTCATCGGGCAACGGCCCCTGCTCCGCCTCGCGCACCAGCGAGTCGATCGCGGCAAGAAAAGCGGCGAGCGTCTTGCCCGAGCCCGTGGGCGCCGCAAGCAACGCGTGCCCGCCGGCGCCGATCGCCGGCCAGGCAGCCGCCTGCACTGCCGTGGCGCCGGCGAATCTCCCGGCGAACCACGCCGCAACGGCAGGATGGAAGGACTGGAGTGGCATGCGTTTCGCTCAGCTGCCTGGCGTTATCCGTGCCGGCAGGCTGTATATGTTGAAGCGCCCCCCGCGAACGAATCCGACAAGTGTAACGCCGGCCTCCCATGCCGCGTCGACGGCCAGGCTCGTCGGCGCACCGACCGAGGCGACCAGCGGGCAACCGGCCATGGACGCCTTTTCGATGATCTCGAAACTCACGCGACCGCTGACGAAGAGCCCGCTGCGGATCAGCGGCAGGGTACCGGCGAGCAGCGCCGCGCCGACGAGCTTGTCGACGGCGTTGTGGCGGCCGACGTCCTCGCGCACGGCGCTGATCGCGCCGTCGCAATCGAAGAGCGCCGCGGCATGCATGCCGCCGGTGCGCGCAAAGGCGGGTTGCCGCGCGAGCAGCGCCTCGGGCAGCGCTGCGAGCGCCGGCGTGGCGATCGACCAGCCCGATGAGCCGCCCGGGTGCCGTACGCGCCGCTGCAGCGCCTCGATCGAGGCCTTGCCGCAGACACCGCAGGCGGCGGTCGCGTAGAAGTCGCGGCGGCGGTTCGCGAACCGCGGTCGCAGGGCTGCATCGAGGCTCAGCGTCAGGACGTTGCCGGGCGGATCGTCGCGCGACTCGCCCAGCACGTCGGCCGCCGTGTCGAGGAGACCTTCCGCGTAGAGGAAGCCGCGCACGAGCTCCGCATCGGCACCCGGCGTACGCATCGTGACGAGCAGGTCTTCCGGGGGCTCACCCGCCGATCCGAAGGCCACCCGGATCTGCAGCGGCTCCTCGACGGCAACCTGGTCGGTCAGCTCAGCGGCAAGGTCGCCGGAGCGACGTACGGGAATACTGCGGCGCGCGTCCTCGGCCACCGTCAGCCGCCGATGTAGTACATCTCGACCTTGCTGGCATCGCCGCGCAGTCCTGCGCGCAGCTCGCTGTAGCGGTCGTCGCGATGCTCCCAGACGCCGGCGATCATGGCGCGCAGTTCGTCGTCGCTCGCGCCCGAACGCAACGGCAACTTCAGGTCGGTGCCGCGGTTGGCGAACAGGCAGGTGAAGAGCTGTCCGTCGGAGGACAGTCGCGCGCGCGTGCAGGAACCGCAGAACGGCGCCGAGACGGAGCTGATGAAGCCGATCTCGCCCTGACCGTCGTCATACGCGTATCGGCTGGCGACCTCGCCGTGGTAGTTGCCGCCGACCGGCGACAACGGCCAGCGCGCTCCGATGGCCGCGAGCAACTCGCGGGTTGGAACGGTGTCCGCGAGTTTCCAGTGATTGATCGTGCCGACATCCATGTACTCGATGAACCGGACGATGACGCCGGTGCCACGGAAGTGTTCGAGGAGGCCGAGCACGGTATGGTCGTTCACGCCGCGGACGACCACGCAGTTCACCTTGAGCGGCGTAAGGCCGGCACTGATCGCCTCGCGGATTCCCTCGAGCACGCGCTCGCGGTTGCCGCGGCCGCCATTCATCGCAACGAACACGTCCTCGTCCAGCGAGTCGAGGCTCACGGTGACGCGCGCCAGTCCTGCTGCCTTCAGCGCTGCGGCGTGCTGCGCGAGAAGCACGCCGTTGGTGGTGAGCGCGACGTCGTCGATGCCATCGATGCGGGAAAGGTCACCGACGAGGTCGGGCAGGTTCTGTCGCAGCAGGGGCTCGCCGCCGGTGATGCGCAGTTTCCGCACGCCCTGGCGCGCGAACAGCTGGGCGAGGCGCAGGATCTCGTCGAACGACAGCCGTTCGCTGGACTTCAGGAACTGGAAGTCCTTGTGATACTTGTCCTCCGGCATGCAGTAGGGGCAACGGAAGTTGCAGCGGTCCATGACCGAGATGCGCAGGTCGCGCAGCGGTCGGGCGAGCCGGTCGACGGGCGCCGGCGCGCCGGACTTCGCCCAGCGGATCACCTTTTCGCTGCCCCTCAGGTCTGACACAGGCTGACTCGCGCTGGCGGTTGAATCGAACGCGACGGCGACGCTAACACAGGGTCAGCGACCGGCCAACCAGGCCGCGACCGGAGGCCTTCTTATATACTGCCTGCCCATTCCCAGCTGACCCCAGCACCAGCCGTGGACCTGCCGCAGCGGATGCGCGCCGTCGAGATTCGCGAACCGGGCCCGCCGTCGGTCCTGCAGGTCTGCGAGCGCCCTCTGCCCGTGCCCGGCCCCGGCGAGCTGCTCATCCGCGTGGCTGCCGCGGGCGTGAACCGCCCGGACTGCCTGCAGCGGCGCGGCGGCTATGCCCCGCCGCGCGGCGCCACCGACATCCCCGGCCTGGAAGTCGCCGGCACGCTGGTCGCGCATGGCGCAGGCATCGACCGGCCGCCGCTCGGCGAACGGGTCTGCGCGCTGGTTGCCGGTGGTGGCTATGCCGAGTACTGCACGGTCCCGGCGCCCCAGTGCCTGCCCGTGCCGACGGGCCTGTCGCTCACCGATGCCGCGGCCATCCCCGAGACCTTCTTCACCGTCTGGAGCAATCTGTTCGACCGCGCGCGCCTCAGGCAGGGCGAGTGGCTGCTCGTGCATGGCGGAGCCAGTGGCATCGGCACGACCGCGATCCAGCTCGGCCGTGCTTTCGGCGCACGGGTCATCGCGACGGTGGGCAGCGCCGCGAAGGTCGCGCTGTGCGAGCGACTGGGCGCCGAGCGCGTGGTGTCGTACCGCACGGAAAACTTCGTCGACGTGGTGCGCGAGCTGACCGCAGGGCGTGGCGTCGACGTGATCCTCGACATCGTCGGTGGCGATTACCTCGAGGCCAACATCGAGTCGCTGGCGGTGGAGGGACGGCTCGTCGTCATCGGCGTCCTCGGCGGTGGGAAGGGCACGCTGAACTTCGGGCCACTGCTCTACCGCCGCCTCACCGTCATGGCTTCGACTCTCCGGCCGCGCAGCGTGGAGGATAAGGCGGCGATCGCCGCCGGCCTGCGCCAGCATGTCTGGCCCCTGCTCGCTGCGCGCAGCGTCGCCCCCGTGGTGCAGGAGACGCTGCCGCTGGCGCAGGCCGCGCGCGCGCACGAGATCCTCGAGTCCAACGCGGTGATGGGCAAGGTCGTGCTTGTCGTGGAGGACGCGGCGTGAGCGCAAGGCAGCTGCTGGCAGCCTTCGATCGCTGGCGCTCGACGCGCACCCCGCTCGTGCTCGCCACCGTCGTGGAGACCGCCGGCTCGACCTACACCAAGGCGGGGCACCGGATGCTCATCGCTGCCGACGGCCGCTGGCAGGGACTGGTGAGCGGCGGCTGCCTCGAGGGCGACCTTGCGGAACACGCCGGGCGCGTGCTCGCCGACGATCGCGCCCGTGTGATCGACTACGACCTGCGCAACGACAGCGACGGCGTGTTTGGCCTCGGTATCGGTTGCGACGGCCTGTTCCGCATCCTGCTCCAGCCGCTGCGCCCCAGGGACGGCTACGATCCGTTCGACCGGATCGCGGCGACGATGGCCGGGGAACAGGCGGTCGTGATGGCAACGGTGTACGAAAGCCACGCGGTCGACGTCCCCCTGGGCACGACGGTGACGGTCGACGGCCGGTTGCCGGAGGGATGGCTGCTCGCCAGTGGTGGAATCCCGGTCGGCAGCGCGACGGTCACGTCCGGCGCCGGCAACATGCGCGCGCTCTTCGCCACGATCCGCCCGCTGCCACGACTGCTGATCGTGGGTGCAGGCCCCGATGCCGTACCGCTCGCATCGCTCGCCCACGATCTCGACTGGCGCGTCACGGTGGCCGATCACCGCCCCGGGCATCTCGGCCGGGGCGATTTCGCCGTCGGCGGGACCTTGCTGCTCGAGCAACCGGCATCGCTTGTGCAGGCGCCGGATCTCGACCGCTACAGCGCCGCGGTGGTGATGAGCCACCACCTCGATACCGATCGCGAGGCGCTGCGGGTCCTCGCGCGGACCCGTATACCGTTCGTGGGCCTGCTCGGCCCCGTCGCGAGGCGCGATCGGCTGCTCGCCGAACTTGGCGACGCGGCTGCGCCGCTACTGCCGCGGCTGCATGCGCCGGTCGGCCTGGACATCGCAGCCGACACGCCCGCGGCGATCGCGCTCGCCATCGTCGCGCAATTGCAGGCCAGCCGGGTAAGGCTGTCCGCAGGGAACCACGCCGGAGGATCCGACCAATGACACGGCAACGAGTCAGCATCCGCGAAGCGCTCGAACTGATCATGGACGCCATGCCACTACAGCCGGCCGAGCGGGTGCCGCTGTTCAGCGCGGTCGGGCGCACGCTGCGGGAGACCATCATGGCCGAACGCGACCAGCCGCCGTTCGATCGCGTCACCATGGATGGGATCGCGCTCGCGCATCGCGACTGGGCAGCCGGCACACGCAGCTTCCGCGTCGCCGGCACGCAGGGCGCCGGTGCAGCGCCGCTCGCCCTGGACGCGCCAGGCGCTTGCATCGAGGTGATGACCGGCAGCGCCCTGCCCGCCGGCGCCGACTGCATCGTGCCGGTCGAGCGGCTGTCGCTTGAGGACGGAGTCGCATCGATAGAAGCCGCGTACGAGCCCAGGCCCGGCACCTCGATACACCGCCGCGGTTCCGATTACCGCCAGGGCGCCGTCCTGCTCGCGCCCGGCGCACGACTCGGGGCGGCACAGATCGCGGTCGCGACGCTGGGTGGCAGCGCCGACATCGCCGTGAGCCGGCAGCCAAGGATCGCGATTGCATCCACCGGCGACGAACTCGTACCGCCTGGCGCTGCGGTCGGGCCAGCGAGCATCCGCGCGTCCAACGACCGCGCAATCGAGGCGGCGCTGCGGCTGCGCGGTCACCCGGTCGAGGCCTGCGCACTGCTCCCCGACGATCCTGCCGTGCTGCGCAGCGAGCTCGGACGCATGCTCGAGGGATGCGAGGTGCTGATCGTGTCCGGCGGCGTGTCGATGGGCCAATACGACCACGTTCCGGCGACGCTCACCGCCCTCGGCGTGGAGCCGGTTTTCCACAAGGTGACGCAACGGCCCGGCCTGCCGCTGTGGTTCGGGCGCAAGGGCGCAGACAAAGTGGTGTTCGCCCTGCCCGGCAACCCGGTCTCGAGCCTCGTCTGCACCGTGCGCTACGTGCTGCCAGCGCTCGCTCAGGCGCTGGGCGCAAGAGCCGAACAACCGCGCCGCGTCGCACTCGCCGAAGCGGTCGAGTTCCGCCCGGACCTGAGCTACCTGCTGCCGGTGGTGGTGATGTGGCGGCCGGACGGTACTTACCACGCCGTGCCAAGGCCGACGAATACCTCGGGCGACTTCGTCGCACTGGCGGGAACCGACGGTTTCGTCGAGCTGCCGCGCGGCCAGGACCTGTTTCCGGCGGGCTACGTCGCGCCCTTCTTCCGGTGGTAGACGCCCACTTGCTGCTCAAGAACGCGGCTGTTCTGCGCTACACGCGCCGCGCGCTCGACCTCGTCTGGGCTACCAACCGCCGGCTGGCCTTGCTGCTCGGCTCGCTGGCCCTCGCCGCCGGCGTGTTGCCGGCGGTCGCTGCCTGGATCGGCAAGCTGGTCGTCGATGCCGTCGTAGCGCAGGTCGGGCTGGTCAACGCGGGCGCGGCGCCGGACTACGCGCCAGTGCTCGAACTGGTGGCGCTCGAAGGTGTCGTCATAGGCCTGCTGGGCGGCGCGCAGCGGGGCATCAACGCATGCCAGGCGCTGCTGCGGGCGCAGCTCGGCTACCGCGTGAACGAGATGATCCTGCAGAAGGCGCTCACCCTGGATCTCACGCAGTTCGAGGACGCCGAGTTCTACGACAAGCTGCAACGGGCCCGGCGCGAGGCCTCGAGCCGGCCGCTGTCACTGGTCATGCGCAGCTTCTCGCTGATCCAGCAGCTCGTCTCGCTCGCCAGCTTCAGTGTGTTGATCGCGCAGTTCTCGATCTGGGCGCTGGCGCTGCTGGCGCTGGCGGGCCTGCCGGCCTTCATCGCGGAAACGAAATTCTCCGGCGACGCCTTCCGCCTCTTCCGCATGCGGGCACCGGAGTCCCGGCTGCAGAACTACCTGGAAATCGTCATGGCCCGCGAGGACCATGCAAAGGAAGTGCAGCTCTTCCAGCTCGGCCCGATGCTGCTCGGCCGCTACCGCGCCATCTTCGACAAGGTCTACGCCGAGGACCGGGCGCTGACCCTCAGGCGCGAAACCTGGGGCATGCTGCTGGCGCTGGTCGGCACCGTCGCGCTGTACGGCGCCTATGGCTGGATCGCCATGGCCGCCGTCGCCGCGACGATCACGCTCGGCGAGATGACGATGTACCTCATCCTCTTCCGCCAGGGGCAAGGCACGGTCTCGGCCAGCCTGGGCTCGATCGGCGGCATGTACGAGGACAACCTCTATCTCACCAACCTCTACGAGTACCTGGAGCAGGACCCGCGGTACCGCTGGGGCGCTGCCGACCGCGGGCCCGATCCGGCCGATGGCGTGCGCTTCGAGCATGTCGGTTTCACCTACCCTGGTGCGAAATCGGCGGCCCTGATCGACGTCAGCCTGCACGTACGTCCCGGCCAGAGCCTGGCGCTGGTGGGCGAGAACGGCGCCGGCAAGTCGACGCTGATCAAGCTGCTCTGCGGGCTGTACCAGCCGGACGCCGGTCGCGTACTGGTGCACGGCAGGGACGTCCGCGAGTGGGACCCGCAGGCACTGCGGGGCCAGATCGGCGTGATCTTCCAGGACTTCAACCGCTACCAGTTCACTGTCGGCGAGAACATCGGCGCCGGCGACGTCGCGGCGTACCTCGACGAGGACCGCTGGACCGACTCGGCCCGCAAGGGCATGGCGCTGCCCTTCATCGAGCGGCTGGAGAGACGCTTTGCGACCCAGCTTGGCAGCTGGTTCAAGGGCGGCAAGGAGCTGTCGACCGGCCAGTGGCAGAAGATGGCGCTGTCACGCGCCTTCATGCGCCGCAGTGCCGACGTGCTGGTGCTCGACGAGCCCACCGCCTCGATGGACGCGGCGGCCGAAGCGGAACTCTTCGAATACTTCCGCGCCCACACCGAGGGACGCATGGCGATCCTGATCTCGCACCGCTTCTCGACGGTGCGCCAGGCCGACCATATCGCCGTGATCGAGCACGGGCGCATCAGCGAATACGGCACCCACCAGGAACTGCTGGCGCGCAACGGGCTTTACGCGCGCCTGTTCACGCTGCAGGCCGAAGGTTATCGCTAGCAGCCGTTCAGGCGCCTTCGGCAAGCTGCTTCAGGTTCGCAAGCCCGCTCTCGAAGTCCGGGCCCCCATGGAATCGATGGAGACCAACACGCTGATCAGCTTTGACAGGAAATTGTTTTCGCCCTGCATCGACCAGACGACCGAGGTTCCACCGTCAACCGTCGGCAGCAGCTGGAGGCGCACGGTGCTCGTGTCGGCCTCGGCGTTTCCGGACCAGGCGTAGGTCGCGCCGGGACCGGCGGTCGCAGCGCCGTACTCGCGCGTCATCTGCGGGTCCTTGCGTTCCCGCGGCGACCACTGCACCGACTCCTCGAAGTCCGAGATGAGCGGGAAAATGCGCTCCAGCGATGCCGCGATCACAGCCGAGCGCTCGAGGCGGTAGGCGTCGGGCTGGGCGTTGCCGTAGAACAGCAGGCCGCACAGCGCGAAGACCACGACCAGCAGCAACCTCCTCAGCACGACAGTTCTCCCCTCGGCGTCAGGCGAGCGCCTCGTTGGCCGAACGGTATGCCAGCTCCTGCGCCCGCGCCACCGCCTCACAGGTGACCGCGCCGCGATAAATGTTCAGGCCTGCAAGCAGGTGCGGATCATCGGCCAGCGCCTTGCGGTAACCCTTGCCAGCGAGGGCCAGCGTGTACGGCAGCGTGGCGTTGTTCAGAGCGAACGTCGAGGTGCGAGGCACGGCGCCCGGCATGTTGGCGACACAGTAGTGCACCATTCGCTCCTCGACGTAGGTCGGGTTGGAGTGCGTGGTGGGCCGGCTGGTCTCGAAGCAGCCGCCCTGGTCGATTGCGACGTCCACCAGCACCGAGCCGGCGCGCATTTCCCTGAGCATCGCGCGGGTGACGAGCCGCGGCGCCTCCGCGCCCGGCACCAGCACGGCACCGACGACGAGATCGGCGTCGGCCACGTACTGCTCGATGGCCTCGACCGTGGAATAGATCGTGTTGAGCCGGCCGCCGAACTCGAAATCCAGTTCCTTGAGGCGCGGCAATGAACGGTCGATCACAGTGACCTGCGCCTCCATGCCCATCGCGACGCGGATCGCGTTGGTGCCGACGACCCCGCCGCCGATTACGACGACGTTGGCCGCCTTCACGCCGGGCACGCCGCCGAGGAGGATGCCGGAGCCCCCGGCCTCGCGCTCCAGGCAATGGGCGCCCGCCTGCACGGCCATGCGCCCTGCTACCTCGCTCATCGGCGAGAGCAGCGGCAGCGTGTTGTTCGGACCGGTCACCGTCTCGTAGGCGATACCGACCACGTCGGCCTTGAGCAGCGACTCCGTCTGGTCGGGATCGGGCGCCAGGTGCAGGTAGGTGAAGAGAACCTGCCCCTTCTTCATCGACGGAAATTCCGCCGCCTGGGGCTCCTTCACCTTGACGATCATGTCGGCGTACGACCACACATCGCCCGCAGCAGCGCCGATCTTCGCGCCGGCGCGCTGGTAATGGCCGTCATCCATGCCGATCCCCGCGCCTGCACCACTCTGCACCATCACCTCGTGTCCGCGTGCCGCCAGTTCACGGACACTGCCCGGCGTCAGGCCGACCCGGTACTCGTCCTCCTTGATTTCCTTCGGTACACCGATCCGCATGCTTGCTCTCCTCGCGACTTGTCCTCAGGCAACGGTCTGGATCACGGAGCGCAGCGTCTCGGCGATCTGGGTGATCTCACTCTCGGAAATGATCAGCGATGGCGTCAGCACCACGGTATCGCCGGCCGTACGCACCAGCACGCCTTTCTCGTAGCAGCCGCGAAGCACGTCCATCGCGCGCACGGTCGGCTGTCCGGCCCGCGGCGCGAGCTCGACGGCGCCCATGAGTCCGATGTTGCGCACGTCGATCACGTGGCGACAGCCCTTCAGCCCGTGCAAGGCCTGCTCGAACACAGGTGCCAGCTTGCGACCGCGGGCGAACAGGTCTTCGTCACGGTAGACATCGAGCGCAGCGATGCCCGCGGCGGTCGCTAGCGGATGATTGGAATAGGTGTAGCCGTGGAAGAACTCGACCGCGAACTCGGGCCCGGTCATGTAGGCGTCATAGATGCGCTTGTCGACGACCACGCCGCCCATCGGCACGACGCCGCTGGTCAGGCCCTTGGCGATCGTGATGATGTCGGGCTGCACGCCGAAGGTCTGCGCGGCGAAATTGCCGCCGGTGCGGCCGAAGCCGGTGATTACCTCGTCGAAGATGAGCAGCAGGCCATGCTTGTCGCAGATGGCGCGCAGGCGCTCGAGATAGCCTTGCGGCGGCGGCAGCACGCCGGTAGAGCCAGGCACCGCCTCGACGATCACTGCGGCGATCGTGCTCGCGTCGTGCAGCGCGACGATGCGTTCCAGCTCGTCGGCGAGGTGGGCGCCCCAGGCAGGGGATCCGCGGCTGTAAGCGTTGTGCTCGAGGTTGTGGGTATGCGGCAGATGGTCGACGCCGTTCAACATCACGCCGCCGAACATCTTGCGGTTCGCGACCATGCCGCCGACGCTGATGCCGCCGAAGCCGACGCCGTGGTAGCCACGCTCCCGGCCGATGAAGCGCGTCCGCTGCCCTTCGCCGCGCAGCCGGTGGTAGCCGACCGCGATCTTGAGCGCCGTGTCGACGGCCTCGGAGCCGGAATTGACGAAGAACACGTGATCGAGGCTGCCCGGGGCCAGCTCGGCGACCCGCGCTGCCAGTTCGAAGGCCTGCGGGTGCCCCATCTGGAAGGCCGTGACGTAGTCGAGCTTCCCGGCCTGCTCGCGCACGGCCTCGACGATCTTCGGATGGCAGTGCCCGGCGTTGCAGCACCACAGCCCGGCAATGCCGTCCAGCACCCGGCGCCCGTCGTGGGTCGTGTAGTACATGCCCTGGGCGGAGACGAGCAGGCGGGGGTTCTTCTTGAACTCGCGGTTGGCGGTAAACGGCATCCAAAGCGGCCCCAGATCGGGCAATGTCGTCGCGGCAGTCATCCGGCAGTCCAGCCTTTCTGATGAATCGAGGGTTGGTGCTCACCCTAGCCTGACCGGCGGTGCGGAAACAACCGCTCGACACCGGTCACAGCGTTACATATTGAAACACTGGCGGTACGGAAATCCCCGTAAAATCGTAAAAGTGGCCAGATTTTCCGCATCGATACCCGTTACTGCTTCCGCCCTGCTGGCGCTGCTGGTTCTGCTCGCCGGCTGTGGCAAGGACCCGGCCCCGACTGCGGCCGTCCCGGCACTGACGATCACGACCACCCGATCGCAGGCGCAGGAACTGGACCGTGCCGTCGTCGTATCCGGCTCCGTGGCTGCCTGGCAGGAAATGTCGCTGGGCGTCGAACTGACCGGCCTGCGTATCGAACAGGTCCTCGTGGAAGTCGGCGACGACGTGCGCGCGGGCCAGCCACTGCTGCGACTCGACGCCCGAACCCTGGCGGTGCGGGCTCGCCAGGCGGCAGCTGCACTGGCCCAGGCGCAGGCAAGCCTCACCCTTGCCCGTTCGGAGAGCGCACGCGGCGAACAGCTGCTCGAGCGACGGTTGATATCGACGTCCGATGCCGAACAGCTCAAGGCCAACCTGATCAGCGCCGAAGCGCAGGTGGCAACGGCCGAAGCGGACAACGACTCCGCCCGGCTGAATCTGGGCTTCGCCACGCTCGTCGCTCCCCATGCGGGCATCATCTCGGCGCGCAACGTGCAACCTGGCGCCATCGTCACGGCGGGTGCCGAGCTGCTGCGCCTCATCCGCGACGGACGCCTGGAGTGGCGCGCGGAACTGCCGGAGAAAGACCTGCTGCGCGTCCGCGAAGGCACCGCGATCGAACTGACGGGCCCGGACGGCACCCTTGCCACGGGCAGGGTGCGCGCCGTGTCCCCCGCCCTCGATCCGAACACCCGCACGGCGCTGGTCTATGCCGACCTGACCGAGCCGGGCCAGTTGCGCGCCGGCATGTTCGCCCAGGGACGCATCGTCCTCGGGCATGACGAAGTGAGCGTGCTGCCGCGCGAGTCCATCGTGTATCGCGACGGCTTGCCCTACGTATATGTCGTCGGCAAGGCGCCGCCTGGCGCCGACACGCCCGCGCTTGGCAGCGTCCGGCAGCAGCGCGTGACCATCGGCGATCAGCAGGGTGAATTCCTCGAAGTCGTGTCGGGTATCACCTCCGAGCAACTCATCGCGGTGCGCGGGGCGGGGTTCCTCAACGACGGCGATCTCGTTCGTCTCGCGCCCTCGCCGACGGCAGCCGCGCGGGCCCAGCCGTGAATTTCTCCCGCTGGGGGATAGCACACCCGCTCCCGGCGGCACTGATCTTCATCATTCTGTGTGCCTTCGGCTTCTACGGCTGGCGGCAGCTGCCGATTTCGACCCTGCCCGACTTCTCGCCGCCGGAGGTCGTCGTCACCATCGGACTGCGCGGCGCGAATCCGAGCCAGCTCGAGACCGACGTCACCCGCAAGATCGAGGATGCAATTGCCGGCATCCCCGACATCGACAAGATCCTGTCGACCATCAGCGAGGGCCAGTCGAAGACCCGCATCCTCTTCGAGCTTGGACGGGACCTCGACGTTGCGCTCGAAGAAGTGCGCGATGCCGTCGACCGCGTACGCATCGACCTGCCGCCCGAGATCGACGAGCCGCAGATCTCCCGCGTCACGGTTCTCGGTCCGACCATGCTCACGTTCGCCCTGGAATCGGACAAGCTCAGCATCGACGACCTGAGCTGGTTCGTCGACGACACCGTCAAGAAGGCGCTCTTCGGCACGCTCGGGGTCGGCACGGTGTCGCGGATCGGCGGCGTCGACCGCGAGATCCGCATCGACCTGAGCCAGGAAACGCTGCAGTCCTTCCGCCTCACCGCGGGCCTCGTCTCGTCGCAGCTGGCGCGCATCCAGATCGAGCAGGCCGGGGGTCGCACGACGGTAGGCGGCGCAGAGCAGAACGTCCGCACGATCGCCACGGTCCGCACCGCCGCAGAGCTCGCCGACTTCCCCATATCGCTGCCCGACGGCCGGGCAATCCGCCTCTCGACGATTGCAACGGTCAGCGACAGCCACGCCGAACCGCGCGACATGGCGCTGCTGAACGGCAAGCCGGTCGTCGGTGTCGGTGTCCAGCGCGCGGCGGGCACCAGCGAGGTCGCGGTGGGCGCGGAAGTGCGCCGGCGCATGCAGGAACTCGCGGCGGCACACCCCGACGTGCGCATCGTCGAAGTGAACTCCACGGTCGAGGAAGCCAGGAACTCCTACCTGGGTTCCCTGTGGATGCTGGGCGAAGGCGCGGTGCTCGCCATCATCGTCGTCTGGTTCTTCCTGCGGGACTGGCGCGCCACCTGGATTACCGCTCTGGCGCTTCCCCTGTCGGTGATCCCCGCGTTCGGGATCATGCACCTGCTCGGCTTCAGCCTGAACCTGCTGACGCTGCTGGCGATGGCCGCGGTGATCGGCATCCTGGTCGACGACGCCATCGTCGAAGTCGAGAACATCGCCCGGCACCGGACAGCGGGCAAGACACCGCTGGAGGCCGCTGCCGAGGCCACGGATGAAATCGGGCTGGCCGTGATCGCCACGTCGGTGACCCTTGCGGCCGTTTTCATCCCGGTGGCGTTCATGCCGGGCCAGGTCGGGCAGTTCTTCCGCGAATTCGGCTGGACCGCCGCCGCGGCCGTGCTCATGTCGTTGCTGGTCGCGCGGCTGCTGACGCCGATGCTCGCCGCCTATTTCATGACGGGCCCCGTCGTCGCCAGGCCCGAACCCCGCTGGCTGAGCCGCTACACGGTCTGGATCGAGGCGGTGCTCCGGCATCCCTGGCGGACCATCGCCATCGCGATGGGTACGTCGCTGGCCTCTTTCGCGCTCGTCGCAGTGATCCCCACCACGTTCGTCCCGCCGAGCAACCAGCCGCGCACGACGCTGCAGATCGACCTTCCTCCCGGCGCGCGGCTCAGCGACACCGCCGCGATGACCGAGGACGCGCGGCGCATGCTCGAGTTGATACCGGAGCTTCGCAGCGTGTTCGCGCGCATCGGATCGATGTCGTCAGGCGGGTACGAGGGCGCGGGCAGCGACGAAGTACGCAAGGCCCAGCTCGTGCTCGAGTTCGACCCGGAGCGCGAACGCCCGACGCACGTGCTGGAACTGGAAGCCCGCAAGGCACTGCAGATGCTGCCCGGGGTCCGCGCGAACTTCGTGGCGCAGGGCCCCGGCGAACGCTTCGACATAGGACTGGCTGGTCCCGACCCGGTCAAGCTGCTGGAGGCAGCGAAGGCCGTGGAGGCCGGCATGCGCGGCATTCCAGGGCTGAGCGGCGTCTCCTCGACGGCATCGCTGCTGCAGCCCGAGATCCTGATCGTGCCGGACCCGGCGCGGGCCGCCGACCTGGGGGTATCGACGGTGGACATCGCCGAGGCAGCCCGCATCGCGACGATCGGCGACTTCCGCCAGAACCTGCCGAAGCTGAATCTTGCCGACCGCCAGATTCCGATCCGCGTGCAGGTCAACGAGGCAGGTCGCCGTGACGCGGCTTTCCTCGGCCTCATGCGCGTGCCCGGCGGAAACCGCACGGCAGTGCCGCTGTCGGCGGTGGCCGACATCCGCGAAACCAGCGGGCCGGCGATGATCGAGCGCAGCAACCGCGAGCGGAACATCAAGCTCACCGGCGAACTGAACGGCAACCCGCTCGGTCCGGTACGCGACGCGGTATTCAACCTGCCGGCGGTGAAGTCGCTGCCACCCAGCGTACGCATCGTGCCGAGCGGCGACACCGAAGCCTTCGTCGACCTGTTCGTCGGCTTCGCGCTCGCCATGGCGGCCGGCGTCCTCAGCGTGTACATCGTGCTGCTCACCCTGTTCAACAGCCCGACCCAGCCGCTCGTGATCCTCGGCGCCGTGCCACTGTGCGGCGCAGGCGCCTTCGGCGCGCTCTGGCTAACGGGCAACGCCCTCAGCCTGCCGTCATTGGTCGGTCTGCTCATGCTCACCGGCGTGTCCACCAAGAACTCGATCCTGATCGTCGACTACGCGATCATCGGCGAGCGCGACCTCGGCCTCACCCGCCGCGAAGCCGTCATCGACGCCTGCCGCAAGCGAGCAAGACCGGTCATCATGACGACGATCGCGATGGGGGCCGGCATGCTGCCCATCGCCCTGTCGCTCGCCGCAGACGGCAATTTCCGGGCGCCGCTCGGCGTATCCGTGATCGGCGGCCTGCTGACCTCGACCTTCCTCTCCCTGCTGGCGGTGCCGGCGGCCTACATGATCATGGCGGAGTTCGTCGACCGCTGGCGCGCCTGGCGCCGCGCGGACGACCGGCTGCCTGCAACAACGGCGGCACGCTGAACCCCGCCCGCCGCTAGAATGCACGGAGCGCTCGCGCGCCACCCGGAGTCATTCGTGCCCAAGAACGACCAGCCCCGGCAGTTTCTGCCGCTCTCGATCGCCGTGCTGACGGTGTCAGATACCCGCACGCTCGCGGACGACAAGTCGGGGCAGCTGCTGGTGGACCGCCTCACCGCCGCGGGCCACCGGCTCGCCGCCCGCACACTCGAGAAGGACGATATCTACCGCATCCGTGCGGTCGTCTCGGCGTGGATTGCCGATCCGGCGGTGCATGCCGTCATCACGACCGGCGGCACGGGCCTCACGGGCCGCGACGGCACGCCCGAAGCCGTCGAGCCACTCTACGACAAGCGCATCGACGGCTTCGGCGAGATGTTCCGCGCGGTGTCGGTGGCCGAGATCGGCACCTCGACGCTGCAGTCGCGCTGCACCGCGGGGGTCGCCAACGGCACCTTCGTCTTCTGCCTGCCCGGCTCGACCAGCGCCTGCGCGACCGGCTGGGACCAGTTGCTGGCACACCAGCTCGACTACCGCACCCGCCCCTGCAACTTCGTCGAACTGATCCCGCGACTCACGGAGAAGTGACGTGGTGATGCAGAGCGGAGAAAACGCCGTGGCCGCGCTCGAGATCCACCAGTTTCCCTGCCTCGACGACAACTACGGTTACTTGATCCGCGATCGCGAGACCGGCGCGACGGCCGCCATCGACACGCCTGATGCAGCGGCGATCCGCTCCGCGCTCGACCGCAAGGGCTGGCGGCTCGACTTCATCTGGAACACGCACCACCACGGCGATCACGCCGGCGGCAATCTCGCGCTGAAAGCAGCGACCGGATGCAGGATCATCGGCCCCCGGGCCGATGTCGCGCGCATACCGGGAATCGACGACGCGGTGGGCGACGGCGATACCGTGATGCTCGGCAGCCGCAAGGCACGGGTGTTCGATACACCCGGCCATACCCGCGGCCACATCGTGTACGTCTTCGACGAGGACCGCGCCATCTTCACCGGCGACACGCTGTTCGCGATGGGGTGCGGACGGCTGTTCGAGGGCACGCCGGACCAGATGTGGCACTCGCTGCAGAAGCTGCTCGCCCTGCCCGACGAAATGCGCGTGTACTGCGCGCACGAGTACACCCAGAAGAACGCGCACTTCGCGCTGACGGTGGAACCGGGCAACGCCGCGCTTGCCGCCCGCGTCGGCGAAGTCGACCGCATGCGGGCAAACGGACTGCCGACCGTACCGAGCACCATCGGCCGCGAGCGCGCGACGAATCCTTTCCTGCGCCCGGACAGCGCCGCCTTGCAGTCCGCGCTGGGACTCAGTGGCGCGCCGCTCACCGCCGTGTTCGCCGAGATCCGCCAGCGGCGGAACGTCTACTGACGGCATGGTCGAGGAAGCGGAAGTGACCTGCCCCTGGTGCTGGGAATCCGTCAGCCTGACGGTCGATCTCTCGGAAGACAGCCAGTCCTACATCGAGGACTGCCCGGTCTGCTGCCACCCGATGCAGATCAGCGTGCAGGCCGCGGACGGCGAGTTGATCAGCTGCGAAGCGGAGCGCACCGACGCATGACCGACGCCGTGACGCGGGGCCTCGCCCTCGCCCTTTTCTTCCTCTCGGGATTCGCGGCACTGCTCTACCAGGTGGTGTGGCAGCGGCTGCTGACGCTGGTCACGGGTCTCGACCTGCTGTCGGTAACCACGATCGTGGCCGCATTCATGCTGGGCATGGGCCTCGGCAACCTGGCCGGCGGACGCTGGGCCGACAGGATGTCACCGGCCACCCTGCTCGGCGGCTTTGCCGTCGCGGAGCTCGTGATCGGGGCCTCGGCCCTCTTCAGTGCACCGCTTTACCAGGACTTCTTCTACCGCGAAGTCGCCACCGCACTGCCCGCCCCCGCGGTCCTGGTGCTGGCCGCCGCCACGCTGCTCGTGCCGACCTTCTGCATGGGCCTGACGCTGCCGCTGCTCGCGAAAACCCTGACAACGCGCCTCGACCTCGCGCCCGACCGCGTGGGCGGACTGTACGGCTGGAACACGGTGGGCGCCGCGCTCGGCGCAGGGCTCGGCACCGCGCTGCTCATCCGCCGCGTGGGCTACGGCGATGCACTGCTCGCGGGCGCGATCCTGAACGGCGTCGCTGCCCTCGTCGCCTGCGGCATGGCCCTGCAGGCGCGCGCGCCCGGGACGGCGACGCAGCGGGCGATCACCAGCAGCGCAACGGCTGCCGACACCACCGCGCCCACCGGTCTCACGCTGCGCGGCTGGACGGCACTGTACTTTCTGTCGGGCTTCATCGCGCTCGGTCTCGAACTCGTCTGGTTCAGGCTGCTCGGCGCGCTGCTCAAGCCGACGGCGTTCACCTTTCCGCTGCTGCTCTGCTTCTTCCTGACCGGCGTCGGGCTCGGAAGCCTCGTCGGACGGCGGCTGGCCGCGAGGAGCCGAGCGCCCTTTCGCCGGTTCCTGACGCTGCAGGCCGCGATCCCGCTGTACGCGGCGCTGTCGGTGACCGCACTCACCTGGGCAGCGGCTGACGGCCCGGGGGATGCGCTGGCGCGGTTGCGCGAGTACCTGGGCAGCTACGAACCGATCGCGTTCCGCTTCGACTTCCTCGCGCTGAAACCGGACCAGCTCGCCTTCTACCTCGGCCTGCCCGCAGTGCTGATCCTGCCGCCGACGCTGCTGATGGGCCTGTCGTTTCCGTACATGCAGCGCTGCGTGCAGTCGGATCTCGCGACGCTCGGAAGCCGGGTCGGGAGACTCCAGACCGCGAACATCGCCGGCAGCGTGGCGGGCGTCGTCGCGGTGGGCGCGCTGCTGCTCGAGATCGCCGGAACGGCGGGGACGCTGCGGCTGCTCGCGGCGGCAAGCCTCGTGTTCCTCTATCACCTGTGGACACAGCACACGCGCGTGCCGGTACGTGCCGCCGTCGTCGCCGGCGTCGCCGCCTGCATCGTCGCGGTTCCGGGCACGCAGCGGCTCTGGTCGGCGCTGCACGGAACGCCGCCGGATCGCGCCATCGTCGGCGAAGCGGCGTCAGGGCTCTCGGTCCTGACCAACGCGGCGGCCGACTTCAGTGCCCCGACGACGGTGTTCGTGAACGGCATCGGCCAGAGCTGGGTGCCATTCGGCGGCGGCCACACGCTCCTCGGCCTCGTGCCGGTGCTGCTGCATCCGGCGCCGCGCGAGGTCCTCGTCATCGGCCTCGGTTCCGGAGACACGCTGTTCGCCGCCGCAGGCAACCCGGCGACCGTGCAGGCGACCGGCATCGAGATCATCGCTGCACAGCTGCCGACGCTCCGCCGCCTGCATGAGCGCCGCCCCTACGGCGGCCTGGAGGCACTGCTGTCCGACCCGCGCTTCCACCACGTCGCCGGTGATGGCCGCGGCTTCCTGATGCGCGCGACGCGCCGCTACGACGTGATCGAAGCGGACGCGCTGCGCCCGGGCAGCGCCTACGCCGGCAATCTCTACTCGCGCGAGTACTTCGAGCTGGTGCGCAGTCGCCTCGCGCCGGGTGGCCTCGCCGTCACCTGGGCGCCGACGCAGCGCACGCGCACGACCTTCCACAGCGCGTTCCCGTTCACCGCATCGATCGACTGGATCGGGGTCGGCAGCAACGAGCCGATCCCGTTCGACCCGGCCGCGATCCGCGCCCGTGCCGCCGACCCCGCCCTGACCGCCTGGTACGCCCGCGCCGGCATCGACATCGGCCCGATGGCCGCGTTCCTGCTGCAGGAGTTTCGCCGCCTCCCGCAACCGTGGGACGCCGCGCCACCCGCGGCGATAAACACGGACCTCTTCCCCCGCGACGAGCTGGCGGTGCCCTAGCCCCCGGCTCTCAAGGCCATTGAGGCCAGCCCGGCCCGGCGAGTAGAATGCCGCCTCTTTTGCGCACCCGTAGCTCAGCTGGATAGAGCACCAGGCTACGAACTTGGGGGTCGGGAGTTCGAATCTCTCCGGGTGCGCCAGATTTCCTTATCAACGCAATCTGTTGGCGCCGCTTCGTCTTATCGTCTATAGCTTTGCTGACGGGACGAATCCGGCTCGTAGCAGCTCATAAACTCGGTTGCCCCCAGAATTTCTTAGACTCCGCAACAACCCTCATAGTTGTCGCTTTATTGTCAAGGATGCCCCACTTCGCAGTCTCGGTAAAAGAAAAAGTCGATCGACAGCGGGTCGCGCGCTTCGGTAGTGACTCGAATAAGTGCGTACCCGCGCGCCCCGTCGAACGCATCAAGGTGTTGAACGATATCTGTCGGTCATTCCAAAAAAGATTGCTGATTTCGTAGGGTTCTCCGTCCACGTAGTCACGCCCCGAGACGCGCACGAGCGCGCCATCCTGGACTACCGTGAACTCTGATCTCCCCTCAACGCCACTCATCTCAATCCACGTGCCAACAAGGGGGTGGCGCCATGGCCTAAGAGCGGCCTTTGCGCCGCTCCGACGTTTTGCTTTTTGTCCTCGCTTGCGCACGTCAAATGCTCCTTATAAGAAACCTCCAGAAGCCTCTGGACCGGCACGTCCGCAGTAATTACCGAATTCACCTGCGGACTTCCGGGCCGCCGAAATCCCGAAGTTAACGATAGGACATTCGCGGCCCGTTTCCAGTCAATAAAGCGTGATTCGCAGCGTGATTCTGCCAGGCCGTGCTGCTATGATAACAATACTCGCATTTTTGTTATCACCATGATCCGCACCCAGATCAGCCTGTCGCCGACCGAGTACGCAGCCGCAAAGCGCGAGGCCGCGCGACTCGGCATTTCTCTGGCGGAGCTGCTGCGGCGGTCGCTGCGCTCGGTCGTGCCGCCGCAGGACGGGCCGCAGTGGATGCGTTACGCCGGCATGGTCAGCTCGGGCTCGGCAAGGGCTTCGGAGTCCGTCGACGATATCGTCTATGGCCACAAGGACTGAGGCCTACGTCGATACGGGTGCGCTGATCGCCTTCGCGGACGCTTCGGACAGCCATCACGCGCT
>Ga0194132_10002173_pt1 | contig 37723 bp, 20 predicted proteins | sample TA2KigOf80mmetaG_FD_148612 | JGI IMG/M metagenome (GOLD analysis project Ga0194132, IMG submission 148612) | Freshwater microbial communities from Lake Tanganyika, Tanzania - TA2015054 Kigoma Offshore 80m | ecosystem: Environmental > Aquatic > Freshwater > Lake | place: Tanzania: Lake...
GTTGGGTTGGTCGTTGTTTTTCTTGTTGGCCTCGTCGATCCGCTTCTGCTGTTCCTTCTTTTCTTCTTCGAGCTGCTTCTTGGCCTCTTCTTTGGTGACCTTGCCTTTAATCGTGATCTCGATGTGAGGAGTCTTGGCGAGGTTGTGAGTCGGCATCCGGTTGTCTTGGGCTTCGACCCAGATGCGAATCTTGTCACCCTCTTTGAGTCGCAGCGGTTCGAGTTGGAAATCGTGCTTCAGCGCGACTTCCTGCTGCGAGCCATCGAACAACGATTCGTCAGTGACGTCGTTCTCGTCGCGAGCGATCTTTAGGCTGACCGTGCGGAGCTTAAAGTCTTGATCGCGAGCGGCGACGACCAGCGGAACGGTGCCGTTGGCCGGCAATTCCAGGTTCTTCGTCGGATCGATCAACACGACTTGCGGCGGTTGGTCGATGCGGACGTTGATTGGATAAACCGCCGGCTTGGGGTCGGGAGTGTCTTCGGCATCCCAAACTTTGATGCGGTAGAACTTCGGGAACTTGCCGTCGGCCTGACGCGGGTCGGCTCGCCATGAGATCGTCAGCTTCTTGCCGTCCGCGATCCTCACGCTGCTGCCCGGATAGGCGGTTGAAAAGTCTTCAGTGTCAGCGAGTTCAAACTCGCTACGTTTGACCGCCACGTTGGTTGCGGCGGTAATCGTGATCGCGGTTCGTTCCCAAACGTCGATCGCTCCGCCCATCTGCGTACGCGAGTCGAGTTCGGTGTATTCCGGGTAGTCGTAGCGGACTTCGGTAACGGTCGCGGACGGCGGCGTGATGATCTCGACACGATACTCCGGCGACCGCGCATCACCGGCGACAACGTGGTATGAAAAACTCTGCAACAGCCCGTGCTCGTCGTTGCCGAGCGTCCCCTCAAACAGATTCGGATCGGTGGTGGCTCCGAGTTGCACCGGCTCATCAACGAAACGGCGGTCGGCGGTCGTGAACAGCAGCGTGACGTCGGCGGGGACTTTGCCTCGCAATTGCACGCTGATCGGCAGGATGCCGCCGGCTCGGAGCTTGGCGTCGCCGGGTTTGACTTCGAGGATTTCCGTCTGCGTGGCCGGCGCGACGTTCGTGAACGGCACGATCGCTCGCAGCACCGACGGGCCGAGCTTCTTCGGGCTGAGCACCGAATACAAACAAAACGCGACCACGATCCCGAACAGCACATACAACGTCCGCAGCAACGGCCGCTTGTCGATCGCGTCATCGACATTGAACTTCGCGAGCGTCACGGCCGCTCGCTTTTCAATCGTCGCCAAGATCATTGGCGAGACTTCACGTCCCGCCTGTTTCAGATCAACGAGATTCAGCAAGCTGCTGCGAAACTCAGACGATGACGTTTCCAGCGTCTTGGCCGCGTATAGCCCGCTGACGTTCTTCATCGCCGGCCAAACGACCTTCGCACCGATCAGCCAGCCGACGAATCCGATCACCGGCAGGAACATCAACATCCGAGCCGTCCCACCGACGCCCCCTTCAAACCAATGATCGCTCAGCACGAACAGCAGCACATATCCGATCAACACCGTGATCGCGACGACCGCCGCCGTCAGCATGTCGATCCGCTTGATGCCGGTCTGCGTCTTGCGAAGCTGATAGTCGATGTACTCATCCGGCTCCGCATACGGAACGTGCGAGCGTTCGGGTGCAGTGGCGGTGGACATGGGAAACCTCTTGTCCGCCTCTGTGCTCTCTGTGTCTCTGTGGTGAAATCTTTTACCGCAGAGACACAGAGGGCACAGAGGGATTCAACGACCTAGGCCTTTTGGGGCTCGGCAATTTCGGAGTTGTCCGCCAGCGTGTCCGGCGGGGTGAATTCGAACCGCTTGCATTGGCGGAAGAATTCCAGCGGGTTGTCGTACACGATTTTTTTGATCTTCGATTCTGGGTGTCCGCGACGGCGGAGTTCTTGTATGAAGTCGGGGACGGCGATTGGATTCGAGGGGCCCCAGTCGCCGGCCGAGTTCACCATGATGCGGTCGTCGCCGTAGGCTTCGATGATGTCGGCCGCTCGTGAGGGGGTGCATTTCGTGATCGGGTACAGCGTCATCGCGCACCAAAACCCCTCTTCCTTCGCGAGGCCGACGGTGTGCTCTTCGACGTGGTCGATCAGCACTCGCTCCGGCTGCACGCGGCGGTCGGACATCAGCATGTCGATGATCATCCGCGTTCCTTTCAGCTTGTCTTGCAGGTGCGGCGTGTGAATCAGGATCAACTCGTCGAGTTCCATCGCCAACTGGACGTGCTCTTGAAAGATGATCGATTCGTTCTTCGTGTTCTTATTCAGTCCGATCTCACCGACTCCGAGCACTCCTTTGTTGTTGATGAACTCCGGGATCATCTTGATGACCTCGCGTGAGAGTTCGACGTTTTCGGCTTCCTTGGCGTTGATGCAGAGCCAGGTGTAATGCTGGATGCCGGACCAACCGGCTCGCTTCGGCTCGAATTCGGTGAGCTGCCGGAAGTAGTCACGGAAACCGTCCACGCTGCCGCGATCAAAGCCGGCCCAAAACGCCGGCTCGCTGACGGCGACGCAACCCATGCGAGCAATCCGCTCGTAGTCGTCGGTCACGCGGGAAACCATATGGATGTGTGGTTCGATGTAGTACATGTCGGGGTGTCGCTTGAAGTAGGGAGGGTGAGTGAAAGTGAAAAGTTCAGAGTGACGAGTGCAAAGTGAAAAATGAATGGCCAGCAGGTGAGCAGTTCAATCGCAGTGGGAACGCTTGTCTGACACTCGTCACTCTGCACTTTGCATTGTTCGATTCCTTGTCGTGGTCCGATCGAAGATCTGTCCAAAAGTCAGTGCGGAACGCTCGGCGACAAAATCGGCCGTTCTCCCGTTGTCAGGTACTTCTTCATCCAGTTTGGGTCGTAGCGATCGCTGAACAGTTCTTGAACTTGAGCGGCACGGTGGAAGCCGTCGCTCAAGAGGATTTCGAGACCTTGCTGGATTTGACGGAAACGCGGGTCCGACCGCACCGATTCGGCCGATTCCGCACGGTCCAACCGGTCGAGCGTCGCGGCGATTTCCAGAATCTTGGCGCGAGTCAGCAGGAAGGTTTGTTCAAAGACTTCGGGGGCGGATTGGGCGGCGGCGATCATGGCAGGCTCACAGAGAAAAAGGGGGCAGGGCGGCAGCGGTCACGGGACTCGGCAACAACGATAGTTTCCACCTGACAGTGTGCAATTTCAAGCGGTGGTTTATTCTGTGGCCGTCACCGTCTGGCTTCTGCCGCCTTGATTTCCGACCCCTGACTCATGGCTCGACACGAAACGGATCGCGAAGACCTGATGCAGGAAGCCACCGGCTTGGCTCGGCGGGTCGAGTGGCAGGTGCCGTTTATGGCTGATCCGGTCGTGGCTGGCTTCAAAAAGAACGGAGCTTGCTCGGTCTATTTCGGGGCGGAACCGGTCCTGCAGTTCGATTCCTCCGGCTGCCTGCGGCGAGCGTTCTTTGAGGGATTCTTGTTTCGGACACAGGGGACAACGCTGGCTCGGCTGCAACGGAATCGAACGACCAGCGAGTCTCAGCTTGTGCGACACGACCTGACCGACCGCGAACTCGCAACGTTTCGAGTCCAAGCTTGCTTATGGCTGAGAAAACTCTTGCAGGCCATTGACCACGGCCAAGCGGTGCGGTTGCGACAGGTTCCCGACACAGATGAAGTCATCCTTGACCTATGCGACACACTGAGAACCGCACTCGCCGAAGGATTGCCGCTCGCAGCAGCGTTGCCCGGGAAGCGGTGACCGCGTCCGGGCTACGGCAGCAATGACCTGGGATTGCTCAACGTGATAGCCACTTCGCGACGTCGTTTCCTTTCGCGGCGGCTTCGCCGGTGAAGAGTGCCGGCGCGGGACCGTCTGCGGCTTTCCAACAGGCGGCGGTGAGTTTCGGGAGTTCCTTCTCGCCGCTGAGCCAAACTTCGCTGCCGGCGCTGAGGGAGAGCAGTCCTGCGACGTCGCCGTACTTGACCGCTCCAGGAAGGAACTGCGCGTCATCAAATTCGGTGAGCGATGCGAAGCGGAAGCCAGCAGTGTCGATGGCGGCGCGGTCGATTGCAGGGCCAGCGATTGCTTTCGCGGCGGCGGCCCACAGGCCCGCTCCACCGAGACCGACGACGTGAACTTTCTGTGCTCCATGATCGTCGCCGCGCACGAAGCTGACGAGCGTCAGAATGTCGTGGACTCGCTGAGCGAACAGCGGGTGGTTGTAGCCGTAGGTGTAGCCCGCGAACTGGCGGTCGCCACCGACTCGGCGGTTCTTGAACGGCGTCGCCGCTCCAGCGGGAACGAGTTCGCCGGTGCCGAAGATGTCGGGCGAGCAAACGCTAAAACCGTTATCGAGCAGCGTCTTGATCTCATACTTGGGCGAACCGTCGGAGTTGAACAGGCCCGACTTACCCGACTCATCGACCCATACGACGACCTGCTTGTTCCATTGCTTCGGGTGCAGGAACACGATCGGCAGTTCCTCTTGTTCCTTCTTCAACTTCAACAGATCGCCGAAGAAGAAAAAGTTGCCGCGATCTTCTTTCTTGATCTTCTCCCGTTCGATGCTGCTGGAAGCAGGCAGCTCGCGGCCGATCAAAACTTTCCAGCCGGTGCCGACGACATCGCGGAACTTCGTCAACGAGTTCGTATCGGTCGGAGTCAGCGCGGCAATTTGCTGATCGGCGTCGGTTGCCAGCGTCTTCGTCAACGAGCGTTCGAAATCGTCGCCGCTCGGCGGCTTCGGGTGCGCGTCGTCAAACACGGTCAATTCGGCGATCGACAGCGGTTGGAAGTCCTGTTCGACGATCGGGTCTTTGCCCTCCAGCTTCAAATGCTTTTTGAACCAAGAATACATCACAGCTCGGCTGGGATGGTTGTAGTTGTGTGGGAAGTGCAGATACGCGGTCGCCTTCACGTTGTCCTTTGCGCCGAGCATCGTGTAGAGCTGATTCAGTTCCGGCATTCCCTTGGTCATGATCTCTTTGGTCCAGTCATCCGCCGCGACCATCCCCAACGGCTTGGGAGCGAACAGTCCCGCCAGTTCGATGTTGCCCGTGCCGACTCGCAGCAGCGAGCTGTTTTCGCAGGTGCAGCCCCCTTGCATGGCGGTCGAAACCATCACGGCCGGGAACTGCACGGTCACGCGCGGATCGATCGCGCTGAGCATGAAGGTCTGAGTTCCACCGCCGCTCGCGCCGGTCACGCCGATTCGATTCGCATCGACATCGGGCAGGCTCTGGATGAAATCGAGCGCGGCAATCGAATTGAGCGTCTGCAAACCCATGATGCTTTGCAGTCGCAACTCCGCCTGCGGACTGTACAGCCCCCACGAGTCCGCCTTCTCCATTTCTGGCCGCCGCTTGCCATCCACGCCGAAGCGATGCACGAGCGTGTGACTGAGCTGCTGGCTGTCGGCGTTGCCGAGCATGTCGTAGTGAAACACAACACAGCCCATCCGCGCGAGTTGAACGCACCGCGCCTGCAACGGGTATCGGCCGGAGACTTCAAACCGCTCGGCCCCGACGACGATCTGCTGTTTCACGGCCGGCTCGCCCGCGTCGTAGAACCGCCCATTCGCCCAGTGACCGTGAGGACAGAGCACTCCGGCGAATGGACCTTTCAATCCCTTCGGCCGGAAGAGGCTGCCGGTCACGAAGAACCCCGGAGCACTCTCGAAGTAAACTCGCTCGACGGTGAAGTCGTCGCGATCGACTTTGCCATGCACGGCCGGCTTGAGCGCCGCCTTCGTCGGCATCGGCCACAGGCCCTGCGAGACCAGCACTTGCTTGCGCACGTAGTCGGCTCGCTTGGCCCACTCTTCCTTCGTGGGCGGCACTTCCAGCGGGAAATACCCGTTGAGGTCTTTCAATTTGCCAAGCCGCTTGTCGGCGGGTGCTCGCCCGTCGGGCAACACTTTCACATCGGCAACCGCCAGCGAACCGACACAGCACACCACGAACGCAAGCAGCAGGCGAGTCATAACGCAAATCTCCTTCAACTTCGGTGGGACGCGGTTCTCTTCCACGCAGATCGCGAAGGAGGGAATTTGAAGTGACTGACCCTCGAAACTCAATTCAGACCGGGGCTGTTGCGGATTGAACCTTGATGGCAACCTCGGCATGATCGTGCCGTGACCTTGGAGTGCGGGGTGTCAGCCCCGCTTTGGATTGCGGCGAAGCGGCACCTTCTTGGTCCCGTTTGCGATCTTCCCAAGAAGCATTTTTCACAATCAAAAAGCCTAAAGCGGGGCTGATATCCCGCACTCCAAAAATGCGGCTTCGCCGCATCGCGATTTGAGGAGTCCGCCATGCGTCGAGCCATTCCGATGATCGTCTTCGTTGCACTCGTTCTCGCTGCCCTCGCGATCGGCTCGTCGAACCGGCAGCTTCGATCGGATGATCCCCCCGCGAAAGTTGCGGCTCAGAATACGACGACCAGCGCGGAACCCAAACGGATCGAAGTCCCGCTCAACGGGCACATCTTCTCGCTGCCAGAAGGCTTCACGATTGAACTGGTCGCCGGCCCGCCGTTGATCGATCGGCCGATCACGGCGAGCTTCGATGAAGAAGGTCGGCTCTACGTTTCCGATTCGTCCGGCACGAACGATCCCTCAGCGAAGCAGCTCATCGACAAGCCGCATCGAGTTGTTCGCCTCGAAGACACCGACGGGGACGGCAAGTTCGACCAACGAAAAATCTTCGCCGACAAGCTGATGTTTCCGGAAGGCACGCTGTGGTACGACGGCTCGCTGTACGTCGCCGCTCCGCCAAGCATCTGGAAGCTGACCGATACCGACGGCGACGGCGTTGCCGACCAACGAGAAGAATGGTTCAAAGGAAACACGCTCACCGGCTGCGCGAACGATTTGCATGGCCCGTATCTCGGTCCCGACGGCTACATCTATTGGTGCAAAGGTGCGTTCGCCGATCAGACATATGAGCGGCCGGTGCGAAACTCCGAACGTAGCCGAACTCGCCAGAGTTCGGACGGAAGTCCGGCGACTTCCGCTACGGAGAAATGGACCACGAAAGCCGCACACATCTTCCGTGCGCGCCCCGATGCTCCGCGCGATCCGGAAACCGGCAGCATCAAGACGTCGGCGATTGAAGCGGTGATGACCGGGGGCATGGACAATCCGGTCGATGTCGTCTTCACGCCGACGGGCGAGCGGATTTTCACGACGACGTTTCTGGTGCATCCGGGGCAAGGGAATCGGGACGGGTTGTTGCACGCGGTGTATGGGGGCGTGTACGGCAAGGACTGGAACGTGATCGACTCGCCGAGCCATCCGCGGACGGGGGACGTGATGCCGGTGCTGTGTCATCTGGGAGCCGCCGCTCCGTGCGGGCTGGAGCGGTTGCAGTCGGCCGCCTGGGGCCGCGAGTACCAAGACAACCTCTTCGCCTGCTGCTTCAACATGCGGAAGGTGACTCGGCATGTGCTGACGCCCAAGGGAGCCACGTTCGACTGCGCGACGACCGACTTCGTGGTCTCGAACAACCTCGACTTCCACCCCACCGACGTGCTGGAAGACGCCGACGGCAGCCTGCTGATCGTGGACACCGGCGGCTGGTACAAGCTCTGCTGCCCCACCTCGCAGTTGTGGAAGCCGGATGTGTTGGGGGCGATCTATCGAGTGAGGAGGACTTCCGCGGAACGCGTGAATGATCCGTTTGGACGGCGCATGAATTGGCCGCAAATGACAACGGATCAGTTGGCTGCTCTGCTCGACGACGCTCGGACTTACGTTCGGCAACGTGCATCAAATGAGCTTGCGAAGCGAGGTGACAAATCGCTTTCCGCACTTCTAGCAGCGTTCAAGCGACACGATCGCATCTGGGGTAAGAACGGCGACCTATGCCGCCGATTGTGGGTGCTTGCCCGAATTGACCATCCTTCCGCACGCGAGGCGACACGGTACGAGTTGGGTTCAGGAGACGAGGAACTTTGCCAAGTGGCCGCTCAAAGCATCAGCCTGTGGCGCGATTCATTGGCCGTTCGCCAACTCAAAGAAAACCTCAGCGGCACACCCGCGAAACAACGTGTTGTCGCTGAGGCGTTGGGACGCATTGGCGATCCCTCCGTTGTCCGCGATTTACTCTGGCATGTGAGCAAAGAACACGACCGCTTTGTTGAACATTCGACGTGCTTTGCTCTGATCGAGCTTGGCCAAACCGAGCCACTTCGCAATTTCATTTGGCCGAAGCCCGATCCGGCTAGGGGGATCATTCGATCAAAAGGGCAATTCCGCTATGCCAAGCCGGTCGCCCTCAAGGCTCTCGACCAGATGCCGAATGGCGGGTTGAAGCCGGAGGAGGTCGCGAAATATCTGACCTCGCCGGAGCCGCTGTTGCGGGAGACGGCGGCGTGGATCATCAGCCGACATGCCGATTGGGGCGAAGCGCTGGCCGGCTCTCTCCGCGAACGATTGGCCGCCGGCGAACTCACCGACGCCGAGCAAACCACGCTCGGCAAACAACTGGCTCAGTTCGCCAAAGCCGCGTCAGTCCAAGACCTGCTCGCCACCACCGCCAGCGATGCGAAGTTGTCCGCTCCCACGCGACTCACTGCCCTCCGAGCCATGCGCGACTCCGGCTTGAAAGAGTTGCCCAAGACCTGGACCACCGCGCTGCTGTCGGTGCTCGGAGAGAACAATGTCGAGCTGATCGAGGTCGCGCTGAAGACCGTACGCACGATCCCACCGCACAAAGACGATGCCGCCGCTTGGCGTGCGCCGTTGCTGAGCGTCGCCCAACCTACGGCGCTCGATGCCCTCGCGGCATTGCCCGGCGGGCTCGCGGCGAAAGAGGCCGACGACAAACGGTTCGACTTCTTGCTGAGCCAACTCGCGCCGGAACTTCCCGTCGCGCAGCGTGGCACGGCGGCTGAAGTGATCGGCAAAGCGAAGCTCTCAAAACCGCAGCTCGAAAAACTCACCGAGCAATTCGCGAACGCCGGCCCGCTCGAAGTCGATCGGCTGCTCGGCGCATTTGAGCAAACGACCGACGAGCAAGTCGGGCAGAAACTCGTCACGCAACTGAAGACCGCTCCCGCGCTGACAGCTCTGCGAGCGGACGCGATCAAGACGCGGCTGGCGAAGTACAGCCCGTCCGTGCAAGAGGCCGCGCAGCCGCTCTACGCTGCGCTCAACGTGGACCTCGGCCAGCAGCGAAAGCAGTTGGAAGAGACGTTGGCCTCATTGCCGCCCGGCGACATCGTGCGCGGTCAAAAAATCTTCCACAACGAGAAGTCCGCCTGCAAAGCCTGCCACGCGATCGGCTATCTGGGAGGCAAAACCGGCCCCGACCTGACGCGCATCGGCGGCATCCGCAACGACCGCGACTTACTCGAATCAATCCTGTTCCCCTCCGCCAGCTTCGTCCGCAGCTTCGAGCCAGTCCTGATCGAAACCAAATCCGGCAAAGTCATCAACGGCCTAATCCGCAGCGAAACCCCGGATGAGTTAGTCCTCGCCACCGGCCCCAACCAAGAAGTCCGAGTCGCTCGCGCCGACATCGAAGAAATGAAACCCAGCAGCGTTTCAATCATGCCGGCCGGACTGGAGAAGCAACTCACGAAGGAGCAACTCGCCGACCTGATCGCGTTCCTAAAGAACTGCAAGTAGTTTGCTGACTTGCCCGGCCGACAGCCGTGAGCCGTTGGCCGTTATCACAAACCGGAATCGCCGGAGTTTTGGGTTGGCAGCCAACTGCCATCGGCTTTCAGCCATCAGCCAGGCAAATGTCATTGAGTAAGGACAATCATGAATCGTCTGATCGAAAAGCACATGAAGGTTTTGGAGATGATCGGCGTGCTGATGCGGATCTTCAGCTTCTCTCTGATGAGCTGGCTGGGGCCGGACAGTCCGTTTCTGTTCGTCTGGATTTTCAATACGATGGACGCCGTGCTCCTGACGTGGTGCTCGACCATCAAACGGGATTCCGCCTACATTCTGCTGAATGCCTTTTGGATTCTGGTCGGGCTGGTGGGAATTGCCCGCTCCAGCTCCTAGGTTCACTGACCCTCCGCCCTCCGCGAAAGTTTTGGAATGCCAAACGATCAGGGACTGCTCGGCCGCCTGCGCGCCATCGTGGGTGACGCTGGATTGCTCTGCACACCGGAAGAATTGCTCGTCTATGAGTGCGACGGGTACACCGTCGAGAAGAAGGTACCGGATGTTGTCGTGTTCCCGACTTCGACCGAGCAGGTCGTCGCGGTCGTGCGGTTGTGCAATGAACTCGGCGTGCCGTTCATCCCGCGCGGAGCGGGTACGAGCTTGGCGGGTGGAACTCTGCCGATCGGCGGCGGGGTGATGATCACGCTGACGCGGATGAAGCGGATTTTGGAAGTCAGTTTGCGCGACCGGTATGCCGTCGTCGAACCGGGACTCGTCAATTTGCATCTGACGAATCATCTCAAAGAGACCGGTTACCACTACGCTCCAGACCCGTCGAGCCAAGGGGCATGCACGATCGGCGGCAACGTCGCGACGAACAGCGGCGGGCCGCATACGCTGAAGTACGGAGTCACCGTCAATCATGTGCTGGGGGTCGAGGCCGTGATGCCGGACGGCTCGATCGTGCAATTCGGCGGGCCGTGCGAAGACGGGCCGGGCTACGATCTGGCCGGGCTGTTCGTGGGCAGCGAAGGGACACTCGGCATTTGCACGAAGGTCTGGGTGCGGCTGACTCGCAATCCGGAGTCGTATCGCACACTGCTGGGCGTTTTCGAGACCGTCACCGCCGCGACGCAAGCGATCAGCGCGATCATCGGAGCGGGCATCGTTCCGGCCGCGCTCGAAATGATGGACCAAGGGATCATCGGCGCGCTTGAAGCCGCGTTTCATTTTGGCTTCCCGCTCGATGCGGGAGCAGTGCTGCTGATCGAAGTCGATGGCCTGGAAGTCGCCGTTGAGGATGAAGCCGAACGCATCGAAGCAATCTGCCTGGAGAACGGCGCTCGCGAAGTGCGCCGGGCACGCTCACAGAAAGAACGACTGCTGCTCTGGAAGTGCCGCAAGCAGGCATTCGGCGCGATCGGCCGGCTGAGCCCCAGTTACTGCACTCAAGACGGCGTCGTTCCGCGCACGAAGCTGCCGGAGATTCTGGAATTCATCACCGACTGCGGCCGGCGTCACGATCTGAAAATCGTCAACGTCTTCCATGCCGGCGACGGCAATATTCACCCGATCCTGCTGTTCGATGAACGCGACGCCGATCAGGTGCATCGAGTGCTGCGCGCCAGCGACGAGATCCTGCAGAAATGCCTCGATCTGGGCGGCAGTGTCACCGGCGAACATGGCATCGGCGTCGAAAAGATCAGCTTCATGGACAAGCTGTTCGCGCCCGAGGATCTCGCCGTCATGAAGTCGATCCGCGAAGTCTTCAATCCGGACAACCACTGCAGTCCCGGCAAGATGCTGCCGACCGCTGGCGGCTGCGGCACCGAATCGCGGCCCTACCAAAGTCACCCCGGCCGCAGGGCTGCCATGTAATCCCTTCGCGTCTGGGCGTCGTTGTGTTTCAAATTCCTTTGACACAAAGACGCAGAGTCGCAAAGGAAGAGAATGAAAATGTCTGAGCCTCAACCTGGCTTTCAACCCGAAACACAAGAAGAGCTCGTACGGTTCATCGCCGAAAATGTGTCGAGCGGTCGCCGTCATCTGCATCCGATTGGTGGCGGCACTGCGTTGCCAACATGTGAAGCTGAGTCCATTCCAGTGCAGCTCAACAAGCTCAATCGCGTGATCGACTTCCCGGCGCGGGACATGACGATCACGGTCGAGGCCGGCATTCGCATCGGGGAACTGAATCGGATTCTTGCTGCCGAGAATCAGCGATTGCCGATTGATGTTCCGCAGGCCGAGCAGGCGACGCTCGGCGGAATCATCGCGACGAACTGGTCCGGTTCGCGACGTTTCGGGTGTGGCACGATGCGTGACTATGTCATCGGCATCTCGGCGATTGACGCCTCCGGCCAGCGGTTCAGCGCGGGTGGCCGAGTCGTCAAGAACGTCGCCGGGTATGACCTGTGCAAGCTGCTGATCGGTTCGCGCGGGACGTTGGCGATCATCTCGCAAGTGACGCTGAAGCTGCGGCCGCAAGCAGAGACTTCGGCACTCGTCACGCTGACATTCGATTCGCTCAGCCAAGTCGATGCGGTGCTCAATCGGCTGTTGACCTCGGCGACTCGGCCGATGGTGCTCGACATCCTGAGCACGACCAGACCACCGCAGTTGATCGTCGGTTTTGAAGGAACTTCACGCGAAATGAACTGGCAGATCGAAACGCTGGTCGAGGAATGCCGACCATTTGAGCCGCGAACGACAGAATCGCTAGTCGGTACGGCGGCCGAAACACTGTGGAAGAGGCTGAGAGATTTCTCGATCGACTCGAAATCCAGCGTCACCGTCAAAGCGAGTTTGCCACCGTCGCGTACCTGTAAGATTTTGAATCTCGCCATCGAATCCGGGATTGCGGTTCAAGCGCACGCCGGCAACGGAATCGTCATTGGTCATCTGTCCGAACGAGTGAGCACCGCCGAACAAGCCAACTCGGCGATCAAACCACTTAGCGAATTAGTACGATCGTGCGATGGGCATTTGTCGGTGCTGTGTGCTCCGAACGGCTGGAATGCTCTTAATGCCGTTGCAGATTCGTGGGCCGGGTCTCTTGCATGGACGCAGCGCCTCAAGCGACAACTCGATCCGCACAATTTGTTGAATCCCGGCGTGATGGCGTTTGGCCCTGCCTGATCACGGACGAAAACCACAGAGCCAACTCACGGAGTGACAGTCATGGTCAAGAAATTCTTCTACGGCGACGATCCGCTCGGCAAACGAGAAAAGAAGTCTGCGAGCTCGATCCAAGGTGTCCCGAAGAGGAAAGTGTTCGGCTTGAATGCGTCGGAGTTCATTCAACGGAAGATGGCCGAGCAACAGGCGAAGTCGGATGGGCAGGACCAAAAGAAATAGGCCGAGCAACGCCCGGCCTATTTTCACGGAAATTATTTACGGGTGGCTCCGCCTCGCCGGAGCGAGGTGGCTGCGTTTGCGAAGAACGTGAGCCTTATTTGTCGCCAGCGGGCTTCTCCTCGTTCTTCTCGGCCTTTTTCTCTTCTTTCGCCGGCTCGTCTTTCGGTTTGTCGGCCGGCTTGTCGTCCTCTTTCTTTTCGGGTTCCGGCTTCTTGTCTGCATCGGGCTTGTCGGCCGGCTGATCGTCCTTCTTTTCTGACTCGGACTTGTCCTTGTCCGCGGGTTTGTCCTTTGGCTTGATCAAGTCGGATCGGGAAAGCCGGAGCTTGTCGAAGCTGTCGTTAGAGATGACGTAGTACCAATCGGCGAAGCGGTCATTGAGCTCTTTGACCTTCTGTTTGCCAGATTCGATTTTGGCAGCGAATGCTGCTGTTTCTGCGACGAAGCGTCCTTTTTCGGCGTCGTAACGTTTGACCGCTTCGAAGTACTCGGCCTTCAAATCCTTCTTTGGCTCAGCCGGCTTGGCGTCCTCTTTCTTGGCATCAGATTCATCGGCCTTCGGTTTGTCAGCCGGTGCGTCGTCTTTCTTTTCGGCGGCCGGCTTCTTCTCTTCCGGTTGGTCGGACTTAGTGTCTTCTTTTTTCTCGTCCTTGTTGTCGCTGGCGACCGAGTCGTCACCTTTAGCTCCCGTCGGAGCATCAGAGTCCTTCTTGGAGTCCGCGGGTTTATCCTCGTCGGCCTTGGTCTTGTCAGAGTCCGCTGGATTTTTCTTCTCGGCTTCGTCTTTCTTGTCCTTGTCGCCGTCTTGATTCGGATCGGCGACAGGTTCGACACCGGGGGGCGGAGTCGGTTTCGTCGGCTCGACAGGGGGATCACCCAGCAATGTTTCGTCAAAGTTGACTCGGACAATGAGGTAACGGCTCTTCTTTTGATCATCCGCGAGTTCTTTCGAGCGGCTCTTCTGCTTTCCCTTGGTGTCAGTGGTCGCTTCCTCGGTAGCACCGGTTTCGATTTCCTGTTCGGTGCCGGAAAAAACGCTGCCGAAGGTCAGCTTGTAGACAACGCCATCCTTGGTCCCGGCGGTCAATTCACCTTCGCGCGAGACGATTTGTGTTTGACCATCCTCATCTTGTCCGACGCGGAATCCTTTTTCACCCAGATCGGCACGCAAGACTTTGACGACTTCGCTGCGAACTTGCGGGTTCGACAGCAGCTCTTTTGGCAATTCCACTTTCAGATCGGCATTCAAAATTGGCCGACCATCAAACGCCGGACGCGGACGTACGCCGACCAATCGCAGATCGTCGAGCGTCGTGACCATCGCGTTGATGTCGTCGCTCTTAAGTTCTTCAGCGGCTTCGTCGCGTCCCGCCAACTTCCATGCATCGCTGGGTTTTTCTTTGGTGAGTTCGACGACATCGTCCCCTTCGTATTCGTCGGCGGCGTTGATCTTCGGGCGGCTGCCGCGCAAGCGAACGATGTCGAAGCCGCTGACTTTCAGCAGGTCGGTCTCGGCCCAGTCAGAGAACTTCGTCGAGACATCAAACCGCGCACTGACACGGTAGACTTTGTCTTCGCCCAATTTTCGAACGTAGCGTTTGTCGTCTTCCCCCTCGACTTTGTTGCCGACAATGAAATCCGCGAGAGCGGTGTCTTTTTCGGAAATCGTGATTCGCGTCCCGCGGCCTTTGGTGGCAGGATTCTCCTCGTCGAGCGGATCGATCACACCAAAGCGTTCGTGGTCGGTCTTGCGACGAGTTGCCAATGAACCGCGTTTCAGTCCGATCACCGATGCCGCCGCTTTCGCGAGCTGGTCTTTACCGTCAGCGGGATAGTTATGGTACGAGGGGATCTTCCATCCGCCGTCATTTTGGACCGTGAACATTTTCGATGCGGCGGTCGCCTCGTCGAACGAGACGACTCGCATCGACGTGGCCTTCGCGGCATCGGTGAAATCGGGATTGAAGTCCCGACCGTACTCGTCACCGTCGGCCAGCTTGGCCGGCTTGGTCAGTTGGTTGGAAGTAAACGCCAACGCGGTCGACACGAGGGCGGTGGCGACGAAAGCCAAAGTGCGGGTCATGGATTGATTCATGGCAGAGTTCTCCGTCAGGGACGGTTGTCATTGTTTCCGAACCCCACCGAGGTTGTCCCGGTGGTTCCAGGATTCTGCACTACTCCAAAATGGTCTTTCTCGCAGGCTGTAGTGCAAAAGCCCGCGAGCCACCGGGGAAAGCCCGGTGCAGTTGCGGCAAATCAACGTTTCACAAGCCGGTCAGCTTCCACGTTGCGATACTCGGCATTGATGCGGGACGACAACACGATGATCCCCAGCACGATCGCGGGAATCGGTGGCAGCAGGATGCACCACCAGCGAATCCAGTCTTCGTAGGCGCGAATCTGCTGCTTGGTCTTGGCCTCAATGCTCTCGATCTTTTTGGCTTTCTCGCGTTCGATGTTAGATCGGACGACGTCGAGTTTGCGCTGTTCAGTCTCCCGCGCGATCCCGATTTTCTGAGCCTTTTGCTGCGGTGCCAGCGCCGTGTCTTTCTCGATCTCCTCCACGATCTTCGTGAGTCGTTCTTGAGCTTTGGAGAGTTGCTCCTTCGCTTCACCCTCGGCTTTACCTCGTTCATCGGTCTGCGCCTTGCGGAATTCATCCGAGACCGCTTGCAGCGCGGTGAGCGTCCGCAATTGCGCGCGGCGCTTGCGCAGGTCGATGTACGACGTCTCGCCGGCCAAAACATCCACGCAGTTAAGCACGAACTTGACGTTGTCGATTCGCAGGTTCGGCAACTGTTGCGACGCTTCCAAACTGAAAAGCTGATTACTGATGAGGTCGGCGTCGGAGACAAAGATCACGTTCAAGCCTTTGTTTCCCTTGACCTCTTTGCCGGTAATGTGCGCCGCCAGCGTGTAGGCTTCGTTCGTCAGTTGTCGTGGAGGGTTTTGGTTGATTTCGATGCCGCCTCCGCCAAACGGATTCCCGCTCTGTTTAGTGATGTCCTCCCAGGCATGCGTTCCTGCTTTGACACTGGATCGCAACAACGCATCGAACTTCAGTTCGCTCCCCTGCCGTTGCCGAATGTTGCCGGGGAAGAATGTGAGCACTTCTTGCAAGCCCGCAGTGACGGGACTGGTCGGATGAATCGCGCTCTTGTTTCCAGACTTGGTGCTGACGAAGACTAATTCCGGCTGAATCATGTTGGCGAATTCCGGATGTAAGTTGACCCCCGCGACGTCGAAGATCACTTCGCCATTGTCCCAGGCGACCTCGAGCACTTTGAGCAACGAGGTTAATTTGCCATCCTCGGCCTTGGGTTCCGGCGGCTGCTGATTGAAGCCCCCCATCATGCCCCCACCGGGACGCGGCTTGGGCAATCGCGGGGCCTGCGATCCCGCTCCGTCGAAGACCGGTAGCGGATCATCGAAGATTAACGTCGGCCGCCCTTTCTTGACGTAATCAACGAGGTTGGGCAGCTGCGTCGGTGACAGCGAAGAGGGCATTACGGCCACAACGACGTCGTACTTCTTTTCGTCGATCGGTGAATCTGCCGCGACTTGCTCGACCTTGTACTGCTTCTTGAGTTCCGTCTGAATGCGCCATTCGGGCAACTGTCGAAAGTGCGTCATGTCGAATCCGCCAGCGACTCTCGCGTCCGTGGTCAACATGCCAACGGTCAGCCGCTTTTCATTCGCGACCGTGCGGATCGAACGTGTCAATTCATACTCAATCGAGGTGCCTGCCTCGAAGATCGGAACCACCACTTCATCTACCGGGCTGCTGACCACGACCCCCATGAAGACTTCTTGAACGCCGCGGCGACCATCCTCATCAGTGGGGACTTGCATGGATTGCACACCCAGCAGCCGAGCTTCCTCCGCTTCCGGCGTGAACGATGCCACATCCACGAATCTCACGTCGAGTCGCGAGCCACCTTCGCGGTCGTACTGACGCAACAATCCCTTCAGCCGCTTTTGAATCGAAACTTGCTCGCGCGGCACATCCGCCGAAATGAAGGCTTGGATCGTGACCGGTCGCTCGCTGCTGATCTTGCCAATCAGCTCACGCGTGCTTCGCGACAACGTGAAGAGCTTCTCGGTCGTCAGGTCCAGATTGAGCGGAAACGCCTCGCTCATCTTGACTACGAGCACGTTGAAACTGATCAGTGCGACGGCGACCGAGACCGATCGCACGACGAATTGAATCCACATCGTCTGGCCATCTTTGCCACCGCTCCAATGGCGTTTGGAAATGAAGACTTCGTTGAGGTACAGAAGAAAGGCCGTCAGCGATACGAAGTAAACGAGACTGGTCAGCGGCACCAGACCAAGGCTGTATTCCTTCAATTGCTCGGGCAGGCTCAGCGAAGCAAAAATCGGATGAGCGACCGACAGCTTGCCAACGAAGACCGGAATCGCCCCGATCGCAACACCCAACACAAAGGCGACCGTCACGCTGTTGGTGAGCACCGAAGCAAACATGCCCGCCGCGAGCAAGGCTCCGCCAGCCAGCCAGTAGCCAAAGTAGGTCGTGAACAGCAGCCCCCAATCGGGTTCGGCGTACCATTCCAAGACGAACAAGTTGAATCCGGAAAACGCCAGCGCGATCGTGTAGACCGCCAGCACCGCGAGGTATTTTCCAAGCAGCACTTCGAAGTCATTTGCCGGCAGAGTGAACAGTAACTCGTCGGTCCCCTGCCGCTTTTCTTCAGCCCAGGAGGTCATTGTCACAGCCGGAACGATGAACAAGAGCAGCAACGGAAAATATTCGCTGAGCTGATCGAGTGTCGCGAGATTGTTCGTGAAGAACCGCGGGCTGAACGCCGCTGCCGCACAGGCCACGACGAACACCACGATAAAGAGGTAGCCGATGACCCCCGAAAAATAGCTGGCCAAATTCCGCCAGAAGACAGCCTTGATTACATGACTTCGCATGGTGCATCCCGTTGGGAGAAATTCTTCCGGTAAGTTTGAGTTACGTCATCCGCGCCTTGGTCAGCTCACGGAAGCGGGTCTCCATGTCGTGACCCTGGCCTTCCATCTGTTCGACGGAACCATCGAACACGACCTGCCCCGCGTTAATCAGTAGGACTCGGCTGCAACAGGCGGCGACTTCCCGGAGAATGTGCGTCGAGAGCAGGATCGTCTTGTTCTTCGCCAAGCTATGAATCAACGCACGGACCTCGTGAACCTGATTGGGATCCAAGCCGCTGGTCGGCTCGTCGAGGATCAGCACTTCCGGATCGTGCAACAGCGCCTGAGCCATTCCGACACGCTGCTTGTAACCGCGTGACAATTTGCCGATCGTCTTGCCCCAGACAGCTCGCAGAGAGCACTTGTCGGCGACAAAATCCAGTCGGCTTTGCAAGTAAGGCCCCGACATTCCACGAGCATGGCCGAGGTACTCCAGTAGCGATTTTGGAGTCATTTCGTGGTACAGCGGCCCATTTTCCGGCAGATAGCCGATCAGCTTGACCGCATCGAGACGATTATCGGCAACATCAAATCCTCCAATCCGGGCGGAACCTTCCGTCGGTGTCAGGAAGCCGGTCAGCATTTTCATTGTGGTGGATTTGCCCGCCCCGTTCGGACCCAGAAAGGCTGTGACCTCGCCCTTTGGGACCGAGAAGGTGACATCCCGAGCGGCCGCGAACGGACCATAAAATTTGCTGAGGCCGCGAGCCTCGATCATTATGCCGTTATGGCCGTTATTATCCGAGTTTTTGCTCATCAACCCGATCCTCTTTGGCGGAACCGCTCGACTCTCGTCGCCAGTTGCGCATTGACCACAAACACCAGCAGCGGCCGAAACTCCGAAGCTCCGCCGCTGCACGACCCGTGCGACTGACTGCCGGAACCCCACGCCCGACCTTCAAGCCGCTGCGATTACGTAGGAAATTACTGGTCGCGTTGGATGAAGTCCAGCAACGCGAGCGAATGACCGGCAGCGTTTGAGTTCGCGACAGCAATCGGCCGCGATATGCTCCCTAGCCTTCCAAACCCGCAAAGAGGATCGCTGCGATGACTCGCTTGCCGAGCTCAAATACGTCCGTCGCCTGGCCGATTGGACTGTCGTTGCTGGCTGTACAGCTCTGGATGCCTGTGGCCACCCGTTCGGAACCCACCAGCGGTTCCGACAAGCCTTCAGCTGACAAGATTTCCTTCGACCGCGATGTGCGGCCGATTCTGTCCAACCATTGCTGGAAATGCCACGGTCCAGATGCCAAGGAACGCAAAGCTGGCCTGCGGCTCGACCAGCTCGATTCAGTCACCAAGCCTGCCGAATCGGGCAAGACAGCCGTGGTTCCGAACAAACCCGCGGACAGCGAACTGGTACGAAGAATTCTATCGTCTGATTCCGACGAACAAATGCCACCGGCTTCCGAGAACAAGCCGCTTAGCGCGGGCCAGAAAGACGTCCTCAAGCGTTGGATCGAACAGGGAGCAACTTTTGAGCAACACTGGTCGTTCCGCCCCGTCACGCGGCCGGCGATTCCAGACGTCAAATCCGCAATCGAAAATCAAAGATCAAAAATTCAGAATCCCATCGACCGCTTCATCTTCGCCCGGTTGGAAGCGGAAGGTCTGTCACCATCCCCCGAAGCCGACCGCGAGACGCTGATCCGACGAGTCACGCTCGACCTGATCGGTCTGCCACCCACCATTGCTGAGATCGACGAGTTCCTGAACGATCGCGATGCCAATGCTTACGAAAAAGTAGTCGATCGGCTGCTCAAGTCGCCGCACTACGGTGAGCGGATGGCGCTCGATTGGCTTGATGCGTCGCGGTTCGCGGACACGAATGGCTATCACATTGATAACGGTCGCGACATGACTCGCTGGCGGAAATGGGTCATCGACGCCTTCAATCGCAATCTGTCGTTTGATCAATTCACGATCCAGCAATTGGCCGGCGATTTACTGCCAGAGCCCACCGAACCCGCCACGGCATTCGAGCAAAAGCTTGCCAGCGGATTCCATCGCAACCACATGATCAACTTCGAGGGCGGAGCGTTTCCGAAGGAATATCACAACGCCTACATCGTCGATCGTGTCAACACGACCGCGACGGTGTGGCTCGGCCTGACGGTCGCGTGCTCGCAATGTCACGACCACAAGTACGACCCGCTGACACAGCGCGAGTTCTACCAGCTCTACGCCTTCTTCCATAACGTTCCGGAAAATGGACTCGACGGCCGCAAAGGGAATGCCGAACCGCTGCTCAAATTCCCGACGGAGGATCAGCAGAAGCAACTCGCAGAATTGGCTGACAACGTCATCAAGGTGGATGCTCGCCTGAAAACCGCGAAGGACGAAGAAGCCAAGACCCTCAAGGCCGATCTCGACCGGCTGCGCAAAGCTCAAACGGACCTCGAACAACTCATCCCGACTTCGATGGTGATGCGGGAATTGGAACAGCCTCGCGAGACGTTCGTCCTGGTCCGCGGCCAATACGACAAGCCGGGAGACAAAGTCGAAGCGGATGTTCCCGCCGTGTTTCCTCGGCTTCCTGAAGGGGCGCCCCGCAATCGGCTGGGACTCGCGCGGTGGCTGACCCATCCGTCGCATCCGCTGACTGCGCGAGTCACCGTCAACCGCTATTGGCAGTCGTACTTCGGCACTGGCCTCGTGAAGACGTCTGAAGATTTTGGTTCGCAGGGTGAGCCGCCATCGCATCCCGAGTTGCTCGATTGGCTGGCGGCCGAGTTCATGACGAACGAATCAACGACCGCGACCGCATGGGACGTCAAGCACCTTCAACGATTGATCGTCACGTCCGCCTCTTATCGGCAATCGAGCCGCGCGACGCCGGCTCTGATCGCACGCGATCCGGAGAATCGGCTGCTGGCTCGCGGACCGAGACATCGGTTGTCGGCCGAGGGGATTCGCGACCTGGCTTTGTCGGTCAGCGGGCTGTTGCAGCACAAGATTGGCGGACCAAGCGTCTCGCCATATCAGCCGGCTGGGCTGTGGGAAGAATTGATGGCTCGTGCGGACGGCAAGAATTGGACGGCGCAAGAATACTCGCAGAGTCACGGAGCCGACCTGTACCGCCGCACGATGTACACGTTTTGGAAACGAACTTGTCCGCCCGCGCAACTCGCGACGTTTGACGCGCCCGATCGCGAGACCTGCACGGTCCGCCGCGCCCGCACGAATACCCCGCTGCAAGCACTCGTGCTGATGAACGACCCGACCTACGTGGAGGCCTCGCGCAAACTGGCCGAGCGGATTCTTCTCGAAGGAGGCGCGACGACTGAGGAACGCATCACGTTCGCATTCCGGCTGACGACGGCTCGCAAACCGACGCCGCGCGAGTTGCTTGTGCTGCGGCGGGTCTTCGAGCAGCAGCATGCCCGCTTTGTTACCGATCCAATCGCGGCGACGAAACTGTTGTCCGTCGGCGAGTTCCCGCGCAACGAACAACTTGCGGTTCATGAACTTGCCGCATGGGCTGCGGTCGCCAGCGTGATTCTGAACCTCGACGAGGCTGTCACCAAGGGTTGATGTCTGCCCGCATTTTCAGCGGACGTACGAATCGAACACTCGGACTTGTGCCCAATTCGGTTTGTTCTCTTCGATGAACTGAATATGACGTGGGTGAGCCTGGTAGTCGTCTTGCGCCTTCCGGCTCTCGAATACGACGTGCAGGCTGACGTGGAAGGCTCGGTCATTGACCGGCCGAGCGAGGTCCGGCACCAGCGAACCGGCCGAAAAATAGACTTCGCCTGCGTGACCCTTGAGGTATTTATGGCAAGCGTCGATCAGAGCTTGCTGTGTGGCCGAGGAGGCGTCTTTCAGAGTGAAATAAACCATGTGAGCGAGATGCGAATTGGTGGTGTCGGCCATCCGTATGATTCCTGAAAGTGTGGTGCTCATCAAAAGCAGGTCGCATTCTGGCGGTCCAGTTGGTGGTCGTACAGCCCTCGGTCTGGGCAAGCAATCCGCCCTCAAAACAAAAAGGCGACGGAGTTTCGTCCGTCGCCCATTCGATCTTCACGGAATGATTTCGTCGTGGCTACGCGTCCAACCGATCTAGCCACTCGGCCGAGAACGTGAAGGCTCTGAAGATCTCGGATTTCAAGCCGCGCACGGTGTTCATACCGGAACCTCCGAAGACCGTGTCGCTATGCGCACCGCCGTCGATGTTGTCGTCGCCGTCGCCGCCAAGCGCGAGGTCCTTGCCGAGTTCGCCTCGCAGCATGTCGTCGCCATCTCCGCCGATCAGCGTGTCGTCGCCGTTGCCGCCGTACATGGAATCGTTGCCTTCGCCGCCAGACATCGCGTCGTTGTCGTTACCTCCAGCGAGGCGATCGTGACCAGTGCCGCCACTGAGCGTGTCGCTTCCATTGCCACCATTCAAGGTGTCGTTGTGGTCACCGCCGAGAAGCAAGTCGTTGCCAGAACCACCTCGCAGATCGTCGCGGCCGGCCCCCCCTTCAGCCGTGTCGTTGCCAGCGCCACCAACGAGACTGTCGTTGCCATCGCCACCGAGCAGTTGTACGCCGTACTGAACCGACGTTGCGACGATGATCGAGTCATTACCGTCGCCACCATCGATCGCCACCAAACCACCAAATGATCGATTTACCGCAGACAGAGTCAGTCGGTCGGCACCGTCGAGTCCGTTGAGGAAAACCTCAGCGAGGTTGGAGGAGTCCACTCGGCTGAGGTCGAGATTCAAGCGGTCGTTCGTGGTCGTGCCATCAATTCGTAACGACTCGGTCCCATTGAGCGGCACGGTTTGATATCCGTGCCCAGATTTGGTGATGCGAAGCTCATCACCCAGCAACGACATCGCAATCGTTCCCCCTTCCTCCAGCAGCGACACGCGCACCTGGCCGGTGACCACATTGACCGCCGCCAACACGAGCATGTTCTCGGCTTCGTCCAAGGTTTCAGGAACCTCGAGGTACTCCCAGTCGGAAGCCCCGTCGTCAGTCTCCATGAACACCGGCTCAATATTGAGCGTGGCCATGTACGGCAGGTACTGGATGTCGAACTTGCCGAGTTGATGGCCAGGATCGGCAATTTCCGTCGCAATCACCGAATTGCTGGAGATCGTGTAGAGGACGTTATCGATGTACGCGCTGCGATTGATGTAGCCGTCGTCAGAAATAGTTCCGTTGAGTCGGATCGCTGACTCACCTGACTGATTGACATCAACGTGGAACACGAACAGTTCGTTGTGGTAGCCGGTTTGCCAATCGTAGCTTGAGACCGGAATCGCGAGCGTCTCTTTCGACGCAAACCAGCCGATTGCCTTCGAGTCCCATTCGGCGATCGACCACGTCCAACTCGGCAGGATGTCGTCATCGACCTCGATCGGGTTTTCGGGATCGCTGATGTCGTACAACGAGACCTTCGTGGCCTGTGTGTCGGTGCTGCGACCGACGGCGAGCAAGAAATTCTCGTCGATCACTTGCAGGTAGCTCGAATAACCGGGGACTTTCAATTCGCCGCAAATCACCGGAGCCGTCGCGTCGCTGAGATCGAACACGAACAGCGGATCGACTTGTCGGAACGTGACGACGAACGCTCGATCGCCATCGAATCGCACCGAGTAAATCTGCTCGCCATTCGCGAAACCGTCCACCGAGCCGATCGGCGTCAGCACGCCGTCGATGTTCTCTAGAATCGTCAGGTTGTTCGCTTGCGAGAAGTCCCACGTCTCGTCGTCGTAGCTGAACGTGGTTGTCGCGATGCGCAACTTCCCATCAAATTCGTCGGCTGCGAACTGGTTGTGCAACGTGCCATCAACGACACCGGTCGCCAATAGTTCGATTTCTCGCTCGCCGTTCGCCCACGCGAATTGCAGGATGCGAGTCTGCGTCGTGCCGAAATCGTAGATCGGCGAGAAGACGTACAGGTGGTCCTGATTCGCGTAAATGCCGTTCGTCCAATCGGCGAGCACTGAACTGGAACTGACTAACCCGGGCTGCGAACCACGCACCTCAATCGAGACGACTGACAGCAAAGAACAGGAATTCGAGTCGTTCACGCGAGCAATCGCCGTCACTTCGCTGATTTCCCCGTCCACTCCCATCCCGTTGGCCGACAGGCTTTCGTACCGAGGTAAGACGCTATCAACCAGCGAATCCAGATTTGCACGCACGCGAGCGATGTACGCCTCGCGAGTCTCGTAGACCGGCACTTCAATTCGCTGATGGAACAGGGCGTATTTCTCATCCATCGCATCGCCATCTGGCTCATCCTCGGTGGGTGTGATGTTCAGCGAGTCCCCTGAAACAACAGCGCCACCAAGGAAGATCGGCCTGCCGATCGGCCCGCCATAGTAGTAAATTGGCGAGTCGATGGTTGTGGTGCCGTCGGTCTGTGGAGCCGGCAGCGCGATGTCATTGCTTGTGATGACGTGAACCTGACCGTTAAACGCCCGCGAATCGACGTAGTACCCGTCCAGCGAGGTCTGCTTGTCCAGAACTGGCTTGGACGGATTGGAAACGTTGAACGTGCTGACAATTGTGGTCGTCGAATTCTGGGCGAATCGAATGGCGCGAGAGAAGATGCCGCCGCCAACACCTCCGTAGTTGTACTCCTGGGAGATCACAGTCAGTCGATCGCCGTCGAGATACTCGGCAATCGCATATCCGTCGAAGCGGATTCGAGACAGCTCTGTCATTTGGTTCGTTGGATACGCCTGCATGATGACCAGGTCGTTGCCGTTGATCACGAACAAGTGCTGGCCATCATTCTCGATCAAGTCCCCTTCATCGACTCCATCAACTTGCACGTTCGTTTCGGAGTGATCGACCATCGCAGCATTGCTGGCGGCTTCGGCCAAGAATTTGCCTCCCCGGTAGTAAATCGGACCTTGATACCACCATTGCGGCTGACCGAAGAGTCCGTCGTATTGTTCCAAGGCCTGGTCCAGCAGGTATTCGCCAAGCTCTTCTCGCGACGCGAAGTTGCTAATTGCCGGTGGTGCGACAGCGCCTCCCGCGCCGTAAAGAATGACGTCCGGATTCGATTCACCGTCCATCCCATCTTCGAGATTCTCGACAGGTTCCTCGGCACTGTCGCCTGGATCGACCGGGTTCGACGACGGGTTTGTCGCAGACATCAAAGTCCGCACTTCCAGAACTTCGGAGGTCAGCGACGAACTCTGCAACCTGCGATGCTTGAAAGTTTTGAAAGAGTAAAATCTGGAGAGTGACCAACCGATGCGCTTCATTTCCACGAACTCCAACGAGGGGAATTTAAGGCGTAATATGGTAGATGAAGAGAGGAGATCAAGTGGACACTCCCGCTCGTGTCCTCCCGGTGTTGTCTATCGCAAGTTGTCCTTGAGAACCATATCGAATCGGTTGCCTCCCAAAAGAAATGCAGTCCACGAAACGGCTTCGGTATTTCTTGCCGCAACTTCAGATCAAGCTGCCTGTTGACCGATGACATCAATCAGCGTACTTTGATTTCTGCATTGGCCAGTCTGTTGGGATCGGCTGGTTCCGCCTGGACCTGCTCAAGAGGAGAAGCTCGTCATGTTGACGCTGTTTTCGAAAAACTCCCATCCAAACTGTGATGGCATCGGACGTCGTGATTTTCTGAAAATCGGTGGACTCGGATTGGGTGGATTTGGGCTGCCACAGTTGTTGGCGGCGCGCGAGCAAGCGGCAAAGAGCGGCAAGTCGGTCAAAGACACTTCGGTCGTTTGGCTCTGGCTTGGTGGTGGCCCGACACATGTCGAGACATTTGACCCAAAGATGTCGGCTCCGGTTGAATACCGCAGCGTGACGGGTGAGGCCACGACTTCGATACCGGGCGTCACGATCGGCGGCCAGTTTGAGAAGATTGCTGCACAGGCCGAGCACTTCGCCTTCGTCCGATCCTTTGCTCACACGAATAGTGGACACGGCGGCGGCACGCATTTTCTGATGACCGGCTACGACAACCGCATGGTCGACAACGGCGGCCAGCCAAGTCGGCCGTCGCTCGGTTCAATCACCGCTCGCGTGCGCGGAGCCAACCACAAAAAAACCGGGATGCCAACCTACGTGCGAATGGACGGCATTGGGGCCGATGGCCCGGCGTTTCTGGGAACGGCCTACGCTCCGTTTGGAACCAACAATCAAGCGAAGACGAATATGTCGTTGCGGACCTCACTCGAACGAGTCGAAGATCGCCGCGCCTTGCTCGACGGCTTTGACCGCTTTCAGCGAGACGCGGATCGCACCGGCCTGATGTCCGGATTGGATGCGTTCGAGAAGCAGGCCTTCAACCTGGTGCTCGGCAATTCGACCGATGCGTTCGATCTCAAGAAGGAAGACAGCAAAGTTGTCTCGCGCTACGGCAAGGGATTGGGCGAGCAACTGCTGATCGCACGCCGTCTGTGCGAGAAAGGCTGCGGCTTCGTGACATTGAACTACGGCGGCTGGGACATGCACGGCAACATTCTGCAGGGCATGAAAGGTCGAGCACCGATGCTGGATCACGCGGTTGCGACCTTCGTGCAAGACGTCCAAGAACGGGGTTTGAGTGAAAATATCTTGCTGGTCATCAGCGGTGAATTCGGACGCACTCCCAAGATCAACCGCAACGCCGGTCGAGATCACTGGGCCCCGCTCAGCACGCTCGCCCTTTCCGGCGGCGGACTGAAAATGGGGCAAGTCGTTGGCGAATCCGACTCGAAGGTCACTCGTCCGCAGACCCGCCCCATCACGCCGCAGGACTTGATGGCCACGGTCTTCGATGTGCTCGGCATCGAACTGCAAACACAGTTCGTCAATCAAGGTGGACGTCCCGTGTTCATGGTGGAAAACGGCAAACCGATCCCAGAATTGACGACCCTGGCGTGAGTCACAACAGACACGCCGATCAAAACGGAACAGCCCGGCGACGACCATGTTGCCGGGCTGTTTTCGTCGAAATTCCATCGTCCGTTGAATTATTTTCGCCGCATCGAATTGTCGGTGACACGCTTGGGCTTTGTCCGGCAACGAGCTTGTCGAAAAAGTCTCGCTCTCGCGGAAAGACTTGCGATTGAAACCGGTGCATGCCGGACAACAACTGTTCCCACACAATCCTCGACGCGCGGGGTGGCTGGCAGCAGTGTGTCGAGTTCGTAAGCGACGGCAAGTCACTCATTGGAAACAGGGTTGAAACTTCGTGCCCAACGGCGACACTCAGAGACACACCTTTCCATTTCCGAGGACGATATGTCAAACGAATCGAGCTTTCAGGATCACGCTTCCGAATCATCCCATGTGGGCTCATTGGGCTTCGCGGTCATCACGCTGTCCGACACTCGCACGGATGCCACCGACATGAGCGGCAAGTTCATCAAGAACGCGCTGACCGAAGCCGGCCACAAAGTGCCGTTTTATCGAGTCCTCAAAGAAGACCGCGTGAAGATCAAAACGACTTTGCAGGATTGCCTGGCCGATCCGGAAGTGGCAGTCATCATCACGAACGGCGGAACTGGCATCGCGTCACGCGATTCGACAATTGAGGTTCTCACCGCGATTCTCGACAAGCAACTGGATGGATTCGGCGAACTCTTTCGGATGCTGTCGTACCAAGAGATCGGTCCCGCCGCGATGATGAGCCGCGCCCTCGCCGGAATTGCGAAGAACCGAGTTCTGTTCGCAATTCCCGGTTCGACGAACGCGGTTCGGCTGGCAATGGAAAAGCTCATCCTGCCGCAAGCCAAGCATGTCTATTGGGAACTCAACAAGCACTTGCGCGTGACGTAGCGCTGTGGCCGATCAAGACGGCTACTTTGCCTTTGGCCAGCTCAGGTGCCGGTGCAGGAAGTCATAAGTCTGCACGCCGTTGATTTTGTGCGGGCCATTGAAAAATTCGATTTCAGTCTGGTCTCCGATTCCCAACTTGTCGTAGTGGCGTTTGACTTTCGAGAATTCCCACGCGACCCATTCGTCCGGAGCGACGCCGTCGTCGTGACCGCGCTCGACCATGAACGGTCGCGGCGTCATCAGATACGACAGTTCGGCGTAGTTCGCGAAGTGCCCCATGTTCCACTCGAAAATTTCGTATTCGCCAGTGAAGACATAGCTGTAGCCGTCTTCGTCGGAAGTGTTCTTCTTGACCCACTCGTTGTAGTCGGCCGAGCAAATCGAGAGGCAGTACCCCGGTCGCTTGTCGCTGGGGACGAGCATTGGTGGCACGCGTACGGCCGTCTTACCGCCGTACGACAACCCGTAGAATGCCAGCCGGGAGGAATCGACGAACGGCAGCGAGGCCAGCCAATCCAACGTCCGCTGGTGTTGCGGGATGATGTAGCTGAACAGCGATCGTTTGAGCGGATTCGATTTTCTCTGCAATGTACGGAAGCGGTCTTGGCCACGATACGGGTTCTGCGGAGCGTAGGTGATGAAGCCGCGTTTGCAGAGTTCCGACGCAAAGGCCGAGTAGTATTTGAAACCGTCTACATCTTTGCGGATCGTGTCGACGGGCACACCTTCCAGGCCGTGCTGACAAACGACTACCGGTCGTTTCTCGCCCGGCTTGAGATCGTTCGGGATCAGCAGGACTCCGCCTGCAATCACGTCCGGATAGACGTCGAGCATGACTTCGTACGCCTTGTACGGCATGTTTGGCTCGACGTTGGTGAACAGACGTGTTCGCGGATTGAGTGGCATCGTGGGTTCGGGCAACTTGCCAATCATCTCAGCGTAGACGAATTGCCGCAGTTCGTCGGCGGTCGCGACCCAGTCAGCCACCGACGACCGTTTGACCTTCGACCAAAGTTGGTCGCGCACCTTTGGACTGAGTCGCAGCAGGTTCTGCGTGAAGACGGTCATCTCCTTGATTTGGCTCTGCTGCCGAGCCGTCGCGTCTGCAAAGACTTTCACCTCCGACAATTCTTTTCCGGCAGAGGCAAGTTTTTGGCCACGCAGACCCTTGAGGAATTCCGCCAGCACGGGATCCGTTCCGGCTGGCCCATCCCCTTCGCCACTGGATCGAAAGAAAAGTTTGTCACCGGCCTTGAGCTTTTCGAAGTGCAGCTTGGCTCGATCGACTTCCAATCGCACCGAAGCCAAAGTCGCCGTTTGAATCTTTCCAGGTGCAGCGCCACCACGGCGGCCCTGCTTCAGAGCGGCTGGTCCTTTCGATTCCGGAGTCGCCGCAGCTTCGATCACTAACGACCGCGGAGCAATCAAACTGGCGAGTTCGGCATCGCCGAATTCCGTGAGCAGCGCCCAGACATTGCGATAGATCGGCTCTTCCCAAACCGCTTCTCGCTGCTGGAAGTAACCGGAGACCAGCACCGCATCGATGCGCGGATCGGCCGCTCCAGAATACAGGGCCAGCAAACCACCCTCGCCAACACCCGCGACGCCAATCGGCAAGTCTCGTTTGTCGGTCTCATTCAGGCGTTTGAAGATGTCGACCGCCGCGAGCACTTTTTGCACTTCGTAGCCGATGACGTGCCGACCCATCTCGAAAGCCATGCGATAGACGTACTCGCGATGCGACTGATTCGTGAACGCGACGTACGGACTGCCGGCGAATGTGTCGTCACGGCTGATAAGCGTCGGGATCAGCACTTGCACGTCGTTCTCTGCCAAACGCTTCGCAATCAGCGACTTTGGATCGACACCCACCGCGAGACCGGAAAATTGTTCAGGAGTCCAATCCGCATCAGGCAAAACGACAGCCCGCGCTTTGATCTCTTTTGTCGGCTGCAACAGCAACCCCTCGGCGGTGATACCCGGCAAGGCTTGCCAGCGCACGGCGTGAATTTCGAAACCGTCACCGACAGCGACTTTTGAGCCGTGTTCAGTTGTCACTAGAAATTCGATCGTCGAATTTGCGACTCGCGGATCGACGGCGCCAATGCTCGTGAGGAACCGTTGTCGGTTCGCGGCAACGCTTTTCGAGTACGCCTCGGCCGATGAATAATCCCGCTTCCACCACGCTTCCCGGCGATTTGGCGAGTCATCGAGTTCTCGCAGTGCGAACTTGTCGATGCCGTTGACCATGACGACATCCAGCGGATCCGACATCACAAGTTTCTGCGTTCCTGGAATTCGATCTGCTTCGTCCGCCCATCCCATCTGCCCGAAAGCAAGTGAACCCCACAGAAAACAGGTGATCCACAGTCTGCAATCCCGCGCAAGTTGTCGTCTCATGTTGCCCTCTTCGATGCTGGTTGAATGGCATGACTCTCTCAGCCGAAACGCCCAAGGTGCGGCATTGCATACCTTCGACCGACGAACGGCAAGTTTCACGACAATCTAAAATTGAATGGCGATTCAAGTCTGACCAACGGCGACTCGCGTTCCAAAAAAAAGACCCTCGGACTTTTCAGTCCGAAGGTCTTTAATTGCGAGCTAGGTCGATTTTAGACCAACCACTATTCCTTCTTCTCGGCCGGAGCATCGCCCTCTTTCTTCTCGGCCGGAGCATCGCCCTCTTTCTTCTCGGCCGGAGCATCGCCCTCTTTCTTCTCGGCTGCGGCGTCCCCTTCCTTCTTCTCTTCGGCCGCCGCGGCATCGGTAGCACCTGGCGGATTAGTTTTCATGAATTCTGCCATCTTCGACGGGTCAGGCATCGTGGGCTGAGGGGGCGTACCACTACTACTGCTGCCACTGCCTCCATCACCACAACCGATCGCGAACGCGATCATGCCACATCCCAGCAACATCGCCAACTTCTTCATATTCTTTCCCCTGTTGTTTGAAGTTCTCCGAAGGCGCGACTCGCAGACGACCTGCGGTTGATTCTCTTGGTCGCCTCGGGACGGACACAAGATACACAGACCTCGCGAAAAATTCCCGGCCGTGACACATCTCTTTTTCTACAAAATGTCCGACACCGCCAAGTTGTTGCAAGGCAGCCGTGGCAACTTGGATTCCCAGATGAATTTTCATCGATCGCTCACGGAACTTGGCAAAAGCGGCAATTCATGGGCCTTGGGTTGACGTTCAGTGCCTGCGATCGGCTTAGTGGCGATTGGGTTGGCTAAGGGCTAACTCCGCCGAGAGTTGCGTCGAATGAACTGTTTTTTGGGACCGGCAAGCTCAGCGGAATCGGAAAAGTTTCACATGACCGCTTTGTTTCCACTCAACTTCGCCAATCGAACAGGCCGAAAACTCTGAACAACCGTCAAAATCGGCAGAGTCACCATGTCTTTGCCGGACGGCCAATCCGCCGACCGTCGAGTTAGATACACCTTGCCTCACCCAATGAGGCTGACCGTGGTGGATCAAAACTTGAGGTGGGCAGAACAAGCCCCGACCCCCATCGGAACTGAGTGGAACGACCCATGAACATGAAGCGTGCGAGATTCTGGCGGAATCTGCTGCTGTTCTCGGCGTTGTCTGGAGCGGCATCGCTGCCTCAGACTTATGCCCAAGAAGGCGTATCGCGAGTTGGCAACGGCTCGTCAGGACCGGGTTCGGCTGGAGTGCCGGCACCAGAGGGCTTTGCCCCGTTGTCGCCTTCCCCGTACATGCCGCTTGATCCGGGGTACAATTTCCCGCGACCAATGCCACCCGGATTGCCCCCGGCGTCGGACACGCTGCGAAATTCGCGGCGCGATTCGTTTGGACCAAGATTCGATATCGGTCAGTTTCTCGGCGACCGGTTGGGTGTGAATGATAACGACACGAACTTCAACTTCCTGTTGCCGTATTTGATGGGCTCCGAGAACGACGTGCTGTTCATTGACGGCCGTGGCGTCGCAACATCTCTCGGCAAAGGCGCTGCTAGCGCCGGGGTTGGCTTCCGAACTTACGATCCAACATTCAATCGGATCTTTGGAGTCTCCGGCTGGGTGGACTACGACCAGGGACATGCTCGCACCTACCAGCAAGCAGGCATCAGCTTCGAATCGCTCGGCAGTTGGATGGATGTCCGAGTCAACGGATACATCCCGTTCGGGACTACATCGAATCTGGTGGGCGATACGACGGTGCCTGGCTCATTGGACACGCGCACCATTGGCGGTGTCTCGCAACTGTCCGTCCTTCAGCGTCAACTGACCGAATCGGCCTATCGTGGCTTGGACGCCGAAATCGGTGGGCCGTTGCCATTGCTGGGACGCTACGGCGTTTCGGGCTACGTCGGTGGATACTGGTTGGATTCCAAGACCGATGAGGTTGCCGCTGGTCCGCGCATGCGATTCGAAGCGAACGTCACGGACAACGTGCGAGTCAGCATGATCGCGTCGAAAGATCCGGTCTTCGGGACCAACGCTTGGGTCAACATGAATCTGACGTTGCCGGATGGCCGGCCACGTCGGTGGTTTCGACCGACCGAAGTGCAGGATCGCCTGCTCCGTACCGCCGAACGCAGCTATCGCGTGCAAACGCACACGCGAACGGACCTGGTTCCAACGCCGGTGTTAATCCCGCCCGAGGGTACTCCGAACAATCCCCAGGGTGGATTCATCGGACAACCCGTTCGCGTGATCTTCGTCGACCCCGATCGTTTGACCAACGGAAATGGAACCTTGGAGAGTCCCTACAACACGCTGCAGGGATTTGCCAACGTGGCAGCCAACACGCTGATCGTTGTCGATGGCAGTCTCTCTGGGAAAACAGTCGCCGGGAATCTGACGCTGTTCGGCGGTCAGAAGCTGGTAAGCACTTCCATCTTGGCGGCAGGTGGTGTGCAACTCGACACGAATTTAGGGTTAATCACGGTCCCTGCGCCGACCGGTTTTGGCGATGCCAATCCAGTCTCGCCGGTCTTCACGAATCCTGCAGGCGGCACGCTCGTCACGCTCGGTGGCAACGGCATCGAGGTAGCCGGAATCACGTTAGACGGATCGACCAGCAACGCCGCGATTCCCAACGCGACAGGCATCGCCGGATCGAACATCACGGACTTCAACATCCACCACAACACGTTCCGCGACTACTCGAACGCGGTCGTGCTATCGAACGTACGAGGCGTCGGCCTGTTCCAAGCGAACACGGTGACCGGCACGCCGGGCGTTTCGGTCGACGGATTCCGACTGACGAATTCTGGTGTCGGAAGTTTGGACTTGTTCATCAACTCGTTTGAGCCGCCCACGACTGGAACGGTTTCCAGCTTGTTGGCGAGTGCGAACTCGTTCACTGGCAACGACAACGCCGGCATCAACATCACGGCTCGCAATCGAGCGGTCATCAACGCGCACATCGTGGACAACACGATCAGCAACAACGGGCAAGGCCTCATCTTGGATGCGGCGGCCACGCGCAGCGTCATCAACGCCTCGATCGTCAACAACACGATCGACGGCAATCGGGGCGAGGATCGTAATCGCAACGGCATCCTCGACCCGGGAGAAGATGTCAACGGTGATGGCGTGCTGAACGTCGGCAACGGCATGTTGCTGATGTCGAATGCTTCGACGCTCAACCTTGCACAACTCGGCGAAGACGTGAACTCCAACGGCGTGCTCGATCTCTCCGAAGACACAAACGGCAATGGTTTGCTCGATCCCAGCGAGGATCTGAACGGCAATGGAAGGCTGGATGTCAGCGAAGACACGAACGGCAACGGTGTTCTGGATCCCGGCGAGGATGCCGACGGCGACGGCGTGCTCGACGTGATCACCGAAGACACCAACGGCAACGGCATTTTGGACGCGGGCGAGGACACCAACGGCGACGGCCTGATCACTACAAGGTTGACCGAGGACACCAACGGCAACGGCGTGCTCGACTTGAGTGAAGACACGAACGGCAACGGCACGTTGGACGCCAGCGAAGACACGAACGGCAATGGCCTCCTGGATGGTGGCTATTTGATGGCGAGCAACTCGATTACCGGAAATACCGGGGACGGCGTCGCGGTTCGGAGCCTCAACAATTCCATCGTCAACATGTTTGTGGTTGCCAACAACTTCGGCTCTCCCGCGGATCATTCGACGGGCAATCGCGGACGGGGCTTGTCGATCTTCGCGGACAGCGGAACGGTCAACGCCAACATCGGGTTCCTCCCCAATGAGGACACCAACTTCAACGGCGTGCTTGATGCCGGCGAGGACACCAACGGCAACGGCAGGCTTGATGGCGGTGATCCGCTCGACGCCAACAATTTCGTCGCCAATCGCGCGGGTGGCATGTTCGTCGATCTTAGCGGGACCGCCGTCGGCAATATCGTGGCAATCAACAACACGATCACGGGCCAGGGTAGCGGCAGCATCACATTCACTGAGGACACCAACGGCAACGGCATCCTCGACCTGGGAGAAGACGGGAATGGCAACGCTCTTCTCGATCGTTCGTTCGTGATCGCTGGCCTAAACAACGGCACGGCCACCGGTATTCCATTCTCGATCATCAACGGTTCGTTGCAGGGGAACAATATCACCGGACTCGTGTGGAACCTCGCGCCGGCGGCGTTGGAGTTCAATACCACTGGGGTGAACTCGACACCATTTAACCCGACCAATGCCACTGAGATCTCGACCGGTTTGACCACTGTCAACGGCACGAATAATCCGTTCCAGGTCACCGATCAGGCCACTGCCTTGAACCTGCAATTCGCCAACTTCCAGTCCCTCAACGGAATCTTGGACTCCGGCGAAGACACGAACGGCAACGGCCTGCTCGATCCGGGCGAAGATCTGCCGGGCCAATTTGAGTTCAACGTCGGTACCAGCGGCGCAGGCGGTGCGCCGGTTGCGTTGTCCGGAGCCAACTTCATCGGTTCGCAGGTCACAGCGACATTCTCCAGCGGACAAGTGCTGACCGGGACCATGCAAGCGGTCGCGGGGAGTCCCACGACCTCGCAGTTCATTGCCTCGGCCAACGGCAACAACTCCGGCAGTGGACCGGGAGTCGAATTGCGAGTTTCGCAGAATGCAACGCTCACGAATCCGACTTTTGTCAGCAACAACATCCAGTTCAATGGCGGAGCGGGCTTCGTGGCAAGCGCCACCGAAGATGGCCAAATTAATGGCTTGGTGCTTCGCGGAAACACGATTCAGAACAATGGCTCTGGGTCCGGCAACGAAGATCTGAACGGCAACAACCAGCTCGACCCGAACGAAGACGCGAATCAAAACGGCGTGTTGGACTTGGGAACCGGAGGCATTCGATTGCGAACCTTCGCGGCGAACTCCGCGCAAATCGACGGCTCGATTGTGAACAACACGATGTCGACCAACATCGGTCCCGGCGTCTCTGTGACGGCCGACAGCGGGGTGATCGATCTGTCGCAGATCGACACCAACACGCTCGACGGAAACTCGACCAGCGTCATCCTGAACACGCTCAACAACGGCACGATCACGACGCGAGTCACCAACAACACGATGAACACAAGCGTGAATGATGGTTTCGTCGCGAACGCGGATACCGGAGTCATCACGCTCAACCAAGTCAGCGGCAATACGCTCAACGATGCGGGTGGCAACGGCATCGTGTTGGCCGCTTTAAATAGCGGCACGATCGACATTGCCGCATCTGAAGACATCAACGGCAACGGAACGCTAGACGGCAACGAAGATGCCAACTTCAACGGCGTGCTTGATCCGGGCGAAGACGGCAACAACAACGGGATCTTGGATCTTGGCGAAGATGTGAACGGCAACGGGTTCATCGATCTCGGAATGCGGGACAATCTGCTCAACAATCCCGCTGGCAATGGCCTGTTCGTGACCGGTAACAACGGCACGTTCAATTTGCGAACAGTGTCCGGCTTGTCAGTCAACCGCGTCAGCGCGGGCAACGGCGGCATCGTGATCGATGTGACCGACAGCGTCACGACCGGCACGTTTATCGGCAACAATTTGACGGGCAGTCCGGTCAACAATCCCAACGGTGGCTCCGGCTTTAGTTTGACCGCGACCAACGGAAGTTTCGACGTCTCGATCGGCGGTCCTAATGCGAGCGATCGAAACACGATTCAAAGCAATCGTGGAGCCGGGATTGCGATCATTGCTCAGAACACCGCAGTCGGCACGTTCCGAATTGAGAACAATCTGATTGCCGGTACGGTGGATGATGCAAATGTGGCGACGCCGTTCTCAGGCCAAGGCATCTACGTAGGCACACGCACATTTGGAACGCTCACGCCTGCGACCGCAAATCTCAACAACGGGACGATTCAGGACAATGTGATTGGCGATGCGTCGAATCGACTTCTGGGGAACGTCGGAGGCGGCATCTTGATCGATGTAGGCCAGGATTCCGCGCTGAATAACCTGACGATTGATAACAACGTGATTGGCAGCAACGGCCCTGCCGCCCCGGCCGCGTTCGCGGCGAATTCCGCTAACGTCGTGAACGGTGTCACGTTCCTTCGCACGAGCGACGCGGTCATCGACAACGCTTTGATCACGAACAACCAGATCACGAACAACACGTTTGATGGAGTTTATCTGCACGCACTTGGCGGTGCGGCAGATACCTTGGACTTCACGCTCCGTGGCAACACCATCACGGGCAGCGCCTTCGACGGAATCCGCTTGTGGACCGAAGCAGATGCTCACATCAATACGACGATTGAAGCGAATCAGGTCACAAACAATGGCCTCAACGGAATCTCGACGAACACAACGGTGTTGTCGAGCACCGACGTTGCGACTCACTCAGGTCTCTGGACGAAGAATACGATCAGCAACAACAGGGGTCGCGGCATCTTCCTCGTCAACACCAACACCAACGCGAACACAATCATCATCGGGGAACTGGGAACGGATCCTGCGGATGGCCTAAGTCGAGGCAACACAATCGCGGATAACGGGATGAGCGGCGTGGAAGTTGACGCCACCGGAAACCTTGAGTTCAACAATAATATGATCGCCCGAAACGGATTGAACGCGACCGCCTTGGGTGTGACCGACGCCAATGGTCTCGGTGGAATTGATTTCAACCGTCTCTTGGCGAGCAATCTTCGAACTCGCCTCATCAATAACGTCATTGTGAACAACACGGGAGCCGGTATCGAGTCGATCGCTTCGACTGGGCAGACGATGAGTTACACGATGCTCGGCAACCTGATCGACCGCAACACCGGCCGCGGGATCGACCTCTTGACGCGAGCCGATGGTCGCACAAACGCACTCATTGGCGACGGTACGGTAGCCGGAGGAAACATCATCTCAGGTAACGGACTCGAAGGGATCTACATCGTCAACACTTCATCGGCCACGCAGGCACAGGCGGGCAACGCCTTGTTGGCAAACGGAACTGTGAACACACTTCCCCTGCTGTCACCGATCACATTGCTCGACATTCGTGGCAACTCGATCGTCGGGAACAATAACAACGGATCCTTCCAGGCGGGCGGTTTGACGCTGCGTGCTGGATCGAGCGACTTGTTTGGAAACGGACTGCTCACGGGACGGGTCAGCGGGAATAGCTTTAGTGGGAACCAAGGGCTCGATTTCCTGGCACAGACGTTTGCCTCTACGGCCGCCCCGGCCGCCAACACACCGTTGCCGCCGGCGAGACTCAATTTGGTCTTCGCGCAGAACTTTGGCAACTCGCTGGATCCCAACCAGAACGGTTCCTTCTACGGCGCTGTCGATACGAGCCAGATGAACGTCGAAGCTGGCTTTGACACCACAGGATTCAATAATGGTCAGCCCGGCCAGTCTGGCGCATTCAGTGTGCCGAATCCTTGGAATGTTGTCCCGGCCGGAACGATCAGCAACAACATCGACATCTTTGTCTTCCCCTAATCATGAGGCGGGGGGCCGAATGCCGCACGGCACGTCGTCGCGTGGGGGCGAGACGGCGTGCCGTCGGCTATTTTTATCAAGAGGGAATTCGGAGGGCGGAAGTCGGAACAAAGAG
>Ga0194132_10002174_pt1 | contig 37690 bp, 32 predicted proteins | sample TA2KigOf80mmetaG_FD_148612 | JGI IMG/M metagenome (GOLD analysis project Ga0194132, IMG submission 148612) | Freshwater microbial communities from Lake Tanganyika, Tanzania - TA2015054 Kigoma Offshore 80m | ecosystem: Environmental > Aquatic > Freshwater > Lake | place: Tanzania: Lake...
AGGGACCCGCGGGGGCCGTCACGTTCGAGCAGGGCCGTCCGATTCCACTTCGATCGTTGTTCCTCTTGCTCCTTGTGCCTGCGCGTTATGGTTCGGTGCGACGATCGCCCCTTGCGCTTCGGGGCGCGCGTCGCACCCGGGCCGCCTGCGCTTCACTACCGGGATTACTCCCGACGGCGGGGCAAAAAGAAGGGGAGGCGTCCCGACGAGCCGGAGGCGCACGCGCGCGTCCCCGACGATCGGTCCGCCTCCCCGGCTCTCTGTCCTGGCGAAGGCGTAAGCTTTTTGTGCTTACGAGACAATACTACGCAGAATAGGCAGTGGTGTCAAGTGGGGAAGGAACGCAGGGATGGAGGGACCGGGAACGAGGGAGGGGGAGGAGAGTTTATCCACTGAGGGCACTTGACCTTCACCCGTGTTTAGTATCAGGGGAGATCAGAGTGCCGTGGTTGCGTCAGCATACTCCGGTGGGGTGAGGTCCTTCAATGCGCTATGGGGTCTCACCTCGATGTAGTCCCTCCGCCAATCCTCGATAACTTTCCTGACATGTTTCATGCTCAGGAGCCAGTTGATGTTCAGCCACTCAATCCTGAAGCGCTCGTTGGGGATGGGGCTGGCCGCTCCGATGCTTCGGAGCCCTTTGGGGAGGCCAGCCCCTACCAGGAGGAAGTGGGTTGCGGGGGCACCTCAGGGGAAGTGGGCGAGCCGCGCTACACACAGAGGAAGAATGGGACGCTTGGCTCGCCCCTACGGGAGGGTGGGCTGCGAGGGCGACCCAGGAAGAGACCTCACCCTGGCCCTCTCCCAGACGCTTCCCGAGTTGCACTGGGAAGCTGGGAGAGGGTAGGGGCGCGTGTTGCGCGCCCGATGGGGAGGGCTGGCCGCTCCGATGTTTCGGAGCCCTTTGGGGAGGCCAGCCCCTACCAGGATGGTGGGTTGCGGGGGCAACCCAGGGGAAGTGGGCGAGCCGCGCTACACACAGAGGAAGAATGGGACGCTTGGCTCGCCCCTACGGGAGGGTGGGCTGCGGGGGCAACCCAGTCGGGTACGTGGGTTGCCGGCAACCAACTGCCTCATAGTTCCTTCGGGCGCTCAGGTGCTTCGCACCAGAGGCCCTCCCCGAAGGTTCGGACCGAGGGTACGGCCTGAAGACAGGGTCTTCGACGGGATGACAGTACAGACCTGGGAAGCGTGATTCCGGATGGTATACTTGCCGCCGTCCGGAGGTAGACGCTTCCTGTGATTATCGCTGTCATCGGCGGGGGCGATGGATGCACCGCCGAAACGTATAAGCTGGCGCACGAGGTTGGAGCGGAGATCGCCCGTCGCGGCCATACCGTCATCTGCGGCGGGATGAACGGCGTCATGGAGGCGGCGTGCAAGGGCGCCAAATCCGCGGGCGGGACCACCATCGGCATCCTGCCCGGGTACGACGCCTCCTCCGCCAACCGCTACGTGGACTACCCTATCGTTACCGGGATGGGCTACGCGCGGAACGTCATCGTCGTGCGCAGCGCGTCCGTCGTCATCGCGGTGGACGGCGAGTTCGGGACGCTTTCGGAGATCGCCCACGCCCTGGGCTTCCGGCAAAAGGTCGTCGGCCTGAAGACGTGGGCCCTCACCCGGCCGGACGGCAAGCCCGATGCATCGCTCATCATCGCCTCGGACGCGGCGGAGGCCGTGGAGAAGGCGATCGCCGCAGTCAAACATCCCGAGAAAAGGCGGAAGAGCCGTGACAAAGATTAAGCAGCTTCGCGCGAGAGAGGTCCTCGATTCGAGGGGCAACCCGACGGTGGAGGTGGAGGCGCTGCTGGACGACGGCTCCCTGGGCCGCGCCGCCGTCCCTTCGGGCGCGAGCACCGGGACCCACGAGGCGCTGGAGCTGCGCGACAAAGATACGAAGCGATACGGCGGCCTGGGCGTGCTGAAGGCCGTGGCCAATGTGAACGGCGAGATCGCCAAGAGCCTGAAGGGGCGATCGCCCTTCGATCAAGAGGCGCTGGACCGCCGGATGATCGCGCTGGACGGCACGCCGAACAAGGGCCGCCTGGGGGCGAACGCGCTGCTCGGCGTCTCCCTGGCCATCGCCCACGCGGCGGCGGCGAGCAAGGGCGTGGGGCTCTATCGCTACCTGGCTGGCGCGCAGAAGCCGCGCCTTCCCGTGCCGATGTTCAACGTCCTCAACGGCGGCAAGCATGCCGACGACTCCGCCGATTTCCAGGAGTTCATGATCATGCCGGTGGGCGGCAAGAGCTTCGCCGAGGGGCTGCGCATGGCTGCGGAGACCTACCAGGCGCTCAAGAAGGTGCTGAAGAGCCGCAAGCTGAGCACCAACACCGGCGATGAGGGAGGATTCGCGCCCTCCCTCAGCTCCAACAAGGCGGCGCTGGACCTCTTGCTGGAGGCCATCGAAAGGGCGGGCTACAAGCCGGGGCGCGATATCGCGCTGGCCCTGGACGCGGCATCAAGCGAGATCTACAGCAACGGCAGATACACCCTGGCGAAGGAGGGCATCACCCTGGATTCCAAGGGCATGGTGGCCTTCCTTGCGAAGTGGTGCGGCGCTTACCCCATCGTCAGCATCGAAGACGGCCTGCACGAAGACGATTGGGCCGGCTGGAAGTCGCTGACGGCGACGCTAGGCAAGGGCGTCCAGCTTGTGGGCGACGATCTCTATGTGACGAACATCTCGCGCCTGGGGCGGGGCATCAAAGAGAGGAGCAGCAACTCCATCCTCATCAAGCTGAACCAGATCGGCACGCTGACGGAGACGCAGGACGCCATCGCCATGGCGCGGAAGGCGGGCTTCACGGCGGTCATCAGCCACCGCTCAGGGGAGACGGAGGATACGACGATCGCCGACCTGGCGGTGGCGAGCGCGACGGGGCAGATCAAGACGGGCGCGCCGGCGCGGAGCGAGCGGGTGGCGAAGTACAACCGCCTCCTGCGCATCGAAGAGGCCCTTGGGGCCAAGGCCGTCTACGCCGGGCGCGAGGCCTTTACGCCGATCCCCGTGAAGCTGACGTGAAGCCCAGCGGATGCCCGCGCGCAAAGGGGCCGAGACCTCTTATTGACACACCATATGCCCCATGCTAGACTTGCGCCCAACTTTCAAAAGCCGCCAGGTCTCCAGGGCTAATTGCAGCCCAGCGAATGGGTGAACGATGCAGCGATATATAGTCCGACGGCTCCTCCAGTTCATCCCGGTGCTCTTCCTCGTCTCCGTCGGCATCTTCCTTATCATGCGCGTGGTGCCGGGAGACGTGGCCCTCATGATCCTCGTCGGCCCGGACGGCACGGGCACGGTGGACCCCAAACAGCTGGAGGCATTGCGGACAAAGCTCGGGTTGAACGACCCGCTCTACATGCAGTATTTCCACTGGGTGGGCGGCGTCTTCGTTGGCGATTGGGGCCAGTCTCTCCGCTCCCAGACACCGGTGTGGGAGGAGATCACCAACCGCTTCCCGCTGACCTTTGAGATGTGCACGCTGACGGTCATCATCTCCGTCTCCATCGCGCTTCCCCTCGGCATCCTGATGGCGATGCGCCAGAACTCGCCGATTGACTACGTGGCGCGGTTCGTGAGCATCGGCGGCCTGGCGATGCCGACGTTCTGGGTGGGCGCGCTGATGCTGCTCACGATGGTGGTCTTCTTCAACTGGATCCCGCCGTTGGGCTACACCGAGTTGTGGGAGAACCCGTGGAACAACATCCAGCAGATCATCTGGGCCTGTCTCGCCTTGGGATATGCCTTGTCCGCCGTTGTGGCCCGCATGACACGCTCGACGCTGCTGGAGGTCTTGCGGCAAGACTACATCCGCACGGCATGGGCCAAGGGCCTGCGCGAGCGGACCATCATGGTGCGCCACGCCCTCAAGAACGCCATCCTGCCGGTCATCACCATCGTGGGCCTGCAATACGCCTCGCTCATGGGCGGCACCGTCATCATGGAGCGCATCTGGAATCTGCCCGGTCTGGGAACGGCGGTCATAGACTCCATCAACTTCCGCGACTACCCGATGGTGCAGGGGTTAGTCCTGCTGTTCGCCCTCATCATCCTCTTCGTGAACCTTGTCATTGACCTGATGTACGCCTGGCTCGATCCGCGCATCCGCTACAACTAGGCGCCGCGCGAGACCTGAAGCAACGGAACCAACCTATGGCCGCACAAACAAAACGGGTCATGCGCGATGAGACGAATCCCATCATCGGTGTGCTGACGAGCATCCGCCAGGGCTCCTGGAAGTTCGCCAAGCGGCAGCCCATCGGCGCCATCGGTTTCGTCATCCTGCTCATCGCCGTCATCGTCGCGATCCTCGGCCCCTGGATCAGGCCCCAAGACCCGCTGGAGATCCACGCCCGGGCGCTCTTCCACAAGCCGGAATGGATCAAGGGCTTCTACCTGGGGACGGACCACCTGGGGCGGGATAACCTGAGCCGCATCATCATCGGCCTCAAGCCCTCTCTCCGCATCGCGATGTTCGGCGTCGCCTCGGGCTCCTTGATCGGCTACTTCATGGGCATCATCGGCGGCTATTACGGCGGCTGGATTGATGCCGTGTTCCAGCGCATGGTTGAAGCGAAGCTCGCATTTCCCACCCTGGTGCTGGCCCTCGCCCTCGTCTCGGTCCTCGGGACATCGGCCTGGCATCCCAATGCCTGGATCCTCTTCGGCATCATCATCGGCATGGGCGCCATCGTCGTGGCGCTGGCCTTCATGAACGAACGAGAAGCCGGCGCGGCGATGAGCACGCTCGTCAGCATGAGCCTCATCGTCGGCATCATCCTCATCCTGCTCGTCGGCCTCATGGATGACAAGCCGTTCACCCGCTCCCCCGTCTTCACCCTGGAGAAGGTGGCGATCCCCATCATGCTCATCGGTATCCCGGGCACCTCGCGCGTGGTGCGCGCGGTGACGCTTGCCAACCGCAATGCGGAGTACGTCCAGGCGGCGCGGGCCATCGGCGCCACGGATTTCCGGATCATGATCAGGCACATCGCGCCGCAGACCTTCGCCCCTGTGATGATCCTCATCACCTCCGGCCTCGGCTCCGCCATCATCATCGAATCGTCTCTCAGCTTCCTGGGCCTGGGCATCCCGCCGCCCCACCCGTCCCTGGGCGGCATGCTTTCCGGCCAGACGCTGACGAACGTGGAGAAGGCGCCGTGGAACGCGGTCTTCCCAGGTCTGGTGCTGACGATGATCGTCTTCAGCTTCAACCTCCTGGGCGACTCTCTGCGCGACCACTTCGACCCGCGCCTGCGCAAGTAGGGTAATTCAGGCCCCTTTGCAGTCGCCGTTCTCCCGTGGTATGGTTCCGCCCACAGCTTCCGCTTGCCTCGCATAAGGGGGCCATCATGCCGACAACGCGCGTCAATACGGTCCTGGGGCCCATCTCCTCGGAAGACCTGGGCGCAACCCTCACTCACGAGCACCTGATCGCCTCCGCCATGGGCGTGGAGTACGACAGCACGGCCCACTTCGATTACGAGAACGAGCTGCTACAGGCCATCGGCGAGATGAAGCGCCTGAAGGCCGCGGGCATCACGACGATCATTGACCCGATCCCGATGGAGATCGGGCGCAACGTGAACTTCATGGCGGACGTGGCCGAAAAATCAGGCATCAACATCATCTGCTCCACCGGCATCTACCACGAGACCGGCTCCTTCGCCGGGTATCCCACATACTTCCGCATCCGCACGGCGGATGAGCTGGCGGAGATCTACACCAAGGAGATCACGCAGGGGATCGGTGCCCGGAAGATCAAGGCGGGCGTGATCAAGTGCGCGACGAGCAGCGGCAAGGTGACGGATAACGAGAAGAAGGCGCTCCAGGCGGCGGCGCGGGCCTCCAAGGCCACGGGGGCGCCCATCACGACGCACACTACTGAAGGCACGATGGGCCCGGAGCAGCTGGAGATCTTCGAGTCCGAGGGCGTGAACCCACAGCACGTCATCATCGGGCATTGCAGCGACAACCCGAATATCGCCTACCACCTGAAGATGCTGAAGCGGAAGGCCTTCCTGGGGTTCGACCGCATCGGCTTCGAGATGCACTCGACGGACGAGGAGAAGCTCGGAACGCTGGCCGGCCTGGTGGCCCTGGGCTATGCGAACCAGATCGTCCTCTCCCACGATAACGTGGGCTGCATGCACGGCCCGGTCTCGCGGGCGCCCAGGAGCCCGGAGTATCTGAAGAAGCGCCGCTACACGTACATCATCGAGGACTTCATCCCTTCCATGAAGAAGGCGGGGGTCAGCGAGCAGGCCATCAAGACGATGCTGGTAGACAACCCGAGGCACTATTTCGAAAGCAACTAGCGAAACTCACACGGAGGCGCACAATGGCGGGACGTTTAGACGGGCGCGTGGCAGTAGTGACGGGTGCAGGCAGGGGCATCGGCAGGTCCATCGCGCACAAGCTCTCTGAGATGGGCGCGGCGGTGGTGGTGAACGACCTGGGCACGTCCACCCAGGGAAGCGGGAGCGACAAATCGCCCGCGGACCAGGTGGTCTCGGAGATCAAGGCGAAGGGCGGCAAGGCGGTCGCGAACTACGATAGCGTCTCGGACTTCGAAGCCTCGCGGCGCATCATCGAGACGGCGGTGAAGAGCTTCGGAAAGATTGACATCCTGGTGAACAACGCAGGGACGACGGCAGGCGCACCGATCTACGATCTCTCCCCGGAGACCTTCGCATCGGTCGTCGGCGTGCACGTCTTCGGGACGTTCAACTGCACGCGGCACGCGTGCACTCACATGAAGAACCAGAAGTGGGGACGCATCGTGAACATGGTCTCCCGGGCGGGGCTCATCGGGAGCACGGGCAGCGCGCCGTACGGCGCGGGCAAGGGAGGCATCTTCGGCTTCACAAACGTGGTGAGCCGGGACCTGGCGCCCTTCGGCATCACGGTGAACGGCGTGAACCCGGCGGCGGCGAACACGCGGATGGTGACGGAGAGCATGAGCCGGGCGAAGGCCACCGGGGGAGACACATCGCAGACGGAGCGGATGCTGCGCGTGGTGCAGGACCCGGAGAACGTGGCGATCTGCGTGGCGGCCCTCTGCACGGAAGAGGCGGCGAACATCAACGGGCAGTACTTCTTCGTGCAGGGCGGGCACGTGGGGCTCTTCCAGCCGCTCCAGGTGACGAAGCATGTCTACAAAGACGGGATGTGGACACCCGGCGAGCTGGCGAAGGCGATGGGGACGATGGAGATCCCGCCGCTGGGGACGCTCTACTAAGCCATCTCGAGGCGACCTAACCCCTTGCCCCTTCCCTGGGAAGGAAGGGGTAGGAGCGGATCATCGTGTCCAGGAAACATGCCACCCCGTTTCGCGCATTGCCAATGGGCGGGGCCGCCTGTATCGTATCTAGCGCCCTGAGGGCGCAACGCGCAAGCGAGCCGCCCCATCCCTGAGAGAAAGGTGCCGGAGCGCCGGTTGAGCGGCGCTCCCCGGGCCATCACGCCTGAGCGCAGGCGATCACGGCTCCATCTCGCAGGGGCCGTGAGGAAAGCGAGTCTCGCAGATGAGCCAGACGGGCCGGATCGTGGTCGCGTCTAACCGGGTGCCGACGATCAGCGTGCCGAAGACCGAGGACGAGCGCCGGGCGCAGAGCGTGGGCGGGCTGGTGAGCGCGGTGCAGGCGGCGATGGAGAAGCGGGGAGGCCTGTGGTTCGGGTGGAGCGGCTCCAGCACCGGGACGCCTGCGGCAAAGCCGAAGCTGACGCAGACCGGCAGTATCCAACTGGCGACGATTGACCTGACGCCTGAGGCGCTGAACCTTTTCTACGCCGTCTTCGCGAACAGAACGCTGTGGCCGCTGTTGCACAGTTTCCCCGAGCGGGTAGTGATCCGCCATGACGCCTTCCGCGCCTACCAGCGGGTGAACCGCCGCTACGCGGAGGCGCTTTATCCCCTGCTGGAAGAGGGCGACCTAATCTGGGCGCAAGACTATCACCTCATCCCCCTGGGCGCGGAGCTCCGCAAGCTGGGATGGAAGGGGAAGCTGGGCTTCTTCCTGCACACGCCCTTTCCGCCCGCGGAAATCTTCACGATCCTCCCCTGGGCGAAGCAGCTTCTGGAAGAGTTGTTGGAGTACGACCTGGTGGGCGTGCACATCCACCGCTACGCGCAGGACCTCCTGGACTCGATGGTGGCGGAGCTGGGCGGCAAGATTTCCGGAGACGTCTTCACCAGCGGGAAGAGCAGCGTGCGCGTGGGGGTCTATCCCATCGGGACGGACGCGGAGGCCTTCACGAAGTGGGGCGAAGAGGCGGAGGTGGAGCTGGCGAGGGCGGGAAAGAAGACGGGGGAGAAGCACAAGCTCATCCTGGCTGTGGACCGCCTGGACTACACGAAGGGCATCCCGGAGCGGCTGTTGACCTTCGAGCACCTGCTGGAGCACAGGCCCTCGCTACGAGGCGAGGTGACGATGATGCACATCTCGGCGCCATCGCGGACGCGGGTGCCGGAGTACGCGAAGGAGCGGGAGATGGTGGACCAGCTGGTGGGGCGCATCAACGGGCGTTTCTCCGAGAAGGGGTGGACGCCGATCTCCTACCACTACCGTTCGTTCAACCAACGGGAACTGGCGCTGCATTACCGGGAGGCGGACGTCTGCCTGGTGACGCCGCTGCGCGATGGCATGAACCTGGTGGCGAAGGAGTTCGTCGCCTCCCAGGGAGCGGAACACCCGGGGGTGCTGGTCCTTTCGCGGTTCTGCGGCGCGGCGGAGACGATGAAGGAGGCGATCATCGTGAACCCGCACGATATCGAAGGGACGGCGGGGGCGATCCACCAGGCGCTGACGATGACGACGAAGGAGCGCCGCGAGCGGTGGCAGGCGCTCTATAAAGATGTGAGCACGAACACGGCGATCGCCTGGAGCGAGGGGTTCCTTCGGGACCTGGCGAAGCGGTAGCGCACGACACCGGCTTCTGTCTTTCGGCGGCCCTGAGGGCGCGCTCCTACCGGGGAAACGCCTCTGCAGGGAATACGTCTTACTTGGCGGAGCGGTAGGCGGGGAGCGGCCTGACGCTGTAGCCCTTGGCGCCGCTGACAACAGCCTTGAGAGCGGCCTCCGCCGTGTCCAGGGATGTGAAGCAGGGGACGCGCCGTTCCACCGCCGCGCGCCTGATGTGGAAGCCATCGCGCATGGGGGCGGCGCCGCTGGAGATGGTGTTGATGACGGCGCGCACCGTGCCGTTGTGGATAACGTCCACCACGTTGGGGTGGCCTTCGCCGAGCTTCTTGGTGATGAGGGTGGCCTTCAGGCCCGCCGCTTCGATGGCCGCCGCCGTGCCTTCCGTGGCGTAGAGCTTGTAGCCCAGGGAGATAAGGGTGCGCACCATGGGCATCGCCTCTTTCTTATCGCGGTCGGCGAGGCTGAGGAGGATGCCACCTTCGGCGGGGAGCATGAGGCCCGCGGCCATGATGGCCTTCACGAGCGCCGCTTCGAAGGTCTTATCTATGCCCATGACTTCGCCAGTGGACTTCATCTCCGGGCCCAGGTAGGTGTCCACGCCGGAGAGCTTCTGCATGGAGAAGACGGGGGCCTTGATGGCGACGAGGGGCATCTTTCTCTGCAGGCCGGGCTTGTAGCCCTGCCCTGCGATGCTCTTGCCCAGCATGACGTTGGTGGCGACTTTCACCATGGGGATGCTGGTGACTTTGGAGATGAAGGGAACGGTGCGGCTTGAGCGCGGGTTCACTTCGATGACGTAGACCTGGGAGGATTCGCCGGGCTTGCCGGGCATGATGATGAACTGGACGTTGAGGATACCCTTGAAGCCGAGCTCCTTCCCGATGCGGTGGGTGTAGTCCACCATGGTATTCACTTCGGCATCCGTGAGGGTGATGCCGGGGTAGACGTACATGGCATCGCCGCTGTGGACGCCCGCGCGCTCGATGTGCTCCATGATGCCGGGGATGAGGACGTGCTCGCCATCGCTGACGGCGTCAACTTCCACCTCCTTCCCCTGGAGGTACTTGTCTATGAGGATGGGGTGGCCGCCGCTGACCTCTTCGGCCATGCCCATGTACTTGGTCAGCTCCTGCCGGTTGTGGACGATCTCCATGGCGCGGCCGCCGAGAACGTAGCTGGGGCGCACGACGACGGGGTAGCCGATGCGATCGGCGACGGCGATGGCCTCGTGCATCGTGGTGACGCCTGCGCCGGGAGGAGCCGGGATGCCGAGGCGGCTGAGGAAGTCTTCGAAGCGCTTGCGGTTGGAGGCGATGTCCAAGGGCTCCGCGCCCGAGCCGAGGGTGGGAAGGCCCGCGCGGGCCAGGGGCATGGCGAGGTTGATGGCGGTCTGGCCGCCGAACTGGACGCAGGTGGGCGGGGTGTCTTTCGGGTCGGCGCCGGAGGCCTCATTCTCGATGATGTCGCGGACGCGCTCTTCATCCAGGGCTTCGAAGTAGAGGCGGTCGCTGCTATCGAAGTCGGTGGAGACGGTCTCCGGGTTGGAGTTGATCATGATGCTCTGGACGCCGGCATCGTGGAGGGCCCAGGCTGCATGGACGCTGCAATAGTCGAACTCGATGCCCTGGCCGATGCGGATGGGGCCGCTGCCGATGACGATGGCCTTGGCGCCAGGCCTCGCGACGGCTTCGTTCTCCTGCTCGTAGGTGCCGTAGAAGTAGGGAGTCACGGCATCGAACTCAGCGGCGCAGGCGTCCACCATCTTGAAAATGGGGACGATGGCCCACTCTTTGCGCAGGGAGCGTATCTGCTCCGGCAGACGGTCGGCCAGGGTGCCGATGACTTCATCGGAAAAGCCCTTGCGCTTGGCATCCCGCAGGAGCTCAGGGGTGAGGGGCTCGGAGAGGAGGCGGCGCTCGAAGGCGACGATGTTGGCGAGCTTTTGGAGGAACCAGGAATCAATGGCGGTGAGCCTAGAGAGCTCGCCGACGGGAAGGCCACGGCGCAGAGAGGCGAGGAGGGCCCAGAGGCGGAGGTCGTTCGGGTAGAGCGGCAGGGACCTCAGGTCGAGCTTGCCGTCCTTGAGCCAGGCTGGGTCTTCCCAGAGGATGGACTTCTTGCCGAACTCCAGGGAGCGAACGGCCTTCTGCATGGCGGCTTCGAAGGTGCGGCCGATGGCCATGACTTCGCCGGTGGCCTTCATCTGGGTGCCGGTGCGGCGATCGCCGTAAGCGAACTTATCGAAGGGCCAGCGGGGGATCTTGACGACGCAGTAGTCCAAGGCCGGCTCGAAGGCGGCAAAGGTTTTCTTGGTGACGGCGTTGGGGATCTCATCGAGGCGCTTGCCGATGGCGATCTTGGCGGAGACGCGAGCGATGGGGTAGCCGGTGGCCTTGCTGGCGAGGGCCGATGAGCGGCTGACGCGAGGGTTCACTTCGATGACGACATAGGCGCGTCCGTTCTCCGGGCGCGGGACGCCCGTCGCCGGGTGCGGCGAAAGGCCGAACTGGACGTTGCAGCCGCCCTCGATGCCCAGGGCGCGGATGATGCGGATGCTGGCGGAGCGCAACATCTGGTACTCGTGATCGGTGAGGGTCTGGCTGGGGGCGACGACGATGCTATCGCCGGTATGGACGCCCATGGGGTCGAGGTTTTCCATATTGCAGACGATGATGCAGTTATCAGCCCCATCGCGGATGACTTCGTACTCCAGCTCTTTCCAACCCTCCAGGCTCTTTTCCACCAGGACCTGATGGATGGGGCTGGCGGTCATGCCGCTATCGCAGAGGACCTCGTACTCTTCCCAGGTGTGGGCGATGCCGCCGCCGGTGCCGCCCAGGGTGAAGGCGGGACGGATGACCAGGGGCAGGCCGATGCGGTTGCCCGCGATGTGCGCCTGCTCCATGGTCGTCACCGTTTCGCTGTCAATGACGGGCTCGCCGATGGAGACAAGCATATCCTTGAAGAGCTGACGGTCCTCCGCCTTCTGGATACTCTCCAGGGGCGTGCCGAGGAGCCGCACATCATATCTCTTCAGGACGCCCGCCTCGGCGAGGTCAACGGCGAGGTTCAGGCCGGTCTGACCGCCGAGGTTAGGGAGCAGGCCATCGGGCCGCTCCTCCTTGATGATCCGCTCGAGGACGGGGACGGTCAGGGGCTCGATGTAGACGACGTCGGCGATGCCTTCATCGGTCATGATGGTGGCCGGGTTGGAGTTGACGAGGACGGAGATGACGCCCTCTTCGCGAAGGGCTTTACAGGCCTGGGCCCCGGCGTAATCGAACTCGGCGGCCTGGCCGATGACGATGGGGCCGGAGCCGATGACGAGGACTTTCTTCGGTTTCTCGGTAGCCACTGGTCTATATCCTTTGGAGATTCCCCGTGAACGTGCCGGGCCATTTACCGTCAGGATCGGCCTGGAGGATGCGGCCGAGGCGCGTATAGTCCTTCGCCTGCTGACGGAAGGGACGTTTGGCCATGGCGCGCCCGCTGGGGTGATAAAGGGGAACGACTTTGCATCCGCGCCAGGGCGTCGCGATGGCGACGCTGTCCTTGAGTGCGATCTTGTGGGGCTCGATGAGGTGGAGGGCATCCAGGGCCTTCTGGCCGAGGGTGACGACGTAGGGCGGGCGGACAATATCGAGGAGCTCGCGGAGGTAGCCGGAGCAGTTGCGCATCTCCTGGGGTGTGGGACGATCATTGCGGCCCTTGCCGTCCTTGGGGTTGCACTGCACCGCGTTGGCGATGAAGAGGTCTTCGCGCCGCAGGCCCGCATGGGGCAGGAGACTCTCGAAGTTCTCGCCGCTGCGATCGCCGTGGAAGGGGATGCGCGTCACGGCGGAGCCGAAGCGGCCGGGCGCTTCGCCGATGACGAGGAGTCGGGCCTCCAGCCTGCCGTTCAGGGGGCCAAGGACGGCGGTGTTGCGCTCCATGCGCGGGCAGAGGGCGCATTCGTAGGTGCGCTGGGCAAGGTTGCTGAACCAGAGGTATTGCTCCTCCGTCGCGCCTTTCCGCAGGGTTAGGGTCGCCTTCGCCATCGCTACTTCCTCTTGGCCCTTCGCCCGCCGCCTTCCGCGCGGACCATCTCGACGAAGCGATCGAACATCTCGACGTTGTCCAGAGGGCCGGGAGCGGCCTCCGAGTGGTACTGGATGGACATGACAGGGAGATCTTTGTGGCGCAGACCTTCTACCGTGCCATCGTTCAAGTTGATGTGGGTGATCTCCACGCCCCTGGGAGCCGTATCGCCGTCCACGGCGTAGCCGTGGTTCTGGGCGGTGATATAGACGCGCCCGGTCTTGAGGTCTTTCACCGGGTGGTTGCCGCCGCGATGGCCGAACTTGAGCTTGAAGGTGGTCCCGCCGAAGGCATGGCCCAGCACTTGGTGCCCCAGGCAGATACCGAAGATGGGGAGCTTGCCGATGATGCCCCTGGCCGACTGGATGGCGTAGCCAAGGAGCGCCGGGTCGCCGGGGCCGGGGGAGAGGAGGACGCCATCCGGCCCGGTGGAGAGGATATCTTCGGCTGAGGTGGTGGAGGGGACGACGCGGACGCGGCAGCCGCGGGACTGCAAGTTGCGGAGGATGTTGTACTTCACGCCCATATCCACCACGGTGATGGAGAGGGGCGGCGCTTCGCCATGGGGCGGCTCTTTCCAGGCGTAGGGAGCCTCCGTAGTCACAAGCTTCACGAAATCAGTATTGCCGTAGCGCGGGGCGTTCTGCAGGCGCTTGAGGGCCGCATCCGGCGCATCGCGGGTGACCATGCCCATCATGACGCCCCGGGTGCGCAGGCGGCGGGTGACGGCGCGCGTATCGGCCCCGGCGATGCCGGGAACGCCCTGGGCCAGGAGATATTCATGCAGCGTCCGCTCGCTCTGGTAGTGGCTGGGCTCTTCGCAGTCCTCGCGCACAATGAAGCCTCGCACCTGGATGCGCCGGGATTCAAAGTCATCGGCGTTGATGCCGTAGTTCCCGATGAGCGGATAGGTGGGCATGACGATCTGGCCGCCGTAGGAGGGATCAGTAAGCATCTCCTGGTAGCCGGTCATGCTGGTGTTGAAGACGACCTCGCCGACGACTTCGACGGCCGCGCCGAAGGCCGTCCCCTCGAAGATGGCGCCGTCTTCCAATATGAGGTAGGCCTTATCTGCCACGGGTGGTTGCCTGCCTTTGCTCTTGATAGATGAGTGCGCCGCCATAGACCGTCGCCACGACTTTCCCCTTGAGGGTCTTGCCGTTGAGGGGCGAGTTCTTGCCCTTGGAGAGGAAGGCCTTGGCGTCTACCGTCCACGAGAGATCGGGGTCGGTGACGGCGACATCGCCGGGAGCGCCGGGGCGCAGGGCGCCGATGCCGTCTTTTTCGCGTGCGATGATGCGCGCCGGGCCAAGGGTGAGGCGCTCGATGAGGACGGGAAAGGTGAGCTTGCCCGTGTGAACCAGGGAGAGAAGACTGCCCATCGCAGTCTCAAAGCCGCTGATGCCGAAGGCTGCCTGGTCGTACTCGCAGAGCTTGTCCTCGGCGGCGTGGGGGGCGTGGTCGGTGGCGATGGCTTCAATGACGCCTTCGCGCAGGCCCTGGAGGACGGCCTCCACATCGGCGGCGGTGCGCAGGGGTGGGTTCACTTTGGTGTTGGTGTCATACATCGCGCCGGCGGTCACCAGCTCATCCGTCAGGGTGAGATGGTGGGGAGTGGCCTCCGCGGTGACGCGGATGCCTTGGGCCTTGGCGCGCCGCACCTGCTCCACGGAGCCTGCGGCGCTCAGGTGGCAGATGTGGACGTGGCCGCCGGTGAGCTTGGAGAGGATGAGGTTGCGCGCCACCATCGTCTCTTCCCCGGCGACGGGCATGCCGCGCAGGCCGAGCCGAGTGGCGACGCGGCCTTCATTCATGACGCCGCCGTGGCAGAGGGCGGTATCTTCGCAGTGATCCATGATGGGCAGGCCGAGCATCCTGCTGAAGGCGAGGGCGTGGCGCATCATTTGCGCATCGCCGACGGGGCTGCCGTCGTCCGAATAGCCGACGACGCCGAGCTTGGCCAGCTCCGCCATCTCGACGAGCTCCTTGCCTGCGCGGCCTTTGCTGACGGCGGAGACGACGAGGACGCGCACCGCGCCCGTATCAGCGGCGCGGGACTGGACGAATTCGATGGTAGAGCGGGAGTCCTGAGCCGGGACAGTGTTCGGCATGGCGCAGACAGTGGTGAAGCCGCCCTTGGCCGCCGCCCTGGTCCCGGTGGCGATGGTCTCTTTGTGCTCCTGGCCCGGCTCACGAAGGTGGGCATGCAGGTCCACGAAGCCGGGGGAGACGACGAGGCCCGAGGCATCGAAGGACGCCGTTCCCTCGGGGACGGCGAGGCCGCCGCCCTGCTGCACAGCTTCGATGCGGCCATCCTTGATGTAGAGGTCGGCCTTGGCGTCCAGGCGCGAGGCCGGGTCTATCACGCGGCCGCCGCGGATGAGGAGGGATCCCTTCATGCGCTCACCTCGCTTGCGCCGACAAGGCGGTAGAGGAGGGCCATGCGCACCGCCACGCCGTTCTTCACCTGGGTTTCTATAAGGGAGCGATCGCTATAGGCGAGGACGTGGCTGACTTCCACGCCTTCGTTCATCGGCCCCGGGTGCATGAGCATGGCCGTGGGCTTGGCTCTGTGCATGCGCTCTTCATTCACCTGATAGGCGAGGATGTAGTCGCGAAGGTTCATGGCGCCATCGGCGGCGAGGCGTTCTTTCTGGATGCGGAGGGCCATGACCACATCGGCCCCTTCGACAGCGGCGTCTAAGTTGGGCTCGGTCATCAAACGGCCGGGCAACTCGCCTGCGTAGGCTTCAAGAACTTCCTCGGGCAGAAGCGTGGGCGGCGAGGAGAGGACGACATCGGCGCCCATCTTGCGCAGGCCCCAGATGTTGGACCGGGCGACGCGGCTGTGGAGGACATCGCCGACGATCACGACTTTCAGCCCGGCGATCTTCTTAAACTTTTCGCGGATGGTGTAGAGGTCCAGGAGGGCCTGGCTCGGGTGGGCGTGCCAGCCATCGCCGGCGTTGATGACGCTGAGGTTGGTGTGCTGGGCCAGGAGGTAGGGCGCGCCGGACATGGAATGGCGCATGATGATGATATCGGCGCCCATGGCCTGCATGGTGCGGGCGGTGTCTATGAGGGACTCGCCTTTCTTGGCGCTGCTCTCCGTGCCGGAGAGGTTGATGGTATCGGCGCTGAGGGCCTTGGCGGCGCGCTCGAAGGAGGCGCGGGTGCGGGTGCTGGGCTCCAGGAAGAAGGTGAGGACGGTCTTGCCGCGCAGGGTGGGCACTTTGCTGATGGGGCGGCTGAGGACTTCCGAAAGGACATCGGCCGTGCCGAGAATCTGGCTGATCTCCTCGGGTGAGAAGTCGTCGAGATCGAGGACGTGCTTGCGGGGCGGGAGGGCCGCCTTCGCCGCTTGCCGAGAGGCTTGCTGTCCCGCAGGCTTTGTGGATGTCATTGATTCCCTCCAGGCCCTTGCTTCCCGCTTGCCGCTTCCACGATGACGACTTGGTCCAGCCCATCCGACTCTTTGAGTTTGACCTGCACCTCTTCCTGCTGGGCAGTGGGAACATTCTTGCCGACGTAATCGGCCCTAATGGGCAGCTCGCGATGGCCGCGATCCACGAGGACGGCGAGCTGGACGGCCTTGGGCCTGCCGAAGTCCATGACTGCGTCCATGGCGGCGCGGATGGTGCGCCCGGTGTAGAGGACATCGTCCACCAAGATGACGCGTTTGCCCTGGAGGTTGCCGGGGATGTCCGTCTTGCGCAGCTGGGGGCTTGCGCCCTGGAGCACGTCGTCGCGGTAGAGGCCGATATCGAGGGAGCCGACAGGGACATCGGCCCCTTCAAACTCCTTGATGAGGGCAGCGAGGCGCTTGGCGATGGGGACGCCGCGGGACATGATGCCGACGAAGACGAGGTCTTGCGCGCCGCGATTCCGCTCGACGATCTCGTGGGCGATGCGGCGCATGGCGCGAAGGACTTCGTCCGCTGAGAGCAGTACCTTCTCAGGCATACAAAAAGACCTCCTGCAACACTCGCAGAAGGTCTTGTCCCTTCGCAGCTATGGGCGGGCAGGGTGCGCCCGCATGTGAGCGGTGAGCGAACATCTTCGGCTTCCTTGCCAGCCTCGCAGGACCAGCTTAAAGGGGCTCGATTCGCGGAAGATTGTACCACTCGCGCGGGCGCGAAGGCAAATGCAGGAGGGAAATAGAGATCCATCCACAAATCACACAAAGAACACAGATTCTGAGGATAGGCAACCAGCGAAAGACTAAGCTGCTTGCTTTTTCCCGCAGCAATGCGCCTTGACACTGCTATACCCGGCTCCTAGTATGTGGCGAACCTGCCCACCTGAGGTGGTTGTGGAACGGCTTCCGCTGCACGGCATCCGCCTCCTGGATATCACCGTTGTTTGGGCAGGGCCCTTCGCCTCGATGATCTTCGGCGACCTAGGCGCCGAGGTGATCCGCGTGGAATCGGTGACCACGCCGGGACACATGACGCGCGGGCACCCGAACCCCCCGCCGAACGTCATCTCGTCGCCGCGCGGCGCGTACTACGTGGACCGCGACCCGGGCGAACGCCCCTGGAACCGCTACAGCTATTTCAACTTCGCCGCGCGGCAGAAGCTGGCGGCGACGGTTGACCTGACGAAGGCGCAGGGGCGCGAGATCATGATGCGCCTCATCGCAACGAGCGATGTGCTCCTGGAGAACAACCGCAACTCCACGCTGAAGAAGCTGGGCATCGGCTACGACGAAGTGCGGAAGGTAAGGCCGGACATCATCTATCTCTCCGCGCCGGCGTACGGGACCACCGGGCCGTATGCCAACTTCAAGGGCTTCGGCGCGAACACGGAGGCCGTGGTGGGCCATACATGGCTGCGCGGCTACCCGGATGCGGACCCGAGCATGACCTTTGTGGTCTTCCACAGCGACGCCGCCGCTGGGGCGAGCGCAGTCTTCGCGCTTGTGGCGGCGCTGGAGCACCGGCGCCGCACCGGGGAGGGACAGTTCATTGACATGTCCCAGGCGGAGAACATGATCCCGCACCTGACCCAGGCATTCATGGACTATTCGATGAACGGGCGCTCCCAAACGTCCCTGGGAAACCGCGACACCGCGATGACGCCGCAGGGGGCCTACAAGGCGAAGGGCGAGGACCAGTGGATCGCCATCTCCATCGAATCGGACGCGCAGTGGGCGGCCTTCTGCGCCACGATAGGCCAACCATCCCTGGCGAAGGACCTCAGGTTCAAGACGGTGATCGCCCGCAGGCGGAACCACGATGAGCTCGACGGCATCATCGCAGCGTGGACGCAGCAGCACGACGCCTACAAAGCGCCGGCGACGCTGCAGGCCGCCGGGATCACGGCGATGCCGGTGCTGAAGTACGAAGAGGCGCACTACGACCCGCACCTGACGGAGCGCGGCTTCTACGAGTTGGTGGCCGAGCCGGATGCGGGCGTCCACCTGCACCCAACGCGCGGCTTCCGCCTATCCGAGACGCCGATTCACGTGCGGTCGCCGGGGCCGATGCTGGGCGAGCACAACCGCTATGTGTACGGGCATCTGCTTGGCTACAGCGCGGCGGAGATGCGGCGATTCAAGGAGGAGAAGCACATCGGGAAGCGGTATGACGCAGCGGCCATGACGGTGGGGACATCATGACGGCATCGCTGCTTTCGGGCGTGCGCGTGGTTGACCTCACCCAGGGGATCAGCGGCCCGTACTGCACCAAGCTCCTGGCCGATTACGGCGCAGAGGTGATCAAGATCGAGCGGCCCGGCGTAGGCGATATGATGCGCTCGCGGGGGCCGTTCCCGGGCGATAGACCGCACCACGAGACGAGCGGCCTCTTCCTCACGCTCAACACGAGCAAGAAGAGTGTGACGCTCGATCTGAAATCAGAGACGGGGAAGGGCATCCTGCGGCGCCTTATCGCGTCGGCGGAGATTGTCGTCGAGGGCTTCCGGCCAGGGGCCGCCGAGGCGTTGGGCTTCGGCCCATCGGCGGTGCGCGAGATGAACCCGAAGGCCGTTATGACCTCCATCTCCAACTTCGGCCAGTGGGGGCCGTATCGCGACTACCGGGTGACCGAGCTGACAGCCTATGCCATCGGCGCTTCGATGCACTCCACCGGCGTGCCGGAGCTGGGGCCGTTGAAGCTCGGGGGAACAGTGACGCTCTTCCAGGCGGGGAACCTGGCGGCGGCGGTGACGCTGGCGACGTGGTACGGCGTGCGCGAGGGAAGCCCAGGCCAGCACATTGATTACTCGATCATGGAGGGACAGCTCGCCTCTCCCGATAGGAATGGGCAGTGCCTATTGGGCATCGCCTACTCAGGGGATTCGGCCTTCCGCCGGGCGCACTCGCGGCGCTTCACGCTCCTGCCCTTCGGCGCGGGCCCATGCGCGGACGGCTACGCGCACTTCACGGCTGCGCAGCCGCACTGGTGGTCGCGCTTCTGCCAGATCATAGGCCACCCAGAGCTGATCGCCGACCCGAGGTTCGCGGGGCCGAACTTCTACAACATGGACATGTTCGATGCGTTCGACGCGTATTTCCTACCCTGGATCCTCTCCAAGACGAAGCGCGAGGTGATGGAAGGGTGCCCGGACGTGGCAGGAACGCCGGTGAACACGATGGAAGACCTGTTCAACGATCGGCACTTCCGTGAGCGCGGGGCCTTCGCGGAGATCACGCACCCCATCGCCGGACGCCACACCTACCCAGGCGCGCCCTTCCGGCCGGCGAAGGCCCCCTGGAAGGCGGCGCCTGCGCCGACCTTGGGCCAGCACAACGAGGAAATCTTGTGCGAGCGGCTGGGGTACGCAAAGCATTCCCTGGTCAAGATGGCCCAGGCGGGAGTAGTCTAACCACCACCACCGGCAAAGGATAGCGATGCCCTCGGCACTCAGCGGCCTGAAAATCATCGAGTTCGGCAGCTTCATCTCGGCCCCGTTCTGCGCCAAGCTGATGGCGGACCTGGGGGCAGAGGTCATTAAGACCGAAGAGCCGAAGGTGGGCGACGATTCGCGGCGCTTCGGGCCCTTCCCAGGCGATATCCCCCACCTGGAGAAGAGCGGCCTCTTCCTCTATATGAACGCCAACAAGCGCGGCATCACGGTGAACCCGCGCACCGCGACGGGCCTGGACATCATCAAAGCCCTCATCGCCGATGCGGATGTGCTCATCGAAAACCAGCAGCCGGGGGTGATGCGCGAGCTGGGGCTGGACTACGAACGGCTGGAGCGGATCAACCCGCGCCTGGTGATGACTTCGATCTCAACCTTTGGGCAGACGGGGCCGTACAAAGATTACAAGGGATACGACATGACGGCGTGGCACGGCTCGGGGGTCGGCCCCCGATTCGCGGGCCGCGAGAAAGAGGAGCCGCTGCGCGGCGCGTGGTACCACGCCGACCACTGGGGCGCGATCAGCGCGGCAACGGCGACGATGCTGGCCCTGGCGGCGCGTGACCTGACAGGCGAAGGGCAGCTGGTGGACCTTTCCCAGGTGGAATGCCTGGCCACGCACATCCTGGGCTACCAACTGGTCACGCTCTACCACCTTACGGGGGAGACCTCCTCCCGCGCGGGGGACATCCTGCGCGGCGGCGCCCCCGCGGGGCTCTTCAAGACGAAGGACGGCTTCATGTGCCTCCTGGTGATGGAGGACCAGCAGTGGGTGGGGATCAAGCGCGCCATGGGAAACCCCCAGTGGACGGAGGACCCGGTCTTCAACGTACCCTCGTGGCAGCGCGCGGAGGTGGCGGACATGATGTACGAGCTGATGGACCCCTGGTGGAAATCGCACACGAACGATGAGCTTTTCCAGATGCTCCAGGCGGAGCGCGTGCCCGCAGGGCCGCTCTACACGCCGAAGGACCTGCTGCACCACCCGCACTTGGAGGCTCGCGGCTTTTTCCAAGAGGTCGCGCACCCGAAGGCCGGGACGGTTCGGATGCCGGGCGCGCCCTACCGCTTTTCGGAGACGCCGTGGCGCATCCAACGGCCTGCGCCGATGCTGGGAGCGCACAACAAGGAAATCCTGAGCGGCCTCCTGGGCTTCAGCGGCGTGGACCTCACCGATATGCGAAGGACGGGCATCATCTGATGGAGCCGACACGATGACACGCTATCCCCTGGCGAACCTGCGCGTGGTGAACTTCGGCTGGGTGTGGGCCGCGCCCATCCTGGGAACGACCCTGGCCGATATGGGCGCCGAGGTCATCAAGATCGAGACGAAGAAGCGCCCGGATATCATCCGGCTGCTGCCGCCGCTGCTGAAAGATCAGCCGTACGAAGCGCTCTACGCGCACAATACGCTGCGCAACAACTACGGCGTCAGCCTGGACCTTAAGGACAAACGCGGCTTCGCCATGGCGCAGGACTTAGTGCGCTCGGCGGACGTAGTCATAGAGAACTTCTCGCCGGGGTTCATGGAGTCCCTCGGCCTGGGCTATGCAGGCCTCCGCAAACTGCGACCGGACGTGGTGATGATTTCCCTTTCCGCCGCAGGACAGACGGGGCCGCTCCACAATATCGTCACCTACGGCAACATCATCAGCTGCCTCGCGAGCCTTGACGGCTACCAGGGATACATCGGCGAAGACAGGCCGATGCGCTACGGCACCACGATCCCTGACCCCTTGATGGGCATCTACGGGGCCTTCGCGGTGCTGACGGCGCTGCGCCACCGGGCGAAGACGGGGAAGGGCCAGTATATTGATCTGGGCCAGTGGGAGGCGGGCGTCACCATGGCAAGCGGGCCGATGATTGACTACGCGATGAACGGGCGCATCCAGCGGTGGCGCGGAAACCGGGATGAGATGCTGGCGCCCCACGGCTGTTACAAATGCGCCGGGGACGACGACTGGCTCACCATCGCGGTGAAGACGGACGAAGAGTGGCACGCGCTCTGCGAGGTGATGGGCCGAGAAGACATGGCGAATGACGAGCGCTACGGCGACCTGTACGGCAGGCAGATGCATCACGATGCAATTGACGCGGCCATCCGGGAGTGGGCGAAGGGCCAAGAGCATTACGCCGCCGGGGCGATGCTGCAAGCGAAGGGCGTGGCCGCCTTCCCGGCGCTCAGCATCCAGGAGACCTTTCTGGACAAACATTTCAACGCGCGCAACAATTGGGTGGAAGTGGAGCACCGCCTAGGGCGCGAGACGATCGCCGGAATGCCGTGGCGGCTCTCCAAGACGCCCGGGGGCGTCCGGCGGGCCGCGCCGAGCATCGGCCAGGACAACCACAAAATCTTCTGTGACGTCCTGGGCATGGCCCCGGAGCGCGTCACGATACTCGAACAGGAAAAGGTCCTTTACTAACGTGCCGCAGCAGCTATCACCCCTCGCCGTGCGCCAGACTGCCTTCGCGCTGGCCGGCCTTCCCGCCGGCATCAAGCCGATGCTCGCCACACCATCGTTCGAGCCCTTCGATTCGCCGAAGTGGATCTTCGAGCCGTTGCGCGGCGGCCTCCGCGCCATCGCCTACTTCGACCACGGGACGATGCGGCTCCAGATAGGCGAGGACGGCAGGTTGGCAGAGGCCTTCCCGGAGATCACCGATGGGCTCACGGAGGCGGTCACGATTGACGGCGTCGTGCTGGATGGCGAGCTGGTCGCGCGGGACAGGTTGGGCATGCCGAACGTCGCCCTGGTGCTGGAGCGCCTCAAGCCGGGGAATCGCAGGCGGTCGCGCGCGCCGCTGACCTTTCATGTGTGGGACATCCTCTACCACGGCTACCGCCCGGTGCTGGAGAAGCCCCTGGCGAAGCGGAAGGAGCTTCTGCTCGGCGCGGTGCGCGCCACGGAGGCCGTGCAGCCGACGCTCACCCGGGAGACGGACGGCGTGGCGCTCTATGAGGCGGCGGTGGCCCTCGGGATGGAGGGCGTCGTCGCGAAGCACCGGGAGAGCCTCTACGTTCCAGGCAGGCGCAGCCGCCACTGGGTGGCGATACGGGAGCGGCGCTCGGCGGACGCGGTGATCGCGGGGTACACGATGGCAAGCGGACGCGGGCAGAAGGGCTTCGAGAGCCTGCTCCTTGGCGTCTATCAGGGAAAGCGATTGCGCTACGCGGGTTCTGTCTCAGGCGGATTCGACAAAGCCTCCCGCGACGAACTTTCAGCCCTGCTGCCGCAGCTCCAGTCAGATTCCTGCCCGTTCGGGAGGGCGCCCCGGATCGGCAAGCTGCTGTATTGGTGCAAGCCACAAGCCGTCGCGCACGTGCTTTTCGGCGAGCTGAACGATAGGGGCGAGTTCATCTTTCCGAAGTTCTCGGGCCTGCGTCGCGATCTGCAGGCGAGCGATTGCACGATGCCCATGGAGCGCGCCACAGGCGCACGGCGCAGAGGCTAAAGCCCCAGCGCGCGGGTGGCCTGCTCGATGAGGGTGAGCATCGGCCCAGGGTAGACGCCGAAGAAGAGGGTGGCGAAGCCAAGGGCCGCCACGACGCCCCCGATGGGAAGCGTGAGCCTGAGCGGGGCGCCCTCGGCCGGCTCTTCCATGTAGATGGCCTTGATGACCATCAGGTAGTAATAGAGCGACACGAGACTGCCCAGCGTCGCGATGATGACCAGCCAGAGCAGGCCTGCGTCGGCGGCGGCGGTGAAGAGGTAGAACTTCGTCGCGAAGCCCGCAAAGACCGGCAGGCCCGCCAGGGAGAACATGCCTGCGCTCATGACCAGGGCCAGGAAGGGCTGACGCTTCGCTAGGCCCTTGAAGTCGTCTATCAGCTCCTTGCCTGTCAGATTCTCATAGGCGATGACACAGGCGAAGACGGCGAAGTTGGCGGCGGAATACCCGATGAGGTGGAAGACAAGGCCGTTGGCGGCCAGGGGTGAAAAGGCGGCGATGCCCATCAGGAGATAGCCTGCGTTGCCGATGCTGGAATAGGCGAGCATGCGCTTGATGTTGGCCTGCGCCGTGGCCACCAGGTTACCGAGGAGGATACTCGCAGCAGCCAGGCCCGCCACGATGGGTCGCCAATCATCCAGCGCAGGGCCGAAGGCCAGGGAGAAGAGGCGCAGAAGCAGGGCGAAGCTCACGGCCTTGGAGACGACCGCCAGGTAGCCGGTCACCGGAGTCGGCGCGCCTTCATAGACATCGGGCGCCCACATGTGGAAGGGGACGGCCGTGACCTTGAAGCCGAAGCCGACGAGGACGAGGACGATGCCCGCGACCAAGGCGATCTGCGAATCGGCCCCGCTGTCCAGCGCAGCGGCGATCTCCGCGAAGACCGTCGTGCCCGTCGCGCCATAGATGAGACTGATGCCGTAAAGGAGCATCGCGGAGGAGAAGGCGCCGATCAGGATGTATTTGATGCCCGCTTCGACGGACTTGGGGCGGGTAAAGTTATATCCGGCAAGGATGTAGAGACAGAAGCTGAAAAGCTCCAGGGAGATGTAGGCGGTGAGCAGCTCTCCGGCGGAGACCATCGCCATCATCGCGAGGATGGAGAAGAGGAGGAGGCCGTAGAACTCGCCGGGATGAGTGAGCTTGACGCGAACGTGCTCCACGGAGGCCAGCACCATGGATGCGCCCGCCGTCAAGAGGAAGATCTTGAAGAAGGCGGCGTAGCGGTCTATAAGGAAGAGGCCGCCGTACTGCTCGGCATCCTCGCCTGCCACAGGGAAGACGGTCGCGATGGCGCCGAGTATGCCGGCCAAAGCGAGGTAGGCGAGCCAGTGCTTCCGCTCTTCCCGCAGGAAGAGATCGGCCGCCATCACCAGCAGGGCGACGCCCGCCATGGTGAACTCCGGGATGAAGAGTGAGAAGTCAACGTTCATAGGCCTGCGCTCAACCGATCAACCAGGGTATCCACGCCGCTGTTGATGACCTTCATAAGGGGCGAGGGCATCACGCCGACGATGATGAGGACGGCGACCAGCGTTCCGGCCGCGAAGCGCTCGCGAAGGTCGGCATCGCGCAGCCTCTCCCAGGACTTTGCCAGAGGGCCATAGAAGACCTTGGCTACCAGGCGCAGGATGTAGACGGCGGTGAGCATGGCGGCGATGATGCCGAGGACGCCTGCGACCGGATAGGTCTTGAAGGCCCCGGCGAAGACAAGGAACTCGGCGACGAAGCCGCTGGTGCCGGGCAGACCGAGGGAGGCAAGGCCCGCGACGATGAAGAAGGCGGCCACAAGCCCCATGCGCTTGGAGAGGCCTTGAAAGACACTTATATCCCTGGTGTGGGACTGCTCATAGAGGATGCCGACAAGGGCGAAGAAGAGAGCCGTCATGATGCCGTGGGAGAACATCTGCAAGACCGCGCCGCTCATGCCGACCTTGTCCATGGTGGCGATGCCCATGAGCACCAACCCCATGTGGCCGACGCTGGAATAGCCGATGACGAACTTGAGGTCCTTCTGCGTCATGGCGGCGAACGCCCCATAGACGACGTTGACGGTGGCGAGGACGATGAAGGCGGTCTGCCAGGAGTCGGCGCCGTCAGGAAAGAGCGTGAGGCCGACGCGGATGATGCCGTAGGCCCCCAGTTTCATAAGGACGCCCGCGTGGAGCATGCTGACGGCGGTGGGCGCGGCGACGTGGCCATCCGGCGACCAGGTGTGGAATGGCCAGAGGCCCGCGAGGACGCCGAAGCCGATCATAAGGAGCGGGAAGAAGTTCCGCTGGAAGTCCTTCGCGAACTCCACGTCTTGCAGCTTGAGCAAGTCGAAGCTGCCGATGTTCGCCTCGGCGTAAATGGCGACGAGGGCGACCCAGACAAGGATGCTGCCCGCCACCAGGAACAGCGTCAGCTTGAGAGCGCCGTACTCCTTGCGCGTGCTGCCCCAGACGGCGATGAGGAGGTACATCGGTAGGACGGCCAGCTCATAGAAGAAGAAGAGGAAGAAAAGATCAAGGGAGACGAAGGTGCCGTAGACCCCCGTGACGAGCACCATGAAGAGGATGAAATACTCCTTGAGGCGCTCCTTGATGCTCCAGGAGACAACGGCGCCCGTGAAAAAGACGATGCCCGTGAGGAGCACCATGGGCGCGGAGATGCCGTCTATGCCCAGGTGGAAGGAGATGCCGAGACTCCGCATCCACTCCCATTGCTCTTGAAACTGGTAGCCGCCTTTGCCGTAGTCATAGCCGGCGAAGGCGAGGATAGAGACGAAGAGTCCCAGCGCGCTGAAGGCGACGGAGACCCACCGGATGATGTGCGGCTTGGAGCCGGGCAACAGCAGAATCGCACCCGTCGCGACGGCGGGGATAAGAATGAGAGAGAGAAGCAAGAAGCCGTCCAGTGGAGTCCCCTTACGTGGTCGTAATAACGATCAGGATGATGGCCATGGCGGTGGCGGCGATGGTCCAGACATAGGCGGAGACAACGCCCGTTTCGTGATAGCGAAGAAGCTTCCCGCCCCAGACGGTCACTTGGCCCGGGCCGTTGACGCCGATATCGTTGACCACGCGCCTATCGAATCTGGCGATGATGGACGAGAAGACGAGCACCACACGGTCAACCAACCACTGGTAGAACCGATCGAAATAGAGCTTCTCCTCCAACAGTCGGTAGAAGGTCGGCAGGCGCGCCTGCACGTAGGAGAGAGGCAAGCCTGAGGGGGCATAGAAGAGGATGCGCCCCACGATGGCGGCGGAGAAGGCGACGGCAAGAGAGGTGGAGAAGACGATGGCGTGGAACTTGAACTCGTGCGGACCCTCGGGAGGGAAGAAGAGGAAGGAACCGAAACCCTCGTAATCGCCATACGGGATCGCCAGCATGCCAAGGCCCACCGCCGGGACCAGAAGGCCGACCATCGGCACTACCATCACGATCGGCGATTCGTGGGCGTGCCACGCCATATCCGAGCGCGCTTCGCCCCAGAAGACAAGGGCCACCATCCGCACAACGTAAAGGCCCGTCATGCCCACGGCCACGAGGGCGGCTGAGAACCACAAGGTCCCCCGATGCTCAAGGATGGCGAACATCGCCTCGTCCTTGCTCCAAAAGCCGCTCAAGGGAAAGATGCCGATAAGGGTGAGCGCGGCGAAGGCGAAGGTGAGATAGGTCACCGGCAAACGGTTCCCGAGGCCGCCCATCTTCCGTATGTCCTGCTCTTCGTGCATCGCGTGGATGATGCTCCCTGCGCCGAGGAAGAGAAGGGCCTTGAAGAAACCGTGGGTGAGGAGATGGAAGATGCCGGCTGTGAAGCCGAAGGAGCCCATCGCCAGCATCATGAAGCCGAGCTGGCTGATGGTGGAATAGGCCAGAACCTTTTTGAGGTCGTTCTGGACGAAAGCAAGCACCGCGCCGACGATGGCGGTGGCAAGCCCGATGTACGCGATGAGGTCCACGACCCCGGGCGTCAGCTCCAGCAGCGGCGCCATCCGCGCAACGAGGTAGACGCCCGCGGCCACCATCGTGGCGGCGTGGATGAGGGCGCTGACCGGCGTGGGGCCCTCCATGGCATCAGGGAGCCAGACGTGGAAGGGAACCTGTGCCGACTTGCCCATCGCGCCGATGAAGATAAGGGTTGCGGAGAGGTTCATCGCCGTATGGCTGATCTCCCCCGCGTGCGCCATCTCAAAGATAGCCGATAGCTCTAAGGTGCCCGTCACCTTGTAGAGCGTGAGGATGCCCGCCAGGAGGGCCACATCGGCGATGCGCGTGGTGACGAAGGCCTTCTTGGCCGCCTCCGCCGCCGAGTGCTTCTCATACCAGAAGCCGATGAGGAGATAGGAGCAGAGGCCCACCAGTTCCCAGGCGACGTAGAAGACGAGGAGGTTGTCCGCCAAGACGAGGGCGAGCATGGCGGCGGCGAAGAGGGAGTGGGCGGAGAAGTACCAGCCGATGCGCGGGTCGCCCTTCATATAGCCCAGGGAGAAGACTTGCACGGCCAGGGCGACTGAGGTCACCAGGCCCAGCATCACGATGGTGAGCTGGTCAATCGTCATGCCCAGGCGCAGGCGCGTCTCCCCGGCATCGAACCAGACGCGGGAGAAGCTGGACGGCCCGTTGCTTACCAGGTCGGACGTCACAGGCCAAAAGAGGGCGAAGGCGGCGGCGATGGCAGCGATGGCGATCCACGCGCCCTGGTTCGGCAGACGCCTGCCGCACAGGACAACCAGGCCGCACGCGCCGGCGCAGACGGCAGGCAAGAGCCAGGCCCATTCCATCCCTAGCGACACGTTGTTGCGTCCTTTCGCACGGAGCTGGTCACCATTTCATGAGATTGACGTCGTCCACGTTGACGCTGGCGCGGCTCTTGAAGAGCCGCAGGACGATGGCGAGCGCCAGGCCGACCTCCGCCGCGGCGACGGTGATGATGAAGATCGCGAAGATAAGCCCGGTCATCGCCTCCGGAGAGAGATAGACGGCAAAGGCGATGAGGTTGATATTGACGGCGTTCAGCATCAGCTCGATGGAGAGGAGGATCATGATGGCGTTGCGGCGCGCCAGCACCCCATACAGCCCGAGGCAAAAGAGGATGGCTGAGACAGCCAGAACGTATTCGAGCTCGATCATTTCTGGTCCCCCGGCTTCGCCATGACGATGGCGCCCACCAGGGCGACGAGGAGGAGGACGGAGGCCAGCTCGAAGGGGATGGCCCACTTGCTGAAGAGCGTCTCGCTGAGGTCGCGGAAGGCGGCGGGCTGAGGGTCAACGGAGGCGGGCCACTTGTTGGCGATGACCGTGGCGAGCAGGACGCCGAGAGCAGCCAGTCCCGTGACCGCCGCCATGGGCTTCTGGCGGTTGTCCAGGCTCTCGCCCGGCTCGCCGCGGCGGGTGAGCATGAGAGCGAAGAGAACGACGACGATGATGGCGCCGCCATAGATGAGGACCTGCACCAGGGCGAGGAAGGGCGAGAAGATGAGGACATAGATACCTGCGACGGCGAGGAGGCTCAGCAGGAGGAAGAGCGAGGCGTAGACGACGCTGCGGGAGATGACGGTCCCGATCCCGCCGATAACGGCGATCGCGGAGACGACGACGAACATCGCCAGCTCGACCACTACGCGCCCTCCTCTTTCTTGTCCCCGGCGCTGCCGACGACGATGCCCGCGCGCTTCTGGAAGTCCCGCCCCATGCGGAAGAGGTCTTCCTTCTTGGCGATGAGGCCGCCCCGGGTGATATCGCCCTCCTCGTGATAATCGGACATCAGGATAGCGTCAAAGTTGCAGACCTCCACGCAGATGCCGCAGAGGATGCAGCGCTCCATCTTGATCTGGAAGTTGTCCACGATCTTCTTGCGGGCGCTCTTGCCCTCTTTCGCCAGGGGGTTGTCCTTCATCGTGACTGTCATGCACTCTGTGGGGCAGTAGCGCATGCAGACCTGACAGCCAGTGCAGGCAGGCTCGTCCACGTTGTCATCCCACAGAAGAACGGGGAAGCCCAGATTGCGCTTGGAAAGGGTGATGTGCTCGCCGGGGTACTGCACCGTGACGGGCTTGCGGAGGGTGCGCTTCAACGTGACGCCCAGGGACTTGAGGAGGCCGATCATGCGACCACCTTCCCCTGGCGGACGCGCACCTTCGCCGTTTCGATGGTCGCCAGGCGGCTGACGCGCCGGCGCTGATAGGCGATGCCGATGGCGGCCAGCACTGCGAAGGAGATCGCGACCATCGTCCAATCGGGCCAATCGTAATAAAGGTAGAAGGCCGTGAGGATCATATTGACGAAGGCCAGGGGCAAAAGAACGACCCAGGCCAGCGACATCAGCTGGTCTATGCGCAGGCGCGGCACGGTGGCGCGGACCCAGAAGATCGCCAGCAGCACCAGGGAGGTCTTGAGCAGGAACCAGAAGGCCATCATCACGTCCTGGCCCCATCCGGAATCGGGCCCGGGGCCGCGCCAGCCGCCCAGGAAGAGGATCGTGGCCAGCACGGCGACGGCGAAGGTGTTGGCATACTCCGCCAGGGAGAACATGGACCAGTGCATGCCGCTGTATTCGACAAATGGCCCGCCGACGACTTCGGACTCGGCCACGGGGATATCAAATGGCGCGCGGGCGACTTCGGCGAGGCCCGCGATGAGAAAGAGGACGAGCGCGATGGGCTGCATGAAGGCGAACCAGAGGCCGTCCTGCTCCGCGACGATAACCTTGAGGTCCAGGGAGCCGGAAATCATGACGACGCCCAAGACGCCGACGACCAGAGGCAGCTCATAGCTGATGAGCTGCGCGGCGGAGCGCACAGCGCCAAGCATCGCGTACTTGTTGAAGGAGCCCCAGCCCGCCATCAGCAGGCCCGCCGTGGAAAGGCCGGAGACGGCGAGGATGTAGAAGATGCCGAACTCCATGTTGCTGATGACGATGTCCCTGGTGAAGGGGATCGTCACCCAGGCGATGAAGGCGGGAACGAAGACCACGATGGGCGCGATCCAGAAGCTCAGGCGATCCACGCTCCCGGGGATGAAGTCCTCCTTCGCCAGTAGCTTGAGGGCATCGGCCACCGGCTGAAGGAGGCCGAAGGGGCCGGTGCGCGTGGGGCCCAGGCGCTGCTGGAAGCGCGCGATGATCTTGCGCTCGCCGTAGGTGAGCCCAAGGACGACGATGGTGATGAAGCCGATGAAGATGACGATAGCGAGGATGAGCCAGCCCATGTCCGCCCAGGTCATCGGTCCACCTCGCCGAGGACGATATCGAGCGAGCCGAGGATGACGACGGCATCGGCGATGTAGTGGCCCACGGTCATCTGGCGCAGGGCCATGAGATTCACGAAGGACGGCCCGCGGATCTTCACGCGATAGGGCGACGTCTTGCCATCGCTCACCAGGTAAACGCCGAACTCGCCGCGCGGGTTCTCCGCGCGGAAGTAGGCTTCGCCCACCGGCGGCTTCACGAAGCCAAACTTGGCCACCGGCGCTTGGATGGGCCCCTTGGGCATCAGCTTCAGCGCCTGCTCGATGATGGCGATAGACTGGCGGACCTCCTCCAGCCGCACCCAGTAGCGGTCCCAGCAATCGCCCTTCTTTCCCAGGGGGATATCCCAATCGAAACGGTTGTAGGTCAGGTACGGCTCGATGAGCCGCACGTCCTGGGCCACGCCGCAGGCGCGGAGGCAGGGGCCGCTCATGCCGTAGTCAACGGCATCGGCGGCGCTGATCGCGCCGACGCCGCGCGTGCGCTCCAGGAATATCTCATTCTTCGTCAGAAGCCTATCGCACTCCTCCACCGAGCGCTTTAGTTGGGAAAGCAGCTTGCCGGCCGCCGCTTCGAATCCGTCGGGCGTGTCTTGGAAGACGCCGCCGACACGGAAATAGGAGTGCATCATGCGCGCGCCGGTGACCGATTCGAAGAGCTGCTGGATCGTCTCGCGCTCGCGGAAGCCGTACATGAACGAAGTGCCGAAGACGCCGACATCCGCTCCATAGGCGCCGTAGAACATCATGTGGCTGGAGATGCGGTTCAGCTCGCAGAGGATCACGCGGATGAACTGCGCCCGCTCCGGCGCTTCGATGCCCATGAGCTTTTCAGCGGCCATCACAAATCCGAGCTCGTTGTTGAAGTTGGAGAGATAGTCGAGCCGGTCGAAGAGGGTGACGATCTGGCGGTAGTTCTCGCGCTCGCAGAGCTTCTCGGAGCCGCGGTGGAGGTAGCCGATGTGCGGCTCCACATCGGTGACGCGCTCGCCGTCTATGCGGAGGACCATGCGGAAGACGCCATGGGTGCTGGGATGCTGCGGCCCCATGTTGAGCAGCATGTCCACCGTGCGCAGGTCGTGCTCAACGGGCATCTTCTTTTTCCTTGAGCCAGCGCAGCTCCACCTCGGGCGTCCAGTCCTGCACCTCTTCGTACGGGAAGTCTTTCCGCATGGGAAACTTGCCGTCGAATGCATCGAAGAGAAGGAGGTGCTTGAGGTTCGGGTGACCGGTGAAGGTGACGCCGAAGAGCTCAGATCCTTCGCGCTCGTGCCAGTCGGCGCCGCGCCAGACGGAGGTCACGGATGGAATCGCCGCGTCGCTCTTCGGCGCATCGGCCTTCAGCATGAACTTGTGCCCCAGGCTCGTGGACCACAGCATGTAGGAGGCCTGGAACTTGTCCGGGTATTCCACGACGGCGAGGCAGCGAAGGTAATCGCACTTGAGGCGGTCGTCGCCCTTCGCCAGCCGCGCCGCCTCCACGATGCGCTCCCTGGGCACCAGCACCGTGACTTCATCCACGGCATAGCCGAAGGTCGCGCCGAAGGAGGCATAAGCCTCTTTCAAAAGCGCCTCCATCTTGGGGTCGGCCTTGACGGGCGCGCCGGCGCCTTTGGGTGGAGGGGCGGACACGGCTACCTCTTCCCCTCGCGCATGATCTTCTCTTGCAACTTGATGAGGCCGTCCATCAGCGCCTCCGGCCGTGGCGGACAGCCGGGGACGTAGATGTCCACAGGCACGATCTTGTCCACGCCCATGACCACCGAGTAGGAGCGCGTGTACGGCCCGCCGCAGGTGGCGCAGCTGCCCATGGCGATGACCCACTTGGGCGACGGCATCTGCTCGTACAGGAGCTTGATGGGCTCCGCCATCTTCTTCACGACCGTGCCCGCCACGATCATCACGTCCGATTGCCTGGGCGAAGGCCACGGCACGATGCCGAAGCGGTCCAAATCATGGTGCGCCATGTAGGTGCTGATCATCTCGATGGCGCAGCAGGCGAGGCCGAAGGTCATGGGCCACAGCGACGACTTGCGCGCCATCGCCACCAGCTCGTCCACCTTGCCGGTGATGATGCCGGGCGCGCCGCTCTTGTGGAGAAGGCTCTCGCCGGGCCAGTACTTGTTGGGACTGACCAGCGTCAGCTCTTTGGCGGCGACGCGCGGGCGCTCGTCCTTGTTCATTTCCATTGGAGCAAGCCCTTCTTCCAGCAATAGAAGAGTCCGAAGAGCAGGATGCCGATGAAGATCATCATGGCGTAGAAGACGGCGGAGCTGAGGGCCGGGCTGAGGAAGACGACGGCCCAGGGGAAGAGGAAGACGGCCTCCACGTCAAAGATAAGGAAGAGAATGGCGAAAAAGTAATAGCGGAAGTGCATCTGGGTCCAATGCCGGCCCTCGGGCACGATGCCGCATTCGTAGGGGAGGCTCTTCAGCTTGGAGCGCGCGCGAGGCGAGAGAACGAGGGCGGCGACGAAGCCGCCGACGACCATGACGGCGCCGGCGATGGTGGCGATGAGGACCGCCGTGTAGTCCTTGAAGTAGTCGCCGTGCACGAAGGGTCTCTCCAGCGGCGGGCTCAGGCGGGCTGCAGACCGCCGTCAACAGGTTCGGAACGCGGGCAAATCATAGCACGCAGGCGGTGGAGTCGCAATCGGAACTATGAATCAGAAATCATGAATACAGGCTATCACTTCGCCAGCAGCGGCTTGATCCACCCGCCCGTGACCGACTTGGGGTTCTTGGCCACCTGCTCGGGAGTGCCCGCCGCCACCAGCTGCCCGCCCTTATCCCCCGCGCCGGGGCCGAGGTCTATGAGCCAATCGGCGTTCTTGATCAGGTCGAGGTGATGCTCGATGAGGACCACCGTGTTGCCGCCGTCTACAAGACGATGCAATACACGCAGTAATGCGTAGGAGTCCTCAAAGGAGAGGCCGGTGGTCGGCTCGTCCAGGATATAGAGGGTGCGGCCCGTGGAGCGCCGCGAGAGCTCCGTGCTGAGCTTGATGCGCTGGGCCTCGCCGCCGCTCAGCGTGGTCGCCGGCTGCCCCAGGCGGATATAGCCCAGGCCCACATCGCGCATCGTCTCCAGCTTGTTGTTCACTGAGGGAATATTGGCGAAGAACTGCTGGGCCTCCGCCACCGTCATATCCAGCACGTCCGCGATGCTCTTGCCCTTGAACAGGATCTCCAGGGCCTCCCGGTTATAGCGGCGGCCGTTGCAGACTTCACAGGGCACCGTCACATCCGGCAGGAACTGCATCTCGATGCGCACATAGCCTTCCCCGGCGCAGGCCTCACATCGGCCGCCCTTCACATTGAAGGAAAAACGCCCCGGCGTGTAGCTCCGGGCCTTGGCCTCCGGGACGCTGGCGAAGAGATCGCGGATGGGTCCGAATGCGCCGGTGTACGTGGCCGGGTTGCTGCGCGGCGTCCTGCCGATGGGCGATTGGTCTATATCCACCACCTTGTCTATGTGCTCAAGCCCGGTGATGGCATCGTGGGCGCCCGCCCGGTCGCGGGCGTGGTAGAAGGACTGCGCCAGCTTCTTATACAGGATGTCATTGATAAGGGTGCTTTTGCCGCTGCCGGAGACGCCGGTGACACAGACGAGCATCCCCAGGGGGATATCTACATTCACCTGCTTCAGGTTGTTCTCCCGCGCGCCCTTGACCTTGATGAACTTGCCGTTGCCCGGGCGGCGCCTCTCCGGCACGGGGATGATCTTTCTCCCGCTCAGGTACTGGCCCGTGAGGGAGTCCTTCGACTTTTCGATGACGGTGACCGGCCCCTGGGCCACGATGCGCCCGCCGTTCTCTCCCGCGCCGGGTCCCATGTCCACGATCCAATCGGCGGCGCGCATCACCGCCTCATCGTGCTCCACCACGATGACAGTGTTGCCGAGGTCCCGCAGGCGCAGGAGCGTCTTCACCAGGCGCGCGTTATCGGCGGCGTGGAGGCCGATGGACGGCTCATCGCAGACGTACAGGACCCCCATGAGGCCGCTGCCGATCTGCGTCGCCAGCCTGATGCGCTGGGCCTCGCCGCCGCTCAGAGTTCCGGCGGAGCGATCGAGGGTGAGGTAGTCGAGACCGATGTCCAGCAGGAACTTCAGTCGGCTCTGGATCTCCTTGATGATCTGATTGGCGATAGTCTGCTCGCGCTGGTTGAGGATGGCCTTGGTCCCGTTCGTCCCGCGCAGGGCCTCCGTCCACTTCATCGCGTCCGTCACGGACATGCCGGTGACCTGCATGATGTGCCTGCCGCCGATGAGGACGGAGAGCGTCTCCGGCTTGAGGCGCTTCCCCTCGCAGACGGTGCAGGGCCGCGCCGTCATGTACTGCTCGATCTCCGAGCGCACCCAATCGGACTCCGTCTCCATATAGCGGCGCTGAAGGCTGGGCATCACCCCTTCGAACTTCTGGGGAAAGTTGAAGACGCGCCCGTTCTTCGCCACGTGGCGCACCATGACTGAGCGCTCGCCATCGCCGTTCAGGATCAGATCTTGCTGGGCCTTGGTGAGCTTCTTGAACGGGTCCTTGGGCGAAAAGCCGCTCTCCCTGGCCAGCGCCTCCAGGATGCTGGCGTACCAGGGGCTCATGGAGCCTGCGCGCGCCCAGGGCTCGATGGCTCCCTCCGCCAGGCTCAGCTCCTTGTTCTTCACCACCAGGTCCGGGTCCACCTCCAGCTTGTGCCCAAGGCCGGTGCAGGCCGGACATGCGCCGTGGGGGCTGTTGAAGCTGAAGGTGCGCGGCTCGATCTCCGGCAGGCCTATGGAGCCATGCTCCGGGCAGGCCGCTTTCTCAGAAAAGACCAGCTCTTTACCGTCTACCACAGAGGCCTGCGCGACGCCCTGGGCCAGCTTCAGCGCCGTCTCGATAGAGTCCGTGATGCGCTGGCGGTTGCCTGCTGCGTCGTCCGTGATCGCGAGGCGGTCAACAACGGCTTCGATGTCATGCCACTTCTTCTTATCCAGGTCTATCGTCTCTGTCAGCTCGTGGACCTTGCCGTTGACACGGACCCGGGCATAGCCGCCCTTGCGCAGGTCTTCAAAGATGGCATGGTGCTCGCCCTTCTTGTGCCGCACCAGGGGCGCCAGCACCAGGAATCGCGAGCCCTTGGGCAGGGCCATAACGGCGTCCACGATCTGCTGGACGGTCTGCTGGGCCACCGGGCGGCCGCACTTGGGACAGTGGGGCTTGCCCACCCGGGCGAAGATGAGGCGCAGGTAATCGTAGATCTCGGTGACGGTGCCCACGATGGAGCGCGGGTTGTGGCTCGTGCCTTTCTGGTCAATGGAGATGGCCGGGCTGAGGCCGTCTATATAGTCAACGTCCGGCTTCTCCATGCGCCCCAGGAACTGGCGGGCGTAGGCCGAGAGCGATTCCACATAGCGGCGCTGGCCTTCGGCGTAGATCGTATCGAAGGCGAGGGAGCTTTTGCCGGAGCCGGAGAGGCCGGTGATGACCACCAGCTTGTCCCGGGGGATCGTGACATCAATGTTCTTGAGGTTATGCTCGCGGGCGCCTTTGACGAAGATGGAATCGTGCGGCATGCGGGGAAGCACCTATCGGAAGGGTAACGGCTATTGTAACAACCATCGCACGACCCAAACAACGGTCATATGGCAGGGCGAAAGACGCCGCCGCTCTTGGCTAGCGGCGCATGCGCCGGGCGAAGAAGAGCCCCGGCAGGACGAGGCCGATGGCGAGCCAGCCGAGATCGGCGGTCTGGGATGCGCCTCGGGCGGCGCTGCATCCGCCGCCGCCCGATTTCTCCGGGGTATCAGTGGGTGGCGGCGTTTGAGCGATAACCGCCGCGATAGGCGTAGCTGACGGCAAGGGCGTCGCCGTTGCTGAAGGCGATTCGCCTGCCGCAGCCGTAGAGGCTGGCGTGCCCGTGGCCGTCGGCAGGGGCGGTACCGTTGCCGTAGGCGCAGGCCGCGGGGTCGGCGTTGGAATCGGGGACGGCTGTGGCGTGGGCGTGGCTGTTGGAGCCGGGGTTGGAGTAGGCGTGCGCGTCGGCACCGGCGTCGCCGTGGGCGTCGGCTGGCTGCGCCGCCCCTCTTCGGCGGCCACGAGCGCGAAGGTGGAGAGGCCGTTCGGCGAGTTGACGTTGAACGTCACCGGGTCGGCGTTCGAATCCTCCGGTGTTGGGTTCAACACCTGCGTTGAGCCGTCGTCCGCGATACGCACAACTTGAACGTTCTCGATGCCGAACTGGATGACCCAGGCGCGTCCCACCGTGAGCGTCACCACCGCCGGGCCGACGACGCCATCAAGGTTCTGCTTGATGAAGTTCGCGGCAAAGGCCACGTCCCGCACGGGGCGGGCGTTCTGGTTCATCGCCTGGGTGATTTGCCGGTTCGCCTGCTCATTCGGCGCCTTCTCGATCGTCATCGTGAAGGTCGCGTTGTCCGGGATGGAGGAGAGCGTGGCCACCACTCCCGCTCCGCCTCGGCCCACCCGCGCATCCTGCGCCGAAAGATCAACCTCGCGCCGCGGGACCTCCAGCTCCAATTGCTCGATCTGGCCGCTGGCGTTCTGCCCATCGCCTTCCAGGGAACGGGTCCGGGCGATGATATTCATCACCGGGCGGCCATCGGCGTCTCGCCGGGGAATCGTCACAACGGCGCGGTCGCCCTCTTGGCGGACGGTGATGCCGCTCTCTGAGTCGGTGAAATTCGCGAGCCGCTCGCCGCGCGGCACGTTCACCGGGAGGACGAGCGTCTCCCCTACGCGCCCGAGACGTACATCGTCATTCCGCGATTGAACGTCGCTGCCTCTGCTGTCCTTCCCTGTGCCACGCGAGCTGATCGCTGTATCGGAGCGCAATCCAGCGCGCGCCTGGCCCGGAGGCTGCGGCGTCTGGTTAGCCTGTGAACTGCCCCCACCCTGGCCGCGACTCTCGGTCTGTCCGCCGCTTGCGTTACCGCCGCCCTGGCTACTACCACCGGCATTCCCACCACCCTGGTTCCCGCCCGACTGGCCCCCACCTCCAGATTGGCCCCCACCGCTTGACTGGCCTCCGCCTTGGCTTCCGCCACCTTGGCTCCCGCCCGACTGGCCCCCGCCTCCAGATTGGCCCCCACCGGAACTGCCGCCACCGCCCTTTTGCGGCAATACGAAAGC
>Ga0194132_10002175_pt1 | contig 37687 bp, 34 predicted proteins | sample TA2KigOf80mmetaG_FD_148612 | JGI IMG/M metagenome (GOLD analysis project Ga0194132, IMG submission 148612) | Freshwater microbial communities from Lake Tanganyika, Tanzania - TA2015054 Kigoma Offshore 80m | ecosystem: Environmental > Aquatic > Freshwater > Lake | place: Tanzania: Lake...
AAGGTCGCGTGAGTCCTTTTAGGTAGTCCTTGACCATGACGTCGCGATTAATGGCGTAGTTCGCCGCAAGTCGAACACGCCGATCGGCAAAGGGCGGCTTGCCGCCCCACTTATTTGCGAAGTCTTTGGTGAAAAGAGCGATGGAAGCAACAAAGGGCGCTCCCTCGACTGCAGCAATGTGCCCGGCTGCCTGTACTCGGGGAATATCATCCGGCGCCAGATTGAAGGCGATGTCCACCTCGCCCGCCGCGATCGCGGCCAACCGCGTGGCTCCTTCGGGGACGTTGACGATGCGCATGTGCTTCGCCTTCGCCGGTCGCCAACTCTTGTCGAACGCGGTCGAGGTTTGCTCCTGATCGGTCCAACCGGTGATCTTGAACGGGCCCGATGCGACCGGTTTCACAGAAAAGTTTGCAACTCCCATTTCGGCGAAGGCAGCCATGTCGATCACGTAAAACGCCGCCAGCTTGGGGATAAACAAAGCGTCTGGATGCGCGGTGACAAACTCCACAGTGTGGGTGTCGACCGCCTTGAAGCTTGCGAGCTTCATGTTGCGCATGATGCCAGCAGTTTTCCCGGCCTCGCTATGTAGATAGTCGAAAGCTTTGACGATGTTGGCCGCGTCGTTCTTGCGGTCGCTCCAGAACGTCAAATCCTTGCGAAAGGTAACGCGATGCGTCGTTTGGTTAATGAGTTCCCACTTCTCCGCAGCGAACGGCAAAACCTGTGCCTTGTCGTCGATCCGAACGAACGAATCGTAAGAACCTTCCCACCAGTACATGTGGGGCCAGACGAAGTTCAGGCCGTACACGTTGCCGCGTGGCGTTGCCTGCTGGTACATGGCCACGCGCAGCGTTTCCTTTGCATCCTGGGCGCGGACTCGCTGGATGTCCGCAGCAGTCAGCGTTCCAACGACGGAGCCAAGCATGAGCAAATAACTGAACCGCTTCAGCATGAGGGCCTCCTTCAGGACTCAATCCAGCATTGTACGCTCGGGCCAGCATTGTACGCTCGGGCCAGCATTGTACGCTCGGGTGCAGCGTTCCCAAAAAACATACCGGCACGAGAGCCGGCTTGGTTCCGAACCAGAGCCGGGAATGGCCGAGCTAAACGGTGGAGGGGTCTGCAAGCGTCGCCCTCCACGCGATATAGCTACCGCTGGCCCGCTCCCCTCAGGTCAGGAAGTGCACCCGCGGCATGATCTCTTCGACCATCTTTCGCAGCGCCGCCATGTGCTGCTGCGTCCAAAGCGTGAGGCGGATTCGGTCCGGTTCCGGTATTCGTGCATCACGGCCCGTCAGCCGCCCAGTTCGATGTCGGCCCAGTTGATGCGCCAGTTTTCGCTCTTGTAGTTCTTGACCTTGCTCGAGACGGCGTCGAGCTCGTACTGCTCGTAAAGCCAGATCGCCGGCGCCTGTTCGTTGTAGAACTGGGCGATCCGCCGCAGTCCGGCCGCGCGCTTGGCCGGATCGAACTCGGTGTTCACCATGTTGATGGTGTCCTCGATCTCGGGGAAGCACGTCCACTTCTGGGCGTAGCGGCAGGAGTGGAACGCGTTGATCGACCGCATCATGTCGATCGAGGGGTTCGAGCCGTAGTTGAACACGTGCATCTCGCCCTCCGGCTGTTTGGCGCCGTTCACGCGCGCGACCAGGTCCGGCAAGCTGATGATGCGAAGCTCCATGTTGACGCCGACGCGCGACAGGTTCTGCGCCACGTGCTGGTAGGTGTTGGTGAGGTCGGCGTTGTTGGTGACGATCTCGGCCACGACCTTGAGCCCGTTCTTGAAGCCGGCCTCGGCCAACAGCGCCTTGGCCCGATCCGGGTCGAACGGGTAGGGCGGGATATCCGCCTGGTAGCCGTTGACCGTGCGCGCCGCCGGCTGATTGGCCGGACGGCCGAATCCGCCCAACAACGTTTGCGTGTAGCTCTTGTCGACCGCCAAGTTCATCGCCAGTCGCACACGGCGGTCGGTGGTGAAGCCGCCCTTCGATTGGTTGAACGTGAGCACGCTCACGCTCGGTGCCGGCCCGGTGTTGATCGTGCCACCGGCAGCCTGGATCGCGGCCCGCGAGTCGGAACCGATGCCGAGTGCGATGTCGACCGCACCGGATTGGAACGCTTGGACACGAGTGGCTCCTTCCGGCATGAAGTATATGAGAAGCCCCGCGACCTTGGGTTTGCGGACGCCGTCCATGTAGCGCGTCGCTTCCATCTTGGTGTTGTCCCAGGACGTCACGCGGAACGGGCCGGTGCCTGATGGCGCCTTGCCAAACCCATCGCGGCCGAGGTCCGCCCAGGCCTTGTTGTCGACGATCTTCAGCGCGCCGATCTCCCAGGGCAGGATCGGACTCGGCCCGGTGGTCTTTACCTCGACCGTCAGGTCGTCGACCTTGGTCGCGCCGGCGAGATGACGGAGCGAGCCGTAGACCGCCGCCGCCTGGGTCTTGCCGTCGTCGGAGATGATGTAGCGCACCGAGCTCACGATGGCGTCGGCGGTGAACGGTTGACCGCTGTGGAACTTGACGCCGGGTCGGAGTTTGAACACCCAGGTATCGGGCGACTTGTTTTCCCAACTCGCAGCCAGCCGCCCGACGGGCTTGCCATCGGGATCGACGCTTGTAAGCGAGTCGTGCAGCGCCTCCCAGGTGTAGACGTGCTGGTAGCTGAGGCCGGTCTGCGGGTCGCCGCGATTGGGCGGCGCGTCCAGGTTGGCGACCCGGAGGGTCTGTGCTTTGACTTCGGCGGATGACGTGGTTGCGAGCGCGGCCAACAGCGCCGCCGCCGACACATAGCCGATGAGACGCAGATTCCTTTTCATCCTAAGCCTCCCCGCTTAGGTCGCTCCCAAGAGCGACACTTCCGCCAGTCTGCGCGCCGCGTCGGGTTGGGCGCAAGCCGGCCGTCGCTTGCCTCGCGGGCGTGTTACCGTTTGGCGTGTGCCCCGATCGCCCGCCGCATCCCTTCGACCTAGGCTTTCCGGAGTACGCTGTCGTGGCGATCGTCGGCGGGGCCGGCCTCGCCGTCGCGACCGTGATCGAGGCCATCGTAGCTCAAGCCTAGCCTCCTTGACCGTTGGCAAGGCGCAACCGGGAACATGGTTGACGCTATAGACCGGGAACATGGTTGACAGTCTTCCTGGTTTGTTCGGTCGGCCGTAGGCGCCAGCCCGGCCGGGCCGGCTGGGCGGAGACTTAGATGAGCGGGCTCGAACCTGGATCGACCGATGCCGGATGCGGCGCGACCCCGGTCAGCGCGGCAGTCCGAGGTGTTCGCCGACGAACAGTTTGACGCGCTCGCGGGCGGCGGCCGCGTGCCGGCTGTCGCCGCCGCGGACGGCGCCATAACCGGGACAGCCGTTGGCGTAGCTGGTGCGTTGCGCCGAGGTCAGGGTTCGACCGTCGAGCAGCACGGTTTCGAACGTGTCCATGTTCTGGAGCATCCGGCAATTCCTGAAGTTCTGCACCATCGGCATCGATTGCCGGGGAAAGTCCGTGTCGAAACCGTGGAGCGCGCCTTGGTAAACGACCAGTTCGGCCGTGGTTCCCGGCTCGCGCAGGATGTCCGTCACCTTGCGGCACAGATCGGGATGGTTGAAGTCGTCCTCGCTGCCGATCAGGGTGAGGACCGGACGCCCGGTGGTCCTGGCATATTGGGTGCAGCCGCCGTAGAAGACGACGTGCAGCGCGAATGCCGCGCCGTCCGCCCCGAGAACACCGGCGCGAAACCGCTCAAAACCGGAGTTCATGGCGGCGACGGCGCCGCGGGAAAATCCGATCACGCCGATCCGCTTGGCATCAATTCTCGGATCCTGGGTCAAGATCTTGAGGGTGCTCAGCGAATCGACCACACCCGCCGGAAAGGTCAGCCGCTCGGCGCTCTGTTCGGTCAGACCCCGCGGGGTGAAGCTGTCGACGACGAGCGTGGCCACGCCGAGGTCATTGAACATTCTGGCCCAGTCCCGAATGGTGGCCACGACACCGCGACTCGAATGCATGATGACCATCGCCGGAAACGGGCCTGAGCCGGTCGACGGCAACTGCAGGTCGCCTTGGATGCGATCGCTATAGGCGATCTTGCCTTGGAAAATCTGGGCGACGGTGCTGTCTCTCGCCGCGGAACCGAAATAGAGGCGCTCGGCGCCGGCGCTTGCTGAGCCGAGGATCAGCGCCGCGGCGGCGAGACACGCGACGAGCCTTCCAATCGCTAGCATGGCCCGGCTGCCCGCTGATGGAAACGGTGGACCCAGCTTAGGCTCAAGCCCGACCGTTTCCAAATCCCAGGTCCCCGGGATAGCAGATAGGCCGCCGCCGCGCGCTTGCCCAGCCAGTGGCGCCGTGCCACGAATCGGCGCCGTTTTCCGGCGGGGTTCGTGGTGGGGAACGCAAAGAATCGAAAGAAACCGGCGATGCCGAGTCTCGATGACCTGGTGGCCCAGGCCGAGGCGCTGGCACCTGTGTTCCGTGAGCGCGCCGCCGAGACCGAACGTGCCCGAACGCCGCTCGCGGCCACCATGCACGACCTGTTTGAGGCCGGCCTGTTGCGCTATTTCCAGCCGGCCCGGTACGGCGGCTGGGAAATGGAGTGGGGCGCCCAGCACGCGCTCGGCCGGGTGATCGCGCGCGCTTGTCCGTCGACCGCCTGGATCGTCGCTGTCGTCGGCGCTCACGCTGCCTTCCTTGCCCGCTACGAGCCGCGCGCCCAGGACGAGATTTGGGGCGACACTCCGGACGCGCTGATCGCCACCGCCTCGGTGCGTCGCAACGCGACCATCAAGCGGGTCGCCGGCGGCTACTTCGTCAACGGCGCCTAGGCGTTCGCGAGCGGCGTCGATCACGCGGCCTGCGCCATCGTGCCGGGCCCGGTCGAGGACGCGGGCCAGCCCACCGCCGAGCGCATCTTCTGTTTGTTGCGGCGCGGCGAATTAACGATCGAAGACACGTGGCACGTCGCCGGGATGCGCGGCACCGGCACCAAGGACGTGCGCGCCGACGAGCTGTTCGTGCCGGCGCATCGCACCGTGAGCTTCAAGGCCTTCAACAGCACCTCGCCGCCGGGCGCCGCACTCCACCGGGCGCCGCTCTATCGCTTCGCCCGCGGCCCGGCGTCGCTCGGCGGCAACATCCTGTGGCCGATGCTGGGCGCGGCCGAGGGCGCGCTCGCCGACTACGTCGCCGCGACCCGGGTCCGGGTCGGCGCGCTGTTCGGCGACAAGCCGGCCGAGCAGAGCCCGGTGCAATTGCGGCTCTCGGAGTCGGCGGCCGAGATCAAGGCGGCGCGCCTCCTGCTCGAGGCCGAGAACCGCATCGTTGCCGGCCGGATCCGCGACGGCTCGGCGTTCACCGACGACGAGAACGTCGAATTGCCGCGCGATCGTGCCTTCGCCGCCAAACTCTGCGTCCAAGCGGTCGAGCGGCTGGTCCTGCAGATGGGCGCCACGACGATCTACGATCCGAGCCCGGTGCGCCGACACTTCCGCGACCTCAACGCCATGGCGACCCAGATCGGCGTCAACTGGGATCTGACCATGCCGCCCTACGCGCGCCGGGCCCTGGGTCTGCCGGTCGCGGCGGCGCTGGGTGGGCACTGAGATGGTGAAAAAAGCCCGACCGCCCGGACGTCGCAGCCCACCGACGCCGGAGCAGCTCGTCGGACGCGCCCGCGAACTCGCGCCCGTATTGCGCGAACGCGCGCAGGCGACCGAGGCTCTACGGCGGCTGCCGGACGAAACCATGCGGGCACTCTACGACGCCGGTTTCCTACGCATTCTGCAACCCAAACGCTACGGCGGCTACGGCATGGGCTGGGGGCCGAACACGCGGGTCGCGCGCGAGCTCGCCAAGGTCTGTCCGTCGACCGCCTGGATCATTGCCGTGGTCGGCATGCATTCGACGGTCGTCGCGCGCCTGCCCAAGCGCTGCCAGGACGCTGTCTGGGGAACGAGCGAGGACATGTTGATCTCCACCGGCTCGGCCCAGACCACCGGCACGATCCGCAAGACCGCTGAGGGCTACCGGGTGGCCGGTACCTGGCGCTTTGCCAGCGGGGTCGATCACGCGCCGTGGGTCATGGTCGCGGGACGGGTTGAAACCGAGGATGGCAGTGCCCATCCGAATGCCCGTGTGCTTTTCCCCAAGGGCGAGATCGAGGTGGTCGACACCTGGTATGTGGAGGGTATGTGCGGCACCGGCAGCAAGGACATCAACGTACCGGACGTGCTGGTGCCCGAATGGCGGGTCGAGAACGCGATGCGCAATTTCGGCGCCAATCCGCCTGGGGCCGCGGTCAACGACGACTACCTGTGCCAGGTGCCGTTTCAGCCCTATTTCAGCAACGCTCTTTTCTCGGTCATCGTCGGCTCGGCGGAAGGCGCCTACATGGACTACCTCGAGATCACCGGCGTGCGCAAAGGCGCGATCTTCGGCAACCCGATACGCGAGCTGGCGCACGTGCAACAGCGCTTGGCCGAGTCCTCGGCCGAGATCAAGTCAGCCGGACTGCTCTACGACTGGGCCGTGCGCCTGCTGCATGAGCGCGGGATCGCTCGCAGCGGACTTTCCGCGAGCGACTCGGTCGAACTCGCCCGAGATCGGGCCTTCATCGCCAAACTCTGCGTCAGCGCCGTGACCCGGCTCGTCCGCCAGATGGGCGCGATGGGCCTCGGCGACGACAATCCGGTGCAGCGCCACTACCGCGATCAGCTCGTGATGGCGAGCCAGATCGGCGCCAACTGGGATCACCATGGCACGGCCTTCGGGCGCCATGCGTTCGGGCTCGCGGCGGTCACGCCGGGTGGCGGCGTGACCGCCGCCGCGCCTGCCGCCAAGAACTGAAGTCCTGGTCGACCGTGGAAGCCGGAGCGGTGATCGAATCAGCGTTGCGTCGATGACGCGGCTCGATGATCCGGCGCGACCGAGAGCCTCGTGCGGCCGTTCGTCGTTGAAGTCCTGGCGGAAGTGATCGAAGCGGGCCCGTTGGGCCGCGGCGTTCGCCGCCGGCAGCTTGGCCGTCTCGGCCTTCAGCGTCGCATACATGTCGTGACGGCCGTTCAGTTGCGGCGCCCGCCGGATCGGCGCGGATCTCCCCGGTTCAGACCGGCCCCCCCTCCCCTTGGGCTAGGGTGAGGCCGGAAACGAGGACGGCGATGCCAAGTCTGCGCCGGTAACGCTTACCCGACGCCTACCCAAGAATCAAAAGACCCCGTCGCTTTTGAATAGTCATTGATTGGATTGGTGGGCGCACCAGGACTCGAACCTGGGACCCGCTGATTAAGAGTCAGCTGCTCTACCACCTGAGCTATGCGCCCGCGCGGCTGCCTATAGCAAACCGACCCCGGGTTGTCGAGAAAAGGCGGTCGGCCGGACGAACGTCCGCGAAAGCGCCTCAGAACAGGTCGAAGGGACCGCGGCGCGGGATCGGAACGTCGCGATGGATCGACACCGAGAGCACGAGGCCAAAGCCGACCAGGATCGTCACCATGGCCGTACCGCCATAGGACACAAGCGGCAACGGAATACCGACGATCGGGACGAGCCCCATGACCATAGCGACGTTCACGAAGATGTAGATGAAGAACGTGATCGTGACCCCGAAGGCGACCAGGCGACCGAACTGGCTTCGCGAGCGGACGCCGATCGCGAAACCGTATGCCAGAATCATGATGTAGACCGCGAGCAGCGCCACGCCGCCGATCATGCCGAATTCCTCGGCCAGCGTCGTAAACACGAAATCGGTCTGTTTCTCGGGCAGGAAGTTGAGATGGCTCTGGGTTCCCTGCAGGAACCCCTTGCCCCACAGACCACCCGAACCCAACGCGATCTTCGATTGCAGGATGTGATAGCCCGCCCCGAGTGGATCGCGTTCCGGGTTCAGGAAGGTGAGAATCCGGTCCTTCTGATAGCCGTGGAGCCGTTGCCAGGCGAGCGGCATCGCCGCCAGAGCGACGACCGCGACCACCGCGAATTTCCACCACCGAACGCCGACGAGAAAAAGGATTCCCGCACCGGTCATCATCGTGAGGAGCGCGGTTCCGAGGTCGGGCTGAATGATCACCAATCCCGCCGGCAACACGATCATCAGCACCGGAATGACGATCCACCGCACCCTGCCGATGTCCTCATAGGACAGGGAATGAAAGTACCGCGCCAGCGCCAGCACGAGCGCGAGCCGCATCAACTCCGAGGGCTGAAGATTGATGATCCCGAGGTCGAGCCAACGCTGCGCCCCCATGCCGATCGAGCCGAAGAACTCGACGATCGCGAGCAGCACCAGGGAAACGAAATAGAACGGATAGGCGATGCGCATCAGCGCCCGGATATCGACCATCGCCACTGCCATCATCAGCGTCGCGCCCAAGGCGAAGCGCATCATCTGGCGGGAGGCCCAGGGGTCGATCTTGCCGCCGGCAACCGAATAGAGAGCAAAAAACCCGGTCGTCGCCACGAGGCCGAGCAGCAACACCAACAGCCAGTTGATGTTGCGCACCTTCTGCAGGAATGTCAGTTCGCCGTTTCGCGTACCGATGAAGGCCATAGGTCAGCCCCCACCCTGGGTTCGACCACCCGACAGATCGACCGATCGAATCGTTTGCTCAGCCCGTTTCTTGTCCAGTCGCTGCGCCTCGCGGATGACATCGCGGGCGACCGGGGACGCGGCCGCCGAGCCCGAGCCCCCGTGTTCGATGACCACGGCGATCGCGTAACGCGGCTCATGAACCGGGGCATAGGCGACGAACAGGGCGTGATCACGATCCTCCCACGGCAACTCTTCGTTCTTGAGGATTCGTGTTTCACGCTCCTGACGCGTAATGCGGCGCACCTGGGACGTCCCGGTCTTGCCGGCGATCTGGTAGCTCTTGTCGGGTATGCGCGAGCGAAACGCTGTTCCGGACGGCGAGTTGCTGACCCGGTTCATGCCCTCGAGCACGATCGCGAGGTTGCTGCGCGACAGTCCGAGCGACGGCGCGTGCTCCCGCGCCAGTTCGGCCTCGGACGATGGTGAACGCTGGGGCGCGACCAACCGCGGCGTCACGGCGAAGCCACCGTTGGCCAAGCGCGCTGTCATGATCGCGAGTTGCAGTGGAGTCGTCAGCACATAACCCTGGCCGATGCCGGTGATCACGGTCTCGCCCGGATGCCATACGTCGTTGAGCGCCGCGCGCTTCCACTCGCGCGTCGGGATCAAGCCTTTGCGCTCGGACGGGAGGTCGATGCCGGTCTGCCGCCCGAGGCCGAGTTTGAAAGACATCTCGGCGATTCGTTCGAGGCCGATTCGGCGTGCCAAGTCGTAGAAATAGACGTCACAGGACTGTTCGAGCGCCTGGAGCATGTTGAGGCCGCCATGGCCATGCTTCTTCCAGCAATGGAAGCGGGCGCTGCCGAGATCGAAATGGCCGGGACAGTAGGCGATGTGGTCCTTGGTCAGGCCGCTCTCCAGCGCCGCCAGCGCCACCACGAGCTTGTACGTCGAGCCGGGAGGGTACTGGCCGGCGATGGCCTTGTTGACGAGCGGTGCCCTGGGGTCCGACTGCCATTCCTGCCAGGTTCTCTGGGTCAAGCCGACGCTGAACACCAGCGGGTCGAAGGACGGCGTCGAGGTCATCACGAGCACGTCTCCCGACGTCACGTCGACGACGACGACGCTGCCGGCCTCCTCGCCCAGGCGATTGGCAGCAAACTCCTGAAGCTCGGCATCGATGGTCAGTGAGACGTCGCCGCCGGGCTGCCCCTCCCGCCGGCTCAGCTCGCGGATGACCCGGCCGACCGCGTTGACCTCGACCCGACTGACCCTAGCTCGGCCGCGCAGCACGTTCTCTTGCATGCGCTCGATGCCGCTCTTGCCGACACGAAAGCCCGGCAACTGCAGCACCGGATCACCGTTGAGGTCGTCTTCGCTCGGCGCCGCCACGTAGCCGATGACATGCGCGAGCGACCGCGAACGGGCGTAGGACCGCGATTCGCCGATCTCGGGATGCAGACCCGGCAGATGCGGGCTGTTGACGTTCACGGCCGCAAACTGGTCCCACGACAGGTTCTCGAGCACGGTGACCGGGATGAAGCTCCGGCGGCGCAACGTCTCACGCAGGATCTTGTTGCGTTCGTGATCGGCGAGCGGCACCACCTTGGCCAGGGCATCGAGCGTCCGTTCGACGCTCGGCGTCTGCTCGGCGATCATGACGACGCGGTAGTTCTGCTGATTGGCCGCGATCTCGGCACCGTAGCGATCGAGAATTCGGCCGCGCGGCGGCGGCAACAGGCGCAGGCTGATCCGGTTGTCCTCGGCCAACACGGTGTATTGCTCGGACTCGAGGATCTGGAGCTGATACATGCGGCCGACCAGGGCCGACAGCAAAAGCAATTTGCCGCCGCCGAGGAAGATGGCGCGCCGGGTGAACGTCCGCTGGCTGCTCGCGTCCCGCTTCATGATCAGATATGACTCACGGCCCGCCGCAAGCGGACCATGGTCCAGTTTAGGACCGGATAGAGCGCGATCGAAAGCAGTCCCTGGGTCAAGAACAGCCCTGGTTGCAACAACCGGCCAAAATAGGCGGAGGTCACCGCCCACGAGGCGAAGGTGACCGTGAGGGCGACAACGCCGAAACCGAACCATTCGATGGCGAAGGCCCGCCCGACGAAACTTCGCCGCTGTTGGGCCATCACCGCGCGAACGGCCACATAAACCGCCGCGAACAGGCCGGGCGGCCCACCGGTCAACAGGTCCTGGAACAGACCGATCGCAAAGGCCGCGGCGAGCGGCAGCAGATCGGGGCGGTAAATGCCCCAGAAGAACACGGCCATGAGCGCAAGCGGCGGCATCACCAAGCCGACCTGGGTGATTCCGAGCGGCAGCTGACTGACCAGAATCAACACCAACGCGATGAGGGACGGCGTCGCCTGGCGGCTGCGGAGCGCAAGACGCGAACCGCGGTCGTCCGCCATGGCGCTAATCGTTGACCGCGGGCTCCTGACCAGCCGGTGCCAATCGCGGCAAGTCGTAGCGCACGATGCGCACGAATTCGAGCTGATCGGAGTTCGCCAGCAACTGGACGCGGATCACGCCGTCGACGCCCGACACGACGCCAACCGGAAGTCCCTGCGGCAATACACCGCCGTGACCGGAGGTGACGATGCGATCGCCCACGGCCACCTGCATCTGATTGGGCAGGAACGCGAGCTGCGGCCGCTCCCGGTTATCGCCGGCGAGGACGCCGCGCAAACCGGAGTTGAGGTTGGTCACTGGCACCCGGGAATTGAGGTCGGTGAGCAGCAGAATACGCGCCGAGCGCTCACCGACTTCGACGACGCGACCGAGGAGGCCATCGGCATTCATGACGGCCTGACCGCGCCTGATCCCGTCCCGGTGACCGGCATTGACCAGCACCGTGCGAACGAACGGCACGCCGGCGTCGGCGATGACCCGGGCCGAAATGAAGCTCGGCGGCTGGTCGCTGCGGACGTTGAGCAGACCGCGCAGGCTGGCATTCTCGGCTTCTAGCCGACGCGCCGCCGCCTGCCACTGTCTCAGCCGCTCGTTCTCGTCGCGCAACCGATCGAGTTCGTCGTGCAGCGTCAGCCACGCCTGGACGTTGTCGACCCCGCGGTTGACGGCTGCCAACGGCTGCGATGCAGCGTCCAGGATCGGTGCCGCCACGTCGGTGACGACGAGGCGGACGCGCTCGACGGTGGCAGGATCGAAGCGGCCGAACAACATGATCGCGAAAGCAGCACCGATGAACAATGCCGGCGCAAAACGCTGCGCCAAGTGCCACAGCGGCAAGGCCAGTCGCGTCGCGTTGTTCTTCTGCCCCCTCACGTTCAGCCCTCAGATTCCCGACTCAGTACCCCTCGTGCAACACGCCACGCAGCGTCTTGAGGTTCTCGAGCGCCTTGCCCGTCCCGAGCGCGACGCATTGCAACGGCTCATCGGCGATCGACACCGGCAGGCCCGTCGCATTGCGCAGCACCGTGTCCATGTTGCCGAGGAGCGCGCCGCCCCCCGTCAGCACGATTCCCTTGTCGACGATGTCGGCGGCCAGTTCGGGCGCGGTGTGTTCGAGCGCGACCTTGACGGCCTCGATGATCGCGCCGACCGGTTCAGCCAGGCTCTCCGCGATCTGGCGCTGATTGATGATCAGTTCCTTGGGCACGCCGTTCATCAGGTCGCGCCCCTTGATCTGCATGGTTTCGCCGTTGCCGTCGTCGGGCGGGCACGCGGTTCCGATCTGCTGCTTGATGCGCTCGGCCGAGGATTCGCCGACCAGCAAATTGTGGTTGCGGCGGATGTACCCGATGATCGCCTCATCCATCTTGTCACCGCCGACGCGGACGGACTTGGAATAGACGATACCGCCGAGCGAGATCACCGCGACCTCGGTCGTCCCGCCGCCGATGTCGACCACCATCGAGCCGGTCGGTTCGGTCACCGGCAGGCCGGCGCCGATGGCCGCCGCCATCGGTTCCTCGATGAGGTAGACCCGCCGGGCGCCGGCACTCTCCGCCGATTCCTGGATCGCCCGCCGTTCGACCGCGGTCGACCCCGAGGGCACCGCGATGATCACCTGCGGGCTGGCGAAGCTGCGCCGATTGTGCACCTTGGAGATGAAGTGCTTGATCATCTCCTCGGCCACCTCGAAGTCGGCGATCACGCCGTCACGCAACGGACGGATCGCCTCGATGTTGCCGGGGGTGCGCCCGAGCATCAGCTTCGCCTCGTCGCCGACGCGGAGCACCTGTTTCTTGCCACGCTGATTGACGATCGCCACGACGGACGGTTCGTTCAATACGATTCCACGACCTTTCACGTAGACGAGCGTATTCGCCGTCCCGAGGTCGATCGCCATATCTGCCGACATCATTCCGAATAAATTGGAGAACATCGTCTCCTACTTGCTGACAAAAGGAACCACCACGCCGAAACGCCGCCGGCTCATGCCGAAAGCGCCGCCGGCGCAGACTTCTCGCGCTTCACCAACAGCTTGTTGAGCGCCGTGACATACGCACGGACGCTCGCGACCAGGGTGTCGGTGTCGGCCCCCTGACCGTTGACGGTCTTACCGCCCTCTTCCAACCGCACCGTGACCTCGGCCTGCGCGTCGGTGCCGTGAGTCACCGCATGGACTTGGAACAACTGCAGCTTCGCATCGTGCGGGAACAACGCCTTGATGGCATTGAACGCTGCGTCTACCGGACCGTCGCCCGAAGCCGTGGTCGCCTTGGTCTGACCGTTGATCTCGAGCTCCAGGTCCGCCGTTTGCGGGCCGAACGTGCCGGCCATGACACGGAGCGAGACCAGTTTGATGCGGTCGTTGACGCGCATTACCTGATCGTCGACCAACGCGATGAGGTCTTCGTCGAAGACATCCTTCTTCTTGTCGGCCAGGTCCTTGAACCGACGGAACGCATCCTCGACCGCGTTCTCGCCCAGCTCGAAGCCCAGCTCCTTGAGCTTGTTGCGGAAGGCATGCCGGCCGGAGTGCTTGCCGAGGACGAGGTTGGAATTGGTCAGCCCCACCGATTCGGGCGTCATGATTTCGTAGGTCCGCGCGTGTTTGAGCACGCCGTCCTGGTGGATGCCGGCCTCGTGGGCGAAGGCATTGGCGCCGACGATCGCCTTGTTCGGCTGGACCGGAAAGCCCGTGACGGCCGACACCAGGCGCGAGGTCTTGGTGATCGCCTCGGTCTTGATGCCGCTCCAATAGGGCATGGCGTCGGCGCGCGTGCGCAGCGCCATCACGATCTCCTCGAGTGCGGCATTGCCGGCGCGTTCACCGAGACCGTTGATCGTGCACTCGACCTGCCGGGCACCGGCCGTCACGCCGGCCAACGAATTGGCCACCGCCAAACCGAGGTCGTTGTGGCAGTGCACCGACAGACGGGCGCGATCGATGTTGGGAACGCGGTTGCGGATCGTCGTGATCAGCGTCGCGTATTCGCTCGGGATCGTGTAGCCGACCGTGTCGGGGATGTTGATCGTGCTCGCGCCGCACTTGATGGCGCTTTCGATCGTCCTGCACAGGAAGTCGATGTCGGAACGTGTGCCGTCTTCGCACGACCACTCGACGTCGTCGCACAGGTTGCGCGCCCGCGTAACCGAATCGATGACGGCCTGGTGCACGGCTTCCGGCGTCATCTGCAGCTTGTACTTCATGTGCAGCGGGCTGGTCGCGATGAAGGTGTGAATCCGTTTCCGTTTGGCTGGCCGCAGCGCTTCGGCGGCGCGATCGATGTCCTTGGCGCCGGCGCGAGCCAAGCCACAGATCACAGACTGGCCGATGATCTTGGCAATTTCATGGACGGCCTCGAAGTCGCCGTTGGAGGCGATCGGAAACCCCGCCTCGATGACGTCGACGCCGAGCGATTGCAGCATCTCGGCGATACGCAATTTTTCTTCGAGGTTCATCGACGCCCCCGGCGACTGCTCGCCGTCGCGCATGGTGGTGTCGAAAATGACGACTCGGTCTGACTCGGGGAACTGGCTCATGGTGTTGGTCCTTCGTGACAGTGGCAGTGGCGCTCGACTTCCCCCAAACGAGATCGCCTCTCCGGCCGCATCCCGCTCAGGGGCGGCTAAGTCGAAGGACCAGGACGCAACGCACCGCGCGCAACCCGCCGAAGGGCCCGATCGAAGAATCTGGAATCACTACGGCCACTTGGTTTGCTCGGCGCCCGAGGCGCTACGCTCCGTCAGTCTTTTCGGATCAACAGGTTACAATGAAATTCTCGACTAACAACTTGCGAGAAAGCACGTAAACGCGATAACGCAACGACAAACTTTGCCGCGGCTCAAGAATTATTACGCCTTTTCCACAGCCGTTCGCAACACCTTTCCCGTGCGGTGTTGCCGCAAAGTGACATTTTCCTGGCCCGAACACCCGCCGGCAGTCAGAACGACGAGTTCGGTTCCTTGAGGAACTCCGACTCTTGCGGCGTCGACGCCCGGCCGAGGATGTGGTTGCGGTGGGGAAACCGACCGAAGCGCACGATGATCTCGTGATGGCGTCGCAGCGACCGCCGCGCCTCGGTATGAACCTCGCCGTCGGGAATGGTGTCGAACAGCGCCAGGGCCCGCTCCTGATCGATCAACGCTTCGGAATGAACGAACGGCAGGTACATGAACCAGCGCGCGACCGGGGCGGGCCGGCGATCGAATCCGCGGGCCACCGCGTGGACGGCGACGGTGCGCGCCTTCTCGTCGCACGAATACATCTTCGCGGTATCGCGAAACATGTTGCGGGGAAACTGATCGAGCAGGATCAGCAACGCCAGGCAACCCTCGGGGTTCGCCAGCCATGCATCGAGTCCGCCACGTTCGGCGACCTCGACCATGGCGGCGAAACGCTCGCGAATCAACTGGTCGAAAGCGGGGTCCTTCTTGAACCACCGCTCCTGCGGCTCGACCGGCGCATCGAGCGTGGCCGAGCCGAACCAGAACGTAAGCACCTCGCTAGGCGTCGTCACGGCGTCGCACCGCGGCGTCAGTTCTTCGACTTGTCGACCAGCTTGTTGCGCGCGATCCAGGGCATCATGTCGCGCAACCGCTTGCCGACTTCTTCGATCGAGTGTTCCGCGGCGCGGGCGCGCATGGTCTTGAACGACGCCTGGCCGACCTGATTCTCGAGCATCCATTCACGGGCGAAGTGGCCGCCTTGGATCTCCTTGAGGATCCGCTTCATTTCGGCCTTGGTGTCGTCGTTGACCACCCGCGGACCGCGCGTGTAGTCGCCGTATTCGGCGGTGTTGGAGATCGAATACCGCATGTTCGCGATCCCGCCTTCATACATGAGGTCGACGATCAGTTTCACTTCGTGCAGACACTCGAAGTAGGCCATCTCCGGGGCATAACCGGCCTCGACCAGGGTCTCATACCCGGCCTGGATCAACGAGGTGAGACCGCCGCACAGCACGACCTGTTCGCCGAACAGATCGGTTTCGCACTCTTCGCGAAAATTGGTCTCGATGATTCCGGCGCGTCCGCCGCCGATCCCCGAGGCGTACGACAATCCGAGTTCCTGGGCATTGCCGGTCGCGTTCTGGTGCACCGCGATCAAGCACGGGACGCCGCCGCCTCGCTGATATTCCGAGCGCACGGTGTGCCCCGGCCCCTTCGGCGCGACCATGAAGATGTCGAGGTCCGCGCGCGGCTCGATCATCTTGAAGTGAATGTTGAAGCCGTGGGCGAAGGCGAGCGCCGCGCCCTTCTTCATGTTGTCGTGCAGGTGCGAACGATAGATGTCGCGCTGCAGTTCGTCGGGCGTCACCATCATCATGACATCGGCCCAGCGCGCGGCCTCGGCCACGTCCATCACGGGCAGGCCCGCGTTCTGCGCTTTGGCGCGGCTCGCCGAACCGGCCTTGAGGGCGACGGCGACGTCTTTCGCACCCGAGTCCCGCAGATTGAGGGCGTGGGCATGGCCCTGGCTGCCGTAGCCGATGATGGCGATCTTCTTGGCCTTGATCAGATTGAGGTCAGCGTCGCGGTCGTAGTAGACGCGCATGGGATTCTCCCGTGGTTGCTGGTGTCAGGGTTACAGCGCGCCAGGACCGCGGCTGATCGCCACGATCCCCGTTCGCGCCACTTCGATCAGTCCGAGCGGCCGCATGAGATCAACGAAGGCATCGACCTTGTCCGTCGAACCGGTCAACTCGAAGACAAAGGACTCGGTGGTCGAATCGACGACGCGCGCGCGGAAAATGTCCGCGATGCGAAGCGACTCGACGCGCGGCTCGCTTTTGCCGCGCACTTTGACGAGCGCCAGTTCACGCTCGACGCTCGGTCCATCGGTCGTCAGGTCGCTGACCCGCTTGACCGGCACGAGACGACTCAGTTGCGCCTTGATCTGCTCGATCACCATCGGCGTACCCGAGGTCACGATCGTGATCCGCGACAGGCGATTCACCGGATCGGTTTCGGACACCGTCAGACTCTCGATGTTGTAGCCACGGCCCGAGAACAGGCCGATGATCCGCGCCAATACGCCGGGCTCGTTGTCGACGAGTACGGCGATGGTGTGGAACTTGGTTTCCTTCGTGTTGTCGCCCATGACGGTCAGACCAATGCAAGCCCTTCGGTCGTCGCCTCGGGCTTGCTCGCGGCCGAGCCGAGGATCATCTCGTAGTGCGCACGGCCCGACGGGATCATCGGGAAACAGTTCTCGGCCGGATCGACCACGATGTCGGCGACGACCGGTCGATCGACCGCCATCATCTCGCCGATCACGTCGTCGACCTCGTCGGGCCGCTTCGCCCGCAGCCCGACGCAGTGGAACGACTCGGCCAGCTTGACGAAGTCCGGCAACGCCGCCGTGTAGCTCTCGGCGTAGCGGCCGCCATGCAGGAGTTCCTGCCATTGCCGGACCATGCCCATGTATTCGTTGTTGAGGATGAAGACCTTGACCGGCAGTCGGTACTGCACCGCCGTCGACAACTCCTGGATGTTCATCAGGATCGAGGCTTCGCCCGCGATGTCGACGACGAGCGCCCCGGGATTGCCGAGCTGGACGCCGATCGCGGCCGGCAAGCCGTATCCCATGGTGCCGAGACCGCCCGAGGTCATCCAGTGATTGGGGCGCTGGAACTTGTAGAACTGCGCCGCCCACATCTGGTGCTGGCCGACCTCGGTGGTGATGAACGGATCACGGTCCTTGGTCAGGGCGTACAGTCGCTCGATCGCGTACTGCGGCTTGATGATCTTGCTGTCGCGGTCGTAACGAAGACAGTCGACCCCGCGCCATTCGTCGATCTGCTGCCACCAGCCCTCGAGGGCCGCGGGGTCGATCCGGTACCGGCGTGCGTCCCACACCGTGATCATGTCTTCGATGATGCTGGCCGCATCGCCGATGATGCCGATCTCGACCGAGACGTTCTTGTTGATCGAGGCCGGATCGATGTCGACGTGAATCTTGCGTGAATTCGGGCTGAACGCATCGATGCGCCCGGTGATGCGGTCGTCGAAGCGGGCGCCCAGGCACAGCATGACGTCACAGTTGTACATCGCGAGGTTGGCCTCGTAAGTCCCGTGCATCCCGAGCATGCCGACGAACTGACGGTCGGTGGCCGGGTAGGCGCCGAGGCCCATCAGGGTATTGGTGATCGGCACGCCGAGTTTCTTGACCAACGCCACCAACAGTTCGGCCGCCCGCGGCCCCGAGTTGATGACGCCGCCGCCGGAATAGACGATCGGGCGCTTGGCCTGGGCCAGGAGTTCGACGGCCCGTTCGATGGCCCTGGCATCGCCCTTGATCCTCGGCTGGTAAGTGCGATGACGAATGTCCGTCGGCCCGACGTAGTCGCCGCTCGCGAGTTGCACGTCCTTCGGCAGATCGACCACGACCGGACCAGGCCGGCCGGCGCGCGCGACATAGAACGCCTCGTGGATCGTGTGCGCCAGGCGGTTGACGTCCTTCACGAGGTAGTTGTGCTTGGTACAGGCGCGGGTGATTCCCGTGGTATCGGCCTCCTGGAACGCATCGTTGCCGATGAGGTGCGTCGGCACCTGGCCCGTGAGGCACACGATCGGAATCGAGTCCATCAAAGCGTCGGTCAAGCCGGTGACGGTATTCGTCGCACCCGGCCCCGAGGTGACCAGCACGACGCCAGGCTTTCCCGTCGAGCGCGCGTAGCCTTCCGCGGCATGGACCGCCCCTTGCTCGTGGCGTACCAGGATGTGGCGCAGATGATTCTGCTGGAAGATGGCGTCGTAGATCGGAAGCACGGCGCCCCCCGGATAGCCGAACACCGTGTCGACGCCCTGATCGACCAGGGCCTTGATGATGATCTCGGCCCCGCTCATGCGTGCCTGACTCATGTCTCACCTCGCGCGGCCCTTGGCCGCCACAAGAACGAAACCGTCCCACCCTGCCCCGCGACGGGCCGGCCCAAGACGGACAACGATGGACGAATCGGGAAAAACCCCGGAAATCCAACGATTTCGCGGGAACCTATCCGCTTGATCGTCTCAGGTCAATAACGATTTTAGAATTTTTGGAAAGTTTTTGTTAAGGAAACTTTCTATTTGTTGCGATTCGAAGTCCCACGACGACATTTGATTGCGGAACCAAGTGCCCTGACGCTTGGCCAGTTGGCGGCTCGCCCGCGCGCCGAGGCTGATTGCCGTCGCCAGATCGTGCTCTCCGCGCAAATGCGCGGCGATTTCCGCGACGCCGACCGCCCGACGCAAGGGCGCGATTGGCGGCAGGTCGAGAGCTTCGAGGCGCCGGACCTCCTCGATCGCCCCGCCGGCGATCATGCCGGCAAAGCGCTCGGCGATGCGTTGGTCCAGAACCTCACGCGGCGGATCGAGCACGAATCCGAGGAAGGTCCCGGGAAACGGGTCTCCCGGTTGCCGCTGCCAGGTGCTCAGCGGAATACCGGTCGCCGCGATAACCTCCCACGCACGCGCCACGCGCTGCCGGTCGCCCGGGCGAATGCGCGCCGCCGCCTCGGGATCTCGCATTCGGAGTTTGGCGTGGATCGCCTCCGGGCCCTCGGTCTCCACCAGACGGCGCGCTTCGCTGCGCACGCTGGGATCGATGACCGGGATCGGCGCCAGACCTGCGATCAGCGCTTTGAAATAGAGCCCGCTGCCACCGACTACGAGCGGGACACGGCCCTCCTGCCAGCACGACTCGATGGCCGCCATCGCGAGGTCCCGCCATACCATGGCCGAAAACCGCTCGTCGGCAGCGATGGCGCCGTAGAGATGGTGCGGCACCCGCGCCAGGTCGTCGTCACCGGGACGCGCGGTCAGCACGCGGAGCTCGCGATAGACCTGCATACTGTCGGCATTTATGATCCCGGCGCCGCCGTGCGGGGCGAGCGCTTCGGCAACGGCCATGGCGACGGCCGACTTGCCGCTTGCGGTCGGACCGGCAATGAAAATGGCAACACGGGGCATCGTCGTTTCCGGGCGGATCGCCGTGGCTTACCACTCTCCTTCCAAGGCTCAAAGATGCATTGGGTGCTGAGTCTGATCGGCAGCGACGCGCGACCCGCGGTCACCCCGGCCGTGGTCGATAGCGCTGCCAGCGCCTTGAGCGCCGGGGATGCCACGGTGGTCGAGATCCGCTGGCTGGCGCGTGGGATTGCCGCCGAAATCGTGTTCGTCGGCGAGCGCCCCTCGGCCGGCAGCGCGGCCCAGCGCGCCACCCGGTACGCTGCTGTCGATTGCGTGGTCCAACCCGCCGCGGGGCGGCGGAAACATTTGCTGGTCGCCGACCTCGAGTCGACCATCATCGCTCAGGAATGCCTGGAGGAGCTTGCGGCCTACGTCGGCAAACGGGTCGAAATCGCCGCCATCACCAACCGAGCGATGCGCGGCGAAATCGATTTCGAGGGCGCGCTCCGCGAGCGAGTCGCGATGCTGGGTGGCTTGGCCGAAACGACCCTGCAGGAGGTCTATGACCATCGCGTGTCGCTCAATCCCGGAGCGGCGACCCTCGTCGCGACCATGCGCCGCCACGGCGCCACGGTCGCTTTGGTCTCGGGCGGCTTCACGTTCTTCACCGAACGAATCCGCCGCGCCCTCGGTTGCGACTACGATCAGGGCAACCGCCTCGAGATCGCGGCCGGTCGGCTCACGGGGAGCGTCGCCGAACCCATTCTCGGGCGCGCCGCCAAGCGCGAGGCGCTGGCGCGCCTGTCGGCCGAGCGCGGTCTCGCGGCCGCCGATACCATGGCCGTGGGTGATGGAGCCAACGATCTCGAAATGCTGAGGGCGGCAGGTCTGGGGGTGGCGTATCACGCCAAGCCGGCCGTCGCCGAGGCGGCGGCCGCCCGGATCGACCATGGCGACCTGACCGCTCTCCTCTACCTGCAGGGCTACCGGCAGGACGAGTTCGTCGCGGCTTAGCACGTTGGGCGCCCGGCGCCTCGAGAGGCGCAGCGGCGGGCGACGTCGCGCTGGCTAACTCTCGAGCCGAACCGCCACGAAGCGCAGCCCGCCGTCGCGTTCGACCAGGAACAACACACTCTTGCGCCCGGCCTTTTGCACCGCCTTGACCTTGGCATCGACATCAGCCGGCGATTTCACGGCTTCCTGGTTGACCTCGATGATGACGTCGCCGGCGCGAACGCCCTTTTCGGCCGCCGGACTGCTCTCGCCAACGCTGGTGATGACGACGCCCTGGGTGCCTTCCTTGATCTCGAACTGGCGACGGAGGTCGGGCGTGATGGTCGACATCCCCATCCCGAGAATCTCATTGGCCGCGGGCCGAGGCGTTTTCGGATCCTGGGTCGTGAGCGACGCGTTCTCGGCCTCGGCCTCCGGCAACTCACCGACCCGGACCTTGAGCTTGGTTTCCTTGCCCTTGCGCCAAACGACGACTTCCACGTCCTTGTCGATCGGCGTCTCGGCCACGATTCGAGGCAGCGCCCGCATGTCCGGAACCGGCTTGCCGTCGAAGCGGATGATGACGTCGGACTGTTCGATGCCGGCTTTGTCCGCGGGGCCGTCCTTGTTGATCCGCGACACGAGCGCGCCCTTGGCCGAATCGAGCTGGAGGGAGTCCGCGAGATCGTCGGTCACCGATTGAATCTGCACCCCGAGCCAACCCCGCCGTGTCCGCCCGAAATCGATGAGCTGACCGACGGTCGTCTTGGCGAGATTGGCCGGAATGGCGAAGCCGACGCCCACCGAGCCGCCGCCCGGCGAGAAGATGGCGGTATTGATGCCGATCACCTCGCCCTTCATGTTGAACATCGGGCCGCCCGAGTTGCCGCGGTTGATGGCCGCGTCGGTCTGCAGGAAGTTGTCGTAGGGGCCCTGGTCGATGTTGCGACCCCGGGCCGAGATGATCCCGGCCGATACCGATCCACCGAGTCCAAACGGATTACCGATCGCCAGGATCCAGTCGCCGACGCGGGCGGCGTCCGAGTCGCCCCATTTGACCGACGGCAACGGTTTGTCGCTTTCGACCTTGAGCACCGCGAGATCCGTCTTGGGATCACGACCGAGAACTTTGGCCGGCAACGACCGGTTGTCTTCGAGCGTCACGGTGATCGCATCGCCGCCGTCGATGACGTGCAGGTTGGTGACGATGTAGCCCCTGGCATCGATGATGAAACCGGAGCCGACCGATTGACCGCGGCGCGGGCCGCGATTGGGGGCTCCGGGCGCGCCCGGTCCCGGGAACAAGTCCCGGAACATGTCCCCGAACGGTGAACCCGGCGGGGCCTGCGGCACGTCCTGACGGCGCTGCGGCCCCTGCTGTGCGCTCGTCGGCGCATTCTGGACCGTCGCGATATTGACCACCGCCGGCCGCAGCTTCTCGGCCAGATCGGCGAACGTATCGGGACGCTGCTGCGCGCGGGCAATGCTCGATACCGCGGCCAGGATCAGCAGGGCGATCAGCCCGGCAATGGCCAACGGATAGAAGTCACGGGTTACGCTACGCACCCGAACGCGACGGAAACGCAGGTCAATCACGAAAGAACCTCCAACGACCAGGAAATCGCGCCGGCGCCTCTTCCGCCAGCGGGCGATGACCAGACTATAGGTAGCGTGCCGAGGCCGTACAACGGCCAGCCGCGGCCGCCTGATCCCAATACCGTGACCTCAGGGCGATCCGCCGCGCACCAGCCAGACCACCCCGACCCCGATCGCCGCCGCGACGACCCCACCCACCCTCAAGCGTGAGCTTTCCTGGCTGAGGAGTACCGACATGCGCTGCTTCATGGCCTCGGGCAGGAGCGCCATCAGCGCCCCCTCGATCACCAAGGCGATGCCGATGCCGACCGCGAGGTCGTCCATCGACCGTTAGCGGCCCGCGGGTGTCCGCGACTGGGGCCGGCTGAACAGCGTGCGCTCGTAATCGTTGAAATAGCGGAAGAACTCGCTGTCGGGCGAAAGCACCATCGTCGTGCCGGTCTCCAGGGCCTGCTGATAGGCCTGCATGGCGCGATAGAACCCGAAGAACTCGGGATCCTGGCCGAACGCCTCGGCGAACACGCGGTTCTTCTCGGCGTCGCCTTCACCGCGCAGGATCTGCGCCCGGCGCTGAGCCTCGGCCAGAATGATCGTACGATCGCGTTCGGCCTGCGAGCGGATGACGGTCGCGGCCTGAGCACCCTGGGCGCGGAACTCACGCGCCTCGCGCTCACGTTCGGACTTCATTCGGTTGAAGATCGCCACGCTGTTCTCTTGCGGCAGATCGGCGCGCTTGATGCGGACATCGACGATCTCGATCCCACTCTCGCGCAGCTCCTGGTCGACGCGGTTGGTGATTTCCCGCATCAACTGGGATCGTTCCTCGGTGAGCACGGAGGCGAGCGGCACGCCGCCGAGGACCTGTCGAACCCGCGAATTGACGATCGCGCCGATTTGCTGGCGCGCACGCGCCTCGTTGTTAAGCTTCTGGAAGTAGAGCAACGGATCGACGATGCGGTAGCGCGTGAAGGTATCGACGACGAGTCGCTTCTGGTCGAGCGCGATGATTTCTTCGTTGCCCGAATCGAAGGACAGGATGCGGCGGTCGAAGCGTTTGATGTCCTGGACGAATGGCACCTTGGCGCTCAGGCCCGGGGCCGTCACGACGCGTTGCGGCTCGCCAAACTGCAGGACCAGCGCCTGCTCGGTCTGGTGCACCGTGAAGAACGTCGACAAGACCGCGACCGCGCCGACCGCCAATACGACGGCCCCGCCAATGAGCAATCGACGGTTCATTGCTGACCTCCCGCGCTGGTCGGGGCCGGCCGCTGCCGCATCAACTCATTGAGCGGCAGATAGGGGACGACCCCACCTCCACCCTTGTCTTGGTCGATGATCACCTTGTTCATCCCACCCAAGACTCGTTCCATGGTTTCGAGATACATGCGCCGTGCCGTCACCTCGCGGGCACCCTTGTATTCCTTGTAGATCGACAGGAAGCGCTGGGCGTCGCCGCGCGCGGTGAGGATCACCTGCTCCTTGTAGGCTTCGGCCTCCTGGATCAGGCGTTCAGCATCGCCTTTGGCCCGCGGCACGATGTCGTTTTGATACGCCTCGGCCTCGTTGCGCTGGCGCTCGAGGTCGGCGCGGGCGCGCTGCACGTCGCGGAAGGCATCGATCACCTGGCCCGGCGGGTCGGCGCGTTGCAGCTTGGCCTCGGTGATGCGCACGCCAGCGCCGTACTGATCGACGATGCGCTGGATCAGGTCACGTGTCTGCGCTTCGATCGGTGCGCGTCCCTCTGCCAGCACGTAGGAAATCTTGTTGCGTCCGACGACCTCGCGCATGGCGCTTTCGGAGGCCGCTTTCACGGTACCCGCGGGATCCTGGATATTGAACAAGAACTGGCCGGCGTCCCGGATCACCCACAGCACGGAGAAGCGAAGGTCGACGATGTTCTCGTCGCCCGTCAGCATCAAGCTTTCTTCGAGAAGATCGCCCTCGCGACCACGGCGCGTTTCGGTCACGGTCCGGAAGCCGATGTCCTCGCGGTTCACGCGCGTGACCTTGGGCTTCAGCACCTCTTCGATCGGTGACGGCAGATGATAGTGGAGACCCGGATCGGTGGTGCGTACCCATTTTCCGAAGCGCAACACAACGCCTTGCTCGTCAGGGGCAACTTGAAAGAAGCCCGACACGAGCCAAAGCGCGACGAAACCCAGAATGATGAGGCCAAAGGCGCGGGGGCTTCGCGGGCCACCCGGCAACACACGCTTGAAGCGCTCCTGACCGCGGCGCAGAAGATCTTCGAGATCGGGCGACTGCGGCCCGCGGCCACCGCCGCCTCCGCCACTGCCTCCGCCACCGCCCTGCGATGGACCTTGACCCCAGGGGCCACGACCACCACCCGGCTGCCAGCCACCACCCTGATTGTTCCACGGCATTCTCAGGCCCCCCTCGAGCGGACGTCAAAATCGCGTCGGCCGCCGTTTCTCTTTACGTTTCGTAGGCTTATATGACACCTACCCTGGCCTGGCAAAACAAACCTGACCGCGACGCCAAGCCGGCCTCCCCCATATGCGGATCATGCAAGGAGTGTTCAAGGATGGCGGCGATCGGTGAACCGGAGATTCTGGCCGCCCTGCGCAAGGTCGTGCCGGCAGGCCACACCGCGGATGTGGTCGCGCTGAAGTGGATCGGCGGCGTCAAGTCCCAGGCCGGTCACATCGGCTTCACCATCACCCTTCCCCTCGGGGTCGATCGAGAGGCGGTGAAGCGACGGTGCGAACAGGCCGTATTCGATCTGCCCGGCGTCCTGACGGCGACCGCAACCTTGGCAGCGGCGGCAGGCGGTGCGGCAGCGCCAAGTGGTGGCGCAGCTTCGGTGGCGCAGGCGCGCACCCAAGCGCAGGCTCAAGCCAATGCCAAGCCGGGGGTTCCCGGCGTCCAAGCGATCATCGCCGTGGCCTCGGGCAAAGGGGGAGTCGGCAAGTCGACGACCGCCGTCAATCTCGCCCTCGCCCTGCGCCAGTTGGGCCTGAGCGTCGGCCTGATGGACGCAGACATCTTCGGCCCATCGGTGCCACGCATGATGGGCCTGTCGGGCAGACCCGACAGCAAGGACGGCCGCACCATCGACCCCAAGGAGGCCCACGGCGTCAAATGTATGTCGATCGGATTCATGGTGCCGCAGGACACCGCCGTCATCTGGCGCGGGCCCATGGTGATGAGCGCGGTCGAACAACTGATCCGCGACGTCAACTGGGCCCCCCTCGACGTGCTGGTCTGCGACCTGCCGCCAGGGACGGGGGACGCGCAACTGACGATGGCTCAGCGCGTGCCGCTCACGGGGGCCGTCGTCGTCTCCACGCCCCAGGAGGTCGCGCTCGGCGATGTTCGCAAAGGCATCGACATGTTCCGCAAGGTCAACGTGCCGTTGTTCGGCGTCATCGAGAACATGAGCTACTACGTTTGTCCGAGTTGCGGTCATCGCGCCGAATTGTTCGGCCACGGCGGCGCCCGGCAGACCGCCCTGGAACTCGGCGCCGATTTTCTCGGCGAGATTCCGCTGCACCTGGCCATTCGCGAACACGCCGACGCGGGCACACCGATCGTCGTGGCCCAGCCCGATAGCCCACACGCCAAGGCCTACCGGTCGATCGCCGAAAGGGTCCACGCCAAGATCGACTCGGCGCTCGCCTCCACGCGCCGCGGCCCCCGCATTGTGATGGAGTAGAAACCCCCTCCGCCGTGCTACGCACGGCCGCCTCCCCCTTCCAGGGGGAGGAGTCGCCTTTCTCCGACCCGCTCGAGGCCAAACGTATCAACCGCGGGGACGATCGTTCTGCCTGCGCAAGGATCACGGGACCTCTCCCACTGGGAGAGGTCGAGTGGTCGTCGCAGAGCGACGATCACTCGGGTGAGGGCGACTTGCCGATCGCGGCTCACTCGAAGCTTATTTCGCCAGCGCCGACCGCGACCGCTTCTGGCGGGAACTCGACGTGTTCAAGGACATGCACTACTCGGAACGATTCTGGGGCACCGTCGACTGGGCGCGGTGAGCGCCCGCAGAACGATGCCCGCTCGCCGGCATGACAACGATTGCTCGTCCGAGGGGCCTTACTTGTCCAGCCAGTCGCCGAATACTCTGCCGAGCGCGCGAATCTCCTCGTCGCTCGCCAGATTCTCGGCGTTGTCCTGCGGCTGCACCAGCTTGGTCGCCCCGGGCACGAGTCGGGCCACCTCGTCGAGCGCGGCAAACGGACTGTCGTGACGGGCGCAGGTGGCGAGCACCGGCATTTTCAGTAGCGGCAACCGGGCCGGCGAGTCATAGAGCACCGCCGCACGGTAGGCGGTGTGACTCGTCGGATAGCTCTTCAGCACCTCGACGACGTGATCGTGAAACAGCGATAAGGGCGGCAGGCCGTTGGGTCGGACGTTGGCCGCCAACCGCTTGTGCGCCGGCCGAAACAGGTAGGCGTCCTTGAGGTCGTTCCATGCGCGGAAAAACTGCGTGCCGATCTGATCGATGAGGTGGCGCTTGTCGAGGGTCTTGGCGTATTCGCGCGCCTGTTCGGTTGGCGCGGCGCTCATGCCATCGAGGATCACTCTGCCCACGCGCGACGGCGAAGCGATCGCAAACTCGGTCGCGATGCGCGCCCCGGTGTGATGCCCCAACAGGTCGACTTGACCGGTCACGCCATACCAATCGAGGCCGCGGCGCGCGGCATCGGCGAAGTAGGTCATGTCGGCGTCTTCGCGGGCCGGCGGCGAGGAGTCCCCCATACCGAGCGTGTCCAACGCCATCACCGGCCGCGAACCGGCCATGGCGAGAATCAGCCGCTCCAGTTGCTTGGAGGATCCGGGCGAGCCGTGGAACATGACCAGCGGCCGTTTCTTGGCCTTCCGGGGATCGCCGCCGGCGGCGCGAAAGTGAATTTGTCCCTCGGCGATGTCGAGGAAGCCGCGTTCGATCGTCAACGTCGTCATGACCTCGCTCCTAGGAATCGAGCCAATCGCGGAACATCGGCGCCGCGGCACCATAGTCGCCCGCGATGGCACCCTCCGGATAGCGCCTGGCGGTGCAGTTGGCAATCATCTTGGCCACCTGATCGAACGCCGCCGCACTGCCATCCATCGCCGCCACCGTGTAGAGCACGGGCTGCGGGATCAAGGGGTACTTCCGCCCACCGGGATTGGCTTCGAAGGCGGCGATGTAGGCCTGATGGTAGGTCCGGAGGTTGCGCAACAATTCGAGCGCCCGGCGATGCAGGTCGGAAGGCGATCCCATGTCGCGCTTGCGCCGGTGGACCGTGTCGCGGTCGTAGTACGGGAAGAAGAGATAGAGGTCCTGGGCCGTCTGGAAGGCCCACATCATCTGGGCGCCGGTGTAGTCGAACGGCGGGCGCTCACGCAGATGGGCCACGTATTCGTTCTTGAGCGTTTCGTTGGGCAAGCCGACGCCGTCCAAGATCAATCGCCGCACCCGCTTGGGGTGACGGATGGCGATGTCGATCGCGACGTGCGCCCCGGTGTGGGTGCCGTAGAGGTCCGCAGCGGCGATCCCGAGCGCATCGAAAAACGCGATCATCTTGTCGCTGAAGTACTCGACCGGCGGCTCGGCGAGTGTGGGCGCACAGGAGTCGCCCTGGCCCAGATGATCGGGCGCGATCGCCCAACGTGACTGGCCCATCGGTTCGGTGAGCGCGTTGAGGCTGCGGCCGGAGAACGGCGAGGCGTGCAACAGCACCAGGGGTGGCTTGGCGGAGCCCCGGTGCTCCTCGCCGGCGGTCCAGTAGTGCACTTGACCGATGTCGATCGAGGCGAAGCGACGTTTGACCATCGGTCCTCCCTAGGAATCCAGCCAAGCCGCGAACTTGATCGCACCAGCCGCGTAGTCGACAGCGCTGGTCTGCGGGTAGCGATAGACCTCGACGCCGGGGATCATCGCCGCAGTCTCCTCGAAACCGCCCTCGATCGCATCCATGGCCGCGGCCGTGTACAGCGTCGGCACCTTGAGCGCCGAATACTTGCGGCCCCCCGGGTTGGCTTGGAACGCCGCGATGTAGGCCAAGTGAAACGTATCGCGGCGGCGCAGCAGTTCGAGGGCGCGCGCATGGATATCGAGTGCGGGTGGCAGATCGCGCACCCGCCGATGGGCGGTGTCGCGTTCGTAGTAGGGAAAGAACGTCAGCATGTCGCGCGCGGTCTGGAACGACCACATCATTTGCGCACCGGTGAAATCGAACGGCGGCGCCTCGCGCAAATGGGCGACATAGGAGCGCGTCAACTCGGGCCTGAGGATGCCGATGCCGTCGAGGATCAACTTGTGGACGCGCTTGGGATAGCGCAACGCCACATCCATCACCGTGTGGCCACCGGTGTGGGTGCCATAGAGATCGGCCTCGGCGATCCCGAGCGCATCCAGGAACGCGACCAGTTTGTCGCCGAAGTATTCTATCGTCGGCGAGGGGTGCTGCGGGGCACACGAGTCGCCCTGGCCCAGGTTGTCCGGCGCGATCGCCCGGCGTGTCGTCCCCATCGCTTCCGTCAGCGGGCTCAACGCCCGCCCGGGAAACGGCGACGCGTGCATCAGGATCAGCGGCCGGCGTCCGTTGCCCCGATGCTCCTCGCCGGCGGTGCGGTAGTGCACCTGGCCGATGTCGATGGTGGCGAAGCGACGCTTGAGCATGGCGGGGGCCTAGAAGCTCACTGTTCGCTGCGCTCCAGCGCCGCCATCAGTTCGCGCCACTCGCGTTTCGACAGCGCCGAGGATTCCTGCGTTACGGCTTCGCCGGCGATCAACCGCTTGACCACGTCGAGCGCTTTGGCCGACAGGCGCACGCCCCCGAGGCCGTACTCGACGAACGCCTCGTAGGTGTGCGGCACCCAGCGCTGCAGCACGTCGAGCATGGCCTCGGCGTAGACGCGGATTTCGTACTGGGCGTGGGCATCGGCGCGCAGACTGAGGAAGTGCAGGAAATTGTGCAGGTTGGTCTTCCAGTACCATTGCGTGAAAAAATTGAGCGACAGGTTCATGCGCGCCAGCTCGCGTGCAAGCCCCTGTCGCGAGGGGTCACGCCGGTTTCCGGAGGAATCCGCGTTGAGCATCTCTTCATAGTGGGCGTAGGCGCGCGCCGAATCCTCGCGGAGCAACGCCAGGACGCGCTCCGCCTCAGCCCCGGTCAGGACGTCCCCCCGCCCCTGGCGGTTGGTCGCCGACTGCGCCGCCAAGTGCTCGGCGGCCGGAATGTAGAACTCGTTGTCGAGGATCGAGTAGCGCGCCGAGTATTCGTTGACGTTGGCGGTGCGATGCCGGATCCACTGCCGCGCGACGAAAATCGGCAGCTTCACGTGGAACTTGATCTCGGCCATCTCGAAGGGCGTCGTGTGGCGGTGGCGGATCAGATAGTTGATCAGCCCCTTGTCCTCCGAGATTCGCTTGGTGCCCTTGCCGTAGGAGACGCGGGCGGCCTGCACGACCGCGGCATCGTCCCCCATGTAGTCGACGACGCGGACGAAGCCGTGATCGAGCACCGGGATCGCCTCGTAGAGAATCTCCTCGAGCGCCGGCACGGTGGCCCGGCGGGTCGTATGGGACTCCGCCCGCTGCGCCGCGATCTCTTGTCGTTGCTGGTCGCTGATCGGCACGGTGGCCTCCTGCGCGCGACCTTAGCCAACCGACCCTGGAAAGACCACTTGCCTGATATACGTCATTGACGTATAATGAGCGATGGAGTTCGAATGGGACGAGCACAAGAGTGCCTCGACCCGGGCTCGTCGCGGCTTTGGATTCGACTACGTGGTGAGGGTGTTTCTCGACCCTGAACGAATCGACCGCGTGGACGACCGCCGCGACTATGGTGAGATTCGCTATCAGACGATCGGTCGCATCGGCGATCGAGTCTTCATGATTGCCTACACGGTTCGCGGCAAACGAATCCGGATCATTTCAGCAAGGAGGGCGCATGACCACGAGGAAAGAACGTACCGTCAGGGTCAAACTCAGCGTTGACGGAACGTTGCGCCGTCGGGGTTCTATGGGGGCAGCCGGCGGAGTCATCCGCTCGAAAGTCGACTACGCCAAGCTCGACTCGGCGGCGGCGTTCGCCCCGGACGCCGACACTCCGAAATTGACCGTGCGCGAATTGCAGGGGATGCGCCGCCCACGTGGCGAAGTCGTTTCCGATTCTGCCGCTATTCGCGCCCGCCTCCGAATGTCACAGGCCGCCTTCGCGGCCCTGTTTGGACTTAGCGTTCGCACCATCCAAGAATGGGAACAGGGCCGCCGGAGACCCGATGGCCCAGCGCGCGCCCTGCTCCGCGTCATCGAGCGGGAACCCGCCGCCGTCCGTCGCGCCCTGGCGAGTTGAGCAGCGCTTCAAAACCGCCAGCGCGCGACCTATATTGAAGGGGCCGGGCAACCGGCTATGGCGATAAACGCTGCGCGGAATAGGCGTTACGGACCCGGGGGCGGTACCCGGCGCCTCCACCACAAGCACCGTTGTCGACGGTGGTTGTGCTGGGGGCGAACTAGGATCGACGTGCGTAGTAAAGGTTCAGTTTTCGCCCGGGATGATTCCTCCGTTATCGGGTCAATTCTAGAAGTGCCAACGATAACGAAATGGCGCTCGCTGCCTAACTTTGTTGGGTAAGCGCGGTACGGGGGGCACCGGGCAACAGAAGCCCCCCACTTCCTTTTCCTTCGCGCCCGCGCCGACTAAGATCGGATCGAATCGGAATGGCCTCGATGCGCGATCAATTCAACTACCACCAGATGGTCGATCGTTCGCTGCGCGGCGTCGTGCGCGAGGCGTTGTCGCTGGTCGCGCGCGACGGGCTGCGCGGCAACCACCACATGTACATCTCGTTCCGCACCGAATATGCGGGCGTCGTCCTGGCCGAGTACTTGCGCGCCAAGTACCCGAAGGAAATGACGATCGTGCTGCAGCACCAGTTCTGGGACCTGGACGTGCGCGAAGATGGCTTCGACCTGACGCTGTCCTTCAACAAGGTTCCCGAGCGCATCACCGTGCCGTTTGCGGCCATGACGGGTTTCGCCGACCCGAGCGTCCAGTTCGGCCTCCAGTTCCAAGGCGCCGAGCGCAGCGAGAATGACGACAAGGCGCCGGCAATGCCCATCCCGCGTCCGGAAACCGCTACGAACGCCGCGGTCGAGAAGCTTGCCCCGCCGACACCACCGTCGCCTCCGCCAGCGGGCGAAAAGGTCGTCGCCCTCGATCAGTTCCGGAAGAAGTAAGACATCGCCATACGACGGCGCGGTGAGGGATTGCGGCCGCCCTCCCTCATCCCATCGCCAGGTCACGCACCGAGCCCACGGAGACGTACCACGAGGAATTGCCATGACCGACTTCCGATACCAGGACCTGTTCCAGCTCGGTGAGGATCAAACACCCTACCGCAAACTGACCAGCGATCACGTGACGACCACGACCGTCGCCGGCAAGCGGGTCGTTCACGTGGCACCCGAGGCCCTGCGGCTGCTCGCCTACGAGGCGATGCGGGACGTCTCACACCTTTTCCGCCCGGGACATCTCGATCAGTTGCGGACGATCCTCGGCGACCCCGAGGCCTCGGACAACGACCGCTATGTCGCCTACGAATTGCTGAAGAATGCCAACATCTCGGCCGGCATGATCCTGCCGTCCTGCCAGGACACCGGGACGGCGATCGTCATGGGCTACAAGGGTCAGCGGCTGTGGACCAATGGCAACGACGGCGAGGCGCTGTCCCGAGGCATCGCCGGCGCCTACGGCGACTCGAACCTGCGCTACTCTCAGATGGCGGCCCTCGACATGTGGCGCGAGGTCAACACCGGCACCAACCTGCCGGCGCAGATCGACCTCTATGCCGACGACGGTGACGAGTACAACTTTCTGTTCATCACCAAGGGTGGTGGTTCAGCGAACAAGAGCTTCCTCTTCCAGCAGACGCGGGCGGTGCTGAACCCGGAAGCGCTGCTCAAGTTTCTCGAGGAGAAGATGCGCTCGCTCGGGACCGCGGCCTGTCCGCCTTACCACCTGGCGATCGTCATCGGCGGCACTTCGGCCGAGATGAATCTGAAGACCGTCAAGCTCGCCTCATGCCGCTACCTCGATACGCTGCCGACGAGCGGCAATGACCTCGGGCGCGCTTTCCGCGACCTCGAACTCGAGGCCAAGGTCCATAAGCTGTCGACCACGCTCGGTATCGGAGCGCAATTCGGCGGCAAGTATTACTGCCACGATGTGCGCGTGATCCGCTTGCCGCGGCACGGCGCCTCTCTGCCGATCGGGATTGGCGTCTCGTGCTCGGCCGATCGGCAGGTCCTGGGTCGCATCTCGGCGGAAGGTGTCTTCCTCGAGCAGTTGGAAACCGATCCGTCCAAATACCTGCCCGAAATCGATGCCGCGACGCTCGGCGGCCAGGCGGTCGAGGTGAATCTCAACCGACCGATGAAAGAGATTCTGGCGCTACTGTCGCGACACCCGATCAAGACGCGGTTGCGGCTCACGGGCACGTTGGTCGTCGCGCGCGACATCGCCCACGCCAAGCTCAAGGAGCGGTTGCAGAAGGGCGAAGGCCTGCCCGATTACGTCAAGAACCACATCATCTACTACGCCGGCCCGGCAAAGACGCCCAAGGGCTACGCGTCGGGCTCGTTCGGGCCGACCACCGCGGGCCGCATGGACTCCTACGTCGCCGATTTGATGGCCGCCGGCGGCAGCATGATCACGCTGGCCAAGGGCAATCGATCGCCGGCGGTGCGCGAGGCGTGCAAGAAATACGGCGGCTTTTACCTCGGCTCGATCGGCGGCCCCGCCGCGCGCCTCGCAAAAGAGTGCATCAAGAAGGTCGAGGTGCTCGAGTATCCGGAGCTCGGCATGGAAGCGATCTGGCGCATCGAGGTCGTCGATTTCCCGGCCTTCATCGTCGTCGACGACAAGGGCAACGATTTCTTCGCCAAGTCGGTCGGCGGCTCCGAGTGAAGGTTCGGACAAAGCGAACGCGGCGGGAGAACGCGCCGGTCCTGCCGGACGTGCTCGCCGATGATCTCGACGTCGTGTTCTGTGGCAGCGCCGTGGGGGCCGCCTCGGCCAAGCGACGCGCTTACTACGCCGGCCCGGGGAACAAGTTCTGGCCGACGCTGGCCGAGATCGGGCTCACGGATCGGCCGTTGCGGCCGGAGGAGTACCCGCTCGTGCTCACCTACGGCGTCGGCCTCACCGACATGAACAAGACCGAGGCCGGCGGCGACAGCGATCTCACGAGTGCGGCCGACGATCCCGCCGGTTTGCGCGCCAAGATCGAGCGTTACCGCCCACGCGCTCTGGCGTTCAACGGGCTCCGTGCCGGCCGCGCCTTCCTCGGGCCGAGGGCCGCGATCGGTCGTCAGCGCGAACGAATCGGGGAGACCGCCATCTACGTCCTCCCCTCGACGTCCGGTATGGCGTCTGGCGCCTGGGATCCCGAACCCTGGCAGGCCATGGCGTCACACCTGCGACAGGCACGACGGTTTCGGCGGGATGAGCCTGACCTCTCCCGGCTGACCGATGTCGCCAAGGAGGACATGCGGGTCGCGCTCAATCGCCGGCTGTATCACCGCATCGGTCTCGACCTGCGCAAGAAGCGCGACGAGAGCGAGTTCGCCTCGCGCCCGACCTCCGCCGCCCAGCAACGGGCGCAGCAGAGTGCCGTCGCCGAGGCGATCGCGGCGTTCCTGGAGGGGCCTGGCCGATTCTGGCCGCGCCGGGCGGAGGCGTCGGAACTGGTCGCGGCGTTCTTCGCGCGCTACCCCGAACGCCCCGTCGCCGACAACGAGGGCGGCATCAAGCTCGCCGACTCGCTATGGCTCTATGTGCTCGCCGGTCTGCTCGATCCACGATGGATCGTCGAAAGCGGCACGCACCGCGGCCACTCGTCGTGGATCTTGCGCACCGCCTGCCCGACCGCCGCGATCCACTGTTTCGACATCAGTTTCCGCAACTTGTCCTGGCGTGATCCCCGGATCCTCTATGGCGAGCATGATTGGACCGCGGCAATGCTCGCCCCGCCCTCGCGTGATCGGGCGTTGTGCTATTTCGACGATCACATCAGCCACGCGCAACGTATCCGCGAGGCGAGCGAGCTCGGCTATCGTTGGCTGGTGCTGGACGACGACGTCGCCGCCTATCAATTGCACGCGACGGGGCACCCGCCGCTTCCCACCTGTTCGGTCATCGGCGACACGAGCCTTCGTGATCGCGAGCGACTGACGTGGATGCGTCACGGGAAGCCGCAGCAGTGGACCATCGACCGGGCGGATATCGCCTCCGCGCGGCGATGCCTACGGCATCGCGCCCGCACGCCGGACCTGTCGCCGATCCTGCGATCACGACCGCAGTCGGGCATGGCCGTGGTCGAGTTACGGTGATCCTGCTCGATGGGCCTCTGCTCGTCGCTTACGCCGTGACGGCGGCGGCGACGGTCATTTCTCCCGGCCCCGATACGATCCTCATCCTGCGCCACGCCTTGGCGGGAGGACCGCGCCCGGGCCTGGCCGCGGTCGCCGGGGTCCAGCTCGGGATCGTCGTCCACACCGCAGCGGCCGCCCTTGGCCTCTCGCTTCTGATCGCCAGCGAGCCCCTGCTGTTTCGTGCGATCGCCGTCGCCGGGGCGCTCTACCTCGGCTGGCTCGGCTATCAAGGACTGCGCGCCGGGCTCCTGGACCCGGCGAGCCTTGCCGGGGCGGTTTCGGTCAGCCGCACCCGCGCCGCCCGTGATGCCCTCGCCACGAACCTGCTCAACCCCAAGGTCATCGTGCTGTTCGTCGCCCTGCTGCCCAACTTCGTCCGCCCGGAACTCGGGCAAGTGTGGCTGCAGCTCGCGTGGCTCGGGTTGATCCTGATCGCCATCAATTCAGCCTGGCAGGTGATGTTGGCCCTCGCCGCCGATCCCATCCGGCGCTGGCTCAGCCGGGCGCGGGTGCAACGGCTGGTCTCGTGGACGACCGGCGCCGTGCTGCTCGCTTTTGCCGTAGGCTTCCTCGTCGAACATGTGTTCGCCGCGCTGGCGTAAGATCGAGCGCTATGGCGACCACACGCCGCGAAACCGACTCCTTCGGTCCGATCGAGGTTCCCGCCGACCGCTATTGGGGAGCGCAGACTCAGCGCAGTTTGCAGTTCTTCCAGATCGGCGAGGAACGGATGCCGTCCCCCGTCCTCCATGCTCTCGCCCTGGTCAAGCGCGCGTGCGCCAAGGTCAACGCTGATCTCGGCGATCTCGATCCCACACTCGCGGAGGCGATCATTGCGGCCGCCGACGAGGTGATATCTGGACGACTCGACGATCATTTCCCCCTGTCGGTGTGGCAGACCGGGTCCGGCACCCAGAGCAACATGAATGTCAACGAGGTCATCGCCAATCGCGCCAACGAACGGCTGGGCAGCGCCCTCGGTAGCAAGCACCCCGTACACCCGAACGACCACGTCAACATGGCGCAGTCGACCAACGACAGCTTCCCGACAGCGATGCACATTGCGGCCGTGGCCGAGGTCCGGCTTCGCCTAATGCCGGCCTTGACCGACTTGGCGCACGAGTTGGAGAGTCGCTCCCGCCGATGGTCGGGCCTGCTCAAGATCGGCCGCACCCATCTCCAGGATGCAACACCACTTACGCTCGGCCAGGAATTCGGCGGGTATGCCGCACAGGTGACCGCCGTGATCACGGCGGTCCGCGCCGCCTTCGCACCACTCCTCGCCCTCGCTCAAGGCGCGACCGCTGTTGGAACCGGACTCAACACCCGTTCCGGCTTTGCCGAACGCGTCGTGGCCGAGATCGCCACGCTCACGCATGAACCGTTCGCGCCAGCCTCGAACCGCTTCGCGGCGATCGCTGCCCACGATGGCTTGGTCGGCTTCATGGGCGCACTCAACACGGCGGCCGTTGCCCTCAACAAGATCGCGAACGATATCAGGCTGATGGGGTCAGGCCCCCGTTCCGGACTCGGGGAATTGCGGCTGCCCGAGAACGAGCCTGGTTCCTCGATCATGCCCGGCAAGGTCAACCCCACCCAAGTCGAGGCGCTGACCCAGATCTGCTACGCGGTCTTCGGCCATCACGTGGCGGTCACGGCGGCTGGCGCTTCCGGACAGCTCGAGTTGAATGCCTATAAGCCGCTGATCATCCACTCGGTGTTGACATCGATCCGACTGCTTGGCGACGCGAGCCGCAGCTTCACGGATCATTGCGTTCGCGGCCTCGAACCCGATGAGCGCGTTCTCCGGGAAAAACTCGATCGCTCTCTGATGCTCGTAACCGCGCTCGCTCCGGCCATTGGATACGATCGCGCCGCGGCAATTGCCCGGCGGGCCCACGCCGACGGCCTGACCTTGCGGCAGGCCGCCCTCGAATCGGGTTGGGTGAGCCCCGCCGACTTCGACCGTCTGGTCGACGCGCGGACCATGATCGCACCGCGAGACAAATGAAAAAACGTTCGGTCACGATCCAGGGCCACCCGACGAGCGTGTCGATCGAGGACGAGTTCTGGATGGCGCTGCAGGCCCTCGCCCGCGACCAGACGCGGACCATCAACGATCTCGTCGGCGAGATCGATGGAGCGCGCACGTCGGACACCAATCTGTCCAGCGCGATTCGCCTCTACGTCCTGCGCGCGCTCCAGCGACGACGCACGGCCTAGACCCCAGGTTCGTCGCGGGCTGAGGCGAGAACTGTTCGCGCACATCCTGCGGCTGATCGATGGACTGCGACGAAGACCAGCCCCAGCGTAAGACCGAACGGGGCGAATGCGTCGTCACCACGGGAGAGGTGCGTCTGAATGACGATGGGAGAAAGAGCCAAATCGATGGATCAAACGTCGTTCGGGAGGTCGTACAGGGCGGAGGCAGCGGGAAACGGGTTGCCCGCCCATGGCTTCCCCGGAACCAGCCAGACTGCTATGGTTTGCACCGTTCCAGGGGTTCATCTGGGGAATGTCGGATGAAACCGCTTGTTGAGCGTTACCAGGTCATCGACACCGACACCCACCTTACCGAACCCTACGATCTGTTCACGTCACGGGTGTCGGTTGCGACCTGGGGCGATCGGGTTCCGCACGTGCGCTGGAGCGAAACCGGACAGGAAGAAAGCTGGTTCTTCGGCAACGAGCGGATCGCACCCGCGGCGGGATCGGCGATGGCCGGCTGGCGGGAGTACAACCCCGACAAGCCGAAACGGCTCTCCCAGGTCGATCCTGCCGCATACGACGCCCGCGTCCGCCTCGAGCGCATGGACGAGTACGGTATCTACGCCCAGGTCATCTATCCCAACATCGGCGGCTTCGGCGGCGCCC